>Ga0056119_1000014_pt1 | contig 51089 bp, 41 predicted proteins | sample WorMettaBAHAMAS1_FD_80076 | JGI IMG/M metagenome (GOLD analysis project Ga0056119, IMG submission 80076) | Marine gutless worms symbiont microbial communities from Max Planck institute for Marine Microbiology, Germany - Olavius tantulus BAHAMAS.1 ...
ATGTTGGCACAGGCTCCATGGCGAATGTGGCTGCGCTGATGATTCCATACGACATGCTGGACAAGATTTTCCTGAGTCACTTGCATACGGATCACTGGGGCGATCTGGCGACGATCTGGGCCGGTGGCTGGACGGCAGGCCGCACAGGACCGCTGAAAATCTGGGGGCCGGGCGGCGCCACACCGGAGATGGGTACCAAATATGCTGTCGATCACTTCCTCAAGGCCTACACCTGGGATGCAACGACCCGCAACTCCAAGCTGAGTCCCAAGCCGGGTCAGATTCAGGTTACCGAGTTTGATTACAAAGGCTTGAATAAAATCGTCTATCAGGAAAATGGTGTCATCATCCGCTCCTGGCCAGCTATTCACGCCGGTGATGGGGCTGTCTCTTTCTCGCTGGAATATGCTGGGATGAAAGTCGTCTTTGGAGGAGACACATTCCCCAACAAATGGTTCGTAAAGTATGCCAAGGATGCAGACCTGGCCATTCACGAAGTTTTCCTGACACCCAGCGAGTTGGTCGAATGGTACGGGCAGTCACCAGGTCAGGCTCTTGGCGTTGGCACGCAAGTGCACACACCGCCACCGGCGTTCGGCAAAGTAATGAGTGAAATCAAACCGCGTCACGCTGTCGGATATCACTTCTTCAACGAGGAAGGGACACGCTACGGTATCTACGACGGTGTACGATCGACATATGATGGCCCACTTTCGCTGGCAACTGACAACATGGTGTGGAATATCACCAAGGACAAGATTGTCGAACGTATGGCGGTATCCCCCGAAGCGGCCTGGTCTGTACCTGGATCGACGCCCCCACCTCCACCACCAGCACCCGGTACGGTGCCGGATCCAATGACCGACTGGATCAAGGCAGGTCGATGGGAACCTGCAAACAAGGCGCAAGGTAATCTGGTTAACACGTTCAAGAAAGAACATGGTATGAAGTAGGAGTTACATCATGCCACTCTGGAAAGGGATATTTCAGAGCTAACATCTAAACGAGTGCTCTGGCCAAAAGCGGAACATCGAGCCAAACAAACGAAAGCATCGAATCTACGTAGCCCTCGGCATCACGGAGCGTGGTATACTGCCGTATGGAACGATCAAGAGGAATTGTGGATGGTTCGTCTATCGGCCGTGCCTGTCCGTGTTCATGGGCTTTTTTCTACATAATGAACTCCATCGCGAAACGGCCGTCAAAAGGGGGATTGCGGTGAAGGCCTTGCCGACGACGCACGCGAAAATCGTCGTATTTTGTCTGATTGGGGCGCTGATTCTGGGTTCGGGGCGTGTCGCTGTTGCGGCCGAGGGAGCGTTCAGCAACTATTTTCCCGGCAGCTACGGAGCCGTCGCCGTCGCAACCCCACCGAAAGTGGGCTGGAGCTATTTAAACTACAACGTTTTCTACGCTGCGGCCGCCGATCGCACAGTGCTGAAGGGGCGGCTCAACGCCGACCTGGACACCTACGTATACCTCAACATGTCATCCGGGATTTATGCTTTCGAGGGATCGGTGCTGGGCGGCCGTTTCGCGATGGGCGCAACCCTGCCGATAGGTATCGCCGGCCTCGAATCCCAATTGGTCGTTCCGGCAGGCAACGTGGCTGTGGACGACAGTACAACGGGCCTCGGGGACATGTTATTGCTGCCGGCCGCTTTGTACTGGAACAAAGGCAACTGGTATTTCAACTTGTACGAACTCATTGTTGCACCGACCGGAAAATACGACGTTAACGATAACGTCAATATCGGCCGCAACTACTGGAGTTTCGACACCGTATTTGCCGTGACGAATCTGAATACGACAACGGGTCGTGATTTTTCACTGGTCGCCGGGTACATGATGAACACTGAAAACCCCGCCACAGAATACAGAACGGGCCACGAATTTCACCTCGACGTGATGTTCAACCAATTCCTTTCGGAGGTGTTCGCTCTGGGACTGCATGGCTATGTTTACCAGCAAGTCACCGGTGACAGTGGCAGCGGCGCGATTCTGGGCGATTTCAAGGGCGAATCCTTCGGGATCGGTCCGTCGTTTTTGTGGATGCCGAAATGGGGGGGGCGGCAAGTTCAGCGTTACCGGAAACTGGCTGCATGACCTGCGCGCCACCGACCGGGTGAAGGGCGACTACGCAGTTGTAACGCTGGCGTGGCAATTCGGCGCGTCCGGCAACTGAAAGAAGCAAATTAAACGGACGGTTCAATCATTCCAGCGAATCCTCAAGGAGGCCTCCATCAGCTCTTCCCAGTATTTGTATTTTCATCAATGGAAGAGAACATCCCCTTATCGGCACCTCCGGAGAGTTTGGGTAGACTACTATACATTGGATAGGTAACTTCAACGGACGAAGTGCAAAAATAGGCTATATTTACCTATTGCCGGTTTGATTCATTAAGGCGTGGACAACTGCTTAGTTTGCGCACATTCTGCATTTTAGCTTTGAACGCAATCTGCCCTGCGGCCGACAGATGACATCGTCTTCACTCGTAACATCGCGTAGTGATTTTACTCGCCGATAATTTTCACCAGCACCCGTTTTCGTCGCCGTCCGTCGAACTCGCCGTAGAAGATCTGCTCCCAGGTGCCAAAATCGAGTCTCCCCTCGGTGATCGCCACCACCACCTCACGCCCCATGATCTGGCGTTTCATGTGGGCATCGGCGTTGTCTTCACCAACGTTGTGGCGGTACTGGCTGACCGGCTCGTGGGGGGCCAGTTTTTCCAGCCAGACATCGTAATCGTGATGCAGGCCGGATTCATCATCGTTGATGAAGACAGAGGCGGTGATATGCATGGCGTTAACCAGGACCAACCCTTCTGTGATGCCGCTGTCTCTGAGGCAGGTTTCAACCTGTGGCGTGATATTGATCAACGCCCGCCGCGTGGACACGTCGAACCAGAGTTCTTTCCGATAGGATTTCATATTTTCACCAATACCGTTAAAGTTCAGGTTCTCTATCTGCTAAAGATGGAAATCATGCATCGATGATCGTGATGGATTTAGGATTCAAGGGTTCGAGGGTTCAAGGGGTCGAGTGAAGGACTAAACATACATCAAGAAGAAACGTATTTAGCAACGGTGAAACGGATATAGCTGGGAAGACATGTGTGCAAACGATCGAGAGCTAAGATCGCTTAACAAGAGTTCATACAGCCAACACCTCGTCATCCATGAAGGTTCATTCCACCAGAAAACCCTTGAACCCTTGGCCCCTTGAATTCTTGGACCCTCTTCTCCAATGGAATTGGAGAAGAAAACTTTATTTTAATCTCTTTCCCAATGCTCTTGCTTCTTCCAGGTAGACATTGGATTCGCACTCCATGAACAGATCGATCGCTGCGATGATGGATTCTCTGGCCATTTCGGTCTTCCCCTGGGCATTGTACAGGTGGGTCAGGCCCAGATGCGCCTGGCCGAGAATTCCTTTGGCACCCATGGAGTTGGCCACCTGAATGGCTCTCTGGTAGTGGGCTTCGGCCTGATGGGCGGCACTCGCCGAGGTCTTGATGAGAAAACCGAAACTGCGGACAATGGTGGAGATAGACGCACGGGTTTTCGCCTGGGTCATTCCCAGAAAAATATCCCCGAGAATCCGTAACGGAGGCGGGCGTCGTTTTCCAGCCAATCCAGCTGCAGTTTTTGGATCTGTTCGATCCCTTCCTTGATGCGCCCCTCGGCCACGGCAACCACCGCCAGGTAAACTTGAGCCGGGCTGCCCAGCATCTCGCAGCCGTGGTGCCGGGAAAAATCCCTGACGTCCATCAGCAGCGGCTTGGCGGCATCATATTGACCGCCGGATACATGACTTAGGCCGAGAAACAGTCTGGGAAGCTCCGTATACAAAGGGTCGGCTGAAGCCTCGACAGCCTGGAGGTTGCTACGGATGGCCTCCTCCAAGTTGCCTTCCGATAAAAAGCCCCATCCCCTGACCAAATGGCCCCAGGTGATGCCTCGGATACTGGCCGATGCTTCTCCATTGGCCTGAAGGGCTAATCCGGCGTCATGGATCTTGCGGCTTCTGCCCCTGGCCCAATTGATGAAACCAAATGCATCCTGTGATTGGTAGAAGGGAATATGATCCGTCTGAAAATGATCGGATAGGTCCCGGGCCAATTCGGCATGTGCTCGGGCTTCATCGAACATTCCCAGTTCGACGCAGATCCACGGAAGCCATGAAGCCGAATAGCCCCTCAGCCCTTTACTGCCGATGTCTTTGGCGATACCCAGCGCCCGCTGTACCAGGCTGTAGGCTTCTCTTAATTTTTCTCGGCCCCATTTGGCGATGCCAAGCCAGACCAGAAACCGGCCCCGGACGTCCCTGTCGGCCAGGGACTCGGCCAAGTCCAAATATTCTTCCAGAAGATTTTCAAGCTCCTGAAATCGGCCGCGGTAGTAGAAGACCGGCACCCAGTCGTTGAGCAGCTCGATCAGCAGCGTCTCCTCTGTGGTGGTCGGGTTGGGAAGCCCGGCCAATAGGCTGAGCGCCTCCATGTAATGCAGGTGGGCCGCCTGGGCGGCGTGCTGTTTGAGATTCTTCTGTCCGGCCTTCGCCAGGTAGTCTACCGCCTTGCGCAAGGAGCGACCCTTTTTGAAATGAAATGCAAGCGTTTCGAAAAACGCTTGCAGGTCGTTTGGATACAGGCGTTCGATTTCCCGGCCAATCCGCTCATGGATTTCCTGGCGCTCGGTTTTGAGGAGTCCCGAATAGACAATGTCGCGGGTCAGGGTATGTTTGAACTCATACTGCAAGCTCGGGGCATCGGATACGACCCGGATAAGATCCAGACCCTCCAGTTCGTCTATGCTGGATTTTAAAAGGTTACGGTGCAGTGTGACCTTATCTAGAATGTCGAAACCGAAGGAGCGTCCAATAACCGACGCTTCTTGAAGGATATGTTTCATTTCAGGCCGGAGCCGATCCAGCCGAGCAGAGATAACACCGTTGATGGTGCGTGCAATTTCCGATTTTCGGATCGGTCTCGCCAAATTCCATGAACCTCTCGTCTGGCGCAACATCTCTGATTCGATCAAGGAGTTGGTTACTTCCTCTAGATAGAACGGATTGCCCCCGATATGGTCTTGAATAAATGTCGCCAATCCCGAAGGGACCTGCTCCGAGCGGAGCATGGAACTCACCATTTGCTGTGTGTCGGGCGGCGGCAGGTCATTAAGGCGGATTTCCTGGTGGGGGATGTGGTGTCCGCCCAACAGATGATCCCGGATCGGTGCGAAGGGCGGGCGATATGCGATGAGGAACAACGCGGGATAATCGAAGTTTGAGATCACGGACTCCAGCAGCTCCATGGTCGATGGATCCGCCCACTGGAGATCTTCAATACAGATGACGGTCGGTTGTTTTCGTGCGACCGCTTCGCAGAATGTTCGGATGGCATTCCGGAATCCGGATTTCCATTGATCCGGATTGAGCCCTTCGGATTCTCCACCTTCTTGAAATAGATCGACCAGGTACCGTGAGATTTCGTCATTTTCGATGTATATCGCCGTGCCGGACGCCACTTTGCTCCGTATGGTCTCCGGCGTATCGCCTTCAAGGATCTGAAAATAGCGCTGGAGAAGATCAATGACCGGAAAATAGCTGATATTCCGCGCATAAGCATAGGCATAACCTTCGCACCAGTGGATGAGATCGAGATTCAGAGCCGCTTTGAATTCCTCGATCAGACGGCTCTTACCGGTTCCGGCATTGCCGCAGACAGAGATGATCCCCCCTTTCCCCTGTCGAAGGTCGGCGGCGGCGGCCAATAGTCGATCCAGTTCGGCCTGCCTTCCGACGAACTCGGCGCGCATACTTGATGCCGTCGTTGTCGATGCGGGTCGTTTCTTCCATGCGAGAAATTTGTAGACTGGGATTGGGTTAACTTTACCCGTCACGTGACAGGATTCGAGAAATTCGAAGCTAAACAGGCCAACGGTTTGCTGGTAGGTTTCCTGGCCCACGAGGATGTCCCCGGGCTGGGCCACGCTTTGGAGTTGCTTTGCTAAATCAATGGCGTCTCCGATGCGACCATTTCCCAGCGGATCGCCGTTCTGGTCATCGGTAACCACAAATCCGGTATGTATGCCTGTTTTGAGGACGAGATCTTCCCCAATGCGCTGTCGAACATGATTTCCCAGGCTCTCCACGATATCATGAATTTCTCGGGCCGCCTGAACCGCACGGACCGCATCATCGTCATGGGATACCGGTGTGCCAAAGACGGCCACAATTTCATCACCAAAAAACCGTTCCACGGTTCCAGAATATTTTTTCACCACTCTGGCGCCTTCGGCAAATATCCGCCCCATAAATGCCTTTACGTCTTCGGTATCGATGGATTCGGTCAAAGAGGTATAACCGGGAAGGGTTGAAAATAGGACGCTGGCATATGTGCGATCTGTCTCGACACCGCCGGGCTGCTGCTCATCATAGTGATTGGTTTCGAGGCTGGAACCGCACTGGCCACAAAATCGGAATGTCTCCGGGTTGTCGAATAAACACTGGGGGCATTTCATGGTGTGGGGGCCTCTTTTGAATTATCGCCGGTGAGCGGCTCGACAAACGGAGCAGCGGCAGTTCCATCCCGTCTTCAGGCTGGTCATTTTTCATAGCGGCAATGGGATCTTGTGTCAATTTTCAGGTTTTCCGGCAGATCCTCAATAGCGGCGATACAGGCCATGAGCCGGTCAAGGGGCGGGTTTCCCGGCGGACTGCACATACTGAGCGGCGCATCCGAAGATGTGAATGGGACCATGAATTTTGGTTGACAAAACCCGTATCCCTGAGTAAAAGACTCAGGAAATTTCTTGAGCCATCCGGTAAAGATGTTATTTATTTCATATGATTCTATTTAGTTAGACTACGTGTGGCAAATAAACAACAGCCCTCCCGTTACCCGCTGAGATTTTCCCCAATCCGCTAAAAAAAAGATTGACAGGATTCGACAATCTTGACTAAAAAGATCGGAAAGTTTACCGACCTTAAAGATCAAGAAACATCCCGATTGTAAAAGTCAAGAAAGGGACCATGTTCAGACCGCACAAGAGAGATCAATATGCCCTCCGAGCGATATTCGAACTGGCCAAGCGAAGAGGCACCGGTCCAACGAAAATTTCCAAGATTGCCAGCGCCCAGCGGATCCCGGTGCGATTTCTGGAAGTGATTCTGAGTCAACTCAAGGGGAGCGGACTGGTTGCATCGAAACGGGGCTTCTATGGTGGCTATGCCCTGGTGAGAGATCCCGAGGAGATTACGGTCGGTGACATCTTCCGATTCATGCGGGGAGAAAAGAACAACGTTCTGTGTGTTGCCGGCGATTCGGATGCACACTGCCCGTTTTACGGAAATTGTGCCCTGGCACCCCTGTGGAACCAGGTCCAGGCGGCGATCTACGATATCTACGACAACACGACGATTAGAGATTTGATGAATAACGAAAACGGCGGTACCGATCAATCGGTCGCCGATGAATTGATCAACCGGGCAACGATCGACAAACCGAACGGATAGGAACCCTTCGTATGGAAAAGAGCACGTTTAGGTGGATTGGTATCCTGGCTGGGGTTTTCATCGCGATGGCCTTCAGTATCAAGGCGATCGGCGTAGAGCGTCTGTCGGCGGTCACGGAACCGCCCAGAGCCGATGTGATTACCATTGATGCAATGAAGGTCTTCGGTACCATGAGCCGTCCGCCGGTTGAATTTCTCCATGACCGGCATACCGAAGCGCTGCAAAAGCAGAATAAGGACTGCCTCTCCTGCCATTTGAAAAAGGACGATGTGCAGTCGATTCAGTTCATGCGGACCGAAGAGATGGATAAACAAGCGCTCATGGACCTGTATCATCTGAACTGCATCGCTTGCCATCGGGAGACCGCGTCGGCAGGAGACAAGAGTGGTCCTGTCGAGTGCGGCAATTGCCATTCCGGAACCAGCGACGTGGTGTCGGTTCGAAAGCCCATGGGCATGGATCGTTCGCTTCACTTCCGCCACGTCAAGGCCCAGGACAAGAAGTGCGAAACCTGTCATCATGAATATGACGAACTCAACAAGAAGCTGATCTACGTAAAAGGCAAAGAGGGAACCTGCCGTTACTGCCACGGGGAGGAAAAGGTCGAGAATCGGATCCCCATGAGGGACGCATCTCATCTCTCCTGTGTCGCCTGTCACCAACGCCTCGAGGCCAAGAAGAAAAAAGCCGGCCCGGTTCAGTGCAGCGGGTGCCATGACCCGCTGGAACAGCAAATGATCGAAAAGCTGGCGACGATCCCCCGAATGGAGCGGAACCAGCCCGACATCGTGTTTGTCAAAACCGGCGTTCAACCGAATCCGAATCCCGGAGAGAACAGCGCACTCCGGATGAATCCGGTGCCCTTTAACCACAAGGCCCATGAAACCTACAACGACACCTGCCGCGTCTGTCACCATGCCGAGATGACCTCCTGCAGCGAGTGCCATGTCATCGGCGGATCGGAAAAAGGAAACTACATCAACCTCCAGAAATCCTTCCATCTGCTGCGGAGCGAGCAGAGCTGCCTGGGGTGCCATGAATACCAGCAGCGGGAGAAAGCCTGCGTCGGGTGCCACGGATTCCTTCCCAAGGATCGGAGAATGGATACGGCCTCTTGCGAAACCTGCCATATCACGCCACCGTCCGGCATCATGCCGGAGGAACTCCGTCCCGACAATAAAGTTCTGGCCGAACAGATGCTGAAAGATCGGGAACCGGCAACGCAGGTCTATCCGCAGGAAGATATTCCGGAGGTGGTCAAGATCGGGGAACTTTCCAATCTTTATGAACCGGCGGTGTTCCCCCACCGGAAGATTTTCAACGCATTGTACAAGGGCATCAAGGACAATCGTCTGGCGGGATATTTCCACGATAATCCGGGTACCCTCTGCCAGGGCTGCCATCATAATAGCCCGCCATCAAAGAAGCCGCCCAAGTGCGGCAGTTGCCACGGGAAGCCGTTCAATGAAAAAGACCTGTTCAAACCCGGTTTGGCCGGCGCATACCATCTGCAATGCATGGAATGCCACTCGGCCATGGACCTGAAGAAGCCGGGTTCGAGAGACTGCGCATCCTGCCACAAGGAAAAGAAATAGATTCGCAATAACAGCGTGAGGTGACATCAATGACCATATCACGACGGAAGTTTCTAGGATGGCTCGGGGCTGCAGGATTGGGCACCACGGTCGGTACCCCGGCCCACGCCGCAAAACTGGGGGAATTCTCAGGACACCCGGACAGCATGGGGGTGCTCCACGATACTTCGATTTGTATCGGCTGCCGGCTGTGTGAGAAGGCCTGCAATCAGGTCAACGAATTGCCCCAACCGGACCGTCCGTTTGACGATCTGCAAGTCCTTGAGGAACAACGAAGAACAGTGGCCGGCGAATATACGGTGGTCAACAAGTACGACACTCCGGCCAACGGCACCCACCCGGTGTTTCGAAAGAACCAGTGCAATCACTGTCTCGAGCCGGCGTGTGCGTCCGCCTGTTTTGTTCGAGCGTTTACCAAGACTCCGAAAGGGCCGGTCACCTATGATGCGTCGGTCTGCGTGGGTTGCCGGTACTGCATGATTGCCTGCCCCTTTGAGATTCCGACATACGAGTACAACGAGGCTCTGACTCCCCGTATTCAAAAGTGCACCCTGTGTGCCCCTCGGCTGGCAAAGGGCCTGTTACCGGGATGCGTAGATGTTTGCCCCACCGAGGCGCTTTCCTTTGGCAAACGGGAAGCTCTGCTGAAGATCGCCCGGGAACGGATCCGCAAGTTTCCGGATCGCTATGTTCCCCATATCTACGGCGAGTACGAGATGGGGGGCACCAGCTGGCTGTATCTCTCCGCGGTACCGTTCAAAGAACTCGGTCTCCGGGAAGATCTGGGAACCACCCCGGCACCGAAGCTGACCGCCGGGGCCCTGGGTTCGGTGCCGATCATTGTGGGACTGTGGCCGGTACTGCTGACCGGCATATACGCTATATCGAAGCGGAAGGATAAGATCGCCGCTGAGGAGCAGGCCGATGCCGTGGCGGTGGCGACCGATCTGGTCCAGGCCGAGGCCAAGGCAGAACTGGACAAGGCGTTGGAGCAGGCCAAGAAGGAACGGGAAATCATGATTAACAAAGCGGTCAAGCAGGCTCTTGAAGAAGCGGAAGCAAAGCAAAAGGCCGAGGCGGAGGGCGATGCCGGTGATTACGGTGAGTCCGACGAAACCGACAAGGCATAAAGGGAGGAAACCTGATGTCCAATGAAGGCGCTACAGCCGGCAAATTTCAAATGACTCCTTTCAATATGGTTGCCGGCGTCATCATACTCGTCGGCTTGATTGTGACGATCCTTCGATTTACCCAGGGGCTGGGGGGCGTGACCAACCTCTCCGACTACAATCCATGGGGGATCTGGATCGGGTTTGACTTGCTGGTCGGAGTCGCTCTGGCCGCCGGTGGATTTGTCACCTCGGCCGCTGTCTACATTTTTGGATTGAAAAAGTATCACTCCGCCGTGCGCCCGGCCATCCTCACCGCATTTCTCGGCTATGCTCTGGTGGTCCTGGCCCTGCATTACGACGTGGGCAGGCCCTGGCGGCTGCCCTATCCGTTCATCGTACAGCAGGGGACGTCTTCGGTGCTCTTCGAAGTGGGCGCCTGTGTGGCACTTTATCTGACCGTCCTCTTCATCGAGTGGAGTCCCAGTGCCATGGAATGGCTGGGGTTGAAGAAAATCCGGCGCATCGTCCTCAAGTTGACACTGTTGCTGACCATATTCGGCGTGATTTTGTCGACACTGCATCAGTCCTCCTTGGGCGCCCTGTTTCTGATTGCACCTTCCAAACTGCATCCCCTCTGGTACTCGAAATATATTCCGATCTACTTCTTTATATCGGCCGTGATCGCCGGGCTCTCCATGGTCATTTTTGAGAGCACACTGTCCCACTGGTACTTTCATGACAAGATGGATGAGACCCATCTGGCTGAAAGCCGCGGGGTAACCCTGGGATTCGGAAAGGCGGCGGCCTACACCTTGGCCGGGTACTTTCTGCTGAAGGTGGTCGGGATCGCGGCGGACAATACGTGGCACTATCTGGCGACGGGTTTCGGAGCCTGGTTTTTGGTAGAACTGATTGGGTTCGTGGCCCTGCCGTGTTTTCTGTATGCCCTGGGCGTTCGGGAAAAGAATACCACGGTGATCCGGTGGGCCGCTGCCTGGACGGTTCTGGGGATCGTGTTGAATCGATTCAATATCTCTCTGATCGCCTTCAATTATCACCTGCCGTCATCGGAACGGTACTTTCCCCATTGGATGGAGATCGTGATTTCCGTGTTTATCGTTACCGTGGGCCTGGTTCTGTTCCGCTTTATCGCCACCCGGATGCCGATCTTTTATGAAGCACCCGGGTATGACGACGCCCATTGATGGGATTGTAAAGGAGACTCAATGGATATCTACACGCTGCAGGATTTTTTCACCTTTACCAAAGGGGTGATTTACATACTGGTGATCATCATTCTGATTGGGCTGGCCGGTTTCTGGCAGTTTCTGACAGAAAGGGATGATGACTAAGGTTCCGTATCGCCATCGGTGACGCGGCTGCATGAACAGGAACAACACTATCGGATGCGGCCATCGTGCCGGCAGCCGGCAATCCAACTCTTCATATGCAGGAGTCAACAATGTACGAATTCCTTACCGTGCCCATGTTGTGGCTGTCTTTCGCCATTTTTTTCATCGGGTGCATCGTTCGGCTGGTCATGTACTTCAGAGGGCTTTCCTGGCAGATGGACCGGGTCGCCTATCGGGAGCACATGAATTACGGCGTAAAGGGCGCTGTCCGTTCCATATTGTTCTGGTTGATCCCCTTCGGAACCCGAAGCTGGCGGGTGAATCCCTTCTTTACCATCATCTTTTTCGTGTTTCACGTGGGACTGATCCTGACGCCGATCTTTCTGGTGGCCCATAATATTATTCTCAAGGAACGATGGGGGTTCAGACTGTGGACCATGTCCGAAACCACCACCGACATGCTCACCATCGCTGTGCTCGTCGCCGCGCTCTTTCTGGTCCTCAGACGGATTGCCATGCCCGAGGTTCGTCTTTTGACCAACCCTTACGATTACCTGGTGCTCCTGATTGCCACTGCTCCCTTTATTACCGGATTGATGACCTTTCACCTGGCCCCCCCAAGTTATGACTTTTGGCTGTATTTGCATATCATCACCGGGGAGATCATGCTGATCGCCATTCCCTTTACCAAGCTGTCCCACTTCGTCCTCTTCTTCGCCTCCCGGGCCCAGCTCGGCGCGGACTACGGTATCAAGCGCGGCGGTATGAAGGGAAGAAGTTTTCCGTGGTAAGAACATCGACAATCCTCTAACTAAAAGGATTTGAACAATGCCGGAAGGAACTCTTTGCAATAAACAGACGGTCGATACAAAGGAATATCTGGACGCACTGCTGGCCGACAAAAGCGGGAAGCAGTATTACGAGGAGATGAACGGCCTGGAGATCGATCATAAGAAGCTATATGGGATCATCCAGAATACATTCCGCTCACGGTTCAAGACATGGCTGGAAATCTGCGCCCACTGCGGCCTCTGCGCGGAAAGCTGTTTTCATTACATGTCCAACAACAATGACCCGAAACAGGTTCCGTCATACAAGATCCAATCGACGCTGGGCGAAATCGTCCGGAGAAAGGGAAAAGTGGACAACGCATTCATGCAGCACTGTATGGATGTGGCGTACGCCCAGTGTTCCTGCTGCACCCGGTGCGGTGTCTATTGCCCCTTCGGGATCGATATGGGGATCATGTTCAGCTATTTGAGGGGCCTGCTGTTTTCCCAAGGGTTTACGCCGTGGGAGATGAAAATTGGAACCGGAATGCATCGGATCTTTCGGGCTCAGATGGACGTCACCACGGAAGACTGGGTCGACACCTGTGAGTGGATGGCGGAAGAGTACGAAGAAGACTGGCCCGGTCTCAAGATCCCGGTGGATGTCCAAAATGCCGATATCATGTACACCGTGAACGCCAGGGAACCGAAGCATTATCCGGAAGATCTTGCTGAAGCGGCCATTCTGTTCCACTTGGCGGGTGAAAACTGGACGGTGCCCAGTGAAGGTTGGGAAGAGACCAGCCTGGCCATGTTTGCCGGTGACTGGGCGGCCTGCAAAATGCAGGTGGAAACTGTCTATGATGCCATGGAACGGCTCGAGCCCAAGCGGATGGTCGTCACCGAATGCGGTCACGCGTACCGGGCGACGGTTCTTGAGGGGCCTTACTGGGCCGGGCGCAAAAGCGGCCAGACACCGGTGGAGAGCATTCACTATGTCGAATGGGTGGCCGAAGCGCTGCGCACCGGAAAGCTGAAAATCGATCCGAGCAAAAAAATAAAAGAACCGGTGACCTATCAGGATTCCTGCAACTACGTCCGAAATGGGGGCCTGGGGCACTATGCCCGGGAAATTATGAGCTATATTGCCGAAGACTTCAGGGAAATGACCCCCACCAAGGAGCATAACTTCTGCTGCGGCGGCGGCGGCGGGCTCAACGGTATCGGGCGCTACCGCCAGGAGCGGAACATTGGCATGAAGGTCAAGCGGGATCAGATTCTGGAGACCGGAGCGAAGCTGGTGATATCGCCGTGTCACAACTGTTGGGATGCGATTCGGGACATGGAAGAAATCTACCATTTGGGAATCCGCTGGACATTTCTCAAACCGCTGTTGATCGGCATGGTGGAAGTCCCGGAGCATTTGAAGCCGGAAGAATAACCTGATAAGATAGTGTCTGTGGTATCAGGGGTGCCGGGTCAGGTGGCAAACCCGGCCGGATTCAAATGACACGGACCGAACCAGAATGAATCGAATTGTCCTCAACAGCGACGGCGGCATCGTCGCGGACGGACGCGCCATCGAAACCGATGGGTTGGATTGCCTCGGATTGATGGTCGACCTGGAAGAGGGCTACACTCTCCGCAGCTTCTTTTGGATGCTCGAGCGGTATGACCAGCTCACAAAGCTGAACCGGTTTATACATCAACAAATAGAAGAGTATCGCAATAGCCCGGATGCGGGTTGCCAATGGCCGGAGTTCGAGACGCTGCTGTTTACCAAGACCGTGGAAATGGTGGGGTTCCCCGGAAAGGCGAAACTTGAGCTGTATACGTCTTTGGTGGGTGATGGCGGCACCAAATCGGTAGAGATCCGCAGCATTCAACTGGAATACCTTCTGGATATGCCTGTGCAATTGGGGCGGCTCAAACATATGGTGTTCGGAGATAAAGTAGATCTGTTCGAGTTCGATACTATTTACACGCTTTTTGAATTCATCGACGGGATTGCATGGGAACTCAGTTTCCACGGAACGCCGAAGCAATGTCAACTAAGGAGATGATCCATGTTTAACAAAATTCTGTTTGCCACAACCGCCTCTCCAACCTGTGACAATGCCGCGATGGTGGCGTTCGACCTTGAACTGAAATGGAACGCCAAGCTCTTCGTGTTTCATGTCCTGGGACTCCCCACCCGCGGATACAGCCCTTTTGTGACCGATGCCCGAACCGGAGAAACGGAATCTGTGGATCCCGACTACCTGGAGTGGGTAAAAGAAGAGATGCTCAATACCTACGACAAGTATCTCGAGGATAGCGACGCTGAAATCGATGCCGTCGTCGGCAATCCCCATCGTGAAATCCTGCGCAAAGCCAGAGCAGAAGATGCGGACCTGATTATTATGGGTGCCCATACCCGGGAAGAAGATATCGGTGCCACACGCTACCGGTCCATTGTCGGGAGCACCATGCAGAAGGTGGCCAAGGCCGCACGGTGTCCCGTTGTCATCATCAGCCGGCCCTGTACCACCTGCTGGAAACTCTTCTCACACATTCTGGTGGCCACCGATTTCTCCAAAGCGGCCATGTCGGCGTTTCGCTTTGGCGTCAAACTGGCCAAAGAAGTGAAGGCCGAACTGCACCTGTTCCATGCCGTGGACATTGAAACGCTGAACAACGGTCAGATTTCGAGCCAGGAAGAGATCGAAGCGAAAATTGAAACCGCCCGGAAGCGTATCAAGAAAGATTATGTTCCCTTATTGAAGGGTCTCAAGGGGTACGATATTGAGATACGGGAGGGAACCCCGTACGTGGAGGTATTGAAGCATGCCCGGGAAAAACAGGCCGATCTGGTCGTGATGGCCCACCACACGCGTGAGATTGACCCGGAACTGGCGCTTCTCGGCAGCACCGTCGAACAAGTGGTGCTCAGGGCTTCCTGTCCGGTTGCCAGTGTGAATCATCCGGATAAAGTGGCCGAAGTCGCCTAGCCCAACCATCGCATGAAATCTTTTCAGTGTTCGGCTTTCCCGCCGGATGCAGACACGCCCATCCGGGGGCGGACCCTGGTTACATGCCATCGGCTCGTCCGAAAATACCACGGGGGCGGGCGCCAAAGCCGTCATTGGCCTTTCCCCGGGCCGCCTTTCATAAACCCATATAAATTGTACGGGCCATGGATCCGAAGATCATCCTGATTGTAGAAGATGAACTGGACATGCGGATTTTCCTAAAAACCGCCATGGAGACCAGCGGCTACCAGCCCATCCTGGCCCGGAACGGTAATGAGGGGTTTGAAAAGGCGAAAGACCTCCTTCCGGATTTGATTCTACTGGACGTCATGATGCCGGGAGAAGGTGGAGTGACCATGTATCGGCAGCTCAAAACCGACGATCGTCTCCGGGAGATTCCGGTGGTCATGCTATCCGCTGTGGAAGAAGCGACCTACGGGCATTATATAAAGATGCTCAATATCCAAACGGAAGGGCCGATTCCACCCCCAAACGCCTACGTCGAGAAACCGCCGGATCCGGATGAGTTATTGAAGGTGATCGGCGATCTGCTCGTTTAGGTGTTGAAGGATTTAACTCGCTCGCAGGAAGGCAATGGAAACGTCCACTCAAAATGATATGACCCTGTTGCTGGTGGATGATGAGGAAGATATTCGCGAAGTCCTCGGTATCTTCCTGTCCGAACTGGGCTACCCGGTCCTGACGGCCGAGAACGGGAAAGTGGCCCTCGATCTGTTTCGGAAGGAACATCCTCCCATCGTTCTCAGCGACATCAAAATGCCCGTGATGGACGGGATTGACCTTCTGAAAGCCATCAAAGAAGAACATCCGGACACCGAGGTAATCATGATCACCGGCCATGGTGACATGGAATTGGCCATAAAGAGCCTTAAGCTCGAAGCCACTGATTTTATAACAAAACCAATAAATGAAGATGCCCTGGAAATCGCTCTGAAGCGGGCCATCGAGAAGATCTCCATGCGGCATCAACTGCGGGAATACACCGAAAATCTGGAGCGGATGGTGGAAGAAAAATCCGCCCGTTTGGTACAAATTGAGCGGCAGCTGGCGGTCGGGCACGCCATTGAAGGATTGGCTTCGGCGATGAGCGGTATTGCAGGGGATGTGGAAGGCGGAATCCGTTATTTTGACGATATGCCCTGCTTTGTGGCCATTCATAATCGAGATCTCAAGGTGCTGGAAACCAACCAGCTGTTCCGGGATCGTCTTGGAGATAAAGTTGGGGCCGACAGCTGGGAAATCTACGAGGACGGCGCTCAAAATCGCACCAACTGCTCTGTGGCCCGGACATTTGAAACGGGAAAAGGACAGCAATCCCGGCAGACCTTTCACAATCGGGATGGCAGCAACGTGCCGGTAATGGTCCATACCGCACCGATCCGTGACAGGGACGGGAATCCGGAACTGGTCCTGGAAATTTCGGCGGATATGTCGGAAGTCCAGCGGCTCAAGGAGCAGCTCCGGATGACCCAGGAGCGCTTCCATCAGTTGTTCGACGAAGTTCCCTGTTATATCTCCGTTCGGGACCGGGAATATCGGCTGACAGCAGCCAACCGGCTGTTCAAAGAGGATTTCGATCATGAGTTGGGGACGACATGCTTTTCCCGCATAAAGGATACCACGGGCCCCTGCCCGGATTGTCCGGTGAGCCGGACATTCGCAGACGGTCAACCTCACCAAGCGGAGATGGTGGTCACCGAGCGCTCCGGGTCGCCCTACAATGTCCTGGTCTGGACGGCACCCATCCGGGATGCCGATGAGACCGTGGATCAGGTAATGCTGATGGCGACCAACATTACGGAGATCAGACGACTGCAGGACCGGTTGTCCTCCCTGGGTCTCATGATGGGGTCCCTGTCCCATGCCATCAAGGGCCATCTCACCGGGATAGACAGCGGTATGTATCAGCTCAGCCGTGGTTTAGCCAAAGATAATCAGGAGCAGATTCAAGACGGGTGGGAGGTGGTTCAGTTGGTGGTCGGGCGTTTGCGGAAGGTGGTCCTCGACATCTTATATTACGCCAAGGAACGGGCCCTCAACTGGGAACGGGTCGAAGCGAACCACTTTCTCGAGGATGTGGCCGGAAGCGTTGAGACGAAATTGGACAATTACGGTATCGAGATCATCCGTGATCTGGACCCGGATGCCGGAGACATCGAGATCGACGCCGGTGTTCTTCGATCCGCCTTTGTCAGTTTCATCGAGAACGCGATCGAGGCGTGCCAGGAAGACCATTCAAAAACAGAACACCATGTCCGGCTTGGCACCCATTTGGAATCGGAAGATGTTGTCTTCACCATTCAGGATAACGGCATCGGGATGAAACCCTCTGATCTGGAAAATATTTTTAGCCTTTTCTATTCTTCCAAAGGAAACAAGTGCACCGGACTCGGACTTTTTGTCGCCAACAAGATCGTTCAAAAACACGGGGGGCGGATCCGTGTGGAATCCAACCCCGGTGAAGGCTCCACCTTCATCGTTTCTCTTCCGAAGCGGATACCAGAAAGCCTCAAGGAGGCGACGCCGGATGCCGGGGAGGAGAGGCGGATGCTGTACTGCGTATAGCTCCCTGAATACTTGATGAAATCCTTCCTATACCCAATCAATAGAGTTTCAGAGATTTTCACCATCTGACATCACAGATACAACCGCGCTCAGTCCAATCGCCCCCATGTCTCATCTCCGGTAACGGCGAGCCGTAAAAGACCACATCGGTAATAACGGCTGGAAAATCTTCAGAAATTCGGGTAGCCTTGACAAAAATACCCGGCACATGTACCCCCAAGAGACAGGCTTCCTGGCCTGACGCCCATAGCATTGTCGCGTCGGTTACCCTTAAACAGCAGGAATGGCGTTCATGAAGGGATTACTTTATCATTTTCAAAGCAGGCTTTTTGTCAAAATCATCTTTTTCGTCGGGATTACCCTAGTCGCCGGGGTGGTCACCTGGGCGTATTTCAACATCAGGTATCATAAGGACAAGACCCGGAAGGAGATTACCGAACTGGCGGAAACACTCAGCGACACGATCATGTTGGGCACCCATTACGCCATGATGCTGAACTCCCGGGAAGACATCACCCAAATCATCAGAAATATCGGCAGACAAAAAGAAATCCAGAATATCCGGATCTACAACAAGGACGGCCAGATCAAATTCTCCAACGATCACGAAGAGATCGAACGGACCACCAATATCAAAGACGAAGCCTGCTATATCTGCCACCGGACCACCCCTCCCATGGTCAAGCTGCAATTGGCAGAACGGATTCGCATTTTCAAAACCGATGAAGGGACCCGGTATTTGGGAATTATCAGTCCAATTCACAATGAGCCGGGGTGTGCTTCCAATGAATGCCACGTCCACCCGGAAGATAAAAAAATACTCGGCGCCCTGGATCTGGTGGTTTCCCTGGCAGATACGGACAGTGAACTGAGAGAATACGAAAACGGGATTGTGATATTTGCCATTGCCGTGTTCCTTGTCACCTCTACGATTGTGTTCATCATCGTCCAGAAGTTCGTCAACGAGCCGATTCAGCTCCTTATCGACAACACTGAAAACATTGCCAAGGGAAGATATCCACCCATGGTGGAGTTGAACCAGAATGACGAAATGGGTCAACTGGCCGAGGCCATCAAAAAAATGGGCGGAGAAATTCGGGAGTCCCAGGCGGAACTGAATCGGAAGAAGGACGAGTATCAGACGCTCTTCGAACAGGTTCCCTGTTACATTACGGTACAGGATAAAAACTACCGGTTAATACAGTTTAACCGGGATTTCGAAATCACCTTTGATCCGAAGCCGGGTGATTTCTGCTATTATGCGTACAAGGGCAGGGATGAGAAATGTGAAATCTGCCCCGTGGAAAAGACCTTTGAGGACGGCAAGTCACACTACAGCGAAGAGACCGGTTTTTACAAGGACGGCACGCCGGCCTATTGGGTGGTCCGGACCACCCCCATTCGTAATGATGATGGCGAGATTGTCGCTGCTATGGAGATGTGTCTGGATATTACCCCACGCCGGCTTCTCGAGGAGAAACTCGAGCAGTCCGAGAGGAACTACCATGCCATCTTTAACAACATCCCGAATCCGGTTTTCGTTGTCGACATCGATACGCTCAAAATCCTCGACTGCAACGAAATGGTGCAATCGGTTTACGAGTATGCACCGGAAGAACTGCTCAACACCCCATTTCCCGATCTGTTTGTGAATTCCGAAAATGAAAACTATGGTGAGAAGCTGCGACAAGGGGCCCCCCTGATGCAGGTCACCCACCGAGACAAGAACGGGCGCGTGTTGTATGTCGACATCTGGGTTTCCGTATCGGTATACTCCGGCCGCGAGGTGCTGTTGATTATCACCAGTGATATTACCCAACGGCTTGATGCCGAACAGCAGCTGATTCACGCCGGAAAGATGGCCACCCTGGGAGAAATGGCCACCGGCGTTGCCCATGAGCTCAACCAACCCTTGACGGTGATCAAAACGGCGAGTGCCGTCTTCTCCCGGCGATTTGGTAACTCCGGGGAAAACAGTGATGACACCTTGGCCACCATGGCCGACAAAGTCCGAAGTAATGTCGACCGGGCCACTAAAATCATTAATCACATGCGTGAGTTTGCCCGGAAATCCGAGGTGCGACTCCAAAAGGTGGATGTGAACGAAGTTTTGGAACGGGCGTTCGACATGTTCAGTCAGCAGTTCAAAGTCCGGGGCATTCAGGTCGAATGGAAACTGGAAGACCATTTGCCGGTTATTAAAGCGGATCCGGACCGACTCGAGCAGGTGTTCACCAATCTTCTGGTCAATGCCCGGGATGCCATTGAGGCCCGGTGGGAAAGCGCTTCGGAGAGTACGAAAGAAGGAATGATAACCATTAATTCCCGGCGGGCTTCGAAAGATGTGGTGGTCGAAATCTGCGACACCGGGATCGGTGTGTCAGAGGAATTCGCCGAGAAGATCTTTGAACCCTTTTTTACGACAAAAGAAGTCGGAAAGGGAACCGGCATCGGACTGTCCATCAGTTACGGCATTGTAAAAGACTTCGGCGGGAATATACGCTGCCATACTGGAAAGACGGAGGGCACCTGCTTCATTATTGAAATTCCGGCCGCGGGGTAATTCTATGACAGAAAAGGTGTTGCTCGTCGATGACGAAGAAGATATCCGGGAAGTACTCCGCTTTTTTCTGTCGGACATCGGCTACTTGGTATTGACGGCGCCAAGCGGGAAAAAGGCCCTCGAGATTTTGTGCTCCGAACATCCCCCGGTGGTCCTGTGCGATATCAAGATGCCGGAAATGGATGGGATCGAGCTGCTTCGAGAGATCAAATCCGAAATTCCCGACACCGAAGTCATTATGATCACCGGACACGGCGATATGGAATTGGCGATCCAGTGCCTCCAACTGGACGCCACGGACTTCATTACGAAGCCTATAGAGGAGAGCGTTCTGGAATTTTCGCTGAGACGGGCCACCGAGCGATACCATATGCGGCGACAACTCAGGGCGTATACTGAACAACTGGAGCAACTGGTGGAGGAAAAATCGAGGCAATTGATTGATGCCGAACGGATGGCCGCCATCGGAGAAACGGTGGCCGGCCTATCCCACTCCATCAAAAACATCGCCGGTGGATTGAAGGGTGGGCTTTTTGTTCTTGAAAAGGGGCTGGAGCTGGACAAACGGGAATATCTTGAGCAGGGATGGCAACTGGTCCGTCGCAATGTAGACAACATACGGAACCTGTCCTTGGACCTGCTCAACTACGGTAAAGTCGGTTCGCTTCAATTCCGCGAAGTCGATCCCAACCTGCCGGTTCGGGAAGTCTACCGGTTGATGACACCCCGTGCCGAGGAGCAGAACATCCGCCTGGAAATGGAAGTGGACCCGAACCTGACGCCGGTGTCCCTCGATCCCGATGCCCTTGAACGCTGCTTGCTGAATCTGGTGACCAACGCTCTGGACGCCTGCGCGGCCGATGAGTCCCAGGACAGAACCCACGTGGTTCGCGTCCTCTGTGAAAAACGGAAATCGCCGGGCGTCATCTATCGGGTCGTGGACACCGGCCCCGGCATCGACGAGGGCATCCGGGAAAAACTGTTTCAGTCTTTTTTCAGTACCAAGGGGATGCAGGGAACCGGCATCGGGTTGATGATGACCCGGAAAATTGTGGAACTCCATGGCGGAGACATCCACGTACAATCCGAAACGGGAAAGGGGACCTGTTTTACGGTGCGCCTACCTGAAAAACCTCCTGAAACCCCTGCCGAATCCTTATCCCGAAACCCATAAAAAAGCCGGAAGTTTGCTTCGAGCGGCTGTCCGGCGAAGGCCGTGGTTCGACAGATTCGGCAAGCTCACTGCAGGCAGGCTCACCCCCCTGCGCAGCATCGAATGGGTGTTACCGTTTTTTCATGAATCGTTGGACCTTTCGGGCATCCCAACGGCCGCGTCCGGAAAGGGTGGGGGTATGGTTCGAATTCAATTTGTCCGCTATCTGTCGAAACGTAAATTCGTCGATTCGCCATTGCCGGATCTGGTTGAATAACTCATGCCGGGTGGCGGGCAACTCTTTTTTGGGTTCTACGGTAATCTCCGGTTCATCCGAGATTTCCGGTTCGATTTCGAGCTCTATTCCCAAAACCGACTCCAGGTCCACCATGGCCGGTTCGGCTTCCGCCAACCGCCGCACCCGTTCCCGTTCCGATGGCGAAAACACCTTTTCTTCCAGTGCCTCCAACCGCTCGTAAAGCTGCCGATTTTCTTCTTCTAGAAATTCGATCCGTTCGGACTGATCCACGATGGTGCTTAACGTGTCATCCAGGATTTCGGCCATGACCTGTTTAATTACCGGAATAATCTGGTTCTGAAGGGTGGTTTCCCCAATATCGAGAAGATCGGCGAGTTCTTTCATGCTATAAGACGTCTTCATTGGCATGGCCGTTACCTGTTCATCCACCCGATGGGGTGACGGGTATGGGGGGCCCGGATCTTAGCTCCGTCATTGATGCGTCGGTGGACCTCCATGCAACCGGGATTATAGATATATAATTGAAACCACGGATTTTTTCAACTCTGCCCCATTCGATCCCGGGATCGGTTGCAGGTTTTACCAGCAATGATAGTATGGTATGTGTCAGCTGTTTGAACTGCGCGAGGGAACCCTATCCCGAACATTTAAAAAGCGCGGCATCGTTCGAAGAGCGGTGACGGGTTCGAGATTTGCGGTAGGTTGACTACAGCTTGACTTCGGCTGAGCTCCCCTTCGACCACGCTCAGGATCATGGCAGTCGCAACCCATCTCGAAATGCCTGGCCCATAAACTGCTCCTGTTGGTGGAATGCCTGTGCTAATCAGAATATCATGACCCGTAACAATTTTCAGAAACGTGTGAAAGACCTGAAACACCGTCTGCCGGAGGCGATGCCCCGGGACCGATACCGAATCCGCAGGGGGCTATCAGAACTCCGCCGTCTGGGAAGCAGCAAACCACGCCAGAGCGTGTCGGATAGACTGGATCGACTGGATCTGCAACTGACAGCGTCCATTGAACGGCGACAGTGGCGGCGTGCCCATCTTCCGGATCCACGTCTGAATTTGGCCCTGCCCATTGCCCAGAAAGCCGATCTGATCATTGAGACCATTGCATCGAGCCGGGTGGTTGTGATCGCCGGGGAGACCGGATCGGGTAAAACCACCCAGATTCCCAAATTATGTCTTCTTGCCGGGCGCGGTATCGACGGGATGATCGGATGTACACAACCCAGGCGCATCGCCGCCGTAACGGTGGCCCAGCGGATTGCCGAGGAGATCGGCGAACCGGTCGGGGGGGCAGTCGGATACAAGATCCGGTTCACCGATCGGTCCCGTGACGACGGATTCATCAAGATCATGACCGACGGTATCCTTTTGTCCGAAGCCCAGACCGATCGGTACCTGAATGCCTATGACACGATTATTGTGGACGAAGCCCACGAGCGCAGTATCAACATCGATTTTGTGCTGGGTGTTCTGAGAACCCTTATTGATAAATGTCGAGATCTGAAGGTGATTATCACCTCGGCCACCATCGACACGGCCAAATTTGCCAAAGCCTTCAACGACGCCCCGATTATAGAGGTCTCCGGCAGACTCTACCCTGTCACGGTTCGGTATCCGGGGGATCCGGGCACCGATGTATCCGATGATGACGATACCTATGTCGAATCGGCGGTAGCCATGGTAAACCGCCTCCTTCAGGATCATCCTCGGGGGGACATCCTGGTGTTTATGCCGACTGAACAGGACATACGGGAGTGCTGTGCCGCATTGGCCGGAAATGTCGGTCGCGACACGAAGGTGCTTCCCTTGTATGCGCGGCTTTCCGGATCAGATCAACAGCGGGTATTTGCTTCCGGCCCGGGGCGGAAAATCATCGTCGCTACCAACGTGGCCGAAACATCGATTACCATACCGGGTATCACCTACGTGGTCGACACCGGTTTTGCCCGGGTCCCCAGTTACAATCCGAGAACACGCACCACGGCGCTCCCGGTGGTGCCTATCTCCAGGAGCAGCGCGGATCAGCGCAAGGGACGGTGTGGCCGGGTGTCCAACGGGATATGTCTGCGCCTCTATCCGGAAAAGGACTATCTGGCCCGACCCCTCCACACGTCTCCCGAAATTCTGAGGGCGAATCTTGCCGATGTCATTTTGCGGATGATCGCCTTGAAACTGGGCGATATTGAGAATTTCCCCTTTATCGATGGCCCTGCACCCCAAAGCATTCGGGACGGATTCGATCTGTTGCGTGAATTGGGGGCCATTCGAGAAACCAGAAGCAGCGCAGGTAAGCGACGAACAATACTGACCGGAGAGGGGCGGGTGATGGCCCGCATGCCGCTGGACCCCCGGCTGGCGAGAATGTTGATTCAGGCCCACCGGGAACAATGTCTCCATGCCGTTGCAGTGATCGTCGCCGCATTAAGTATTCAGGACCCGCGGGAAAGACCCGCCGATCAAAGCAAAGCCGCCGATGCCGCCCATGGCCGTTTCCATCACCCGGCTTCGGATTTCTTAACCCTGTTGAACATCTGGCATGCCTATAGACAGCAAGTCGGAACCCAGAAGTCCTGGAACACCACCAAACGTTTCTGCAGAGAACACTATCTATCTTTTCGACGGATGCGGGAATGGCAGGATGTGTTAAGGCAGATTGCTGCTGTTCTGCGGGAGCAGGGCCTGCTGAAAGGCGCTTTAAAAGACGATATCCAGGTATCACCGGAACGGGGGCCGGCCCATTCAGATTATCGGGCCATTCATAAATCGATTCTCAGCGGTTTTCTCTCCAGTACGGCCCGGAGGAAGAACAAGACATTGTATACTGTTGCCAAGGGACGGGAGGCGATGATTTTTCCGGGATCGGGTTTGTTCAAGCATCTCCAGGAATGGATGGTAGCGGCTGAGGTTGTTGAAACCAGCCGGCTCTTTGCCCGCACGGTAGCGAAAATCGACAGCGATTGGCTGGAAGATCTGGGTAGGGATCTGTGCCGATACAGTCACCGGGATCCCCACTGGGAACGTAAGCGGGGCGAGGTGATCGCTCTGGAGCAGGTCACCCTGTTTGGGTTGATTGTCGTAGAGGGCCGGCCGGTTTCGTATGGGCCCATCGCTCCGCGGGACGCCTCCGACATGTTCATTCGAAAAGCCCTCGTTGAGGGGGACATGCGCCAACCGTTTCCCTTCATGGTGCACAACCAGCAGTTGATCGAGGAATTCCGTTCCCTTGAAGACAAGGTCCGGCGGCGGGATGTCATGGTGAGCGAAGAGGATCTGTTTCTGTTCTATCGGGAACGCCTGCCCTCTAGCGTGTTTGATACGCGGAGTTTGAAACAGTGGTTGAGGACCCGCGGCCGCAATGGATTACTTTGCATGGGGGAGTCCGATCTCCTCCGGAACTTACCGGAAGAGAATGAAATGGCCATGTTTCCGGACACTCTCAAAATCGGTGAAAAAAAATACGCCTGTCATTATCGATACGATCCCGGGACACCCGAAGACGGCGTGACCATCCGTGTCCCGGACACCGATACCCCATCTGTGATATCGGCCCATCTCGATTGGCTGGTACCGGGTCTTCTGCGAGAGAAAATTACCGCCATGATCCGGGGGCTTCCAAAGGTGTACCGAAAGCGTCTGGTTCCCATCAGCGACGCCGTCGACCATATTCTTGCGGAAATGCCCCGGGCGGAAACATCCCTCGTGGGTCAACTGGGTCAGTTTATTTATGACCGATTCAACATTGACATCCCGGCTTCTGCATGGCCTGAGCAGAACCTGCCCGATCATCTGAAAATGCGCATCTCCATTCTCGGTCCCACCGGTGAGGAGCTTCGCGCCGGGCGGGATGCCGCCATACTGCATCAGGGTGCTGTTTCCTCGGAGGACTCCACAGAGCTTGCTGAACTCCGTAGACAATGGGAGCGTCGGTCCGTAACCGGTTGGGATTTCGGAGATCTTCCCGAAGAGATCCCCGTTGTGATCCGAGGCAACGCTTCCTGGTCGGTATATCCGGGATTGGAGAAAACCAGCTCCGGTATCCAGCTCCGTCTCTTTCAGAATCGCCTCGACGCCATGGAGTCCCACCGGGCCGGCGTTTCCGCGCTTTTCGAAACCTATCTTGCCGGGGACTTGAAACATCTCCGGAGACAACTGGCACTACCGAAGCCCGTCACCGAGCAGTGCGCGTATCTCGGCGGCGCCGTACAAATCGAAGAGTCTATTTTTCGCCGTGTCGTCCGGACCTTCTTTTATCGGAATATCCGCACCGTCAGCGCTTTCCAGGACCTGGCTACTTCATGCCGGTCGGAGTTTTTTCCCTTGGGGCGGCGGATATCGGCGGCTGCCATCCCGGTCATTCAATCCGTATTTCAGACACACTCGGCAATTTCTGAAATGGAGCGGAAGGTTGATCACAGCGCCCTTCTAAAAGGCTTTCTCTCAGACATTCGTCAGGAACTCGCCAAGCTCGTCCCCCCGAATTTTGTTGAGTTGTATGATGTCGATCGTATGCGTCACATCGAACGTTATGTGCGCGCACTCGGCCTGCGGGCCCAACGCGGTGTGGATCATTACGACAGGGACCGGGGACGGGCCGAAGCGCTCCATCCGTTTTCGGAAAAGCTCTCGGAGATGTTGGATAGTTTGACAACACGGGCATCCGATGAAAAAAAACAAGCCGTGGAAGAATTTTTCTGGCTTCTGGAGGAGTATAAGGTGTCGCTGTTTGCCCAGGAGCTGAAGACCGCTGTACCGGTGTCAAAACAGCGGCTGGAGAAGAAAGTAAAAGAAATAGAACGGATGATGTAACAACGGTCTCTCTTGTTGCTCAACAACCGCCCTCGGAATAGAATATGGGTTTCGGGTGTCAGGTTTCAGGTTTCAGGAAAAGATGGGAAAACGCTGAAACCTGAACCCGCCAGAGGCGGACAGGCACTGACAACTGACACCCATTTACCTCTGAGATCTGAACCCGACATAGGCGGATAAGCACTGACACCGGAAGCCCGTTTACCGCCCCATATATACGCAGTCCCTGTTGTCGATATCGCACCGCTGGCTCTGAATGCGGCGGAGGGTATCCCGGAAGAACCGGAGATAATAGACCGAGCGGCCTTGTCCAAAATTATACACCCATATTTCATCGCCGTCTTTTAGAAAGGTGCGATAGGGATCACCGCACTTTTCCTGCACCACATAGGCGTCATCTCTGATGGATACGATCCCTCCGGAACACCGGATGCTGGACGAATCGGATAAAAACGTCCGGGCATGACCTGTGACGGATAGAGCGGACAGCAGAAATACTGCTCCCAGAATCCACAATGCTCGACGCCGAATCGCCGACAAACACGCCTTCTTCATTACGGGCCCCTTCATGTGCTCTACCCCGATGAATCCGGTCCGTCGGACCGGATCCATATTGAACGACGTTACTCGTGTGGGTGACAAATTTTCCACAGTTTGATGAATACGCTGGTAAGGTAAATCCGATATGTTGCTCCGTCCAGAGGAAGGAAGGCGTGCATCGAATCGATAGAATCTCAATATGGCCCATTACGGAGGCGTCATTTCCGAGAAGGATTACGAGCAGGCCAAAAAAGAAATCATTGGAAAATACGAACCGGCCGATGGCCGTTCCCTGCCTTCGGGCAGGGGAAACGCCGTTTACACAATGAGTTCCATCAGCTCCCTGGCCAGTATGCAGTCGGAAAACCGATCCTGGCATTTCTTCTCTATGGCCAGGAGAAAATCATCGTCGTGCTCCGGATCGTGGTGGGTGATGGCGAGCTGTTTCACACCGGCCATCTCGGCGACCCGGATCGCTTGATCAAACGTGCTGTGTCCCCATCCTTTTTTAAATTCATATTCTTCGGTGGTGTACTGGGCGTCGTGTATCAATAAATCGGCACCCTTTGCCAGGGCCACCACATTCGGATCGATGTCATCCCCATGTTCGATGTCGGTGCAGACAACGATGCTTTTCCCCTTCCGCTCAATCCGGTATCCGTAGGCCCCGCCCGGATGCTGATGACGGTTGGCGGAAACGGAGATTTCACCCCCGGAAAGCTCGAAGGTTTCATCCGATTTGTCTATCTGAAGAAATTCAAACCTGGCCCCCATGCTGTCCAGCTGCACCGGAAAATACACGTGCTGCATCTGCATGGCAAAAATGTCCCTTAAATTCTTCATCTGGCGAACTTTGCCGACCACGAGCATGTAAATCTTCCGGGCGTCATCATAGGCCGGCGCGAAGAACGGAAATCCTTGAATGTGATCCCAGTGAAAATGGGTGAAGACAATGATGATGTTGTCCTGGTTGTCTTCATCGGCAAGGATGTCTTTTCCCAGGGCGCGGATACCGGTACCGGCGTCGATGATGGCGGTCCGTTTCAGCTCCAGGTCGGTGATCTGGATGCACGTGGTATTCCCTCCGAATTGGTAATAGGTTGGGCCGCAGATCGGGGTTGAGCCTCGGGTCCCATAAAACTTAACTCGGATGTTCATGGCATCTGACTTCTCTTATGCGTGGAAGGGTTCTATGTTGGAAACTGCTTCTCGATCTTCCGGTGAGTAAACGGCTTGGGGTTCGACCCTGAATAATCGGCGACGATGTGGCCATTGCCCATCAGCCGCCACTGGTAAATGACCAGGCCCTCCATTCCCACCGGGCCACGGGCGTGGATCTTGTTCGTGCTGATGCCGACTTCGGCCCCGAGACCAAATCGAAACCCGTCACTGAAACGGCTGCTGCAGTTGTAAAAGACGTCTGCCGAATCGACATGATTCATGAACCAGGCCCCCCGGTCGGCGTTTCGGGTAACGATGACATCGGTGTGACCCGAGCCGTAGGTGTTAATGTGATCAACGGCCGCCTCCAGACTGTCAACCACCCGGATCGACAACACAAGGTCGAGGTATTCGGTGGCCCAGTCTTCGCTGGTCGCCGGCCGACAGTCGATGATAGCGGCGGTCCTTTCGCAGCCTCTGATTTCCACTGTCTTTGCTTCCAGGGCCTGCTGAACCCGGGGTAGAAAATTCTCGGCGGTATTCTGGTGAACCAGCAGTGTTTCTGCGGCATTGCAGACCGCCACGTACTGGCATTTGCTGTCAACGGCAATTCGGGTTGCCATGTCCGGATCAGCATCCCGGTCCACGAACACATGGCAGATGCCGTCGGCATGCCCGAGAACCGGAATATGGGTGTGGTTCATAATATGTTGAACGAACGCATTGCTGCCTCTGGGAATAATCAGGTCGATGGCCGTATCGAGATTCAGCATATCGGCCACATCCCCCCGGGTTTCCAGGAGAGCCAGCCATCCTTCAGGCATTTCCGCACGGTTACCGGCGTCTGTGATCAAGTCGGCCAGGACCCGGTTGGTCTCAGCCGCTTCGCTGCCGCCCTTTAGCAGGACGGCATTTCCGCTTTTTAGACACAACGATGAGATCTGTACCAGGGCATCGGGCCGGGATTCAAATATAACTCCGATGACTCCGATGGGACAACTGACTTTGTAGAGTTCCAATCCTTGGTCCAATTCCAGGGTGCTAAGGGTTGCGCCCACCGGGTCCGGAAGTCCGATCAGGCTCTGGATCCCCAGACAGGCCTCTTCCACTTTCGCTTTATCAAACCGGAGCCGTTTCAGAAGAGGGGCCGCAAGATGTTCCTGCTCTGCCCGTTCCAGGTCCCGTGCATTTGCCGCTAGTATTTCGTCTGAGCGGGCTTTCAGCGAGCGTGCGATTTCCTCCAACGCCCGATTCTTCTCATCGGTGCCCATCGCCGCAAGATGGATGGCGGCGGCTTTGGCGCCAGAGGCGAGCTGCTGGATATTCATGGGGTGGTTCTCCTGTTAGCCCGAATATTGCATGAAATCTTTTCAGCATTTAGCTGAAAAGAGGCAATATCTGGGCGTTCCTGTAAGTATGAGCCTTTTGGGTAAGCATTTAATTTGTGATCTTCAAGAGTTATAAAAGACTCTGAAAAGATTTCACCCTCCGGGCCAAACGGAGGCTTCCATGGCCGGCGTTATTCGAGGCTCGCGGTAGTTGGACTACAGTTTCGCCTCAAAGTGCCTTGGCCATGAAAACCTCCGTTTGGTGCAATGTCCGGGTTAAGCCGATGGTTGGCAGGTAGGCCGCCGATATCAGGGACCCATCTTCTGTTTCCCATCCCCATACTACGAAGCGGGAATCTCTGGCAAGCCTCCAGATGGTGCGTATTTCTCCACTAGCCGGGTGGTGTATCTTGCTTCATCCGTTTTGCCCCGCTTCAGGCAGCCATGGGCATATATCCGCCCCTTTTCCCGGAGCATGGCCATTGTGGCGTTGGACTGGTCGTGGGTGAGGCGACCGCTGCTGAGGAGCTTGACAAGGGACTGAATTCGATATCGGTCCAATCCAGGCATTCTGGAAAGTTGATCGTCATGGCCTCCCCGCTTGACAATGAGGGGGGTATCAATCAGGAAAACCGGATATCGACTGCTGACCCGAAGCCACATGTCGTAGTCTTCACAGGCCGGCAGGGTTTCATCGAAACAGCCGATGACATCAAACAGTTCACGACGCATCATGACGGCAGAGGGACTGACCAGGCAGAGGGCCAGAGATTCATAAAAGATCATCCCTGAACGCTTGCGATGCCGTTCTTTCGGGTTGACCCGTTGACCGTTCCGGATCCATATCTCCTCGGTTTGGCAGATCCATGCATCGGGATGCGTCTTGAAAAATTCGACTTGAGTGATCATTTTAGCCGGTAGCCAGTAGTCATCCGAATCCAGAAACGCGATCAGACCTCCCCGAGCGACCCGGATTCCCGCGTTTCTGGCGTTGCTCACCCCCTGATTTTGTTGTCGGATCACGGTAATCTGTTCTCCATATCGATCCAGAATTTGTCCGGTGGCATCGGTAGACCCGTCATCTACTACAATGAGTTCAAAGGGAGTGCCATCTTGGATCAACACCGATTCAATGGCCTCGGTGATGGTCCAGCCGCGATTGAAGGTCGGTATGATCACGCTAACAAGAGGATCTCCGTCGGCGGGTGCGTGGTTCACAAAGGGCTTCAAAATTGCCATTTTAACATCATTACTCCATGGAAATGTAGACCAGTCGCGGCATTCCGCGAAATCGGTCATCCCGGATAAAAACCTTGCGTTGGGTGTGCCTATCTGTTAACGAATGATATTACTATTTTACGTCAAATAATCCAGCCAAAAAATCCACATCATATTTTATTCGTCTGAAAGGGGGGATCGAAACAGCTTTCCAAAGATTGACCGTATTTACTGACTACCGTACTTACAAATTACTAAGATATAGACAGCAAAGGAGGGTCAAATGAGAAAAGGTATCGTTCTTTCCACTATATTTCTGTTCTTTTTTGCCATCCTGTTGGGCGTCGCTCCGGCACCCGTTCAGGCCGAGCAAACCTTTGTGACCATCGGCACTGGCGGTGTCACCGGCGTCTATTATCCCACGGGCGGGGCCATCTGCCGCCTGGTGAACAAAACCCGAAAGGAGCACGGGATCCGTTGCTCGGTGGAAAGCACCGGGGGCTCCGTGTACAATCTGAACACCATTCGCGCTGGCGAACTGGATATGGGTGTGGCCCAGTCCGACTGGCAGTATCATGCCTATCACGGCACCAGCAAGTTTAAGGCCAAGGGCCCGAACAAGGACCTTCGGGCGGTGTTTTCGGTGCATCCCGAGCCGTTTACGGTGGTTGCCCGAAAGGATTCCGGCATCCGGAAATTCGAGCAGCTCAAGGGAAAACGGGTTAACATCGGCAACCCCGGTTCCGGCCAGCGTGGTACCATGGAAGTGGTGATGGGTGTCTATGGGTGGAAAAAGGGAGATTTTAGACTTGCTTCCGAGCTGAAATCCGCCGAGCAGTCCAAGGCCTTGTGTGACAACAAAATCGACGCCATGGTCTTTACTGTCGGGCATCCCAGTGGGTCCATCAAAGAGGCGAGCACTTCCTGCGATTCCGTACTGGTGGAAGTGGCCGGTTCGAAGATCGACAAGCTGGTTATGGAACACGATTACTATCGGACAGCGACGATCCCCGGCGGCATGTATCGCGGCACGGATACCGACACCCAAACCTTCGGCGTCGGCGCCACCTTCGTGTCGTCCGCCAAAGTTCCGGAGTTTGTCATCTACAACGTGGTCAAGGCTGTATTTGAAAATTTCGACCAGTTCAAGAAACTTCACCCGGCCTTTGCCAACCTGAAAAAAGAGGAGATGATCAAAGACGGGCTTTCCGCGCCGCTGCACAAAGGCGCAAAAAAATACTACAAACAGGCAGGCCTGATGAAGTAATTTACGGTAAAGAGACGTGCGTCGGTCTTCCGGCGCACGTCTCCGTTCAAGATGCCGTCCAGGGCAACGCAGCGCCGCAGATTCGCACGCACCATTTTCTACCGCTCTTCCGGAAGCAAACCCGCCGCAGGCAAAAAGTTCTCTGTCATTTTTCTTACATAAGGAATTATCGCAATGACCGAATCGACAGACAGCATCAAATCCCAAGACGAGCTTCAGGAGATGATTGCCGAGACGGAAAGCGGGGCTCGTAACCCGACCGGCACCATTCCGAAAAAAGTCCTCTTCTATGTCCCTCTAATCTGGACGCTGTTTCAGCTCTGGTACGCGTCGCCCCTGCCGTTTATCTTCAACATTCTGGTGTTCAACGCCACCGAAGCCCGGGCGATCCATCTGGCCTTTGCCATCTTTCTTTCCTACACGGCGTACCCGACCTTCAAGTCGTCCCCGAGGAATTACATCCCGGTTCAGGACTGGGTCGTGGGACTCGTCGGTGCCTTCTGTTCCGCCTACCTGTTTATCTTTTACAACGAACTGTCGGAACGCCCCGGTGACCCCACTCAACTCGACCTGGTGGTCTCCGTGATCGGTCTGATCCTGCTCCTGGAAGCCACGCGGCGGGCACTCGGTCCCCCGCTGATGGTGGTTGCCACGGTATTTATCATCTATACCTTTTTCGGATCGTATATGCCGTCGGTCATCGCCCATAAAGGGGCCAGCCTGTCCAAAGGGATGTCCCACTACTGGCTGTCCACCGAAGGCGTGTTCGGGGTGGCCCTAGGGGTGTCCACGGGCATGGTGTTCATGTTTGTACTCTTCGGGGCGTTGCTCGAAGCGGGCGGTGCCGGAAACTATTTCATCCGGACCGCGTTCGCCGGACTGGGCCATATGAAAGGCGGCCCGGCTAAAGCCGCGGTGGTGTCTTCCGGATTGACCGGCCTGGTGTCCGGGTCTTCCATCGCCAACGTGGTCACAACGGGCACGTTTACCATCCCGTTGATGAAAAAGGTGGGATTCAAACCGGAAAAAGCCGGCGCCGTTGAGGTGGCCTGCTCCACCAACGGCCAGCTCATGCCCCCGGTCATGGGAGCCGCGGCGTTTCTCATGGTCGAATACGTAGGGATCTCCTACGTCGAGGTGATTAAACACGCTTTTCTGCCCGCGATCATTTCCTATATCGCCCTGGTCTACATCGTTCATCTGGAAGCGCTGAAGCTTGGCCTGGAGGGCATGGAAAAACCGATCACCAAGACCTTTTCCCAAAAACTGCTTTCAGCGGTTCTGGTGTTTCTGTTTTTTATCATCATGGCCGGTGCCACCTACTATGGTATGGGCTGGATTAAAACCCTCGCCGGCGGAGCCGCCATTTATATTGTGGCCGTCATTCTGTTTGCGGCGTATCTGCTGCTCCTCTGGTTTGCCTGCAAAGTGCCGGAGCTGGATACCAGCCATGAGATTAACGAACTGCCTGCCCTGGGTCCCACGGCCCAGGCCGGATATTACTTCCTGCTGCCCATCGTGGTGCTTATGTGGTGTCTGGTGGTGGAGCGCCTATCCCCGTCGCTATCGGCCTACTGGGCCACCATGTTGTTGATAGTGATCGTGATCACCCAACGCCCGCTGAAAGGTGTGTTCCGGAAAGCAACCGGCGACGAGTTTTCCTTCAAGCGGGGCTTTGATGAGTTAATCGAGGGCTTGGTCAACGGGGCCCGAAACATGATCGGCATCGGTGTGGCCACCTCTGCAGCCGGGATCGTGGTCGGGACGGTGACCCTGACCGGCATTGGTCTGGTGATGACCGAATTCGTCGAGTTCATCTCCGGTGGTAACCTGATGCTGATTCTATTGTTTACCGCGATCATCAGTCTGATTCTGGGGATGGGCCTGCCGACGACCGCCAACTATATCGTGGTCTCCACACTGATGGCGCCGGTCATTGTTCAACTCGGAGCGCAAAACGGTCTGATTGTGCCGCTAATCGCCGTGCATTTGTTTGTATTTTACTTCGGCATCCTGGCGGATGACACGCCCCCGGTGGGGCTGGCCGCATTCGCCGCGGCAGGTATTTCCGGCGGCGATCCGATCCGCACCGGTATCCAGGGGTTTACCTACGATATCCGTACGGCGGTCCTGCCGTTTATGTTTATTTTCAACACCCAGTTATTGATTATTGGGGTGGCCAACTGGCTCCATCTGATCATCGTCATCGTGGCGGCTGTGGCGGCCATGCTGGCATTTGCGGCGGCGACCCAGGGCTTCTTCCTGACCAAGAGCCGTATCTGGGAAACCCTTGCGCTGCTGCTTGTCGCGTTTACGCTGTTTCGTCCCGGTTTCTGGTGGGACATGATCTTTCCACCCCTAAGTGAAGAACCGGCCACCAAGCTGGAGCAGATGGTCGGCGACATGGAGCCCGGCGCCCAGGTGCGGATTCAGCTCAAGGGCGAGAAAATGGACGGCACCGAATTTACCAAGACGGTGATGCTGCCGGTGGGAGACGCGTCCTCCGGTGCCGAGCGGCTCGACGCCATCGGCTTGGAAACCCGTGCGGAGGATGGAAAAATACTGATCGAGAATGTGGTCTTTTCCAGTCCGGCGGAAAAAGCCGGGGTCGACTTTGATCAGGAGATCTTAAACATCCAGGTGCCGAGCGACCGGCCACCGAAACAGCTGATGTTCATCCCTGCCCTGGCCTTGTATGGGTTGATCTTTTTCTTGCAGCGGGGGCGCAAGCGGAAACTGGAAGCCGCTTCACCTGCGTAACGGCAACCCCTGCCCTGAAGGGGCCGAGGTAGGCCATTACCGTTTGGCCTTTTTTCCCGTATGAAGACGGGTGATGAGTAGAATCAACTGGGATTACAGATAGTTATCTTGGAGAACAGGCCATGTTTAAAAAAATTCTGGTACCCATCGAGTTGGATTATCCCAACGCCGCTGCCGCAGTTTATCAGGAAGCCACCGCGATTGCCGAGGCGTCAAGGGCCGACATTCGGCTGGTGAGCGTAATGCCCGGATTCGGGATGCCCCTTGTGGCATCCTACATTCCCGATGAGGTGCGAAAAGAGGCCGAGAACAGGTTCAGGGAGTCTATGGAGCAGTTTATCCAGAAAAACTGTCAGGATTCTGTCACGTATACCTTAAGATCCGGGAAGAACTGGGAAGAGATTATCAAGGCGGCGGACAAATGGGGTGCAGATTTAATTGTCGTGTACCACAATCGTCAGCGCGACATTAATGAAGTGTTCAGCCGGTCCTGCTCCCAGAGGGTAGCGGAGCATGCGAAATGCTCCGTGCTTTGGCTGAGGCAGGTTCAATCGTAATTGCGTAAAGATAGAAGGCATTATCGGCATGCCAGCATGACAGCCTGGCCGGAGGGAAGGGTAGCATCCGGCAGGCCTCGATTTGGTCATTCTGATGCCCGTCAGTTGCTAAACTTGAGGAGGACAACATGATCCCCATCAAGGACGTCAATCAGAGCCGTTTGGTCCGGTTTCTAAGAAAAATTTCAGTCATTTTGACACTGGCGATCGTCGGATGGTTCCCCCTTTCCGCATATGGATTCGAGATTCTCTTAGGCACCGGTGAGCCGGGATCGTTTTCTTATTTCACAGGTCGGATGATTTGCCGTGTGATAAACAGCCATGTGGACGGTGTTCAATGCGAGCCCAAGCCGTCATCGGATGATGTTCATATTCTGACAAACATCCAAGGCGGTTCTCTGGACATCGGTCTGGTCGACTCACGTATGTTCCAGGATGCAGTGAACAAAATGGGCTATTTTGAGTTCCTCGATATCAGCTATGACAATCTGCGGGTACTGATGCCGCTATATGCGGTTCCCGTGACGCTGGTTGCCCGAACCGATGCCGGCATCGCCTCTATAAACGACCTGAAAGGGAAGCGGATCAATATGGGGGCGCCGAGATCCCCTGAGCATCTTGCGGTGGAAACGATTCTCAACGCAAAAAGCTGGTCGGAAACGGATTTCAGCCTGGTGCAGTAACTTTCCTCATCCCAATCAGAGGATTCCATGGCGTTTTGCCACGGCATCATCCAGGCCATGGTCCACCTCGGTGTTCACCCGGATCCGAAACTCGAGCAGCTCCTGAACCTTTGCAAAGCCCAATTGGTGGATATGGTCGATGGTGATATCCAGAGCATGATTGATGCCCATGCCGCTTTTTCAAAGATGTCCATTCCGGCCGGCATATATCCCTCCCAGAATACCCCGGTGACCACCTTCGGAACGAACGTGCTGCTGGTGACCTCTCAGGATTTCGACGAGGATTCGGCCTACAAACTTATCGATGCCATTTACCGCCATCAGAAGCGCTTCAAGAGCGCCCATCCCGCCCTGTCTCCATTGACAGTTGAAGCAGCACGGAATTATAATACCCGTCTGCCGCAGCATCCCGGGGCTGTTCGGTATTTTTCTCAGCATTGATTCAGGACTTCGGGCGATGCTCAACACAGAGACTCGGCACGATACCGTTGTCCGGGTCCGATGGGCAACGAGACCAGGCCGAATTTCGTTACCCGGGAATGGCTGCCATGCCTTGCCCTCGAGATCCGGATAACGTTGCCTCAATGAGGGCTCCATGAGAAATACGCGTATGGTTCGAACTTTTCCTATTTGCTTAGGATTCGCGGTGGGGATTCTTTTAGGGATGGGGGGCTCCCCGTCTCAGTTCACGGGAAAACCACCTTCGTCGCCATCGGCACCGGCGACATTACCGGTGTGTATTATCCCACCGGCGGTGCGATTGCCAAAATTATCAATAAGAAACGAAACGAATATGGCATCCGTGCGACCATTGAGTCGACACCCGGATCGGTGTTTAATATCAACGCCGTTTTATCCGGATATCTCGAATTCGGGGTGGTTCAGTCCGATCGCCAATATCAGGCCGTTCATGGTTTGGTCGAGTGGAAATCAAAAGGGCCACAGAGGGATCTCCGGGCGGTGTTTAGTATCCATCCGGAATCGGTAACCCTGGTGGCCGCCGTTGATGCCAGCATTCGGCACATTCGTGATCTCGAAGGAAAGCGGGTCAACATCGGTAATGTCGGCTCCGGTCAGCGACAGAATGCCATCGACGCATTAACGGCCGTGGGCCTGGATTACAGCAAGGATCTGATCGCCGAGGGTGTCAAGGCCGCCGAGGCGCCAACCCTGCTGCAGGACGGGCGAATCGACGCCTTTTTCTACACCGTTGGACATCCCAGCGTAGCTATTAAGGAAGCCACCGATGGGAAACGCAAAGTGCGTTTTGTCACCATCGACAACGTCGACCAGCTCCTATCCGACTTTCCGTTTTACGCCAAGTCTGTGGTTCCGATTCGTGTCTATCCGGGTGCCGTGAACACAACGGACGTGGTGAGCTTCGGCGTTAAAGCCACGTTGGTGACATCGGCCAAAGTGCCTGAGCGGATTGTCTATATTATCACAAAGGAAATTTTCGAAAACTTCGAAATGTTCAAAACGCTTCATCCGGCCTACCAAGTGTTGACCCGGCAGGGTATGCTGGAAGGTCTTTCCGCACCGGTCCACCCCGGAGCCACGAAGTATTACAAGCATGTCGGGTTGAAGTAATTCCTTTCCCTCAAAGACCGACACCATCAATCAACGCATCACAATCCGGACAGCGGCCGCTTCGGATACGGTTTTTTCGCACGGTAAATCCCTAACGCTCGATGAGTAGTTCTCCGCACTGATAGCAGTAGGTGCTTTCGCCCGATTCCCCCGGAACATTTCCCGTATATACGTATCGAAGGCCTTTTTGAAGACCAATGTCCCGTGCCCGCAGCAAAGATCGAACAGGGGTCGGTGGCCGGTCGATGAGTTTATAGGTGGGGTGAAATCGACTAATGTGCCAAGGCGTTTCCGGCCCGAGATCATCACCAATGAATCCGGCAAGCGCTTCGAGCTCCTGCTCCGAATCATTCTTGCCGGGAACCAGCAGCGTGGTCACCTCTATAAATACGTCCTGGGTTTTCATCCGACGAAGTGTCTTTTTGACCGGATCCAGTCGTGCGCCGCAAAGATCTTTGTAGAATTCGTTGGAATAGGCCTTCAGATCCACATTGGCCGCATCCAAGTACGGCCCGATCTTGTCCAGTGCCTCCGGTGTCATGTAGCCATTGGTGACGAATACATTCCGGATCCCCTGTTGATGTGCCAGCATTGCGGTATCATATGCGGTTTCAAAATAGATCGTCGGCTCCGTATAGGTATATGAAATCGTCGCACATCGAGCCTGCCGAGCCGACCGGACAATTTCCTCGGGCGTCACCGGATCTCCCAAAATGAGACCCTGCCTTTCAGCGGGCATCTGGGCGATATCGGCATTTTGGCAAAATCGGCACTTGAAGTTGCATCCGACGGTCGCAACGGAGTAGGACAGACTGCCCGGCAGGAAGTGAAACAGCGGCTTTTTTTCAATGGGATCGATATGTTGTGCGATCAGACGTCCATACACCAGGGTATGCAGGAGGCTCTCACGGTTTTCGCGTACCCCACAAATTCCCCGTTTGCCTTCTTTGATCCGGCATCGGTGTGCGCACAGGTTACATCGTACCGTTGTGTCTTCCAGTGGTTCCCACAAATAGGCTTCCATGGTATTTCCATTAGCCCGTTAGCCCGTCTGCCAATCATTCGGTATTCGGTATTGGGTACTGGGTATTCGTGAATAGTCATTTGGTGCCTGCTATTTGGTGTTTGGTCATTTGCAATTTGTTTGTAATTTGGGATTTGTGATTTGAAATTCTACTTCATCTCATCTCCTGACACCCGAAACCTGAAACCTGAGCCCTTTCTCCATTATCCAGCCCGCCATCGGCGGACAAGTATCAAGTATCCAGCATCGCCCACCAATCCATCACTCCACCCCTCCATTACTCCGATTGGGTCGTGCGATGGACTCCCTCGCATCCAAAACACGGTCGATTTGCCTCACCATAAGGTTTCCCCTCTTACCCCGTAACCGCTCCGCTGGGTCGGCCGGACTGAATCCGCATCTTCATCGGGCGTGTCCGAAATCGCGGTGTTAATGTGACGACCATGCCGGTGAACGCACCGAACGGACACCGCTGCACCAGTTGGCTATCCTCGATCAATGGTTTCAGAAATCCCGATGAGCCCGGGAATTGGCAAATCGTTCGCCATGAAAGTGGTGAATCTCCGGCCGCACTCCGGACAAGTTGCTTCAGTTCCCAAACACCATAAAACGTGGCCCGATTATAGATGCTGGCAGAAAACATCCCCACAATCCGGCGGCCAATTCCTTTCAGCGCATATTTGTTCAGCACCCCCAAAAAAACACGATCTTTGGCGACCCGGCAGGCTTCTTCGATGGCTTTTTGCGGGTCCTCAACAAATTCCATCGTCGTTATAAACGTTGCGTAATTAAAGCTGTTGTCGTCAAAGGGAAGGTCTTCTGCATAACCGCGATGTAAATCGACCCGATTTCCAAGGTTTTTCGACGCGATATCGAGCATGTACGGGGAGGGATCAATCCCGGTGACCTGGACGCCCAAGTCGAGCAAACTGATCACATTGATCCCGGTGCCGCAACCGATGTCGAGCAGTGAATCGCCGGATGCCGGCTTGAGCATGTCGATCATCAGGCCGCATTCACGCTCGGCGATTTGCCGCTGCTCCGGTTGTCCGCACCGATCCGCATAGGCTTGAGCGTCATTGAAATCAAACACATAACCCATGATGCTAACCTAAGAGAAAAACCGCTTCCGATCAATGGAAACAAAAAAGAGAAGATTTATTCTTAAACCAATGAAATATTAATCATTTCGGATTAAATAGTCGAAAATTAAAAAAAAACAACCCTTGACATTTTATATTTTAATAATCAACAATAACTCGGTTTTTCAATTGAATGTTAATGCACTTATCACTTTGCAAGGTGTGAACGCATTTCTTCATTATCAAGTAGCCTTTAGTTCCCACCGTTGCATCAGGGAAGCACCCCTCCCCTCGCGTGTTTCAACTCCTTAATTTTTTTACCTATATTATGGAGCGGATATGTCCCACGAAAAGGTTGTTGTCAGTGGTCTCTTTAAAATTTTTGGATCAAATCCCAATCGTGCCTTTAAACTGATCGAAAAGGGAAAGGGCAAGGATGAAATTTTCAAAGAAACCGGTTTGACGATCGGCGTACAGGATGCGGAGTTCTCCGTCAATGCCGGAGAGATCTTTGTCGTTATGGGATTATCCGGTTCCGGCAAATCAACACTGGTTCGGATGCTCAATCGGCTGATAGAGCCGACGGCCGGAACGGTACTCATTGACGGAGAAGACGTCACCGCCATGGATCCCGGACAATTACGAGAGCTCAAACGTCACACCATGAGCATGGTGTTCCAGTCGTTTGCCCTGATGCCGCATCTGACGGTAGTCCAAAACGCCGCGTTTGGATTGGACATCTCCGGCATGAAAAAAACGGAGCGTGAAGGGCGTGCCCTCGATGCCCTCGACCAGGTCGGCCTCAAAGACTGGGCACAGAGTTACCCCCAGGAATTGTCCGGAGGCATGCAGCAGCGTGTGGGATTGGCCCGTGCACTGGCCCAGGATCCCTCCATCATGCTCATGGACGAAGCCTTTTCAGCCCTCGATCCGTTGATTCGCAGTGAAATGCAGGACGAGCTGCTCAAACTCCAGGACCAGCACGAACGCACCGTGATTTTTATTTCCCACGATCTCCATGAAGCGATGCGGATCGGGGACCGGATTGCCATTATGGAGGGCGGCCGGGTGGTGCAAGTCGGTACCCCGGACGATATCCTGAAAAATCCGGCCGATAAATATGTATCATCCTTTTTTCGCGGAGTGGATCCCACCACGGTGTTTTCCGTCGGTGATGTGGCACGGAAATCTCAACTCACCCTACGGTGGCATAAAGGGGAAGGTTTCCCCACCGCCGCTCTCGAACAAATGCGCGAGGAGGACCGGGATTACGCCTATGTTTTGGACAGACACCAGAAATTTATCGGCGTGGTGTCCTCGGATACCCTGGAGGAGGCCATCGATCGTGACGAGCACAATCTCGACGGCGCCCTGCTCGGCAATATCGATCCGGTACATTCTGAGACGCCACTTCAGGAAATATTGACCGAAGTACGGAAATACGAATGCCCGGTACCGGTGATCAACGGTGAGGGGCAATACCTGGGCGTGATCTCAACACGGACCTTTCTCAGAACCCTGGAGCACGGCGCCTAGGGGTAAGTCTTTCGACTGCCCTGTGACGCTCTTTTCAAACAAGCTGTTTTCGGAGGTCGGTATGCTCAGCAGTGATGCATTTGAAGATTATATCATTCCACTGGAGCACTGGATCGAGAGCGGGGTGTCGTGGCTGGTCGACAACTTCCGCCCGCAGTTTCAGGCGATAAAATGGCCTGTGGAGGTAACACTTAACGGTATCGACAGCCTGCTCCAAATGGTTCCGCCCATCCTGTTTCTCCTCATCTTGGGAATCATCGCGTGGCGGACGGCCGGCTGGAAGGTGGCCCTGTTCGGTATCCTTACATTGACATTGGTCGGGTTTTTAGGCCTTTGGGAGGACACCATGACCACACTGGCCATGGTCATCTGTTCTGTGGTGTTCTGCGTGATCGTCGGGATTCCGTTAGGGATCTACGCCTCACGGAGCGATCGTTTCGAGAGCCTGCTCCGACCCGTGCTCGACGCCATGCAAACGACTCCGGCTTTTGTGTACCTGGTTCCGGTGGTCATGCTGTTCAGTATCGGTACCGTGGCAGGTGTGATTGCCACCATCATATTTGCCATGCCGCCGATTATTCGCCTGACCAATCTCGGGATTCGACAGGTCCAGGCTGACGTGGTCGAAGCGGCGAATTCGTTCGGTGCCACCAAATCCCAAATTCTCTGGAAAGTGCAGTTCCCTCTGGCTTTGCCGACCATCATGGCCGGTCTCAACCAGACGATGATGCTCTCCCTTTCCATGGTGGTCATCGCGGCCCTGATCGGCGCGGGGGGTTTGGGTTTGCCGGTGTTTGAGGGTCTCAATTCCCTGCGGGTGGGTCTGGCCGGAATCGGGGGGCTCAGCATCGTGCTCCTGGCAATGGTGCTGGACCGGATCACACAATCCCTGGGAACATCGAAACACCTGGAGCGCACCGAAAATTCATAGACATAAGGACCATCTGTACAACATAGATTAGAGTGCCCGATTCAATGAATCCGAAATGATGAAGAAAAGGAGGACGCGATGCATCGAAAGACGTTGGTTTCCATCATCGTGGCAGTGAGTGTATTGGGTCTGGTGTTGGCCGGTTCGGTCATGGCCATGCATCATATGCCGGGCAAAGGGGTTACCGTGAAACCGGCACGGGCTACCTGGACCACAGGTTTTTTCCTGGAGGCCATTTACAGCCGGGCTCTGGAAGATCTCGGCTACAAGGTGAAGGACCCAAAGAAGCTGGCCAATCCGATTTTCTACCAGTCCGTCTATAACGGCGATGTGGATTTTTGGGCCAACGGTTGGTTTCCAATACACTTTGCACAGTTACCCAAAAATTTCAAAAAGAATGCCCAATTGGCCGGTACTGTGGTCAAGGGCGGGGCTTTGCAGGGATATCTGGTTAGCAAACGGGACGTGGAGAAATTTAAAATCAAGTCCCTGGACGATTTCAAACGACCCGAAGTCAAAAAGGCCTTCGATGCCAACAGAGACGGCAAGGCCGACCTGGTGGCCTGCCCACCGGGATGGGGCTGTGAAAAAGTCATCACCCACCATCTCAAAGTTTACGGTCTTGAAGACCATATCAATCCAATCAAGGCCAGCTATTCTGCCTCCATGGCTGATGCCGTGGCACGGTTTAAAAGCGGCGAACCGGTGTTTTTCTATACCTGGACTCCGAACTGGACCGTCAACCGGTTTAAACCGGGCAAGGACGTGCTCTGGATCAATGTACCCAAAACCATCCCCTCCGATGCCCAGAAGGGCTATGAAGACGCTATGGTCCACACGGGCGTTTTCGGGGCCGTAAGTGATCCGATCAAGATGGGCTTTCCGGGAAATGATATCAACGTCGTGGCCAACAATGCATTTCTTGCCAAAAATCCGGCCGCGGCAAAGATGTTCGAGGTTATGGCCATTCCGTTTGAGGATATCGCCGCCCAGAATGCGAAGATGTTCGAAGGGGAGAACACCGAAAAAGACATCGCACGTCATGTGGACGAATGGATCGACCGCAACCGGGAAAAATGGGACGCGTGGCTCAACGAAGCCCGAAAGGCTGCCAAGTGATGGTGTTCGCCTGAAACCGACCGGGGCGTGGGCGTGGTAGAAGTGCTCACGTTTCGGTCGAATCCAGTTTGTGGCGCCGGACCTGCGGAATGCCGTACCCGACCGACGACGCATTCCGCGGGTATGGGGCCTCAACGCCAGGCCGAACCGGGATTCCTTTAACTACTGTATTTTCGAGAATGTAAAAATAGGATCAACCTTTCATGAAACAACTGTTTGACCGGCGACCGGTACGCTTCGGAATACTACCCCCCGTGAGTAAATGATACGGGACGCGGACAACCCGAAGGCAGTATGGCCAGCCCGAAAGGGGTGACATCATGACTGTCGAAAATGAACAGGTGATTAAGGATATTGTGGGCTCCATTCGCCGACTGGTGCGTGCGGTGTCCCTGGACTCAGCCAAAATGAGCCGGCAATTCAGCCTGACGGCTCCGCAAAGCGGCGTACTACGGAGTCCGGCCAGCAATGTGGCCCGATTTCGTCGGCTCAATTGAGTCGAGAGCTCTATGTAACCCCTTCCAACATTACCGGCATCATTGACCGGCTGGAGAAGAAAGGTCTGGTCCAACAGGTCCGGAAAGAAGGGGATCGGCGTGTCGCCCTGATTACGCTGACGCAAGCCGGAGAGCAGCTCAGTAGTCAACTGCCCGATCCCATCGAGATCAAACTGATTTCCGCCCTCTCCGACCTGGAAGCAGGAAAAGTGGCCGATCTGCGGGAATCGCTCAAATTAATGGTGCGGCTCGTGGATGCCCAGGAAATCGAAGACGACCCGCTCCGTTAGGTGCGGGGCGTCTTTCGCTATCATCCCGCTCATCCATTCCAGACAGCCCTTGGGGGAACGGGCCTGCCCATGTTCCCCGATAGGTTCCACCCCGTGTAGTTCTGTCGCAATTTTCAATGAGCACATTTTAGTCTCGGAACCCTGCAAGCAGCGCCTCTATCCCAATACCGCCAAGATCAGGGGGTCGGGCTCGAATTCGGTCGGCCCTCTATTAGGATCCATACCGATATTAAAACGGATATCGATTCCGATGCTGTCCCGTTGATTGCCCCTCGGTGTTGACCCTCACGCACGGGCAGGATACATATCTGCCTCTGGACGCCGGGTCATTGCTCTACGACCTTTTTTAATGTTGTGATGGAATGGATTTTCGTCGATGACCGGACCGAAACACCCATCTAACGTCGCACATGGGAGATACCATGAAAGAGTTTTTTAATGTGGCGAGTGTATCCCAAGTTATGGAGTATGCGCACCGATTCCCAGCGGTTTCTACTGAAACGGTACCGCTACCGGAGTCCTACGGTCGAATCCTTGCAGAAGACGTAGTCGCCGATCTGGATTTACCCGGGTTTTCCCGATCCACCATGGACGGTTATGCCGTCGACGCCGCTTCCACCTTTGGGGCCTCTGAAAGTAATCCGGCCTTCTTGAATGTCCTGGGAGACATTCTCATGGGTGAAACTGCCAAGATGACCCTGGGACCCGGACAAGCGATTCGCATTCCTACTGGAGCCATGCTTCCTGAAGGGGCCGATGCAGTGGTCATGATCGAACATACCGAGGCTCTGGATGCGACTACCATCGAGGTGTACCGGAGCGTTGCGCCGGGGCAGCATGTCATTGAGAAAGGAGAAGATTTCTCCTTGGGAGAAACGATCCTGGAAGAAGGCCGGCCGGTCCGATTCCAGGAAGCAGGGCTTCTGGCCGCCTTCGGGCGAAGCGAAGTGCGTGTGTACAGGAAACCGATTGTCGGGATCATTTCCACCGGTGATGAAATCGTACCTGTGGATCACGCTCCAAAACTCGGACAGATACGGGATATCAATAGCACCACGCTTTCCGGGCAGGTTCGGACCGCGGGGGGTGTGGCAGAGCATTACGGGATTGTCGAAGACACCTACGAGGCGTTGTATCAGGTATGCCGTCGGGCCACTGCCGCATCGGATATGGTGCTGGTATCCGGCGGCAGTTCCGTCGGGGCTCGCGACTTCACCATGGATGCCCTGGGAGACTTGCCGGATGCCAAGGTCCTAGTACACGGCATGAGTCTTCGGCCGGGGAAACCGACCATCCTGGCCAGGGTGGGGGAGAAACCGGTTTGGGGGCTTCCGGGCAATGTCGTGTCGGCCATGATTGTCTTTACGGCCGTCGTAGAGCCGTTTCTGAAGCGGATTGGCGGGGATCGTGCCTGGGGGGAAAACGGTATCCGGCTTTCCGCTCGGATCAGTCGAAATGTGGCATCCGCCCAGGGGCGGATCGATTATGTCCGGGTAAAACTCAGACAAGGGGCGGGCATGCTATGGGCCGATCCCTTGCTGGCCAAATCCGGCCTGATTCATACCATGGTCCATGCCGATGGTCTGGTGGCCATCGGGATGAATGATGAAGGGCTGGATGGAGGGGATACGGTGGAGGTGATTCCACTTTAAATCATTCACCACGAAGGACGCGAAGATCGGCGCTGATTTTGGATTTTGGATTGCGGATTTTGGATTTTAACCCTGGTGTTGAGCATCTGTTAACGAGCGAGTTAGAGAAGGTAGCCGATGAAGAGAAATATCTATTTAAAAATGAAGTCTTTACGGGAAGCCAAGGAGATTATGTTTCGTCGCTTCCCGGGCACCTCATGTCTGGGGACAGAAACCGTTTCCGTCGAGAACGCTGTCGGCCGTGTTTTGGCCGAACCGGTATTCGCGTTGCTGTCTTCTCCAAACTTCCATTCGGCGGCCATGGACGGCATTGCCGTAAAAGCAGAAGACACCTTCGGAACGAGTGAAACCCGGCCGACGGAGCTGGTTATTGGAACGGGTGCCTATTATTTGAATACCGGCCATGTCCTGCCACCGAATACGGATGCCGTGATTATGATCGAGCACGTCACCCGACTGGATGCGCAAACGGTCCGGATCGAGGCGCCGGCATTTCCCTGGCAGCATGTCCGCAAAATGGGTGAAGATATCGTCGCCACCGAACTCCTATTTTCCCGCAACCATGTGGTCACCCCCTATTGCCTCGGCGCCCTTCTGGCCGGAGGCATTACATCGGTGGTCGTCCACCGGCGACCCAAGGTTTTAATTGTTCCGACAGGATCGGAATTGATCGACTGGCAGGATGTCCATCCAGAACACCTCCTGCCGGGGCAGGTGATCGAATCCAACTCCTATGTTCTCGGAAATCTTGTCGAAGCAGCAGGGGGGGTGTATGTCCGCCATGAAAAGGTGATGGATGCTGTCGAGGCGCTCAAAACAGCTGTATCGGAGGCCGTTTCATCGGATTTCGACATGGTGCTGATGGTCGGCGGATCCTCTGCCGGTTCCTAAGATTTCTCGAAACGGGTCATTGGAGACCTGGGAGAGATCCTGGTGCATGGTGTGACCATCATGCCCGGAAAACCAGTTCTCATCGGAGCGGTTGAGGATAAGCCCGTATTTGGAGTTCCGGGTTATCCGGTTTCCGCAATTGTCGCCTTTGAGCAGTTTGTTCGGCCGTTGATGCTTTGGATGACCGGATGTCTTGACCCATCCCGTCAGTCTGCAGTCGTCGAGCCGACACGTAAAATACCCTCTAAACTTGGGGTCGAGGAATTTCTGCGGGTCAAGCTTGGCCGGGTTGGGAACCGAATTGCGGCGACATCCCTTCCCAGAGGTGCCGGTATCATCACCAGCCTGACCGAGGCCGACGGGATTATTCGGATCCCGGCCACCAGCGAGGGCCTGAACGAAAAGGAACCGGTAAGCGCCGAATTGATACGCCCATTGGAATCCATCAATAACACGATCGTCGCCGTTGGCAGCCATGACAACACGCTGGATGTACTGACCGATCAACTCCGGACCCGATCCAAACCCGTTGTGCTGTCCTCCAGTCATTTCGGCAGCCTGGGCGGACTGATGGCCATCAAACGCGGGGCCTGTCACCTGGCAGGGGCCCATCTGCTCGATACTGAGGACGGGTCCTACAACGTGTCCTACATTCGCCGTTACCTGCCGGACATTTCGGTAAAACTGGTCCATCTGGTAATGCGGGAGCAGGGGTTGATGGTGGCTCCCGGCAACCCGAAAGGATTAACGGGTATCGAAGATCTTTCCAGGACGGATGTGGCCTTCATCAATCGACAGAGGGGATCCGGGACCCGCATCTTGCTCGACTACCGGCTTTCCGAGATCGGCATCGATCCGCGGAGCATTCAGGGCTACGACACAGAGGAGTATACCCATATGACCGTGGCGGTTGCCATACTCAGTGGGACCGCCGACACCGGGCTGGGCATTTTAGCTGCCGCCAACGCCTTGAAACTCGACTTTATCCCGGTGGTTACCGAGCAGTATGATCTGGTGATTCCTGAGATCTATTTTGAATCCGATAATATCCAAAGTCTCCTCGAAACCATCCGTTCACCGGAATTTGTTCGATGGGTTGGCCGTCTTGGCGGCTACGGCACGGAAAGGACTGGGGAGGTGTTGCCCCTCTAACTTGAACCTGTCATCATGCATACCCTTGTCTTGAACGCTCCAGTAGGGACACGTTCACCACGAAGCTCACCTGCCGTCGTAAACACTATGGCGGGGCAGGTGAAGGACACGAAGAAAAATAGTATAAATTCATTTTGTTACTTTCGTGTTCGTCGTGGTCTTCGTGGTGTGCATAATTCAAATCAATCTAACGTGTGCTTTCTGGAGAACCGCATCTACGAAATATTCTCTTCGTCAAACGGGCAGGTTGTAAGGATTCCCTGACCCTGCCCGACATCGTGTCAACATTGATGATAGATCCATGGCGAGGACCATTCCAATGCCCCATAGAGAGCGCGAATCTCTCCCAAAGCCCTATAAGACCATTGACCACACGGCCGATATCGGTATCCGTGTCTTCGGGAGGGATGCGTCCGAGCTGTTTACCCAAGCCGGAATCGCGCTTTTTGAGCAGATCGCAGAAGTCGACCGCAGGGTATCCGATGCGCAATTAGATTTAATCGTATCCGGTTCGGACTGGCCGGATCTGATGGTGAACTGGCTTCGGGAGCTTCTGTACCTGTGGACGGGACGGGAGTTGTTGGTGGTTGGATTTGATATCGAGAAAATCGAAGCCAGGTCTCTGGCTGCGCGGGTCGAAGCCGCGCGCTACAATCCGGACCATCACGTCATTCTAAATGAAATCAAAGCCGTTACATATCATGGTATCGATGTGAGCCAAGGGCCATCGGGGTGGGAGGCAACCGTCATATTTGATATATGATCGCGACCCCGGGAATCGTGTCCCTCCACATGGTTCCATTTGAATGCACGGCACCAAATCTAAAGGCGGTGGAGTGATGGGCACTGTGTTCTGCTTCCAATACTCCAATACTCCAGGCTAGCTTTGGAGGTCCTTCTTTTGAACACGAATCATACCCATTCCGAGATGGCACCAACGAAGCATCACACGGACGGCGTTCGGAAGGTTCTGTTGAAGGGTATTTTCTGGCGGATTCTCATCATTGAAGGGATTTTGCTGGTCTGGTCTCTTCTTTACAGAATTTTGATGGAGCCGGCGGCCCAACCCATAGAGTTGTTCTGGTATGCCGTTCGCATTGTTGTTCTGATTGCCATTATCATCGTGTTTATCATGGTCACCTTCCGGTTGTTTTTGACCCGCAAGGTGATTCAGCCGTTGGAGGCGATCGCCGATTCGAACCGTAAATTTCAAGACGAGGATGCCACCCGAAACGGCATTGCTCTGCCGGCGGACACGCCGAACGAAATTCAGGAGATTGTCGCTACCCGAACACAGATGCTCGATACGATCCTCCGGGTTTCCGAAGAGAGACTTCGACTGGTGAATTTCATCAAGGACACGTTCGGGCGGTATATTTCTAAAAAGGTCGTCGATGAAATCCTTGATTCGCCGGACGGCGCTAAAATCGGAGGGAGGCGGGAGACGGTCACCATCCTTATGTCGGACATCCGCGGATTTACCAGTCTCTCGGAAACCACCGATCCCGAAGTTATGATGCGCCTGCTGAATCGATATCTGGATCGGATGTCCCGGATCATTCACGAATACGACGGCATCATCGATGAAATCATCGGCGATGCTATTCTGGCGGTGTTCGGTGTGCCGGAAAGCAGATCCAGCGACCCGGAACGGGCCGTCGCTTGCGCTCTGGCCATGCAGAATGCACTGGCCGACCTCAACCGGGAGATCGGCCAAGAAGGTTATCCGCCGCTGGAAATGGGCATTGGCGTCAACACCGGCACGGTTCTCGTGGGCAACATTGGATCCGAAGTCCGAATGAAATACGGAATCGTGGGAGCCGCTGTTAACACCGCGGCGCGCATCGAATCGAACACCGTCGGTGGACAGGTCCTCATCGGCGAGTCGACGTTCAACAGCATGCAGAAAAAACTGACGTCGGAATCGGCCCAGACCATCATGATGAAGGGCATGCGGAAACCTTTGGTGGTGTATGCTGTTACCGGCATCGGCGATCCCTATCGGATCACCCTCGAAACATCTAAGGCGGATCATGACGGCGCCAGGCTGAACCTGCCGTTCAGCTGCTGGAAGATCGAAGACAAGAAAGTTTCGGATGTGGCCGCCGCCGAGGAAACCATTCTGATCAATGACACCCTCCTGACGGCCACGGTGAGCCCTCCTTTGAATCCCCATGAAGATGTCAAGATCGCCTTCGACTTCTGTGAGGACGCCCACTGCTTTGAGGACATCTATGCCAAGGTGCTGTCGGTGGGGGAAGCCCGGGATCATGGCGCAGTTCACCAGCTCAGCATTACCAGCATCGGCCAGGAAGATCGAAACATATTAAAGAAGTGGATGGAAGAGGCCGGTTCGATGACGGGTTAGCGGGATGAGCGGTCGCGTATTATCTCGGTGGATGTCCATGGGTGAACCTGGCCCACCATGGCTCGAAACCCATTCATGGGCTCCATCCACCGGCCAATGGACTCACATCCCAAAATTCGGCTGGGCCTTGATCAGGGCCCGGGTGTACTCGTGGCGGGGATGTTTAATGACTTCTTCGGCAGACCCGGTTTCCACAATCTCTCCTTTGTAAATTACGGCAATGCGATTGCAAAGATACCAGGCCGCCGCCAGGCTATGTGTGATAAATAGAAATGTGACTCCCATCTGTGATTGCAGATTCTGGAGAATGGAAAAGATCTGAATGGAAATTGACGCATCTAGCATGGACGTGGGTTCATCGGCGACAACGAATTCGGGCTTTAAAACTACCGCCCTGGCGATGGCAACCCGCTGACGTTGCCCCCCGCTGAGTTCATGGGGGTAGCGATAGAAGAAGTCTTCCGGTGGGGATAATCCCACCGATTGTAAGGCCTCGAAGACGATCTCTTCGTGATCCATCCGATTTCCCAGCCCATGGATGATCAATGGCTCCGAAACCGTGTCGAATATGGAAAAGTAAGGATTCAGGGACTGGTAAGGATCTTGAAAGATCATTTGCACTTTCCGGCGATACTCCGACAAATGCCTTCCGCCTATTTTGGTGATATCTTTTCCATCCAGCAGGAGTCGACCCGCGGTCGGTGGTTCG
>Ga0056119_1000015_pt1 | contig 49672 bp, 36 predicted proteins | sample WorMettaBAHAMAS1_FD_80076 | JGI IMG/M metagenome (GOLD analysis project Ga0056119, IMG submission 80076) | Marine gutless worms symbiont microbial communities from Max Planck institute for Marine Microbiology, Germany - Olavius tantulus BAHAMAS.1 ...
CCTATTCCTTAATCCACAATTAATTTTGTCAATGTGTAGGTCTGACCCCCTTGTTTTTTCCCCGCGTTCGGCTGTGAAGTGCTGAGCAACCCCCAACTGGTGAGAGCCATCGAAGCGGAATTCATCCCAATGCTGGTGTACAACAATCGCAATAGCGGTATGGACCGTGAATTATTGAGGCGCTATCGCGAACCCGCCTGGAACTATCAGGTCATTCGATTTCTGGATGCCAATGGTCGAGACATAATTCCCCGCAAGGACCGCGTCTGTACCACCCGCGGCATAGCCCAACAAATGATCAAAACACTTAAAGCTCTCAATCGCCCGGTTCCTGATTACCTTGTAGATCTTGCCGAAACCAAATAAGCGCAAAAATCAAGGTTTACCCGCCTGTGCAATGTGGCGGGTTTGACCCCAAATGCATATATAACGAAAACGTAAGGTCGAGCATCATGACTTCATACGACAACTATCTTGACAGACACCGCCACCCCGGCTACGGTGAGATTCGTGATCTCCAACCTGAATTATCACTAATCACTGTTCGGCCACAACTACCTGCAGTTGGCTATCCCTCTGCAGTTCCGGACAAAACTTCTGACGTAATCAATATATTCCATTTGTTTTCGCGCGTTAAGATATGAAACGCGCTATCTGGGGCCTAAGAAAGGAAACATTTCTCAAATCTCGTGAATTGATAATAATTTCATCGATTACGGCGTCTTTGGTCACTTCTGTTAATGCCTTATAGCAGATTCCCTCTGCTAAAGACGACTTTTCAAATTATCGAGAGGTCCAATGTGCCCTGAGAATAGAAATTATCAGCTAGCAAGCAATATTAGGAAGAGGGCTATAAAAGCTCGAAGATTTGCCATTTCCGGAATTATTCTGATCATTGTAGTTGTATCTGCGATGATACTTTATTTTTCGGCGACTTCAACTAGCACCTTCCAACAAATGGGTTTCGGTTCAGCTTTCATAAAACTCGAGTCACCGCGCTCAATTTTGAAGGCCGCGGATCCTAAGGAGCCCTATAGCGAGGCGCTAAAAACTTTGCAGAATCAATTAGACATGCTGGAAAGGCGAATCTCATCTAAATCAAGTTTCGAAGCTGATGCTGCCTTTTCTATCGGATTAACAATTCTGAGAATCGCTTCGGTATTCTTGGCTGTCTATCTCGTACAAATATTAGTAGGCTTTACTAGGTACCAGTTTCAAATAGCTGATCATTTGGAGGCGACTGCAGATGCGCTTGAATTTGCAAAAGAGGATTCTGAAACCCTTTCTAAAATTCTCTCGGTATTATCACCTCAACATATCCAATTTGGGAAAATGCCCAGAACGCCTGCTGATCAATCAGTTGAAATAATAAAAGACTTGACATCGAAAATCCCCAAACCATAGCTCAATTCATTTGTTATTATGCACACGAAAACCCAAGTTGTCTAAAGTCAACCGGGACAGACCTGTATAACATCAAATTCCGAGCTTTGGGGGTCGAACCATTGCAAGCAATTGAATTTACATAATATCACCTTAAAAATGGCCTCCCATTTCTACCTATATCCTTATTTTCAGTGCTAAAAAGCGCATTATAAGGTACCAGCGGCTCCCGCAATTAGACTCCATCGGCCAACTGTCTTTGGCCTCCTTTCTAAAGCCCGTGAAGAATGCCGCGCTTATGGCAACGGAAGGTGATATACCATATATCATCAGGGATGTAGTGGCGATTTGCTCCTGCCAGGGCAGAGGGACAAACTTCTTTGAAAATCCTATATGAGCTTTTTTGACCTCAAAAAATGCGATATTGGCCGATGTTGATGGCTTTAATTTCTATCTTTTCGTGAAATTATAACACCTTGCCGTGGTTCGACCTCCATTCATTATAATGGACAGCAAAAGAAACGGTTTGTGGGGGGCGCTGTAATGGGTGTAGGCAGGATATCGGTTCCGATTCGTATCGGTTCGCAGGCTGGCAAACTTTTCTAAGTATTTTTTGAACATATCCATTTGGATAGCAAAATCCTTTGAATTTTACCCGATAATGCTTTGTCTAAACTATAATGGTTCCAAATCTTTAAATGTTGAGGACGTCCCCTATTTCTCCTAACCTTAATACTATTCCCCGTTTTAATTATTTGAGAGTGGTAAAATGCTCATGGTTAATTATAGCGTTTAATCTTTCAGAAAAATTTATTTCTTTAAGGATTCAATTAATTTGATCTCTGTTTTAGAAATATTTATGCCATCCTTAAGATCCTTTTTTAATTTCATCATTAAGTAGGAATATCCAACATATCCATATAAACTGCCATCCTCACCTATATATTCAATACCTTTTTTACACAATCGAATGGCTTTATCATACTCTTCCATTTCAATATAGCACTCTGCCAACAAAGAATATAAAACCTCAATATCAGGCTCAGCATGTAGGGCTTTTTTAAACTCTTCAGCAGCTTCAGAATATTTTTTTATTTTTTGGTAACATATTCCCAACTCTCCATGAAAGTTTTGTTCATTCTCTCTATCTCTGAGGATACCTTGTATAAAAATATCAATGGCTCTTCCGATTTCATTATTTTCCAATAAAGTGTGCCCCAAGCACCAATGCGCCTCCAAATCGTCCGGATATATTCGTATTATTTGTTTATAAGAATCTATTGCACGTTCATAATCACCCTGCTCCGAGTAATCAGATGCATCTTGATAAAGCTGGGCAATTTTCTTGTCTTCTGATGAGTATTCGTCATCTGACATAGTCATTAAAAACCTTCAAAATTTATTTCCGCCTTCTTACTTGACTCCATCTTTTTAAGCAATTTTTAGCACATCCAGTTGAATAGCAAAATCGCTTAAATTTTGCCAGTTAATGCGTTGTCTTTCCTATAGGTTCCAAATGTTTAAATGTTTATAACGTCTTCTACTATATCTATCAAAATATCAATCCCCGTCCCTTAGGTTTCCTTTAATCATGGCCATATATCAAAACCGTATGGCACATTGTTTGAATCTAACCATTCTCTTAATTCATAGCTTTTTTTAAAACGTCCTTTGAGCAACTGAAGCAATAGGGTATCTTTATAATCTTTTTCAACAGTTACATAGCTTTCAGAATCATCATGGCTGTATACTTCCTGAGCCATTTTTCCAATGAAATAATCATTCATGATCAAATCACCACGCTTGGAAATTTCAGCTGAAAGCGTTGTTGCCCCCTGTTCGGTATACTCTTTTGAAATGACGATTTTAGAAATTTTGTTAATTTCCCTTTCCGGAATTTCGCGCATGGCTTTCAAGGTTTTAACGGCTTTCTCGTATCTGGAAAGTCGATCATAGTCCTTTTGCTTTGGATTTGAAATTCTTGAAAGATTGAGATTGTCATATAAATCTGCCATTTTGACCTTGTATCCGATTGGATTTGAGCCTGCCCTCAGGATGAAATCATCGTAGGCCTCTCCAGTTTTGTTCGTTACACTTTCGATAGCTTCTATTACCTCGCTATTGAATCCCTCCATTTTAAGATCGTAAAGTGTAACTCCGGTGTCTTCGACCACATCGTGCAACACGGCAACAATCATTTCCGTTGTTGTATCCATCTGGAACATTATCCTAAGTGGATGCAGAATATAAGGCAATCCAGCTTTATCCACCTGTCCAGCATGTTTCTCGACTGCTATGGATATTGCTCTTTCAAGATTTGACATACGCAATCTCCTAATTGTTATCTTGCCGCCGCATAGTAAGTCGACTTCAAGAAATTCAAGGTCCATAACTTAGCGCCATTTAAAAGACATTCTATGCGTTCCTAGTCTGGAGAAAGATAACAAAATGCTCTACAACAGGAAATAAACTGTCGTTAATTCCTGTTAATCGTTAGATTTTATCATATTTTTATTTTGTTTATTTTAAATCTCAAAATAGGGAGTAATTCATTGTAATATTAGTATTGGGGCAACATTCAAAGACTGGACTCAGTCCATTACTCCTGAGGGTAGCCTTATAATCTCATATTTTTAAAAATTGTAACACACTGTAAACACGTTATATTTAGATTTTATAAATATTTAAACCTATTCAGGAGATTTTGAAAAAAGTTATAGTAACGCAAACTTTTTCTGTCTGCCATTGGATTCCCTTTGTTGCCAGACTCTTATGGCCTCATATCGCATTTTGTAATCTAACAAGCGAGATCACAACTCATATTTGTCTCTTATCTTTTATTTTAAACGTATAAGATCACCTATATTAAAATTTGAGGTGAGTTCCTCAAATAAAGCATTTACATGTTTATCACTTTCGAGGTCTTCTAGTATTGTTGAACATCGATTTTTCTTTTCCTTTTTGGGGATTTCAGGATCCTCCAATATAGCGTGATACTGTGAAAGTAATTTATGGGTCGTTTGTGTTCCTTTCGGCTTATCTTTAAGGAAATGTAGATTTGTTTTAGTGACAAAAGTAAGCGTATCTATGAATTCGTTACGATTCTTCAAATGAACAAACGATTCTCTTATCGTAGGATGTAAATCAGTGCTGTGATCCTTCATTATTAAGGGTTTTTTCCATACACCATCCTTTAGAGTTTTAGAAGCAACCATAATGCCTGAAAAAGAGAGCGTCCATGTCTTGTATGCTTCTTTCTTTGTAAATTTCAATAGACCATAGTCTCGCAGAGTATTAGCTGCAAATCGAGTGTTTGTAAAACAACGTCTCACACCTGTCTTCGTTTTTTCAAAGTATAGAATGTCAGTCTGGTTCCAAATAAGTGCCATGAATTTGCTGATGATATCGTAAATCTTCATCTCTTTGCTATTGTAGCGATACAACAGATATATTAGGAGTTTTGGTTGAAGGTGAATGGGTGGTGTACCCAGTTTGTTCTTTCGGTATGATTTTGTTGGAGTATAAACTAGGTTCTCTGGATTTATATTGATTTCTCCTTGGATGAAATGATCTAAATCCATCTCACTATCTAATATTCTCAGCCGTAATCTCATTAGCTCAATCATCTTTTCCAATACATCAAGCTTGTATTCCAACCCATAGCTTTTCTTTTCTTTTTCCTTAAAAAAAAGCTGCCCTTGCTTAAAAGTTTCTTCCTCAATCTTTACCCATTTGTCGATAAATCTTGCAAACGCCCAGGTTTGCTTTTCAAAATCAGCTTTTTTCATCTTGATAGCCATGTCAGTTGCGCCCCCAAGCCGAATGGTAGGCCAAGTTTCAAATGATTCGTAGTTTAGATTCGACTCCTTTGTTCTTTCCTTCAACTGGTCTACAATCTTATAGAGCATATTAATTAAATCTGTGATTTATTAATCATATAGTTCCAAGCAAATTGATCGGATTTTACTGGTGACACCCATGTGATTGGCTCAGGCGAGATATTAAGCTTTTTAATTATTTTCTTATCGAAGACGGCCGGCTGATCATTGATCAGATCCTGTATCCACTTCAGACTGCCTTTAGTCCCTTTCTCTTGGGGAACTTTCATGTCCTCCTCTCCCACAGAAACTCATAACCGATAGGCGTCCTCGATTATGTCCATACTCTCATTGGTCTGTCCATAGTTCTAACAATTTCATAAATACTGATATTTCAAGACCTGACCCCATTCTTTAAATACTGTAACCGGCTGATCCACACCACTGAGCACTATAATCTGCCGATCAACACTTGGAGCATCAACTAGGATAAGGATGCAGATTAGCATTCTTTTCGGCAGTAATTTCCGAATTGCACAGCGGATCGAGAAATCAGTATAGGTTTTTATTTTTAAACAACCCGGAGAAAGTTATAAAACAATAGACGTCCCGCAAATCCCCATATTTTTAGAACCCAATGCATCGGCCATCTCAATTCGGCAGTTTAAACAGCAGGGATGCGTTGCTCAGAACCGGTCCACCACCTTCAGCAGATTGGGTGTCATTGGTGGCTACCACGGAAGAGGATCATGTCTAATGCGGAGACGCGGATCATGAAACCTCTCTTGTCAGTGCGCTGAAGCCGATAATAGCATTATCAATAACTTTTGTGCTCGATGTGTCCATAATTCCCCGTCCGATAAAGGTTCTGAGTCTGGCCGACCCAACCTTACGAACAATCTCTTGGAAAATGGCAAGGATCTTCACGTAATTCTCTCCATTATTCCTGTACGAAGACGGCTTTGATTCAGTACCCGTCATCCTGCTGAAAAGACTAAGTGTGTATCTCCGGTCGATCGGCGCAAAGAGTTCAGGATTTAAATGGTGTAATACCTTTGCTTTCGCAACCAAGTTTCTTTCATTGCGCGAGGGATCGAACTTATCAAATAATTCACAACTACACCTTGCACAGATTCAAAGTCTTCAATCCTTGTATTACGAACAACATCCAGATCTTCAGCGATTTTCAAGAGCTCTATCTTAAACTCTTTAAAATCCTTCAGCTTAGGTCCGCCCCCGAGCATGTGCATCCCCCATGCGGTCAATACCGAATATATGCTCTCAACATATTGAACGTCATCAAGAGCGCTTTCATAAGCGAGTTTTCGCTCTTTTATCAGCATTTTCCACAGGCCTACTGCTTTTTTATGAAAATATATGCATGGTCCTTTCTGGAACTCTGAAAAGCTCTCTTTTGAAGAATAAAAATATCCGAGAGATACCTCGAAATACTGAACAAATTCCTTCAGACTGACTTTATTTTTGAAAGATCCGGATTTATTTGCCTTCTCTTTTGGTAATTTATCCACATCAGGCATCAAAGTCGGCTGATCAGTTTTCTGTATAACCATCGACTGTTTCTCACACTCAGTTTTGTACCATTCCAGCAAATGCCGAAAGTTGTTGGGCATTTCATCCGGGTCAGGTCTTTTTTTTATGTTCGGCATATTTCGAGATGGATGGACCTCGTCCCTTGGCAAGTAAAGACGTCGCATGCCTCTCCCAGTTTCGGTGAGATAGCATAGGTTGTAGCCAGTGTTCAGTTTTTTCTGTGCCACAACGTGCTGACTGATATGAACAGCAATCCCCACGCGCTTATCTTTAAATACTTCTGCTATTTTGGCAGCGATCGATGCGTTGCTGGCTTCAAGTCTGATATCTCCAGATGAGTTGGCCATCAAAGCCATCGTACACCATATTTCGCTGCCTATCGTAATGCTCTGCTTCAGACTATATATTTAAATGGATATCATATTTACTAAAACTAGAACCCCTTAAATCAAATTCAATCATCTCCAAGTTTTCCCATCCAAGGGCGTCAGAGATGTTGAGAAGAATGGTATCCAATTTTGAGACGGATTGGGACCCTTGGGGTAACATCTCAATGAGTTGAGGAACCCATGCTTGAGTGATTCTCCGCTCTTTTACTTCAGCTTCTTGAGTATAGAAAAGCGCCAAGCCCATATGTCCAAGCCAATCTGGGAATCTACAGGTTGAAGCAAATTTTTTTAGTGATGCCTTAACAAAAATTTCAATCAATGACTGCTGCTCTTTCTTATGTAGATTCTTGAGAATTGTTCCCGATGCGTAGGTCTTCATCACCTTATAATGGTTCTTTGCATTTATAATTCAGCTATTGGAATCTGGGTGATTGCCTCGAGCGATTTCCAAAAACGAATACCGGAAATAAATGTGACCGCAGGTAGTGCAGAATATATTCCAGCACCAGCTTTCGCTTGATGCTAGTCTGCAAAGTGCCTCAAAAGCATTTCTTCTGATATGGGGTTCCAATTTTATACCATTTCCTTGCTGACAAAAGCCTGTTCTGTGTCGAAATATTCAGGTTCATGCTGATAATCACCTATGTCACTCGGAGGTATGATATCCCCTACGCTCACTCCTGGAAAACTCAGTCCATAGGCAACAGTCAGCCTGTTGTAATCATTAGGTGTTACATCTGTATTTTCTAAATTGTGGGGTTTGGGGATTTGCTTCGTAACAAAGCCGGCAAGGCCAGCCCTCTTAAGCTTTTCCCCTGACTCAATGACCATTTTAGAATAGGTATCGTCCAGAGAACCTCCCCCGCACAGAAAAACTGGCAGACCTTGTTCCCAAGCCTCGGAGAGTGGATTCCTATCTTGCTTTGTAACCTTCACAACTTTCCTGATAAGTAATGAGCAGCGGTGCATAAATGATTCATCTGTTTCTATTAAACAGGACTTTTCTTGGGATCCCGGAAAGTACCTGTTAATATCCGGTATTGGTGTTATCCCGTCTCCCTCGGAGAAAATCTTTTGCAGCTTTTCTTCAAATATTTTTTTGCAAGCTACGATACGGTGTTCATGAAGTCGATAGGCTCCGAGATTCGCCACATCAGCCGTCAATATGGGATACAAATCGTCACCGCTTTTTTCGTGCAGCAGGAAAGTTGAAACGTCAAATGTGCTGGCACCAATATCAACCAGCAGATACATCCCGGGCGAGCGGAGCGGGGATTTGAAATAACCGACGACCTCTGCAATTATTTCCGGTACCGGTGTCACGTAATCTGGATGTAATTCCCCGATGCCACCGACCTCTTCATCTGATTCAATATGACTTTTTGCAGTCCTCAAGGCCTTTTTGATTTGCGCAATGCTTGGAGGCCCAGTGGCTCCGAGGCTCACATTCCATGCTCCAAGCCCAACAAGCTTCATCAGGTCACACAACCTGATGTTATCATAGCTGCGTGATGGCAAACCAATATTCAGCTCCCAGTTGATTAAAATGTTCTGGTATTCCTTTTGTCTGTTTGTAAAAAACCACTCCCTCACCTCCATGAGAACCAGTGCGACGTAGCCCACCGCAATTTCCAGGGCGGTAGCGGATTTTTTTGTCTGAGTGTTTGACAGCAGTTTCTTGCTTTGACTTTCCAGCAACGACAGCTTTATCCCGTCGATCCTGACACCCCCAGGGTCCAGACCCAGATAGCCGTCGTCTGATGCGTACACAGTGGTTGGCAGCAGGTAAGGACTCGTTTGATGGCCATATTTTGGAAAAGGGACGGCGACAGCCTTTTTCAGCTGACTGTCCTGCAGGACTATTTTCGTACAGGCGGTTCCGAAGTCGAATCCGATGACGATGTCCCTTTCGGATTCAGGATACCCTCCGCAAATCTGCCACGACTGGAAATTGTATCTGAGCTTGCCTTTATTCCCTTCACGTCCGTCCTTGTTTTCTTTGTCGGGCTTGAGCTTTAGGGATATTCGTTTTTTGTCCGGGATATTCTCCCATTTTCCGTGAGCTTTCTTTGATGGCTCTCTTGTCTTGAACCCATTTTTCGCTCTGCGCTTGGAACCTGGTGTGGCGTCTGGTCGTGATGGTCCGGGCTTGACTTGAGAAGCTTTGACGGATCTTTTTGTGGACTTTGGTTCGCTTCGATCGTTGGTCGTGCCCGGCGGGGGGGCTTGTCTGGCGGGCATTTTGGTCGGCGGTTTCGGCTCCCTGGCGCTGACCTGTTTTTTGGTTGTCAATCTCTTTGGTGGCGCCGGCTTCGAAACCTTGCCCTTTGTTTCCTTCTGTTTTAAGGCAGCCTCGAGTTTCTGGCCGAACTCACTGAGTTGTAAGCCCTTTTTCACTATTTTTTTTGGTGGCACCGCTCGCTTTTTTTTCCTCTTTTTGCCCACTGCCTCACCTCCTCCAGAGGATCAGTACACATTGATCAGACCGATGCAAACTTCTCTCTTGGCGTGTCTGAGCGTTCTCCCCTCCTCAATTTCCCGCAGTTTCTTATTCACCCTGGCATTGAGAGCGTCTATGCGCCCCTTGGTCGCTGGAATAATTCTCTCCCTCCCCTCTGCTATATACCTGCTCAAGAGTCCTTCCAACCTCCCAAGCTGCTTTTCGTGGTGCTGTCGCAGCGCCTTCTCCTGTATGTCCGCCCGGTCGTTGTTCTCGTGATCAAGCTGACGAACATACGCTTCATATTCCTTTTCCGAGTGCTCAAAGCACTGTTGAACCAGCTCAACCGCCGTTGAGAGGTCAACCTCCGACCTTGGGGCGACCCAGTCAGTTCCCACCCTGGCTGCAACTGTCACTATTTTTTCAGAGGAAGTATCTGTGAGCAGTTCACCGCTTGAGTATTCACGGACCGCCGCATTGAGCTTCTCAATGTCTCTTACGCCCTTAACCGACCACTGTTCCACTGTGAAGGCGTAAACCCCTGGCTGAATCTCTGGAATCTCCGATCGCACAACCTCCACACTGACCGGCGAGTAATAGCTGAAACCAGAATTCTGTATTTGACTGCTGACGAATCGAATGACGGGGTGGTACTGGTTTATTGTTTCCTCCCTCCCTATCCGGCGGTCGCCGACCCGGTTTTCAAATCTGCAGGTGACTCGAGAGGGGTAGGCATTCGACATCGCCGTCTCACCCTGCATCTGGTTCAGATCAAGGAATTTCCCAAGATCATACTTTGCGTCGTCGGAAAGTTTTGTGTCGAAAACGAGCTCGCCTTCAGTCAGCTGTCTGAACTCGGAGCCAGTGTATTCCTTAGTAAAAAAATCGTAAACGTAGTTCCAAAGGTCCTCCCTTGTGATTGTCCGCTGCATCTCCCGTGCAGCCCTGATCCTGTTCAGGATATAATCCCCGTGTGCAATGAGATTCCCTGCCTCAGCCTCCAACCTTTCCTCCTGTGTCTTAATGATGGAAAGGGCCTGCTCTGTCTGTACAATTCGTGCCTCCTCCTGTTCTGTAGTGAGCTTTCCAAATAGAAGGGCTTCGGTCAGTTTCCTGATCTCATCCCCAAGCACCGCCTCAAGGTCGCCCAAGGCCCTTCTGAATATATCCAGTCGCTCATAGAGGCGTGTGTATATGCGTTCGTCAATTGTGTCCTCGTAGAAGAGGTTCCAGATGGTGATTTGAGAGGAGGTCTGACCGATTCTGTCGAGACGGCCGATCCGTTGCTCCACCCTCATTGGGTTCCACGGTAAATCGTAGTTCACGAGCAAACGTGAAAATTGCAGATCGACCCCCTCACTGGCGACTTCTGATGAGAGCATCACGGAGGGTCCACCCTTCTTCCTGAAGGTCTCAATGATTTCCTGCTTGGGGACTCTCTGGCCACCCATCAATACGATCGAGTCGATCCCGTCACTCTTTAACCGCTTGTGGAGGTACTTGAGCGTTGGTCTGAAAAAGGCAAAGAGAATGATCTTCTCTTCAGGGTGTCGTCCGAGGTAGCGTGTGAGCATTTCACGGAGCCTCAGGTACTTGGAGTCGCACCTGAATAGCTCCTCTTGATCCACTGTCCGACCGACTTTACTGACAAGCTGCTCGGTAAGTGGTCCCAGATTGCGCTTGCGCAGATCAACGCCAAGGTCCTCGTAGAGCTGTCCAACCCACACCCCCTGTTTCTTCAACCACGCATAAAGGGCTGCTGGCATGGAACTGGACATCTGTCTTTGTGGTGTGACCAGAAGGAAACCCTCGTGCCCCTCTGATTGCAGGGCGTACTCCCGGACAATTTCTGTCACACTCTCATAAAAATTACGTTCCACTTCAGACATGGTCACCATCTCCGGGACCACATCCCGAACAACGCGCCACTCGGTGACATCTCGCTTTCGGGTCCTGTTAACCGCACGCCCGAGGAGATTTATGGTTTCCAGGCGATTCGCAAGAAGAGCTCTGTGCTCGGGCTCAGTCAGTTCGGCATCCGAAGGGAGCGACTCCAACAGCGCTGCGATCTGTCTACTTTTCTCCAGAAAGGGGTGGCCTCTTGCCTCCCGCAGCAATTGGGACAACTCGGACGAACTTAACCCGCTACCCAGGATGGCGTCCCTTGCCTTTAAAATCGGTTCGTTTGCGCTCAGAATCTCACCGAAATCCTGCTGCCGGCTGAATGTGTTCTCATCGACGAGATTAAGCAGCTGGAAGAGATCATTGTTGTGAAGGTGTATCGGGGTTGCTGAGAGAAGAAGGAGATTTACGGATACCGCGCGCAACAGCCTTCCCAACTGGGAGGTCATGGTCTCAGGGTTTCTCAGGTAGTGGGCTTCGTCAATGATGACCAGATCAAACAGCGGCTCTTCATAGGAGGACTCTTCCAACAGTCGTGCCAACCGAGAGGCTGCATCCAGTTTTTTCTTGTCTCTTTTCCACCCCCTTCGAGGCCTGAATCCCTGCATGCTGCAGACCACCGCGTAGTCGTACAGCTGCTGCGCCCTGAATTCCTGGATAAGAGTGATGACATCTGCGGGTTTGACGATGTCCGCTGCAATTCCAAATCGGTTGTTGAGTTCGTCCCTCCACTTTTCGCGAAGCATGGCAGGGCACAGTACGAGCACCCTCCGGATGTCTAAACGGCTCCTCAACTCGGTCCATATCAGACCTGCCTCGATGGTCTTGCCAAGGCCGACCTCGTCGGCGAGCAGCAGCCCCCCGCTGGAAGACTCCAGAAAGTTCAAAACCGGCTTGAACTGGTAGGGGTAGAAGTCGGTGTTGGTGGTGTCCATGCTATAGATGAGGTTGGCGAGACGACCGGTCAGTCGGATGTGGGTGATGCTGCCCCTGAGATCCCGCGCTCGCCCGAATTTCCCCAGCTGAAGAAGCGCGACCGGGTCGTCGTCTTCCTCCAGCACAGCCTCGAGGTGCACCGCCTTCTGGTAGTCCGTTCCATCCGGGAATCGGACCTGCCAGAGCACCTTCCTTCCTCGAACGCGTGTCTTTCCAGTGATCGTCCCTTGGCGGCCGGGATCGGCTTTCAAACGAACCAAATCTCCAGGTGAAAATTTTTTGTCAGTCACTTCATCAGGCTGGGAGCTTGCTTCCATTTTAGACCGTTCTTTTTATGAAACGTTCGCCTTTATTTAGGAATAATTGCCTTGCGGATCAGCGGCTTTTCGCCCAATTGTTTCTGTTTCAGATGGTTTATTTCTAACTTGCTCGGCACATTTCCTTTAAATGCCTCGGCTGATAGTGGGCGCTGGATTAGCGGCTTGCTGCTCTTTATAAATAGAAATCTGTCCTCATCATTAACTCTGGATTCGAATGGATCATTTTTTTGTATAAGCCACCGGGCTTGATCCGGTAACCCCAAAAAATCGGCCCCAACAAAGTCGGGCTGCAAATTTGGAGCTGCACTGGTTATCTCCACAGTCGCCCAAAATTTTGTTTTTTTAATCTTAGATGTTTGAGGTACAGCCGGCCCCTCTATCGTCGGTGTTATTTTTCCCGAGTGAAATGCGTAATAACGGTTGCCATAATCAAGGCCACTTTTTTTTACGTACCCGGTATCCATAATCCGAGCTTCATAAAGATACACCTGCCCAGAACCGCTTTCTTGAACGGAAAGCTTAATGGTTTTATCGACCTTCTTTAAATTCCTGGAATCTTGATCTGAATTTAGAAATAAGGAGATACGTTCTCCCGAAAAATTCCCAGCATTTTCGCCCTCAAGGTCAACAATCCAATCAACTCCCTCGATATTCTGACCTTGAAGCCATTTGTAATAATCAACAAGATCTGGATCAAAAAGAACACAAGCGCTTCGTATGGAATTCAGCAGATTTTCAGCACTCTGATAAAGATCGCTCGTTATGCTCAGGTTCGTTATAGTTGAGGCCTCAAAATTCAAGCCGGACAGAGCCCTAGCAGTCCAGATGTGACTGCCAACCCACAGCTCGGCTTTGTTCTCATCAAAGTCGAAGAGTAGCGTCTTGGCATGCATCAGGTGTGGCGGCATTTTTATTCTGAGTTCACCCGGCTGGGGATTCGGCTTCAGCAAGTGCAGATAAATATTGCCTCCCATGGTTGATAGCCTATTCAACTCGTCGATATCTGTCGGATAGTTTATATCTACGCAAAGGAAGCCCTCCCCGGAAAACTTTAAGGCCAGTTTGTCACTGATCTTGTCGGATTCGATTGTCCAGTAGGCTACAGCTGCTCGAAGGGTGTCGGATGTTGAAATCGAATTGCGTAATCTCTTGACCACACTTGGATAATCAGGGTCAGGAACAATATCAATTGATTCTATTCCACTTAGCGCTAAGGAGCCCATGATATTATGCATCCTCCCGATATGTTTTTATTTATTACCTTTATAGCAAAATTACTAATAAGTTTATTTAGGACCCCGTCAACCAATTCTTTATCTTGGCCGCTTTCACAAAAATCTTCAAAGCGTTTGAAACCCAGTGGCTAGTACTTTTCCTGTCATCATCCAAGATTACAGTTCCTTTGTCGGCAACCTCTCTGGTCAGAGTATTCGTGATATTTTCGTAATCGAGGGCGGTATTGGTTTTGTGCATTTCTCAAAAAAACACTGTATCTGAACAATTGTGGTGAAGATTTCCAAATCTGTAGATATGAAGGACGTGCCCCTTCTATGGTTCAAGAGCGGTCACACCTGTTAGCATTTTACACCTTTCTATGCTTAATAATACTGGCGAATATATCCGTAGGCCTTATCAAATAACTCTTGATCTCTGTGAAGTTGATATTTTAGGAGCGTTTTCCGAAGAGCCTTCTGAACCTCTCTTTCGCCCGCTTTGGTATTCTGCCAGTCTGGGAAACGGACTTGCCTGACTATTTCGTCGATATCATTAACAATTCGCTCAACCATAATCGGAGTTTCGTTGTTCTTGGCTTCCTTAAATAGTTCGGTTAAGGCTGCTTTTGCCTTTTGGCGCTCATCTTCCGGATCGACCTTTTTTTCGGCTTCAACCACATCTCTGGCAAGTTTCAGCAGCTCTTTGAGAAAATCGATGCTTGCTATAAGACCCTGTTCGTGACGTTCCTTTAATTTTTCGAGGCGTTCTGCCAGAGCAACAAACTTGGGATTACCTTTATGCTTCCGAAGCCGAGCGACGATTTTTATTTCAATTTCCTTTGCTTTTTTTGGATCTTTGGCATCAAGTATTCCTTCCAAGACTTCCGGGTCCATCACCAGAGTTTCCAGATCATCACGAACCGTCTCTATATGGATATTTTCGTGGATCAGACCTACTGTTTTAGCTCCCAGCCGGTGCCACAGAAGTTTTCCCTGGCCGCTGGGCGGCTTTACTGATTCATACACCTGGGTCAGCCACTCGTAATCTACCTCATATGCGGTCAGGCTTCGATCCGGGGATAAGGCCTCCCATATCTTTGACAGTACCGAATATTCTGATGCGAACCTATCCCTTGTCTCATTGTCCGGCAGGCAGTCTTGAGCGGCAATGAGTCCCTCGTACCCGCCGATGGTTCGATCTACACCAGGAAAAAAGGAAAGGCACTTTACCATCTGCCCCGGTAGTTCCTTTTTCAACTCGTCCAGGTTCTCGATGACCTTGTGAACTGCCTTTTCATCGAAATCGAGCGCCTTTGATACATCATCGAAAATGCCCAAGTAATCGACAATCAATCCATGGGTCTTTTCCGGGTATATGCGGTTTGTCCTACAAATGGCCTGAAGCAAATTGTGGTCGCGTAATGGCTTGTCCAGATACATCACTTGGAGGATAGGAGCATCGAATCCGGTGAGAAGCTTTGAAGTCAAGATAAGGTATTTCAAAGGATCATTGGGATCCCTGAACCGATCGAGAAGTTTTTCCTCCTCATCCTTATTGAGTTTCCATTTCGCATACTGGTCATCCTTTCCACCCTGGGTGTGCATTACAATAGCACTGGCATCCTCCCCTAAAATGTCATCCAGTGCTGTCTTATAGAGGACACAGCACTCTCGATCGAAAGTAACTACCTGAGCTTTGAATCCATTTGGCTCGATTTTTTCCATGAAATGATTTGCAATGTGACTGCAAATTTCTTGAACCCTATCAGGCGATTTAATCAGTACAGCCATCTTGGCAGCACGCTTTGCCAAATCGTCTCGGTCTTCATCAGTCAATCCGCTAGTGATTTGTTCAAAGGCCTCGTCGATAGCTTCCTTGTCTATCTTAAGCTTTACATCGACTGCCTCGAAATGAAGCGGTAGCGTTGCCTTGTCACGGATGGAGTCCTGAAACGAATAGCGGCTTAAATACCCCTGGTCGTCCTCATCGGCGCCAAAGGCCCAGAAAGTGTTCCGGTCCCGTTTATTGATAGGCGTACCTGTTAGACCGAAAAGAAATGCGCTCGGCAGCGCCGCCCTCATTTTCCGCCCAAGATCACCTTCCTGGGTACGATGAGCCTCGTCCACCATCACAATAATGTTTGAGCGTTCATTGAGCTTTCCTTCTGCCTCTCCGAATTTGTGGATGGTAGTGATGAGAATTTTACGAACGTCCTGTCAGAGGAGGTTTTGCAGCTCTTTCCTTGTGGACACGCCAAGCATGTTTGGGACATCTGCGGCATTGAAGGTAGCAGTGATCTGTGTGTCCAGATCGATCCGGTCTACTACAATAATTACCGTAGGGTTTTTCAGCTGTGGATGCACTCGAAGTTTTTGCGATGCAAAAACCATCAACAGTGACTTACCGGATCCCTGGAAATGCCAGATCAGCCCTTTTTTGGGGAAACCGTTGACTACCCGATCTACAATCAGGTTTGCGGCTTCATATTGCTGATAGCGGCAAATGATTTTAATGCGACGGTGCTTTTTGTCGGTAGCGAAAACCGTAAAATTCTGCAGAATATCCAAAACAATCTCAGGACGCAGCATATTTCGAACAGATCGTTTCACATCGGCGAAAGTACCTTCTTCCTTGTTCGCTGGATCATGCCATGGGCCCCACATGTTTATAGGCATACGTACCGAGCCGTAGCGATAACATTTTCCTTCTGTGGCAAATGAAAATACATTCGGCACGAACATCTGGGGTACGCTCTGTTCGTAGCCGTTGTGGATGTCGCTGGCTCCGTCCACCCAGGTCACCGCCGGGCGCACCGGCGTCTTGGCTTCGCCAATTACCAGCGGTATGCCGTTGGCCAACATTACGATATCGAAGCGGCGGCCGCCTTCCTTAACCGGATAGACCCACTGGTTGGTGACCATGTAATCGTTGTTGCTCAGGTTCTCAAAATCGATTAGGTGCACTGGTGTGTGCTCGCCGCGCTCTCCGAAAGGCATGGATTTCTCGCCCCGCAACCATTCGGCAAACAGCTCGTTTGCTCGCACCAAGCCTTCGCTCTGTACCGACAGAGGGATGGTTCGTAGACGGTAGAGCACCTCGTCGGCTCGGTCCGGCTGTGCTTTGATTTCCGGGTTCAGGCGGATCAGGGCATCGCGCACCATCGATTCCACCAGCACGTCGGAGTGCTGACGCGGCAGGTCCTCTGCGGCTACAAAGCGCCAGCCTTTGATCTCGCCACCGTAGCTGACAAGCTCTTCGGCAACCATGTTAGGATTCACGCCACCGCAGAGCGTGTCGAGCACCATTTGTTCGACGGTGTTTTCTTCGTTAAACATGGGCAGCTCCAGTCAGCAATTCCTGAAGTAATGCTTTTTGCAAGTCATTACTTCTTAGAATTGAGGCCTCAGTAGACCGGGCAGTCTCCTCCAGAACAATCAGTTCCCTTAGCGCGTTGTGCTGATAGGTTGATGGTGGCATTTTAATTTTTATAGCTGAAAAATCCCGATAGTAAAGTCTCCATCGGTCAGATGCTACTCCTGTGGAGAAGCGTTCAAAGGTCTTTTTCATCCATGCTGACCTAAATGCTCTTATCCAAAAATCAGGTGACTGATCTTTAGATTTACAAGAAATTACAGTGTAAGCAGGGCTTATAATTCCAGAACCAGATGCAAGAGCACAAGCACCCTGCCACATTCGCATAGTGTTGTAGGCTATATCCCCCGGATCAACCCTAAAGCATTTTTCAGGACCGGTTTTATCCTCTACATTTCTTTTCAAACTATCTCTTGGGACAATATTTCCGTTGATAGTGACAGATAGCGTTGGTAGGTCAGAGTATCCCTTGTCTTTCTTGTGCCTGAATATTCTTCCGAGCTTTATCTCCTCCCACGAATACGTTTGGTTTTTGGGATTTAGGTATTTGCCGATTTCAGAAACTTTAAGAGATAATAGTGTACTGATACTATCAAAAATGGTATTTTTGCTTTCTTTCTCTTTAGAAATCGACCACAGGATTTCGGCAATGCGATTTTGTTCATCAAGGGGCGGCAGCGGGAATTCCTGAACTCGCAGCGTTTTCCAGTTAATCGTTGGCGAGAGAGAGCCCACCGATATTTCGATGGCCCGCTCCATAAACATGTCGGACTGCAGAAAAAACGGTAGGAACTCCGGCAGAATCATCTTTGGCTTTGCCCGCACTACCATGGCGTGTGCCGAGCAAATGCCATCGAACTCCGCCACGGCGAGCTTGCGCTGATAAGCTCTGCGACGGCCGAAAATCACATCACCTTTCTTGAAGGCCAGTTTTTGTCCAGTGACATCGGATGGATGTCCCCACTGGCGTAGGTGGAGCGTGCTGGGATCGAGATGTTCCAACCCGACATAGGCATCGGTCTTGGCATCGGCCGGGTTCACCCGCACAGCAACGTTCTCCGCGATGTCACCGAATTTGACCATCTTCCAGCCGGGTTTAAGGCATTGTGTGCTCATTTGGCACCTCCAATCACCCGTACATCCTCAAGCACCTCAAAGAGGCCATCCATAGATTTCCGCAATGCCATCGAGCTTTCCTGCCAGTTTGTAATGGCTTGTTTGAGGCTGACCCTTTCGACCTCCTGTATGTCATTGTCATTGCCATTGCCGTTGTCAGCCCGAACGTAGAGAGGGATGCTGAGATTGCTGCCTTTCTCCCGGATCTCGTCATTGCTGATCACCTGGGCAAAGCCTCCCTCGTAACGAAATGAACGGTAGGCGGCTACAATCCTCTGGATGTGATCGTCTGTGAGGAAGCTCTGTGCCCGCTCGCGGGTGACTTCATTCACCGCGTTGATGAAGAGCACCTTGTTCCTACGCTTTTTTGTCTTGTTCATGCGGCAGATGACGACGCAGGCTTCCATGGGCGAGTTGTAGAAGAGGTTGGGCCCGAGTCCTATCACACACTCCACCACGTCATGGGCGACCAGCTTTTCGCGCATCGACAGCTCTTCATTGCGGAAGAGGACGCCATGCGGAAACAGAATGGCGCAGCGGCCAGTCTTGGCCTTCATGCTTTTGATGATGTGCTACCAGAAGGCGTAATCAGCACGCCCCTGCGGCGGGGTTCCATAGATGTTTCGCCCCCATGGATCGGCGCCCCAGGCATCGCGGTCCCACTGTTTGATGGAGTACGGCGGATTGGCCAGGACCACGTCGAACTGCATAATCCGGTCGCCTTCAACATAGGCGGGATTGGCTAGGGTATCACCCCGTATGATACAAAAGTCCTCGATCCCGTGCAGGAACAGGTTCATCCGGCCGATGGCCGAGGTGAGTAGGTTGCGCTCCTGACCGAAGAGACGAAGATTCCGCCATTCCTTGTTCTGCCGCTTCAGATGGGCGACAGATGAGAGCAGCATGCCCGCCGAACCACAGGTCGGATCATAGATCGACTCGCCCGGCATCGGTTCAAGCATCTCGGTCATCAAGTGAACTACGGTGCGGTTGGTATAGAACTCCGCAGCAGTGTGGCCGGAATCGTCGGCAAACTTCTTGATCAGAAACTCGTAGCCCACGCCCAGCTCATCCTCCGGGCAGTTGGAAAGTGAAAGCGTCTGGGAGCTGAAGTGCTCGATCAGCTCGCGCAGCATGTTATCCGGCAGTCGGTCCTTGTTAGTCCACTGGGCATCGCCGAAAACCCCATACAGGGTATCTGGATTGGCCCGTTCAATGTCGCGAAGGGCATCCAGAATAGCCTTTCCTACGTTCTTGACTTTAGTGCGGGTGGCTTTACAGTGGGCTTCTACTGGGATCTGGAAACGATGTTGCTCGGGAAGCGCTGCGTATTCTTGATCGCCGCCGGATTCCTCAAGCGCGTCAGCCAGCTCCTCGTCATACACGTCGCACAGACGCTTGTAGAACAGCAGCGGGAAGATGAACTGCTTGTAGTCTCCGGTATCGATGTACCCACACAGTAGGGTGGCCGCGCCCCAGAGGTAGGATTCCAGCTCCGATTGTGAAATGTGTTTGTTCTTTTTCACATCAAGCCTTCCCGGATTAACAAATCCTTCAGGCGATCCTCCGCCGCATACGCTGCTTGCAGCGACTCCTTGAGGTTGGTGATGGCCTGATCCATGGTCATTGATTCTTCCTCGATCACCGGCTCCACGTAGCGAGGGATGTTCAGGTTGAAATCGTTCTCGCGGATTTCATCCAGGGTGGCCACCCGGCAGATTCCTTCGACATCCTGATATCCCTCGTACCAGCGATGGATATTGTCAACATGCTCGGGCAGCAGCTCGTTTTGCGCACGGCCGGTTTTGAACTCCTTCGAGGCATCAATGAAAAGTACCTTTTTGCGGTGGGATTTCGGCTTCTTGTCACGGAAGATCAGCACACAAGGCGCTAGACCCGTGCCATAAAAGATATTTTTTCCCAAACCGATAACCGCCTCGAGGATGTCCATCTCCAGAAGCTTCTGACGAATTTTGCCTTCTTTGGACATGCGGAATAAAACGCCATGAGGCAGGACGACGGCCATGCGTCCGGTTTGGGGTGCCATGGATTTGATCATGTGCTGGACCCAGGCAAAGTCTCCGGATTTACCAGGGGGGAGCCCTGCAAAATTGCGCACGTATGGATCTTTGATCCAGACTTCCTCTCCCCATTTTTGAAGCGAGAACGGCGGGTTTGCGATAACGCAGTCGAAAAAGGCAAGGCTGTCACCAGAATAGAAGGATGGCTGACGGAGGGTGTCGCCTCTTTCGATGTGAAAATCCTCGGCGCCATGGAGAAACAGGTTCATCCTTGCGATTGTGGACGTTGTCAGGTTCTTTTCCTGTCCATATAGCTTCCCAAGCATGAGGTGTTCATCACCGCCATGCTCTTTTACATGGTGCAGGGATTCAAGAAGCATACCGCCGGTGCCGCAGGCAGGATCATAGATTGTCTCGCCGGCTTCCGGGGCCAGGATCTTTACCATCAGCGAAACAACCGATCGCGGCGTATAAAATTCGCCCGCTTTCTTATTGGTAAGATCGGCGAACTTTTTGATCAGATATTCATATGCCTGCCCCAGAATGTCGGCCTTACAATTTTCGTTTATCAGCTTGTATTTCGAAAAGTGTTCGATGAGATCCTTCAAAAGCTTGTCCGACAGGCGATGTTTATTCGTCCATTGGGCATCACCGAAAATGCCGTGAAGCGTATCCGGATTTGCCTGTTCGATGCACCGCATGGCCTTTTGAAGTGCATGGCCGATATTGGAAGCCCTCTCACGGATTTCATTCCAGTGGCACCCTTCCGGGATCTGAAACCGGTGATTTTCCGGGAACTGGGCATATTCAATATCGCCTCCGGACTCTTTCAGTGCTTTGGCTGTTTCCTCATCGTACGCATCGGAGATCCTTTTGAAGAACAAGAGCGGGAAAATGTACGTCTTAAAATCCGCAGCATCGACGGGTCCGCGGAGGATATTGGCTGATTCCCATAGCCAGGATTCGAGTTTTGAAAGTGATATTTTTTTCATTCTTTCATGTCCACCAATCGATATTCCTAAGTTTTCGCATAATCAGCCGTGGTATCAAAAAGATATTCTCCGAAATCATGCTTCTTTATTGGCTGGTTTCTGCGAAGCAGAATAAGCGTATTTCTCACTGCTTCTGGAGTTGAATGATCTATCCACGAGGAATGCTCATGGTAAGCGGGAGGTTGCTTCTTAAGCAATGCTTTATAGGCAGAAAGTCCTCCGGGAATCTTATCTTTCAATGTATCCATTACTCTTTCTGTATAATACTGAGCTAATCCCTCCTTTACCTCATGATCAGAATTGCGAAACTGCAAAGCTGGCCATCTATAATCGTCAATGTCGTACCCCAAGTGCGTGTAAGCATGGGCTAATTCGTGGGCCAAAACAACGGCTGTGAGATCAGCAACTGGGAGGTGCAGGGCCATTGCGCACAAACCAATGACGCCCCAATATATCTTGATTTGTCCTTTCGAGTTCCCTCGAACTTCCTCTTCCACGTAACCTGATGATTCAACATGAGGATCGTAATGAAACCGGTAAATGCCAAGAATGTCCTCATTTACCTTTAGAATATGTTCTACTAGATCAAAATTTTTAATCCGTTTTAGTAATATCTCCGCCAATTTTGCTGAATTTTCTAATGATGGAATAAGGGTATGTATTTCAGGCAACATTTTTAATATGAACCTAACCTCCGCCTCAGCATGTTCTCCATTGGGCTCTTTAAATTGTAAATCGATTTGATGAGCAGTGTTCTGAAGATTTATCAATAGAGGCTGCCAAAGCGAAAGAATTGCTGACAGCTTATGTTCTGGGGAAATTTCAATCGCTCCGACTTGTTTGGGATATCCAACAGTATCAACAGATACTCGAACCTCGCCTCTGGCGGAGCTATTTTTATAATCATTTTGCCTGGGAATAAGCCGAAGCCTAGTTTCTGAACGGATCGCCTCACGAATTACTTGTCCAAAGCGCTTGTATGCGGTTTTTACCTGATAATGTGTGCTACCTGGAATATGTTCTATTAAATCAATGACCAGCATAATTCACCTTGGTGATATATCGATTTTCAACTTTTCCATATACTCCGAAATGGAGTCTGGCTCGAGTCGCTGCTGGAGGAAGTTGACCAAATCCTCCTGTCGCGGCTGCCCTAAAACCATGCGATAGGCTGCCAGTGAACCCCTCAGATTTTTAAGCATCTCGGTATCCCGGCTGAGCGGCAGCACCGGAATGAAGCGGCTGATCTTCAGGCCGTTTTCCCGCTCGAACACCCAATATGGTACCAGATCATTCTGGCCCTCCTGACGTGCGGCAAGGGCCAGAGAAAACAACTGCTGCCAGGGATCTCCGTGCGCATCTGCCATGCCTTTTAGATCTGCGAGACCGTATTTCCTGGCAATGTTTCTGCGGATCACGTGACCCTTATAGCGATGGATACGGCCCTCCCGCTGCTCCAGATCCACCGGGTTTGATGGCAGGTTCCAGTGATAGATATCATGACAGTACTGGTGAAAATCCAGTCCTTCCTGCCCTATGGAAGTGGCTGCCAACACGAACGGCCGGAAGGGGGAGTTAAATGCGCCCCGTACCTGGTCTTTTCGGATTTCGGTCTTTTCCTCCTCGTTTTTGCCGTCGCCGAATCGAAGCGCAAACCGGCACCGAAGGCTGTGGCGTTCAAATTGAAGCTTACCTGTATCTTTTTCAGGGATGATCTCGTCGAAGTCAAGGTTCACTGTCCTGAGGGAAACGGCATCAGCAATCTCTTTGGCAATCTGAGGAATGGACTGTTTCGGCCGAGCGGCGGCAACGCCAAGATACTCCTTTAGCACATGGACGTATTCGTCCATCACTGCCTGGAGATTTCCCTCCACGCAATAGTCAAGGGTTGCCTCCCAATAACGGGATTCGTCAGAAGTTTTCAAAGAACGGATTAAGGTGATCGTTTCGGGCAGGTTGAAGAGCGTCCGAAATCCCATTGCCACCCTTGCCGCAGAGGAAAGCAGCCAAGGCCCGGAAGCGAGCATTTTCCCGCGCTTCGTATGCCGCAAAAAGCAACGGAGGGCTACAACCGCCGGAGAAGCCACCGCCACCTTGGCAATCACCCTGGCAAGATTGGCAGGAACCCTGCCAAAATCCATCCGGCTTGAGAACGCCTCTATGAAAGCCGCCACATGCTCGCTGAAACCCGATGCGGTGTCATCCCCTCCCCGGACCATGTTAAGCCATTTATAGTCGGAGTCTTTTGTATTCAACCATTCTTTCGGGGCATTTCGATAATACCGCCAGTCCAACATTGCCAGAGCAGCCCAATACCAACGTTTATCAACCCTTCCATAGCCTGTCTCCGAGCGCTTCAAAATCGGGTCAAGCAATTCGGCCACTGATGACTCAACGAGCTTCATCACATGGTACATGGTCGGCAATTTAGAGCCGGTCGTGAGATCGCAGGCGATTTTGAAGGGGTCGATCTTTGCTGCCAGCGTCATGCAAGGATAGATCAACGGGAATACATTCATGCCCGTCCGTCTGCCACTCGATCTGGTGAATTGAAGGAGGCGAGGCCGGCTGCGCTCCGTTCGATAATCCGCATCATCATCGTAGGCCAGCACCATGCGGCGCTCGGCCTCGTAGCTGGTGAGCATAGCGAGGGCCTTAGGGGCTACAATCCATGACGAAAAGATCAGGGACTTGGTATAGCCCTGTACCGCCGGGTCGGCATAGGGCCCTTTGGTAATCCGATAATATGGGATGGCGGGCGGGACCCACAGAAGCTTCCATCCACCGATGTCCACCTTGTTTTCGATCAACGACCGCAGCTTGGGGTTTGACGGCTCGATCGGCGAGAACTCGCATACCCGATCCCACGAAAGGTTGGCAGAATCATGTCTCCCAACAAAGGCTCCGGCCAGATCGAGATCCCCGCCTTTTTTTCCCTTTCTCAACAGCTTTCTTTTGAGCTTGTATCCGTGATGATCCATTATGTTCAGAAGATAGGGGGCACTTTTCCAGAACTCGATGGCGTCACCGACTTCCACGGATTTGGCCACTTGGTCCAGCATGGCAAAGCTGGTGAGATCATGAGGCCCGAGCCTTGCGGGGCATATGGCCGAATCAGAGATCATGCCGCTCATGTCGGCGGTGACAGAGAGCCTTTCGGTGCGGACCATCACCCTTCGAAGTTGGGATTCGATGCGGTTTTTAATAGCGAAAAAATATTTATCGTCGAGAGAACGCGGAGTAAGCAGGGCATTTCGGAATTTTTCAAGGTCCTTTTTGAAGGCCTCCAATCTCTTTGTAGAACCGAAAAGAAAATTGACCGTGTGAAGAAAGTCCTCGTAGTGGTCTTCCCGGTCTTTTTCATGGTGCATGGTGTACATCTTATAAGGAGTGGCCGAAAGCAGAATGACCTTCGCATCCGGGTATCTGAACACCATCCGCGCCAATCTCCCCATCTCGTCCTTGGCGTCCAGGAGGTTTCGAAACCGCTGAAATTCGTCAAGGACGATAATGTCGGGCTCCAGGGCACGGATGCAAGCCTCTGCAAGTGCTGACCTAATCTCTCCGATCAGTAGATACCGCTCCTCCTGGAGTCCTTTCGGGATATTGCGGTATTTCCTGTAGCGAGAGAACTGTTTGACGAGTTGATTGAAGCGCCGCTTGACGCCTTTGGTTTTCAAATTCTTCAGAAAGGCGTTACGGGTGTCGACATCCACCGGCCTCTCCGGGTAGTTCTTGATGAGCCAACGCCAATTCTCTTTGCTCATGCCGCACTGAAACAGGTTCTTGGGCCCGGCTCTGTCTCCAAAACGCCAACCGCGCTTTAAAATACTGTAGATCAGCGCCCGCTCCTTTCCGATGCCCCCACTGGACCGGAGATCAAACGAGGTCCCAGGGGTAAAGGATACGAAATTCAGGCGTCGGCTGTTCAGGTTTTTCAAATGGGCGGGAAGCAGGGTGAGCCGGCGTGGGACTTCTGATTCTTCCAAATCAATTAGGGAAATGCGATTGATGTTCTGTTTGGCAATGCTCTGGTTGGAACAGATGTAGATGATATCGATGCGGTTGACACCCATCTTGTTGAGATGGTGCACCGCCTTTGCGATGACCCCTTTGGCCACGAGGGTTTTTGCCCAGTACGACTTCGTCCGCGATCAGAAACCGCTTGGCCGGATCGGACCGGTTATACAGTCTCTTGAAAACATAGTTGACTGTCTTTTTCTGAAAATCCTTGAGCTCGTTTAAAACGGCTCTTTCTTTCGGTACGTGGTCCAGTGATTTCAATTTACCCTCTCAGCCTTTGAGCACGTTTGAAAGCTTTCCAGAGATCGTCAAATCCTTCCGGGAGCACATCGCCGACATCTCCGGTCCCTCTCAAATCCCTTACCAGTCGTTCGACCCGCTGTATTTTATCCGGATCACGGCTGAAGGCCCGGACCATCTCCTCAAATAGCGGAATCCCCCAGGGACTTCCGAAATGCCAATGAAAGGGATTGTTTCCGTTTGCCGCTTGGGGTGGAACCAGGCTGTACGTTTCGTTTCCTAAAATGAGCATCAGGTAGCGGATAAAACGATCCTGGTCCTTTAGAATGGATCTGACCACTTGCTTATCCCGGTCGGCAGGGATTCCGGAGGCCGGAAGATTCAAGACAAAAGAAGCGCCTAGTTTCTCCGACTTCTGTTTACCGATCAGTTCAAAAGCAATGAAGCGAGTGAGCGACTCGGCGGTGAGCTTGTCAAAGACGCCTTCTCCTGCCTTCACCAACTCGGAGAGATTTTTGGTTCGAACATCTCCGAGGGAAATAGGGTAAAATCGCCCAGTAACACCACTGGGTAGATAGAGGCCCTTCTTTCCCACTCGGATCGTCTGTCGATATTCGCCGGTCCCATCGTTGTCGACCCAGACTCGAAGACCCGCGTCGGAAATGCGCCGGCGAGCTTCATCGAGCTTCTTTTCGATCTTCTTGAGGACGTTTTCGCTGGTATCCGGGCCCTTTGCCCTTCTGTAAGGACGGAGCATACTGCGCAGCGTGTGGGTTGCGTTCTCATCTCCAAGCAGACTGTTAATACCATACGTCTTTCGCTTAGCGGACAATTCGACATTCAGCTCTACATTTCTCCCTTTGAAGGCGGCATCCGTTGCGTTTGCCGATCCGGTGATCAGGCGCGCATCCCAACCGTTTTCAAACACCATCAGCTTTGCGTGCAGACCTCGCTGGGCATCCGAAAAAATGTCGGTCCCCGCTTCTTCCTGTGCGTCTTCCGGAATTTCAGCTGCACTGTCCATGATGAAAAAATCGGCCAGCTCCGAAAGCTCCTCAAACTGTTCGTCAGAAACCTCATCCAGGGATTCTGCCCTGGAGATAACGATGTTCTCGTTGCCGCTTTGAAGTGCCTCTTTCAGGATCGAGTGGGAAATGAAGGGACTGAGGACGAGAGACCGCTTCGTCTCATCAATCTGAGGCTGGCGCTTGTAGCCCGGGATTCCGGATGGAAAGAAGCGGTATTCGTCGGAAAATCCTTCCGGTGTCTCAAAGCGAACCCGCTTGATTTCATCGGCAACCGTGTCGATAATCCTGCGAATCCTTCTATACTGTCTTTTCACCGCCATCATCTTTAGAGAGCCGACAAAATCGCCTAAAGGGCGGTTCACGCCGAAACCGCGGGACCGTCTTTCTACAAGCTCCCCTTCCATAACAAGGGCGGTATCCCACGAGCGGTCCAGGGTTAAGTTCCGGGTCAGACAGATAAAGCGATATAGTGGTGGGGAAGCGCCGCTGTCGTCGGCAAACCTCATGAACCAGGTCTTCGGGTGAAAGACGCCTTCTTTGTGTCTGGCTCTGACCTCCACCACCATGGGCTCCAGATGGGCGTACAATGGAGTCTGGCTGCTCGGTACGCCGATTCGACCTTGCTGGCAGAAAACGACATATCGTTGCGAGACCCGCTGGATCGCCTCGAGCAGTGCAATCGGATCATTCAGGGCCTCTTTATCCACACGATAGTCGGTGAGCGCCATCGATACCGGCGCCAGAAGAAGGGACATCAGATCTAAAGAGAATGTGGTGGCTACAGCCAGATCCAGTCTGTAACCCTCCGGGGGTCGAAGCTCCTGCAGGTAGGTATGCCGCGTGTTTGGATTAAGCATGGCCGTGTTTCGCTTTCATCCCTTTGAGAATGTCGGCCACGTAGGTGGAAACAATGTTCCAGCGATACGTCAATCGACGGGTCCCGGACTCCCCTTTCAAACGGTTCAGTGCATTCCGGTTCGAAAGCCGAGCCCGAGGCCCTTTTAACTGAGACTCCCGATTTGCGATCAAGGACTCGACTTTGTGATTTCCCATCAGGTATTCCACACCGGGAGATTCAAAGACGGCTTGCAGCCATCCGGTGACAAAGGACCTGGTAAGCGAAGGAATTTTAGCTTGGTTAAGCGCTGGGCAAAGCCAAAATTCCTGGATATCTCTGTACCAGGTTTTCAATTCCGCATAGCGGGCCCCAACGCCTGCCGTCCAATCAATGAGCCTGTGTTCAAAGCCCTCGGCCAATTCGTCCTTTTACGCCGTCTGAGAGAGCATGAGATTATAAACGAGCGCCGCACCGTGAATGATCTCAGAAAAATTCTGCGCATGAGAAAGGGTCTCGGACAGTCCTGCGGGAATGGACTCCTTAATCGAGTGCTGCCAAGGAAAATCGGCTTTGTAGGCATGCGACTCACACAGCATCTGCGAAAAAAGACTGTCCGGGAAACGCATCAATATACGTTCTTTTAGATAAGCCGCTTCTTTCTGGGTCAGATCGAGGCTGGCGCTTTCCAGGAGATCTTTTGGCGGATCCGGGATAGCCGAATGCCAGTTGGGCTTCCTTCGTAAACCGCAAAACTCCTCGTCGGCCTCGTCATCTGCTATCGATCGCCCTTGGCTGTAATAGGTATCCAGGCTGCGATGGTATTGCTCTCTGTGTCCGGGAAAAAGGCGAATTCCCCATACACCGAGGCCGGACCAGTAGATGTTGCTCGGAAGCCGAATAAGATGCTTTTTGGCCTCCCTACCGATAACTCCCTCTCCGTCTCCGTTTTCAAGCAGAGTGAGAATTAGATCTGTTTCGAATTTACGGGCTTGGGAATCGATTTTTGACGAGGGGACTTTCTTTCGTTCGAGCTCGAGGTACATCCAGGGAATCAGCAGCATGTATTTGGGGCGGGTCTGGATGGTGCTCGTCCCGGGGAAAAAATGATCGGAAAACGCATCACGGATGGTGCCAATCCCCAGTTCGTCGCGGGTATCCCGTCGCTGAATAGATGAACCACGTCCGCATTTGCCGACGCTCGTCTTCCGAAAAATCTATCCAGCCGAATTTTGAGACCATGGCATAGTTATGCGGAATTCACGCTTTTAGTTTGCTATTCGTAGTGTCTCAATAAATATTTTATCAGTACTTTACAGATTAAAATCTTTGTTTTCTATCGACTAAGATAAATATTTCATGGGATGCACTAATCTTTTCTACAATACTTTCAGCAAGAGTATTCGTCTTATAAAAAGCCACATCGAACTATACGCCTCTAAAAGGATCTTTCTTAAATAATCCGATTTCAGTGCCCTCCAGCAAGACGTAGAGTTCGTTTTACATAGCCGTGAAGTTCGTCCTCCGACAATGGCTCTGAATCTGCATTAGGATTCTGGTCGTGGTGGTATTTCTTTGAATAGTCATTAATCGACTCAATTTCTTCAAGGTCTGTCTGGGCATGGCTAAGGCCATCACCGGACTCAGCAGACCGGATTTTATCAATGAAATTACCCAACCATTCACTTGAAAGGAAATGTCCTGGGAAATGAACTCGAAGCATACCTTCAAGAAATGGCCTGATGGCTCTTGCGACGTCAAGTGGTGATCCAGTCCTGTCTCGGTAGAAATTCAAGAGGGTTGAATAATTTTTTAAATAGGTTGATTGGGTTTCAGATTCTATATCCCATTCTCCAATCACTGTGTTGCTGCTATTACTTCGTAACTGAAGAGTTTTAATGTCAGTGGGACTATAGTTGTCCCAAACTAATTTGAGAAAACTTGGGTCATGAGATAAAACAATTACCTGTTTTGCTGACTTAGCCAGTTGACTGATAAGTTGTTGCGTGCAAGTCCTACGAAATCGATCCTGACTTGTGAATGGATCATCAAGGATGATAATTTTTTTATCAATTTCTGGGTCTTGCCTTAATGCTGCAAGAAAAAACGCAAATGCAAGTGCGCTTTAGTCACCAGAGCTGAGTGTCGTTCTGAAACAAGGTTTTCCAGCAGGTGTTTTTTGATTGCCAAGATCAACAGGGCAACTATTGATAACAATCTGAAATTGTGAACTAGGTGTTCCTCCTGTATACTGATATTTTGTATTTATAATTCGAAATCCTGTGTTGAATTGTTCCAAGTACTCATTTATAATTTGCTCATACAATTGAATGTTGGTTTCACAGTACTGATCAAGTTGCTCTTTTGCCCTGGTTTTCAATTGTTCTAATTGGGCTTTATCATCTATTGCGCTTTCATAGTCTTGGCAGGCTTTAACAACTTCGGGCTCCAAACGCTGCTTTTTCGCTTCTAATTTAACCAAATCAGCTTCAAGTACCCTGACATTACCGCCTTCCTGAACATTCGATTTTTGCTTATTAACAATAGCATTAAAATCATCGACACCATTGTTGTAGGCGGCAACATCATTCTGTAAAGCTTGCACCGCATTAAGAGCTTCCATAAAATCGGTATCTGGAGAAACTTTTTCAAGCGGGCTCTGCTGTTTAAGAAGCGCTATTGAAAGCGCCATTTCTCGTAATTTGGATTATTTTGCTTGTATTTCGTCAAAATTTATTTTTTCAAGGCTCAATTTGAGAAACTGTTTCCAGAACTCTTGAAGGGCAAGATTGTTGGAATAGGTTTGCTGTGCAGTATTAAGAGCGGCCAAACCTATTCTATTATTGATGTGTTGGCTAAGTTGTGCGATTTCCTCCTTTAAAGCGATGTAATCAGCATTGAAGTGCGAACGATAAGCGGCAATGAGCTCATTTGTTTTTACGCTTTGGCCACAAAAGGGGCAAAGATCGTTTTTAATATATCCCAAGCCTCGCGAGAGCCATGCTTCACCTTGGCTTCCCATCTCGTGGTTCGCTATTTGTTTATGGACAAAAGCTTCAGCATTTTCTTCTATGTCAGATAACTGCTTTGAAATTATGTTTGTGAAATCGGGAGGAAATGATGGTAATTGTAGTTTAGATAAAATTCCTTCTTTTTGTATTTCTTCTGCGTTTTCTATTGCTCGCCTCATGCTATCAATTTCTTCTTTTTTGTTTTTGATTAGAATATCGATCTCTGAAACTGCCTCCCAAGATAGATATTCATCTAAAGCAATACCATCCGGTATCAGTCTTAAAACCGTTTCTTTTTTCGATCGAAGATCTGAATTGGCTGAGCGGATTTTTTCATTTAGGGAATCTACTTGTCGAGCAAGTTGTACACCTTGTGCCCCAATTATTACGCGGTAAAGGTTTTTTTTATGTTCGTGCTCTACATAATCGCCAGAGTAAACGTTGTCATGAATAAAGGTAGAATCAAAAATTGAGATATCTTTGTAAACAGCAGACCAACGTCGATCTGAGTATGAAATTGTTCCTCCATCGATCCTGATCAATATGGAAGGAGCCTCGCTTCCACCGAGCGTTTCTCGTTCTGAAATATGCTCGTGGTGTCCGCTCTGTAGTGAACGCAAAATTGCGCACAGTGTCGTTTTACCGCGACCATTTTCGGTAAAAAGTAGAGTCAGGTTCCGAAAAGTTACATCTCCGGCAGCTCCATAATTTACGAATCTACCAACATTTTTAATGCTTACGATCTTTTCAAGCATAATTTAACCTTCATCATTGCTATAATGATTCTAATTCAATCAGTTTCGCCTCTGCCAGCCCTCGGTAACGCTCCGGGTGGCAGGTCAATATCAGGAGCTGAAGCCGGACCGCCGCTTCCTCGAGCACATTGAGAACCCGCGCCAGACGGCCGGCGTCTGTGGCAGTCAGCACGTCGTCTAAAACAACCATCTGGCGTTCGTCCTTTGCGAGCACCTCTGCCAGGGCAACTCTTGTTGCCAGATAAAGCTGTTCCTGCTCGCCGCCAGAGAGCTGACCGATATCGACAGAAGCACCCGCCATCTCCGGGGATACACCTGCGGGCTCGAAGGATTCCCCCATCTGGATGCGCCCGATACGGCTTCCGGCAATCCGGTGCATCAATCGGGTTGCCGCCTCCTCCACCGGTCCGGCAACAGACGCCACGGCCTCGGTGCGGCATTCGACAACTGTCTGGTAGAGCAGCTTTACTGCTTCCATGCGGAGTGTCTCTTTCTCAATTTCCTCTTCCAGACGTCTCACCTCTTCCTCGGCAACGGCCAACATCGAGTAAGGTCCTTGAGCATTCAGCTCGTCCAACGTCCCCAAGGCCTTTCCTTCTTCACGGCCGGCATTCTTGACCGACTCATAGAGTTCGACCAGGTTCTTTTCCAGTTTGTTAAGCCCAGCTATCGGATCGTCTCCGAATTTTTCCAGAGATGCTTCAAGCTCTTTCAATTTCTCTTTAGCGGCGTCCCAGTTTAGAAGGAGGAGCTTTAGCTCACCTTCGTGTTCCTGCATCGACTTACCGTCGCTAGTCAGTTCAGCAAGGGTAGATTCCGTTGATCTCACCGACTTTCTCCCCGCCTCTATCTGAGTCGACAGCACCTGAAGCTGCTCTTTTTCAGAGGAAAAGGCCTTCTCAGTACGGTCCCGAAAATTCTGTGCCTCAGCTATTTTTCGTTCGTGCTCCCGTCTTGCATCTCCCGCCCCCCTCTTCAGGGCGTCATAGTCCGGAGGGGCTTCTTTCCAGTCCGGATGAACCTTTTCACTGCTTTCGACTTGGTTAGTAATTTGGTTTGTTTCCTTTTCCAGGCTATCGAGTTTCTCACCTCCCAGGAGTACCTCCAGCTCTTTTTCAGCCTCCCCCACCTTGCGGTCCGCTCTTTGAAACGAATCAGCAAGTTCTTCAAGGCACGCGACCTCTGATGTGCCAAACGGCTGGGTAATCTCGCCAATTGCCCGGTTGTTTTCCCTAATTTTCTGCCGATGGGTTTGCACATCTCCAAACGGGCCTCGAGCCGTGAATTTCCCAACTCCTTTTAGCTCTATTACGATCTCCGGTGCCCCCTTCACCGTAGTGCTCTGCCCTGCAGAGAGGGTGATGGAGCCGGTTTCCTCTCCGCTGATAACCGCGAGCTCTCCGTCGTTTTCTGGAACGATTTCAAGGCTTATCATGGCCGCGTCCATCAGCAGCTTGGCTTCGTCCCTTTCTGCAATCGTCTTTCGAAGGGCTTTGAGCGTTTTCACATCCGAAGCCACGATGCCCGCACGCGCCTTTTTCCGCTCGTCTAACGAACTTTTCGCTTCGGTAACTTTTCGGACAAGCCGCTGGAGAATTTCCCGTTGAGCCCTCAAATCATTGTACCGGCGGGCTACTTCTGCATCGTCCCCCGCCTTTTCGACAAGCCCCCCTTCTTTTCTCAGAGTTTCCAGAGTTGCCTTTGCCCTTTCTGCCTCTTTTTGCTGGATGTCGACATCCTTTTGCTTGAAAGGTTCTTTCCCTTCCAGCTTCGATAGATCTGCCTTTTCACTCTCAAGGTTTTCCTGGGTTTTTCGTATCATTTTAATGTGTTGCTGAAGCTTTTCGTGCTGTGCTTGTAGCTTGTCCAGTTCGTTCTTTTTCCCGTTGAACTCGGCCTTCAGTTCCTTGTACCGGTCGGCATTTCCACGCTCATGTTTGACGCGCTTTTCCAGTTCCTCCGCATCAAAACTGAGTTGCCGGTTTCGAGATCTGAGCTCCTCCACCCGTCGTGATGCGTCTTCACAGCGTTCCATCTTTTCCAGGTATTCCGTTCGACGGTCCTTGGCTTCCGATAGCTCTTTCTGAAGACTTACAACTGGTGGGGCGGCCTTGCCCGTTTTGATCCTACCCTGACCGGTAAAGTAGCGATCGTATTTTTCAAAAATTTTTTGCTCGATCGGTCCCCCGGCCTTGTCGGTTACCTGAACACCGATCATTTCACGAATGTCCACCACCAGGTCGCCGGACAGCTCTGTTAGGTTAAGCTCTCCCTGCGGCGCCCAAAGCACCTGGGCAACCCCCCAGTGGGATGCCCGAGAAAGGCCCCGGCCCGGAGCATTCTTTGAGAGTAGCTCCCTTGCCTGCTCGTTCGCCTGCCGACCTTCAGCAATAGAACGAAAGACATCATTTTCCTTTCTTTCAAGAAGCGCATTCGTGCTGTCAATAAACTGTTTGGCCAAGCGGTATTCGATTCCGTCGTGGCGAAAACAAACAACGACTTTGGGCGACAACGCCCGTCCCCAGGGACGTATGGAAAGGATGTCTTGTCCGCTGACGGCGTGACTATCCATCAATCCACGGCGAAGCGCTTCAAAAATAGTCGATTTACCGATGCCGTTGGACCCTGCAATGATGTTGATCCGATCCGAAAAAGGGCCCACAGTGAGCTCTTCGGAAAAGCAGCGCCACCCGGATAATGTGATCGAGCGAAGAATCATTGAGAACTTTCTCCGGCTGCAGCATAAAGCTCCAGCAGCGCCTTTGCGGCGATTTGTGCATCCTTTCCTCCGGAGGAAACCATTTGTTGTAGGCGGCTTCCAGCCTCTTGCAGAATTCCACCCGGCAGCGATTCAATCCATGCTGAATCCTCAGGAGACAGAATCAATCCGGAAGAATCCATTCGGGCATAGAGGAATCGCGAGCCGATGATGTCCTCGAGATGAAAGAGCTCATCCTTTTCATCTGAAAACAGGATTCCTTTGAGGCGAAGATCGAGCAAGGTATCCTCCGGGGCCGAGAAACCCTCGAGCTCCTTACGTACTTTAAGCAGGTCACCGGAAACTTCGATATCGGATTCAAGAATCCGCCATTGAAATCGACCAGTTCGAACCTGCTGAATCTTAGCTGTATCGCCGGGGTTTTCGATTTCGACGATCAATGTGTGACCACTGTCCCTTTCACCGAATCGGGACGTTTCGGGAGTGCCGCTGTAGGCCATCTTAATGGCATCGTCAGAATCTGGATATGTTGTCGTGGAGTGCCAGTGACCAAGCGCCAGATAGTCTAATCCGCAACGAGTTGCTGCATCCCGAGGGATCGGATGATCGGGCTCCGCCTGAGGAAGGCCTTCTACGTTGCCGTGAGCGACACCTATACGGATTCCGCCATTGGCATCATCAAAAATCCAAGCTGTTGGATCTTTTCGTGAATATTTATCCCGTATCGGGCAGGGAAATAACAGCCCTTGAGAAATTTATACCGGTTCTTCCGCCGTCATAGCAAGTAGGTTATCAAACGAATCCCAAACCGGATGGTCCCACACAGAACCAGGAACGAGAGGGTCGTGGTTTCCAGCAATCAGGTAGACCGGGCCCGGAAACTGTGCCAAAATATCGGCCGTCCTTTGTACCAGTGTTCTGTCAACGGCATTGTTTTCAAACAGATCCCCTGCCACGAGAATAAACTCGGCGCCGTGGCTTTCAGCAGCCTCCACGACACGCTGGCCGGCTGAAAGCCGTTCATTACGGACGCGCTCACCGGCGCTTCCCACAAATTCAGCTTTCATTCCAATCTGCCAATCGGCCGTGTGGAGAAATTTCATTTTTTTGCCTGTTTGCTTTTGGTTGGTGATCTTGAGAAGCAGCAATTTCCTTTAAATAAATGTCGAAGTTTTCAATTAGGCTTGCTGGATCATTACCAGACAGTATTTATATAAATTGTCATGCAAAATCGGATTTCGTTATTTTTACAGTATGTCGACAATGAGGATAACCAGAACATCCCCAAAACATGCCATATCTGCCATGCTTGATTTCCATTTGCTGCCCACATTCAGTACAAAATTTTTTTTCTTCAATCATTCGGCCGAACTCTTCAGATAGGCGTATATTTAATTTTGAAAGCAATTCTTTCGCTCTCTTGGTTTGCCTGTATTTCAACTCCCCCTTTAGCTTTTTTAGAAATTTCAAATCATCCCAATGATTCTGAGCAATTGCCTCGAGGTCTCCAATTGACAAATTGATATACGGGCGATTGGTCATCAGATTCTTTCATTTGGTTACAATCACTAATTATCAGTTAGCTTATCGAAGTGGTTAGTCCTTCTATTGCTTTGTAATCATCATGGCTGGCAGTCTGCATAAGGAACCGAAGGACCAATCCATTCAATCCCTGCCCATGGGGGTCTTCTGCAGTTGCCAGCATGGTTGGGGGGTATGGTATATGCCGCATATCCTCTTTGACTAAATTAACCAACTCGTTACAGAATGGATCGTCAGGTTGAAGAAAGTCAGGGTAACGATGTCTGAGCCGAAGGCTGAATAAAATCGCGCACAGGCAATATTTAAGCTCGTTCACACCCGGGTTCAATTCAGCCACATAGTTTTTAATCATTCTAAGTACAGCGATTACCTTAGCCGGGGGCACATTCACTGTCTCTTGGTGATAACAAAGGCACCGGAAAAATGACCACCAATAGTGTTTCGTGAACGTTTCATCCGGGTAATCCGGATAGCCATTTTGGCTGTGTTTAATTATAAAATCGACATATAGCTCAAAGTCATCCGCCGATGAGAACACACGCCCTGGGGCGATTACCCAATTCCAAGAGGGTCTCGGACGCCCCTGTAGCACCCTTTCAACAAAAGAAGGATTTTCCTCGCTGAATTTGTCCCGCAGCTCCTGTTTAAAGGACTCCGGTGCATAGATGAACATATAGTTTAGGAACTTAATTCGGTCTTGATGCATGATTCTTTGGATAGATTCGACCAGCTGGTCAAGCAGGCCGGAATCAACTGGAAGTTTCAATGAACCGAACATCCCCCTTGAGGGTTCGAAAGTCCACCCATCAGGGACCCCACGCCCGTTGTACCACGGTGGGGAGAAGCCCCAAGGCTCCATCAATTTATGAAAAACAACGTCGTGACCTTTATATGTCACACGTTGATACGGTCTGGCATTTCTGATTGCCAAAAAATTTTTCAACGCCGTTTTGTATTCCGGATCGTCGTCATCAAATAAGCGCCCTTTAACCGGATATACATCAGGAGCAAAAACGATAGGGATATCGACTACTTCCATTGATTCCCAGTCGAGCCTGACAATTCGGTTGTCTCCAAAAATTTCACTTGTTGGATCAACCCCTTCAATAGTCACCTTGGCATATCCGCTGGCCGGCTTTGTCTCGGCATTGATAAGCACCGGTGTGTCCTCTGTGGGTGTCCGGGGCAAGGGGGTGACAACTTTCCGGCATCGATCTTCACCGCTTTTTCTAAGGACTGCGGTAAAGGTCTTGATACCTTCTTGAACTGAAAACCTCGTAAGCGGCGTATCCCTTTTCCAGGACTTGCCGCCTTCGATGACGCTTGGCTTGATCAGATGGAAAAAGCAGTGTGTGCCGAGTTCCTTTACCTCGCTGAGGACATAGAGGCCGGGAAGCGTTTCGAGGTAGGTTGGCAGGTCTTTTGATAGCCTCGTTGCGTACAGTGCGGCGCCGCGGCAAACTGCGCTCTCATCCAATATGTATTGCTTGTTTTGATGTTTCTTGAAGTCGATGACCCTGAATGGCCAACCATGCCATAAAACTGCAGCCATTCGGTTGATATCGAATCTGGCTTTGGTGTTTTCAAAAAGGCTTTTTAACGAGTCGTTGTTGACAAGATCTCTCACCTGGTCGGCCAGTTTTTCGGCATTGATCTTGACGCGGAAATACCTTCGGTCTCGCTGGCACCAGATATCGCCGCACGGTTTCAACTCGGTGGCTGCTATGAACTCGCGGGCAAATGGGCCGGAAACCAACTGGTTGGCTATAAGTTCGTCGCCGTCCGCCACTTTCTTGGAAATCGCTTGGCGGATTTTGGCTATATCAAAATCCACATCCAAATGGTCATTGGAGTTTGGCACTTTTCTCAGCGGGACTGTGCTGCCATCATCGGGGTGCGCCGTTAACTCTAACACGGTCGCCTCAACCGGGCTGCAATCAGAATCGACTATGAGAATTCGCTGCCCTGGGGCAAAACGTGTACCGTGCCTCTCCAGAAAAATCAGTGCCAGCGCAATGGGGCGCCACAACAGCTTTACATTCGTCATACCGGCGCCGACCATCGCGTTGAGCAGTGCTTCCTGGCGGTTTTCAGGCAATAGATTGCCAACAGTTACGACTGACTGCACCCCTTTGACAACGGGGAGGTTCTGGGAAATGGCTTCAGCTACCAGTTCCGCCATGCCACTATAGCCCTCGGACCCGCCGTCGTAATCCCATGTGTAGAACGCGTTGTCCTTGCAGGCAAACGCCTTCCAAGCTTCCATTAAAGGCAGTGCTCGGCCCGCAGCGGTAAACCGGGCGGCCTTCGGGTTGTCCCAAAGGAATCGCTCGCGGTGGATGCGGGGGGGGAGGCCGGAGACGCCGTAGCGGATTACGCCGTCTGTGAGTTGATACCCATCGCAGACGCTGTGTCTCAAAGCATCAGCACTGATGTCAATTCCGAGTGCCATGGGCCTTAAATCCGGTTAAATTCGACAAAGGGGCGAAACGTTCTGTTGAAAGCGTTCTCCAACCTGATGCGCCGGTTTTCATACTGGTTTGCCAGCAGGTGATATGTCCGCCGTTTTCACTGTCGACGCCAACCATCTCGCCAACATTCTGTGAATCGTGGAAAACCCAGCCTCCAATACAGAGCCAGTCCTGGTGCGCTTTGTTGAATGCCGCTGCACTGTTCAATACGCAGGCCTCGGTTTTCGAAACCACTGCGTCAGGTGCCTCACAACCGTCGCAAGTGTTGACATAGATCGGCAAGACTGCCTGCTCACCGGCAGTCAGCCAAACAAGCAAGAAATCAGCGTTCAGCAGGCTGAGCGGTTCGGCAAAGTCCCCAAGCGCCCCGCAAGACGCACCGTCTATTGCGTAGAAAGTTCCCGTGTTGTCATCGCTAGTGCCTAATACCAGAGGCCCGGGCAAAACATCCGGCAACAACCACGAGCCGCTTTGCTGCCGTGTCTGCGCTTGGACCACCTTTTCAGCGATCGGCACCGCAATAAGGACTCTGGTGGATTTGAACCAGTGCACGATCGTGTCAGCTAAGTAAAAGGTGAGGTAATTCGTAAAGAGACGCCTGGACCACCGCCAAAGAATGTCCCTCAGTTGTTCATTTCTAATCAACTGGGTATATGCCTTCCAAATTTTTGCGTAGTGGGCGTTTTGCAGCAAAACGTAGTTGGGTTGACGGCAGGGGCTTCGAAGTCTTGAAACACCCCTTAGGGCGGGCGCTTTGTTCATCCGACCGCAGCACCTTGCAAGCGTCTCGACCAAGCTTTTACGGTTGCTGCCTGATATCCCTCGGTGGATGGACAGGTAGCGTTTTGACGCAAGGGCAAGCATGTCGCAGCAATGTAAAAAAACTTGATTCTCAAGCGTGTCGACACTTTCATGGCGTTTAATGGAGAGGACGCGCTGACGCGGGCCCGCTTTTTCAGGCAGCGAAGCGCCCGGTCGCCGAGCAAGGTCGATCAGGCAGTGCTTGTCCAACTCACGGACACTTTGAACCCGCTCATGGTCTCGAATTCGACGCAGTGTCTTTTTCGGTGATGCGGCGATGCGCTCTAGCGCCGGCACAATGAACTCGGCAAGCTCCGTGATTAACGCGTGCTTTGCTGGATCCAGGCTGTATTCTCGTTTCAGTGCCCCGAGAACGTCATGCCAGAAAACAGCGTCAACTTTTGATCGCTCGATCTTTAGGATGTTGCAGGTGATAAAAACCATCTCGTCGAGCACCTGGTCGAAAACGGTCTCCAAGGACCGAAACCCATTGTCTTCGTGAGCACCCAGTGAGGTGCGCTGAACCTTGTAAGTGACCTGGATGTTGTCGACTTCGCCACTGTTCGCTCTCAATTCGAAGTTGTCTTTGTGCGCCTTGTCGCCATCGAGCGCAGGGCCGGGAAGTTCTGTGACTCTGAGGGAAAAACCATTGTGGCTCACGCGGCGGGAGGGGAAAGGCTCAGACGCGCCCACCGCATAAACCCGCGTCCCAATTTCTGTGAGGACAAACCTCGGCTGTTGGGATTTGTCGCCGGGGGGCGCCGTTTGCCGTAGTGGCTCGTATCCGGCACCAAGTGTTTTAGGCAAACCCCACGGGGTGTTCATGAACAAGTGCGGTGCGTCCAATCCCCATTACCCCCAATCGATCCCTCGCCAGTCAAAATAGCCCTGTGTACTCTGGCTGGCTTTGTCAAAGGCCTGCTGCAACGGCGGATCGTCAATCTGTCGAAGCGTTTTGCCGAGGCCGCTGAACACCTCCCCGTGCTCATTCAAATCGAGCCCACGCAATTTGGGCATCACCCGCATGGCGATTTGATCCGACAGCGGCGCCATACCGTTGTCCTCGCGATACCTCACCGCAGGGTGGTTGGCGACGTAGGCTTTCATGGCTTTGTAGGTCCGCCAACCAAAAGGTCGACCCAAAAGTGACAGTGACTGATTCACGCTGTTGATGACAGTGTCCACCTTGTCGTGGCCCGGGATGGTATCCGTGCCCGGCTCCACTATCCACTTCTGCCACTGTGATGCGCTCATCGCCGACCACCCGCTTCCCCCTGCGAGTTGCTGGCGTTTTTCGTGGAGGTTGTTGGGGCGGCCAAAATAGAGCACATTGGCCCGGTCGATGACTTTGTCGGACAGGCTCTGTGTTGACTCATCATCGTTCATTGTGCCGACGAAAAGAACATTCCGGCCGGCATAAAGGCGGACGGGCGGGCTTTCCGGAGCCTCGTCGCTGGCCGCGTGGCCGGCAAAGACTTCCACGCTGACCATCTGGTAGTCCTCTTCTCGTTCGATATTGGCGTTTCGCCGCATCTCGAGCTTGCTGAGGAATTCGCTGAAATAGTACTCGATCCGGGCGAGGTTCATTTCGTCGAGCAGCACCAGCAGCAGCCGGTCGCTCATTGATGATTTGGTGCCGTTTGCGTAAGGGGAATTGTTGAACTGAACCAAGGCCCTTCCCAGTGTTGTGGCCTCAAAGCGGTTTTCCAGGTAGTTCAAGAACCCAAACAGATCCTGCGGGCTGTCCCAGCGGGGCTCCACGGCCAGCGGGAGAAAATACATGCCCATGGCTTCGGCGTATAGTTTTGGGAAGGCACTCTTGCCGGTGCCGCTAACGCCCGCCATGACAGTCAGGCAAGAGATGTCTGAGGTTTTTAATGCAGTGTGGAAGGCGTCCTGCAAACGGCGCGGGATTTCAAACCCGCAGTACTCGACCAGATTGTTCAGTGACTCAAGGGCCTCTTTCTCATCCGCATTGGGTTTGGTCTCTTTCTTATCGAAAACAGGCAATTTCAATGAATCAAATGCCTCCGGTGGCATCCTCCCAACACCTCTCAGTTTATCTGAAAGTGTTTCGACTTTCGAGTTCAACTCGATATTGACTTTCTCAAGGCGTTCAATTTCCTCCTGGCGCCGTATGAGCTCCGCTTCAGCATCGGCGATTTTTTTCTTTGTGTTTTGCAGTTGCTCATTGGCCTCCATTATTTGCTGCTGTATGCCTTTCAGCTTATTGTCGACCTCGGTAAGCTCATTGGTTTTTTGGTCAATGGACTTGTTGAGAACGTGCAGTTCCCGTTGGCGCTCCGCAAGGGATTTCAGCGCCTCGTTAATCTGGTTGCGGTTTTCGGTGAGTTTCTTAATCTCTTGTTCAAGGTTGTCGAGTTGCGAGACACGCGCTTTGTAGGTATCTACCTTATCGGTCATTGTCGACCAATCGTCTTTCACCTGCCGGAGCTTGCCTTTCACGTTTTCGTACTCAGACACTGCTTTGAGGTGCTTGTCCTCCAAGGGCTTTAAATCCTGCTGCAAGGCCTCCACTCGCTTCTCGAGGTGAGTGGCCCGGCTTTGCAGCAACTCTGTTTCAGCAAGCCTATTGCCCATGTCGTGGAGGGTCTTTCTACGGTCCTCAATCTGAGATTCAAGTGCGATAAGGCGGGTGGCAAGATCTGAGGTGAACGCCGATCGGCCCGCAAGAAACAACGTCAGGACGGCGATGCCGCATGCCAGTATGCCGCCCAAAAGAGCCACTTCGGGGGTAAGGATTTGTGCCAGCATATTAAAAATCTCCAGAAAGCGGTTTTATCCGGTTTGCTTCGGGCCGGCAGGTTGGGCAATTTTCTGTAGTACTTCTTGCTGCCCTTGCAGCCGGCTGATTTCCTTTTCAAGATCGAGCCGTTTGGCGTTTAGAGTCTCTAATCGTGCTTGGAGACCATCCACTTCGGACTGCTTGGATGAGATCGCGGCTTCGGTGACTTTGACTGATTGCTTCAGCTCAATGAGTTTGGCATTTTTTACGGCGGTATCGGCTTCAACCGATGCCAGTTCCTTAATTGCTGTCGCGAGTTTCTTTTCAATTCCGCCCAATTGCTTCTGTCTGGTTTCAAGTGATGAAATTTCGTCCATCAGTGACCGAAGTTTTTTTTGTGCATCAACAACCTTTTTTCGATCTTCAATGATCTGGGTGTCCAACCGCTTTGTTTCCGCAGTAAGGATTTCCAATCGGCTTTTCTCAGAGGTGTAGTTCGCTTGGACAGCGTTCAGTGATGCTTGACCCGCTGTAATGGTTTCGTTGAGCTTGCTGCGTTCGGCGTCCAATGAGGCGATTTGACGCTTCAGATCTTCATAGGCGCTTCTCGTCGACTCTCGTTGCCCCTCGTAGTCACTAAGGGACCGGCGGGCGCCGGCAACGGCAGTTTGTTTGTCGGCCAGCTCCCTTCCAACGTCAGCCATTTGCTTACTCTTGCTGTTTAGGTCTTTTTCGACTTCCTGAAGCTTTCTATCCCGCGAATCAAAAGCGGCCTGAACATTGGCGAATTTTTCCTCAACGCTTCTGACTTGGCCTTCAAGGTCAGTCTTCGATTTCCTCAGGGTAGCCACCTTTGATATCAAAGCGGTGTACTCATCCTTTAGCGGGGGCAGGGTCTCGCCAAGAATCCGGCTTTCGGCAGATGACTCTGCATAATTGGCGGCTTCAGATCGAAGCTTCACAATATCGCCGGCGAGCGACTCCCTTTGGGCGGACATGGTCCCGATCTCTGTGGAGAGCTCCATCAGCCGGTTCTCACTGTCTGCCAATCGCCTCTCAATGAGTTCCAGCTCTGAGCGGCGCTTGCTGAGGTCTTTCGACTCGCGGTAAGCGAGGGAAAGAAAAATACCGCAGAAAATCGCCAGCAAAATGGCGGCGGCGCGCCAGTACTGAGGCGCCATCAGTCTGCGCGTTTGGGGGACTAAGTGACCGCCATCGCCCGTTTCAATGGTGTCTTTTTCTGTGTAGCGCGCCTTCATGGCGTTGAGTTGGCCCAGTGCTGAATCTTTTTCAGGCATGCATCCATATCCTCCCTAAGTTCGTAGACCCAAAAGCGCATGACATCCCAGGCTCCCCCGTCCTGCGCTCTGACGTAAATGTTTCGATCAATATCCCTGCGAAGCCGGCGACCCGCCGCATCTTTGTGATAGGCCTCGCCATCAATCTCAATATCCAGTTTTCGCAAACGGCCCTTTCTCAAGAGCGCAAAATCCAATTTATACGGCCCCAGGGGGTATTGGCCGTACACCGGCAGGTTCGCCGGTTTGAGCGCCTGGCGGTAAAAGCGTTCCTCCCATAACTGTTCGGGGGTAAATACAGGCTCTCCGGGTTCTATGGTCTGCTTCTTTCCAAGAGATTTGACATAAGCCACAAAGTCGGTAAGGTATGCAATCGGGGCATTATCATACCGCACATTTCCTACGGCAGCCATGTCTCCGACAACGATGAAAACAGCTCTGGCGCGGCTCAGTGCAACGTTGAACAGGTTGCTGTTTTCGGCAACAAACCACTTCGGCCCCCTCGGCATGTCAGGGTGCACGCCCATGGCATATACGATGATGTCCCGCTCGTCCCCCTGAAAACCGTGAGCGGTTTGAGCTTCAAAATTGGCCGCTTGTAGCAAACGCGCATCCACGGACTTCTCGATTTGGTCCCTTATCCGGTTGACCATTTTATTGTGTGGGCAGACCACCCCAACCGTGCCTTCGTATTTATGTTTTTCGAGAAGGTCTTTCACAATATCAACGGTCTTTTTGACTTCTTCAGGCAGCAAAAAGCCCTTCCCCGAGGTTGGCGTTACGCGGCTGCTCACCTGCACCCACTCGACACCGCGCTTCCAGAATGCCGGGCGATTTAAGCGATTGACATCCGTGAACACTTCGAGCCTGTCTTCATACCAGTGGGCCGAATTGGCAAACTGGATGATCTCAGGATGACAGCGGTAGTGGCTGCTGAGGAAGGTGCATCCCGCCTGCGGTGTGACGCGGCGTGCCGCATCGTACATGGACTTGTCGGAGTAACGCAGGTGATTATTTTCCATTCCGTCGACCTGGTTGCGGCGCAAAAAGTGACTTTCATCCGATTGAGCGATTTGCGTGATCTGAGGCAACTGCAGTGGATCGCCGATTACCATGGCCTGTTTGGCGCGATAAAGAAGCGGTATGCAACTCGGAATGTCGCACTGACTCGCTTCATCTATGACGAGCAAGTCAAAAATGCCAGGAGCCAGGGGAATGCGACCGGAAATCGACAGGTTGGTTACCGCCCAACATGGCAACCGCTTAAGCACTTTAGGGAACACCGCCGCAAGTGTTTTTGAGATTACCTGGCCTTTGCCGCCACTGCCACGGAACTTCTTGAACTGTGGCACGATGTCCCGGTACTGCAGGAGGGCATCATGAGTTTCATCCGATCGGATACCGCCGGACGCGTTCTCTTTGACTTTGACTTGGAGAAGTGCGCCGCTCCTTTTCCCGACTTCTATCTTCGTATCGGTCATCTTTTCAAACACCTCGTCGATTTCACCGATATTTTTTAGTGCTTCGGCAGAAACTTTCATCCTTTCAGCGGCGGAGATGAAATCAACCAGCCGAAACAACCGGGTAAAGGCATCAGAAGCTGATTCTTTCGATCGAGGCCATGACAGAGGGAAATCAACGCCAGTATCTCGTGTGGTCTCAATGAAAGCCTAGATTTCATCTTTACCCTTTGCCTTATTAGCCCAAAGGAGAAGCGGGAAAAGGAACTTCGGGAATGTAGCGGCCTGTTTTGTAAGTTTTTCAAAGCGCTTGGCAACTCGTAGCAAGCACTCGGCATCGAAGGCCTGGATGGTTTCGTAGGCGTCGGCACGACGAGGCATGAACTGTCGTTTGAGGCCATCAAACTGATCCTCTGCAAGTCCGGCCTCCGTCACTGCGCCGGCAAATTTTTCAAGAGTCTCATTGAGTTGTTCGAGTTCCCACAAATATGGCTCAAGGCTCTTCATTTGCCTGGAAAAAGGTGCCGTATTCTCGTTGGCCGGCAGGTTTGACAGGCGGTCCATATAATCCATGGCCGATTTGTCGTGTATCCCACCGACTCTGACCAGTACCGGTGTGTTGGGACAAATCTTTTCAAATCGTTCCTGGACGACGTCTATGGCTTTGTTGTTCCTGCTCGCAAAGAGTACGCTTTTGCCCTCCATGATGGCTGTTGTAATAATAGCAGTAACCACCTGGCTTTTCCCTGTTCCCGGTGGTCCCGTCACAACAGAGATCCTTTGTGCGAACGCATTTTTCCCAGCAACTTCCTGGGGGCCGTTCAAAAGGTGGCCTTCGTCGCTCGGACTGAAGACCTGGATCTGATTAGGATCGGCTGCGGTTGTCTCGTTATTTTCGCTCGTAAACTGGATGAGGGTGCCCAATGCAGTTCGGCTGAGATCGTCGGCACTAATTTCCTGTAATTTTTCTAGGTCGTAAATCAGACCTGCGGTAAAGGGGGTCTGACCTCCGATAAATATGCCGCACTTGTTGTAGAAGCCGCTTTCGTCGGGAGTAATTCCGAAAAGGTCTGATCTTCGAACGATAGCTGCGGGATTGAGCTCTTCCCGGGAATCCCATTTTTGCAAGACCGCTTCCAGCAATTCAACACGCGATTCTATGCCCGAGTATTGGTCACTTTCAGCATCCAGCTTTTCGATTACAAAATTGCGGTCCTTCCAGCTGATACCATTAATGATGAATGGATTGAGGCGGATGGTGTTTGATGCAAGGTGAAAAAGGCACCTCTCCGCCTCCGGCTGCAATTCAATTCGGCAAATATAGACGGGGACAATCCGGTAATCCCCTTCGCCGTCGCTGCCGAATGCGCCCCACTGAAACAGCAGGGGGTAGCCGTAGTAAAGGACCTTGTTACCACCGTGGATGTTTTTAATGAAGTCCGTGGCACTGCTCGTGGAAATGGAAGCGAACCCCTTACCGGTTGAATACAGCTCGCGATCGAGGGTGATAAAATTCGCGTCTTGCTGAGACCTGTATGCGCAAATGTTCTTTCCAGTCTCCTTGAGACAATCGACATAGTAGCGGATGACACGATGCATCCTTGTGTCGGAACTGATGTCACTGTTCGATCCGTGTATTTCCGGAATAATGGAAGTTGGCCTGATGTGAGTAGTGTCGATGCCAGGTCTGATTTCGATACCACCGTCCTTGGCCACTATATACAGATCAGTTTGGTCAAGAACCCAGTCCTCAAGTTGGTGGTAATCGACTTCAATACCCCGATTCCGAATGCCCCTTTGTAATTCTGACAACCGAACACTCCCTGAATTGCCTTTCAGGATCGAGGTTACTAAGTCGCGATTTAATCCCATGTTATTCATTATCACCCAACTCCTTCATTGTCTGGCAGTTCCACCAGCACAGAAGGGACCAGGGGGCTCGTGTATCCACCCGCTTGCGTCGGCTGTGTAAGTTCGAGCACCGTGCATACGGGCGCATTGCCCGGTTCCCATGCCACCTCCGACACCGTGGAGTTGGTGGTGCTCAAATCAATGCCTAACGCCCTACCTGCCGAGTAATGTTGTTCGCTAGTAGAGCGACGAACCTTTCGATCTCGCCCATTCAACCTCCATCAGTAGGATTCGAAATACCGGATCTGGAAATAGAAAGAACACGCGCTTGTCAAATCGGCACGCAAGAAAAAAATAAGAAGTAAAATGGGGCGGGGGATGATATATGAATTTCTCCTCGATTTTCCTCTCCCCTGCTTCTGAATTTTTTCAGCGCAATCCCCAAATTAGAAAGTGTAGTTTTATAGGTTACAAATTGTGATCTCCAATTAGTAAATGCATGCCCATTGCAGTCGACCATAAGATCCAAAAGATTAAAAAAGAATTTCATGTAAGGTTCCGGCACTCCCTTGATGTCACTTTATCAGCACCAACTGGGGCGGGGTGGTAAATTTTGCCTCCTCCTCCGCCTCGGCAACCTGAAATTCCGCCTCGATGTCTGCATACTGTGTTCTGGTGCTGTCCAGGCTTTCGATTATCGCCGCGATCAGCTCAGGCGGCTCCAAGACATAGACCTCCGGTCCCATGGACAATACCCACTGCCTGATTTCATCCAGGCCGGCCACGTGAAAGGTGATCTCGATGGACCCGTCAATGTGCTGCTGGATGCTCTGACTTTCGTGCCAGATTCGCTCACCAACATACCGTGCCCATTCTGGTGACACGCGGACCTGGACCGCGTATAGCTCGTCCTGCATCACCCGGAAGCTGTGGCGGATGAGCTCTTCGAAATCAAAGTCGTCCGGTAGGTCGTAATGCTCGTCTGAGATGGTCATCATCCGGATCCGATCGATCACGAATGTTCTAACCTGGCTTCTAAGATGACAGAGTCCAATCAGATAAATGGTGCCGTCAAAAAACCAGATCTTATACGGGTCAACCCTGCGGATGGTTTCTGTATCGCTTCGCAGGTACTGATAGGCGATCTCGATGCGGCGCTGATCCAGTATCGCCCGGTTCACCTGATTGATGATTTCCCGGTAGCAACCGTAATCTTTGTAGGGCTTGATGCTGGTGTGAAAGGCTGATTGAATTCTGTTCAGATAGGAAAGAGTCTGAGGCGGTAGTTGGGCCACTGTCTTTTGAAACAGAGATTCGATGGAGTCGTGAAATACAGTGCCGCTGAACACTTTGAAAAGATCTCTGCTGAGCTGCAGGGACATGATTTCGGTGAAAGTGAAGGGGGCGGGGATAGTGCCTTGGGCGTTTTTTAGAAGCTTCCAGCGTTGCCCTTTGTCGCTGTCCTCCGAGTAAAGCGGAAAACCCGCAAGTTCAAGGTCGTTTAGATCCCGATAAGCCGTGCGTAGGGAACACCCACCGATTTCCGCAACGTCCTGTGCGGTCAGTCCCATCCTGCTGGCTTCAAGATGACGCAAAACACGCCATTGCCTTGCCAATTGGTCGCCCCTCATCTTTACCCCCCCCAGGTATTACGAGGTTGCGCCTTTGCCCAGATGTAATAAACATTTATGTTTACAGCTTTCCATCCTTTTGAGCAAGCGAAAATTTAGAACGACTTTAGCCATTAACCTATTGTAATTGTTTATAATAAATAAGAACAACAGATTAAATACCCCCAAATTATTTAAGTTCCATATCATTTCTGTTTTATCAGACAGGGAGCAGACTCTGCTCCCACTCCGATGCTATCCTTTCTCTAATCCCGATTTAGGGCGGACAATTTGGCTCCTTCACATCCTTTTTTGAAACTGAAAAAAGTCTGAGGTTTCAGGAACATTCTTTATTAAATATTTTGTTGATGTCAGAAAAGAAACGACCTTTTCCACGTCACTCTCCTTTATCAGATCGTTGATTACCAAACTAAAACAAACGATTGTCAGCTGGGGGCAAAGGGGCGGGATTTTTGAGAATTGTGCAAATTATGCTTGTATTTGTCATAAGGATTCTGTATTGCAGAGTTCGATATATATGAACATTATATATTTAGTCAAGATTGAATACGTTATTAACTAAAAATAGCTGACTATAATACACACGTAGTTGGGACACCGTGGGCTGTCTGGCGGAAATAAAGCGGCTGATAAGATTGGAAATTCGGAAAAACCCGGATCTCAATCAGAAGATCGTTGCTGAAAGAATGGGGATCAGCAGCGGCTATCTGAGCGATCTGTTCAGAAAAGAGGACATGGGAGGCTTCCAGCGCATCGAACAGATGTGCGAGGCTGTCGGACTCGACTTTGCCGACACGGTTCGACGCGCCTGTGACTGCGCCGAGGTCATAAATGCCATTTATGGATGTCCGGGATTTCAAAGATCCGGATTATTTTCAAACCCTCAGAAAAAAACTGCTGGCCTTCGAAGAGGAGGCTCCCGACGCCTACTACACCCTGCTGAGGCACATCGAGGTCGATCTGGTCTGGGCCAGGGCGAAAAAAAGCCGAAAGCGGCGCAAGAGGAAAAAGAAGCAGGAGGCGGGTCTGCAAGAAAGGGCAGCTGCGGCAGCTCAGGCCGAATCCCGGCAGCAGCCCTACCTTACCCCACCGGCACCTCCAACGGATCAATTTTCCTCCATGGGTTCCATGGAGGTATTGAAAAAACACTTCAAACAGCGGGTCCACATCGTCGGTGCGGACGGCATCATAGTCGACGGTTTCGACGGAGACGGCTATGCCCCTACAACCCCCATCGAAAACACCTTCGGAAAATCGATCTGCGATTTCATTGCCGATGAGGATCGAGACAAGGTTCAATCCGCATTCAACAAGGTCCTGGACGAAAAATCCTCCCAGGTCGTCACCTTCCAGCTGAACCTGGATCCCTCCCAGCAGCGCATCGCAAGGATGTTCCCGGTCTAAAACATGGTCGCCGTGAACGTCTTCAACCTGCCTGACGAAGACAAATAACGGACTCGTCTCTCACAGAGCTCACGGAGTGCACGGAGAAAAATTATCACCGCCCGTTCGCTACGCTCACTCGAGACGCAGAGGTCGCGGAGTGAGATGATAGTTTTTTTCATTTGTCGGTGAGAGGCCGACAAATGAAAATAGGCTCAGCCCTGCCCTTCGACAAGCTCAGGACAAGCGGGCAGCTAGTTTCAGATGGATTCCAGGCATAGTCAAGCCTGAAAATTAATACTAAATTAGGGGGACGGAGATGGCAGATGACAGATATCAGAGATCGGATGTCAGATGTCAGAAGTCGGAAGTCAGGAGCTTTAATGAAATCGTTGGCGGCGGCGTAAGTCGAACCCGATCATC
>Ga0056119_1000016_pt1 | contig 49561 bp, 33 predicted proteins | sample WorMettaBAHAMAS1_FD_80076 | JGI IMG/M metagenome (GOLD analysis project Ga0056119, IMG submission 80076) | Marine gutless worms symbiont microbial communities from Max Planck institute for Marine Microbiology, Germany - Olavius tantulus BAHAMAS.1 ...
AGCAATGGCGTCCCTCCGTGGCCATGGCGGAATCCGGAGATTTCGTCATCACCTGGGAGAGCGATCAGACGGCCGTAGATGACTGGGGCATTTTCGCCCGGCGGTATGACGCGTCGGGTAACCCAATTGGAAATAAATTTCAGGTCCACACAAACTCGACCCGTGATCAACAAACCGCATCCATCGGGATGGCTGCCGACGGAGAATTTATTATCACCTGGCAGAGCGATCATCCGGCTCTTGGGGATTGGGGCGTTTATGGTCAGCAATTTGCCGCGGATGGGTCTTTCATCGGTGTAGAAACCATGTTCAGCACCACCACATCGGGAGCTCAGGAAAATCCATCGGTGGTGATGGATGACGGCGGTGCATTTATGGTGGTCTGGAGTGGCGAGGGGGTGGACGACTCTGCCGGCGTTCATGGTCAGCTCCATACACGGTTGCAAAACGTGTCGTTTACCACGGGCAATGGGACCGATGACACCACCATCACCCTGACCGGAACCATCGCCGACATCAATGCGGCCCTGGATGGCATGATGTTCACACCGGATCTGGGTTACTTCGGTCCGGCATCGGTAGAGATCACGGTAAACGATCAGGGCCACACAGGGAGCGGCGGTCCCCAGAGCTACACCGACACGGTCAACATCACGGTGCAGGGCATCAACGATGCGCCGATTGTGGCCGCTCCCAGCGCCCCACACAGCGCCACTGAACAAATCGATCTGGCGATCCATGGCACGGGATTCGCGGTGAAAGACGCGGACGAGGCGGATTCCGGGGCTGTGGCGACCCTTGCTGTGGGAGAGGGTACACTCACGGTAACCCCCGGCGATTCGGGGGTGTCCGTGGCCAGCGGCAATGGTACAGCTTCGGTTGTTCTTACCGGCGCCATCGCAGACATCAACAACCTGCTGACCGCTGCCGGAACGGGTACCATTTTCTATAACAATCCATCCGACACACCCAGCGCTTCAACGACGCTTACGGTGACGGTCAACGATCAGGGGAACACGGGCATAGACCCCGGCCGCACCGGAACCGCAACCACTGAAGAAGGCATCAACAGCGTTGTTATCAATATTACTCCGGTCAATGACCCGCCGGATATCACTTCCGATGGCGGCGGAGCCACGGCTGCAGTAAACGTTGCTGAAAACGCCACGGCGGTGACTGATGTGGACGCAACCGATGCGGAAGGGGACGGCATTACCTACGGGCTTGGCGGTGGGGTGGATGACGGCTTTTTTACCATCAATACAACCACGGGGGTGTTAAGTTTTACTGCGGCCCTGGATTTTGAAAACGCTCTGGATGATGACGGAGACAATGTCTACGAGGTCATCGTCACCGCCGAGGACGGAACAGACACCACGACCCAGGCGATCACAGTCACTGTGGACAACGTCAACGACAACAGCCCGGATATCACTTCCAATGGCGGCGGGGCTGCGGCAGCGATCAATGTCAATGAAGGCAGCACCGGTGTGACCACGGTGGTGGCGACCGATGCCGACGGGACGACGCCAACCTACAGCATCACCGGCGGCACGGACTCGGCCCTGTTTACCATCGACGTGGTGAGCGGTGTGCTCACGTTTAACACCGCTCCGGACTTCGAGGCACCGGCCGATTCTTACACCAACAACACCTACGAAGTGATCGTGACGGCCACCGACGGCACCAACACCGACAGCCAGACGAGCACGGTGACCGTCGATAACATCAACGACAACAACCCGGACATCACCTCCAACGGGGGCGGTGCGACTGCGGCGATCAATATTAATGAAGGCACCACCGGTGTGACCACAGTCGTTGCCACCGATGCCGACGGCACCACGCCGACTTACAGCATTACCGGAGGTACGGACTCGGCGCTGTTTACCATCGATGGGGTGAGCGGCGTGCTGACATTCAATACCGCTCCGGACTTCGAGGCGCCGGCAGATTCTGACACCAACAACACCTACGAAGTGATCGTGACGGCCACCGACGGCACCAACACCGACAGCCAGACCATTACCGTGACGGTGGATAACATCGACGACAACACGCCGGATATCACCTCCAACGGCGGCGGTGCGACCGCGGCGATCAATATTAATGAAGGCACCACCGGTGTGACCACAGTCGCTGCCACCGATGCCGACGGCACCACGCCGACTTACAGCATTACCGGAGGTACGGACTCGGCGTTGTTTGCCATCGATGGGGTGAGCGGTGTGCTGACCTTTAACACGGCCCCGGACTTCGAGGCGCCGGCAGATTCAGACACCAACAACACCTACGAAGTGATCGTGACAGCCACCGACGGTACCAACACCGACAGCCAAACGATCACCGTGACGGTGGATAACATCAACGAAGCGCCTTCGGGAACGCCATCGATTACCGGAACGGCCACCCAGGGCCAAACCCTGACCGCCGATACCTCCGGTATTTCCGATGATGACGGTCTGGGGGCCTTTAATTATCAGTGGCAGCGGTCCTTCGATGGCGGATCCACCTGGAACAACGTGGGGGCCAATGCATCGACCTATCTGCTCGGTGCGACGGATGTCGGCGCCATCGTGCGTGTCGAGGTCAGCTATACCGATGGTGGTGGTACGGCAGAAGGGCCTTTGACAAGTATCGCCACGGCCACGGTCACCAATTCCAATAATGCGCCTGTGGGAACACCGGTCATCACCGGGACGGCGACGGAAGATCAGACCCTGACCGCGGACACCTCCGGAATCTCCGATGCTGACGGTCTTGGCGCATTCAACTATCAATGGCAGCGGTCCACGGACGGAGGGACCACCTGGGCCAATGTTGGCGCCAATGTGGACATCTATCTGCTCGGTGATGCCGATGTCGGGGCCATCATGCGGGTGCAGGTCAGCTACATGGATGGCGGTGGCACGGCAGAGGGCCCGTTAAACAGCTCGGCAACGGCCATCGTGGGGAACGTGAATGATCTGCCGGTCGGGGTGCCGACCATTACCGGTATCATAACAGAAGATCAGACCCTGACCGCCGACACTTCCGGTATTTCCGATGATGACGGTCTTGGGGCCTTCAATTATCAGTGGCAGCGATCCGTTGACGGCGGCGCCACCTGGACGAATGTGGGCGCCAATGCGGACACCTATCTGCTGGGCGATGCAGATGTGGGCGGGATCATGCGGGTGCAGGTCAATTATACCGATACCCATACCACTGCCGAAGGGCCGCTCACCAGTATCGCCACGGCCACGGTCGCAAATGTAAACGATGCGCCGGCCGGTGTGCCGACCATTACCGGTATCGTGGCCGAAGATCAGACCCTGACCGCCGACACCGCCAGCATTTCCGATAATGACGGATTGGGGGCCTTCAATTATCAGTGGCAGCGATCCGGTGACGGAGGGGCTACCTGGACGGATGTGGGGGCCAACGCCGCAACTTACCTGCTGGGCGATGCAGACGTGGGCGCCATCATGCAGGTGCAGGTCAGCTATACTGATGCCCATACCACTCCCGAAGGGCCGCTGACCAGCGTTGCCACTGCCGTGGTGGCCAATGTGAATGATGCGCCGACTGCCACCAATCTCAATGCATCAGAGATCTATGATCAGAATACGCCTCTATTTCTCACCGATATTTTTGTCAGTGATGTGGACAGCGCAGCGGTCACTGTCACACTGACCCTGTCGGACCTGTCTGCCGGCACCTTGAGTACCGGAACCTCCGGTGCCGTCACGTCAACATTCGCAGGCGGTGTCTGGTCGGCCAGCGGTGCCATTGGGGATGTCAACACGCTGCTATCCAATGTCGTCTTCACCCCCACCACCGATTACACGAGCGACTTTACCATCGCCGTGAGCGCGGACGATGGGACGGCGCCGGCTATCGCGGGTACCAAGACCGTGACAGGACCTGTAGTGAACGACAGCCTCACGCCACCACCGATAGACCCCATCGACGAAGGGGCTCCCGGCGGTGAAAATACGGATCCCCCGCCCGAAGAAGATCCCGGGGATCCTGGGGAAGAAGACCTCACAGAAGAAGATCCAACAGACGAAGGTACACCGGAGGATCCGGTGACACCGGAGACGGCGCCTGCCGGGCAGGGTGGTTCCCAGGCTGCCGTTGCCAGTGCCTATCGTCCGTTTTCCAGTGCCGCGACGAGTAATCTGACACTGGCCGGTTTTGAGAGCATTGACCTATATACCCTCGCGGAATTCCTGTTGAGCAAAGAAACATCTTCTCCCGAGCCGGCAGCCATTGTTGAGGCCGTGGAACAATTTTTCCGCCAACGCGGTTATGATCCTCTGTCAGCCCTTGAATTTGAATTCCTGATGAAATCCCTGGATGAATTGAAACAGGAAACAAGCAGTGAAGCCCAGTTTCAAGATATTGTTGCCAGCTCGGCAATTGCCGTTACATCGGGGCTATCGGTGGGGTATGTCATCTGGTTGATTCGGAGCGGCGTTCTTCTCAGCTCCTTTCTTTCCTCCATGCCGGCTTGGCAGATTCTGGATCCGCTGCCGGTCCTTTCGGGGAAACGGGATGACGATGATGGCGAATCTTTAGAGTCGATTTTAAAAAAAGGCGCGCAAAACTCCGAAAAAAATGATAAAATGACACATTCGACCTTCCGAAAAAGGGAGGTGACGGGATAATCTATGAAGAAGCCCAGCGTCAAATTCCGAGTGGTAATCGGACTGGTCGGACTGACGGTCAGTCTCGTATTCCTGTCGACCTATCTGGGTATCATTCCCGACAGAGTCCGCGCGGTTCGAGAAGGGCGCACTCAGCTTGCGGAAGCGGTCGCCATACACTCCACCGCGATGCTGAAAAAGAACGATGTGCGACGGCTGAAAGCCGATCTGAAAATGGTCACGGAGCGGAATGCCGACCTTTTGTCGCTGGCCCTGCGTCGCAAGGATGGCCATGCGTTTATCGCCACGGAAGAGCATAACGAACATTGGCAGCCGATGGCAGGGGGAATACTCCAAAGAAGAGCAGGTCAGAGTGCCCATATACAGCGGCAAGTACAAATGGGGACAATTGGAACTCCGTTTTGAACCCCTGGCCAGACCCGGGATATACGGGGTATCCCAAATCCCGGCAGTACGGATTGGTTTGTTTCTGGGGATGGGCTGCTTTATCGCCTTTTATTTTTACCTGGGTCGCGTCCTTCGCCAGTTGGATCCTTCCAAGGCCGTTCCCGGAAGGGTGCGCTCTGCGCTCGACACCATGGCAGAAGGGTTAATGGTGGTCGATCACAAAGAACAGATCGTGCTTGCCAATCGGGCGTTCGCTGAATTTCTTGGCAAATCACCGGACGATCTGCTCGGCCGAAAGGCCGGAGAGTTTCCCTGGTTGAACAAGGATGGAGAGGATGTGGAGACCAGCGATCGACCCTGGGTACAGGCCCTGGAGAAGGGAGAACCCCGGAAGAATTGTATGCTCCGCTTGCAGTTGAAGGGTAAGGGCAAGAAATGGCTGACGTTCAACATCAATTGTTCTCCGGTCCTCAGCACCGGGGGTAAGTACGCGGGTGTGCTGGTCAGTTTAGATGACGTGACCCTGCTCGAGCAGAAGGAAATCGAACTTCGAAAATCCAAGGAAGATGCCGAGAAGGCCAACCATGCCAAGAGCGAATTCCTTGCCAACATGAGTCACGAAATTCGAACCCCCATGAATTCCATTCTGGGATTTACCGAGATTCTAAAGCGAGGCTATGCACAGAGCCGAGAGGACAACCAACGCTACCTCAATACCATCCATTCCAACGGAAAAAGCCTTTTGGAACTGATCAATGACATCCTGGACCTCTCCAAGGTCGAGGCGGGTCGTCTGGAGGTGGATAAAACCTGGACCGACCCCCATCGGACCCTCCACGAAGTCGTTCAGATGCTGAATGTTCAAGCTGACGAGAAAGGCATTTCACTCGATCTCCGGGCCCAAAATCCTCAGCCCGAGAAAGTCGAAACCGATCCGACGCGCTTCCGTCAAATCATTTTCAACCTGGTGGGCAACGCGATTAAGTTCACGGAATCGGGAGGTGTTACCGTCACCAGCCGTTTCGAGATGACCTCTGCCGGCCCCCGACTATTTGTCGATATCGCCGACACCGGAATCGGCATCTCTCAGGAAAAGATGATGGCCATTTTCGATCCGTTCACCCAGGCCGATTACTCTGTTACCCGTCGTTTCGGTGGCCCCGGTCTCGGTCTTGCCATCAGCCGCAAATTTGCTCAGGCGCTTGGAGGAGACATCACCGCGACCAGCACGCCGGGGAAGGGGAGCACCTTTACGGTTTCTGTGGATACCGGTGAGCTGAAAGGCATTTCTTTTCTGCAACCCGAAGAGATTGAAATGCTCCGGAGTCGTGTTAACGAGGGTGACGACTCTCGATGGCAATTTCCGGCGTCCCGGGTGCTCGTTGTTGAGGACGGGGCCGAAAACCGGATGCTGGTCCGATTGGTCCTGGAGCAGGCAGGGCTCCTCATCGACGAAGCGGAAAACGGTCAAGTCGGCGTCGACAAAGCCCTCTCAGACCCCTACGATGTCATTCTCATGGATGTGAACATGCCGGTCATGGATGGCTTTACAGCCACCCGGAAACTTCGCCAAAAGGGGTTGAAAACACCCATCATCGCATTGACCGCCAATGCCATGAAGGGTTTTGAACAAGAATGTCTGGATGCAGGGTATTCCGATCTTATCACCAAACCGATCGATATCGATCAGTTCATGCAGGTGATGGCAGACCTCTTGGGCGGACGGCAGATTCCCGCCGATCCAGGAACACCCATCAATGTTGCTGAACAGCCGTCGAATGATCAGCAGGAGCCGCAGACCAGTGGGCCGATACCGATTGTCTCCAAGCTGCCGACCGACAATGAAACCTTTCGGGATTTGATCGCCCGCTTCATTTCCCGTCTTCGGGACAAACTCGAAGCCGCGGATCAGGCGCGGCGCGATGGCAACTTCGGAGAAGTCGCAGAGTTTGCCCATTGGTTGAAGGGATCCGGCGGCACCATCGGGTTCGATCAATTTACAGAGCCTGCCGCCCGGCTTGAAATCCTGGCCAAAGACGGCTCCGAAGAAGCCGAAATGGCGGAGGCCATGGATCATCTTAGTGATATGGCTGGCCGCCTGGTCGTTTCAGGCGATATTGATGCGTCTCCAGACGCGGGTTGTATCGACACCGTCGATGAAGCCCCATCGGAAGCGACGGCCCCGGTGACCGAACTGGGATCAACCATGGAAAAACCGGTGGTCTCCCGATTCAATGACGAGCCGAAGTTCCGGCAAATTCTACTCACCTTCATTGAAAAGCTCGGAACTACGCTGGAGGAGATGGAAGCGGTCTATCAGAACGGCGATATGGAACAACTGGCCTTCCTGGCCCATTGGCTGAAGGGGGCGGGCGGCACGGTCGGATTCGATGACTTCACCGAGCCTGCGACGAAGCTGGAAGCGTTCGCAAAAGCAGAGGAGGAAGAGGGTGCGGGCCGAATGTTGACCCAGATAAAAAGTTTAACAAACGCGATCGTTCCACCGGGTAGTGGAACAGACCATCATATGGAGCATGGGCGGCGTTACGCGCATATCGGATAGGTGATAACTCTTAACGGCACACCAGGGTAAGATAATGAATTCTAACAACAGTTCTGCGGTACCGGATGACTTGGGGCAGCTTCGAGAAGCAAAGATTATGATGGTGGACGATGAGCCGATTACCATGGAAATGGTGCGCGCTTTTCTATAAGAGGATGGTTATCGAAACTTTACCTTGATAGAGGATTCCAGCAAGGCCGTTGAGGCGATCGAAGAGACACGTCCCGATATTCTGCTGCTGGATCTGATGATGCCGGATGTCTCCGGCTTTGACATTCTGGGCGCCATACGTGAGCGGCCCAAACTCAAGCATCTCCCTATCATCATTTTGACATCCTCGGCAGAGGCGGAGGACAAGCTCAGCTGTCTTGACCTCGGGGCGACGGATTTTCTGGCCAAACCGGTGGATTCGAGTGAGCTACGGCTCCGCGTGCGGAATACCCTCGCGGCCAAGGCGTATCTGGATCAGCTGGCTTATTACGACCCCAGAACCAATCTGCCCAACCGGCACATGTTTATGGATCATCTCGATTGGGCGCTGAATTGGGCCAAGAGAGAGGGGCACCGCCTGGCGCTGCTGAGTATTGAATTGGATCAGTTCGAAACCATCAGCAACGCCGTCGGGGTGCTGGCAGGCGATGACGTCCTGCGGAAAACGGCCAAGCGGATTAAGCAGGTCATCAGAGCCATCGACGCGTTGAGCCAGTTTGACGTCAAGGAAGATGCCGATGTTCTTCTGTTCAGCCTGGAAGGCGGGGTGTTCTCGCTGCTCCTGCACCAGATCCCGAGTGAAGGCATTGCTGCCCTGGTGGCTAGACGGCTGCTGGATTCGTTGCGGGAGCCCCTGGTTGTCGACACAAACGAGATTTACCTCACAGCCAGTATCGGGATTGCGACGTTTCCGATCGAAGACACGGACAGAGTCGGCCTCATCCGGCTCGCTTCCAGCGCTAAAGATTTTATTAAAAATAAGGGCGGGGACTCGTTTCAGTTTTCCTCTCGCCAGATCGATCAGCAGTCCAGGGAGCGTCTTGATCTGGAGGCCGGACTCCGAAAAGCTCTCGAAAGAAACGAGTTGTTTCTGTTCTACCAACCCCGGGTGAATGTGCAAACGGGAGCGATCGAAAGCGTAGAGGCGCTGCTTCGATGGGAAAGTGCGGATCGACGCGTGATCCCACCCAACGAGTTTATCCCTGTGGCAGAAAAAACCGGGCTCATCATTCCCATCGGTGAGTGGGTGCTCAACGCCGCCTGCCTCCAGCTGGCGGAGTGGCGACGGGAAGGGCGTCTCGACGTCGGGTTGTCGGTGAACCTGTCGGCGATCCAGTTTCAGAATCGTGACTTACCGGGCCTCATTCAACGACTTGTGGAGAACCACGACCTGGATCCGGAATTGTTATCGCTGGAATTGAAGGAAGATATCTTGATCCATCATGTTGAGGAAAAAATCGCGATGATGCAGCGGCTGAAAGACATCGGCCTGAAATTTGCCCTCGATGACTTCGGTACGGGGTTTTCCTCACTGAATTATCTAAAGCGGCTTCCTCTGGACGAGCTGAAAATCGACCAGTCCTTTCTGAAGGATCTTGCTGAAGATGCCAACAGCCGGGCCCTTGCTTCATCGGTGATCTATCTCGGTCAGAATTTAGGCCTACGAACGGTTGCAGAAGGAGTAGAAACCGAACAACAGCTCGACTTCCTGCAAAAAGAGGGTTGCGACCTGTATCAAGGAGCCTTGTTCAGTATGCCGCTCTCAAAGTTTGAGGTATCGGAGCTGCTGCCGACATAACACGGAAGTCATTATGACGCTCCAACACCCAGGGAGTGGCTGACATGCCATTTGCCCTGAAGAATCTCGGAAAGATGCTCACGGTTAACCGTATCAGCACTAAAATGACGCGGTATGTACTGCTATCGGTGGCGATATGGCTGCTTGCCGGCGGATCACTGTCCGCCCGGCCCCTTGAAGTTCAAGCCATTACCACCCCCAGTGCCGATATTACACTTTCGTTCATCGTACCCGGCAGAATCGCGAAAATTCTGGTCAAGGAGGGGGACACGGTCGAGAAGGAACAACTGCTGGCCTATCTCGACGATGAGCCGGAACGCATCCAAGCCCAGCAATTAAAAATTCAGGCCGCCGACCGGAATCGGATCCTGTCGGCCGAAGCAGAGTTTTTCCAAAAGAAGGTGGATCTGAAGAAGCTGAAGGCGGCGCGGAACAAAGGGGCCGCCAGCGACTGGGAAATTGAGCATATGGGTCTGAGTGTCAAAATTGCCGAGCTTTCGCTTGAGGCCGCCAAAATCGAGCGGGGGCAATATCAGCGACAATATGCCCAGGCGTTGAGCCAGCTCCAACGGATGAGGCTTATGTCTCCTTCAGCAGGGCGGGTGGAGACGGTATTTGTCGAAACCGGAGAAGCCGTTGAGAAGCTTGGATCGGTGATCCACCTGGTCAAGATCGATCCCCTATGGCTCGATGTTCCGGTACCGTTAGTCTATGCTGCGCCTCTGGAAGTGGGGCAATCGGTGTTTGTGACATTTCCCGGTGTGGAAACCAATGGTCCCGGGGACGGTCGGATTATCCACATTTCATCGGTCGCCGACGCCGCCAGTGATACGTTGCGTGTCCGCGTCGAGATCCCCAACCCTGCCGGACGGCCCGCCGGAGAGCATGTGGTTGTTGGATTTCCGCAAGTCCCAGAGCCGGAACTCACGACAAGTCAAAATATGGAATAGCAGTCCGACCGTTTCCGGAATTGTGAAGTGAACCTTCGCCGGGCCCACCCCGTGGCGCCCGTAACCGAAACCGACGACCCATGCCAGGGACAAAGCGCGTCATGCTATCAGACAGCCGAACTCCGGAAGACGTTAACCTTCTTTCGGAAGTTGCAGCGCTGATCAAATTTGACGGGCCATCCGACCATTATCTGTCAAAACTGCTCACTCTTCAATGCCGCTTGGCCGGCGCGGACAGCAGCGCTGTTCTTCATGGGGACGAAAATAACGGCCTGGAGATTCTTTCGACGTATCCACCGGCCAGAATGGGTGGCGACGCCACAGACTGGATCGGCAGAATTTTTCCGCTCTGCGTGAAGGTCTTATCCAACGGCGAGCCAGCCATTTCGCCGCTGGATCCATTGCATGGCGAAGAGGGGTCTGAACGACGGTATGTCATTGCCATCCCCATCCAAAAGAAAGACCGCACCCAGGCCGTTGCGGCGTTTCTGATCTCGGCCCATGGCCCCATGGAGATTGCTGCCATTCGGGAACGGTTGGAGCTGGTTTCCTTTTTAGGGGTGCATCATGAGCTGCGATTGGCCGCCCAGGAAGGTCGGAAAGCCGAATGGCGCCTCAGCCTGGCACTGGAAATCATCTCGATCGCCAACCGGGCCGATCAATTCCTGGGTGCAGCAATGGCGCTTTGCAACGAGTTTGCCGACCGTCTGGAGTGCCGCCGTGTCAGCCTGGGAATCCTGAAAGGACGTTATGTGCGTGCCCGGGCGATGAGCCGCACCGATACGTTCGGTCCAGAGATGGAACTGACCCAGGATATCGAAGGGGTCATGGAGGAGTGCCTGGACCAGGATATAGAGGTCCTTTTTCCCCCGGCTCCGGATGCATTCTATGTCAGCCGGGAAGCCAAACAGTTTTCCGAACGCCATGGACCCCTCGCCGTCCTGAGCGTGCCAATCCGGCAGAACAATGATGTTGTCGGGGTCATCACATTGGAGCGTGTACCGAAGAAGCCATTCACGATGGAGGAGATTGAAACCATCCGGCTGGCATGCGATCTTTGCACCCCCCGCCTGATGGAACTTCAGAAAAAAGATCAATGGATCGGAGCCCGTGCGGCAGCGTCGGCTCGCGACAAGCTGTCGAAGCTGGTGGGACCCCAACACACCTGGATAAAGGTGTGGATATTTTTGATCCTCCTATTGGGCGGTTTGCTGGCCTTCGCGAAGGGTGAATATCGTATCGACGCCCCATTTGTGTTCCAGGCGACGGTTCAGCAATCCGTTGTGGCGCCGTTTGATACGTTCATTAAGACGGTATCGGTGGAACCCGGTGATGTGGTTCTGGCGGAAGAAACGATCCTGGGGGTGCTAGACACATCGGAACTCCGGTTACGATTGGCATCCTTGAAGGCGGAGCAATTGGGCTATCAGAAACAACGGGCCGCATCCATGCGGGATGGAGAGACCGCCGGCGCACAGATCGCCCAGGCGCAAAGTGATAAACTGGCCGCCGACATACGCCTGACCGAGTATCATAGCGATCAAGCCACATTGGTGGCCCCCATCACCGGATGGGTCGTCTCAGAAGACTTGAAACGCCAACTCGGCGCCCCGGTGGAAACCGGAGATGTCCTGTTCGAGATCGCCCGCATCGATTCCTTGCGGGCGGATCTCTATGTTCCGGAAGAATCCATCGCCCAGGTAAAGGCCGGACAAACCGGTGAACTGGCGACCGTGGGCCGACCGGATCAGAAGATTCGGTTCACCGTCGAGCAGATCAATCCCATCGCCGAGGTGGTGAATTAGAAGAATGTGTTTAAAGTCCGTGCCCAGTTGCTCGATGCGGGGGGGGTGGATGCGCCCCGGCATGGAAGGCATCTCCAAGATTTCCGTGGGAAAACGGCATACGGTGTGGATATGGTCCCATCGCCTCACCAACTGGCTGCGCATGAAACTTTGGATTTAATCGAGGGGGTCACGTGCCGGTCGACCGTCCGACATTCATTGAATCCTGGTACAGGGTATCCGATCTAACCCCGCAGCTGTTCGGCGCCGTCCATGTGCAGCGGCATCACTTCCGGGGGCATATCTGGTACGTGCTGCAAAACCCGGCCAAAAACGACTACTTCCGACTGAGCGACCCTGCGTATCACTTTGCGGCGATGCTGGATGGGCGGCGGACCGTCAATGAAGTGTGGCGGATCTGCATGGAGCGATTCGGCGATGCCGCGCCGACCCAAGGGGGGGTCGTCGATCTATTGAGTCGGCTGCACGCGGCGAACCTGCTTCAGGGCGATTTCGCACCGGATGCCGAGGAGCTCTTTCAGAGATACCAAAAGCGACGGTGGCGGGAGGTCCGGGGACTGCTGTCCAATTTTCTGTTCATCCGTGTACCGTTATGGGATCCGGATCGATTCCTCGATCGATGGGTGGGCATCTTCGGCAAGTTGTTCACCGGCTGGGGGTGGTTTGTATGGGCTGCCATTGTCGGAGCCGGGCTGTGGGCCATCGGCGGGCACAGCCAAGATCTCACCCGTCAGGCCTCCGGAATTCTGAATCCGGGAAACCTACCCCTGTTATACATCGCCCTGGTTGTTGTAAAACTCTTTCACGAACTGGCCCACGGATTTTCCTGCAAGCATTTTGGAAAACAGAGCGGCACGGGCGGTGAAGTCCATCAAATGGGCGTCATGTTTCTCGTTTTTGCCCCCTTGCCCTATGTGGACGCCACCAGCGCGTGGGCGTTGCGGGACAAGCGCCAGCGGATTGTGGTCGGGGCCAGCGGCATGCTTGTGGAACTCGCCATTGCCGCTCTGGCAGCCATTCTATGGGCTCATACGGCGGAAGGGACCACGGTTCATGCCATTGCATACAACATGATGTTCGTTGCGAGTGTGTCCACTGTGATCTTTAATGGAAATCCTCTCCTGAGGTATGATGCCTACTATATTCTTCTCGATACCATCGAAATCCCTAATCTGGATTCACGTTCCAAAGCGTACCTCCGCTATCTGGTGAAGCGCTATCTCTGGGGCGTTGCCAAAGCACACGATCCCAGCCATACGCCGACGGAGAAAGTCTGGCTGGCTGTGTATGCCATCGCGTCCGTGACTTGCCGCGTGATTGTGTTCGGGGCGATTATCCTGTTTGTGGGGAGCCGTTTCTTCTCCATCGGATTGCTGGTGGCCGCGATTCTGGTGGCCGTCTGGCTGGTAAAGCCGTTCGCCCATTTGCTTCGCTATCTGGCCTCCAGCCCGGAGCTCAATCGGATACGGACACGGGCCGTGGCGACTACGGCTACCGGATTTTTGGCCCTGATCGTGCTCTTTGGGTTGATCAAGGCCCCGGACCGATTTCGGATTGAAGGTGCCGTCGAACCATTCACCTACGCTGAAATTCATATGAAGACCGACGGTTTTATCCGGCATGTGCTCGATTCCGGTTCTTACGCGGGACCCGACGGGCCGCCGCTCATCGAGGCCGTATCGCCTGCCCTGGAAGCCAGGCGCGATCAGCTCCAGGCCGAGCTCCGCCATCTCCAGGTCCAGCGGCAACATGCCCATACGACAGAGGCCGCAGCGGTCCAGATCATGTCGGAAAAAGTGGCCGCTTTACAGGAGCAGATCATTCGCAATCAGGAGGATCTGAAGGCACTGCAGCTTAAATCACCGATCTCCGGCACATGGGTGGCGCCTGCGAGCGACCGGTTCCCGGGCCTATATCTGAAGCAGGGCCGGCGGATCGGTATCGTTGCCAACCTGAATGATCTGCGTATCCGTGGGGTCGCCGGGCAGAGTGTCGCGGCACGGCTTATTCGGGAAACCCAACCTCTTGTGGACATACGGATCCGCGTCAAGGGTCAACCGGATCTCGAAGTCGCCGGGAGGATCGATAAAATCATTCCCGCGGGACAGGATCGATTGCCCTCCGCAGCCCTCGGGTTTGCGGCGGGGGGCGCCACGGCAATTGAAGTTGAAGATCCCGACGGCAGGCTGACGGCGGAGCCTTTCTTCTAGATCCTGGTGATCCCGGATGTACCGGAGTCCATTCTGTTGAGACCGGGCCAGATCATGGTGTTGCGGTTTGAAGCATCTCCTAAACCGCTCCTTGAACAGGGACTTCGAACCCTGTTGCAACTCTTCCAGAAGAGGTTTCAGGTCTGATATGCAGCACGTCCCTAGCGCAACATGGCGAACGCTCTCCCATGGGCCTGCCAATTTGGATCTGCCGCAAGGCCTGGACGCCCTGTGGCATCGCGTTGGCGGTGTTGCCAAGCGTCTGGCGGGTTCTAGAGGCGCGCTTCTCCGTCAGGCTGAACACATCGTGTCCATGGAGAAGCGTTTTCGCCATCTGCCGGATCGACAGTTGCAGGACATGGTCTCCCGAATGCGTGACCGGTTCTGCCTGGGTCGCGAATGTGCCGAGGATCGCGATTGTGCATTTGCCCTGGTGCGCGAGGTGGCGGACCGGACTGTCGGCCTGAGGCCCTTTCCAGTCCAGGTCGCCGCCGGTCTTGCCATGGCCTCCGGCGCCATTGCGGAAATGGCCACCGGAGAAGGTAAAACCTTGGCGGCAACGATGCCGGCGGTTATCGCCGGTTGGCGCGGCCGAGGCTGTCATGTCATCACGGCCAATGAATATCTGGCGAAACGGGATGCCGAGTGGATGGCGCCGGTCTACCGGTTTTGCGGGTTGACCGTGGGGTGCATTGAAAACAGTATGCCGCCGGCAGCCCGGAAACAAGCCTATGGTGCCCACATCACCTATGGCACCAGCCAGGAAGTGGCGGCCGATTTTCTTCGGGATCGACTCACGCTGGGACGATTTCGGGGCTTGCCGTCGGCGCTGTTGCGAAAAATTAGCGGGAGCCCCGACATCGATCTGAACCGACTGGTGCAGCAGGGCCTGGAGCATGCAATTGTGGATGATGCCGACTCCGTGCTCATCGATGAAGCGGTAACCCCTTTGATTATTTCAGGACCGGGCCGGAATCCGGATCAGGTGGAGGCCTATGAGCAGGCGGCCCGACTGGCCGGGGAACTCGTCGCGAATAGCGACTATCAGAGCGACAGCCGTTTCCGTGAGATCAACCTCACCCGGGAAGGCGGACGGCGGCTGGCCCAACTGGCCGAACCCCTCGGTGGGCTATGGTCCTGTCGACGCCGACGTGAGGAGCTGGTCCGACAGGCACTGGTGGCATCGGAGTTCTTTGTCCGGGATAAACACTACGTGATCGACGACTGCCGGGTCGTGATCATCGATGAGTTCAGCGGGAGGCTGATGCCGGATCGGACATGGCGCGATGGCCTTCACCAGGCCATCGAGGCGAAAGAGGGCCTTGAGATCAATCCAGCAAAGGATACTTACGCCCGGATCAGTTTCCAACGGTTTTTTCGACTCTATCGAAACCTGTCGGGTATGACCGGCACGGGACTCGAGACCCAGTCCGAGTTGTGGCAGATCTATGGCCTTCCCGTTATCGTCATCCCACCCCGACGTCCCAGCCGGCGAAAAATCCTTCCGGACCGGATTTTTTCCGGTGCCTCCGGAAAATGGAATGCCGTGATCGAAGAGATCCGTCAGGTCCATCAGACCGGCCGGCCAATTCTGATCGGCACCCGGAGCGTGCAGGCCAGCGAGCAACTCAGCGCGTTGTTGACAAACGAAGGCCTTTCCCACCAGGTTCTGAATGCCGTCCGCCAGGATCAAGAGGCGACGGTGATTGCCGAAGCCGGACAGAGGGGGCGCATTACCGTGGCGACCAATATGGCCGGAAGAGGGACGGATATCCGGCTGGGACCCGGCGTGGACGCTCTGGGCGGTCTGCATGTCATCGCGACCGAACGTCATGAAGCCCGACGGATCGATCGGCAACTTTTCGGGCGCTGCGCCCGGCAGGGCGATCCCGGCAGCGCCCGGGCCTATGTCAGTTTGGAGGACGAACTGCTGCGGCGTCATCCCAGCCCTGGGTCTGCACTATTGATGAAATGGTTCCGAGACGGAGACGGCGAGATTTCATCGGCATGGACGAAACGAATTGTCGACGGGACCCAGGCCCGCACGGAGAGGGCGTCTTTCCGTCAGCGGCGGGAAGTGATGCGAACGGATACCTGGCTGGATGAACATCTGGGGTTTGCTGTCAAAGGTTTATAGAACCGAATACGGCGTTAAATTTTTTCAGCTTGTGTAGCACCATCCGATTTTTCAAATGCTGCGTGAAATTTTTTCAGACGCTGCATAAATACCATCCAGCCTCTCCGAACGTTTCTATCGATTGGCCTGATTGCCTACCGAATAGTCTATCCATACCGCCTATGAACGGTGTGCTGTCATCGGAATCGGTATCGGGTTCGGGATCGGTACCGATTTGGAAAGCAGGGTACCCTTTCGATTCCGATTCCGATAGCGATACCGACCCCGATCATGGCGAGTGCTGAATTTTGATTGATGGCACTTCCGGGCATCCTTGGGTGTTGCATGATTGCTCCGATCTGGTACAATGCCGGGCCAATGGCTCCAAACACCAACCCATAGGTGATTATGAAGCTTACCATGATACTCCGATTCCTGGCCGTTCTGGTATTATTTGTGATCATTCCCATGGCGGGAGCTCAGGTCGACCTGTCTCCCCTGACGGTATTGAAGCAGCAGGAGCTGGCGCACAGCGGTTCGAAAGGGGACATTTATCTGGGGCCCGTTATGGTCCTGACCTTCCCGGCCTACAGGGTCTCCGCTGCGGATACGTACATCCCCGATCTGATTGAGCTGGCCAATGCCCTCAACTCCGAACAGCGGAAGAACTACGTGATCGTACTCCGGGGGTATACGGATAACATCGGGCCCCCGGGAGGTAATCTCAGGATTTCTCAAACACGGGCGGAAGGTCTCCGAAATCTGCTGGCGGCCCATCCGGAAATGGCCATTTCGAAAGATCGCATCTTCGCAGCCGGGCATGGGGATGCCAATCCGATTGCCACCAACGATACCGTCGAAAGCCGGCAGAAAAATCGCCGGGTCGAAATCCACGTCTACACGAGCCTGGCCGCGGCACAAGCTCTGGCAGAAGATGTGGCTCAATCCCGAACCGATTCCGATAAGGCCGCGCCGGCAACGGCGGTGAGCGGCGCCCGGCCCCTTCCGTTGCCCGAACCGGCGGCGGTGCGACTGACGCTTATGGACGCTATTCAGTATGGCCTGGAAGGCAACCAGGACATAAAGGTGGTTTCTTTCACACCCCAGGCGACGCGGGAGGAACTGAGCGGCACCGAATCGGTCTTTGATACAGAGGTATTTGCGGACAGTTCCTTTCGCCGCGACCCGAACCTGCAATCGAGCGTCACCAATATTGTCACCGAAGACAGCGGCGTGGTTGAAACCGGCATCCGAAAGCCCCTGGGAACCGGCGGCAGCATCGCCGCCTCCCTGGAAGGGCGGTACGGCAATTTAAACAACGCCGATTTCGACCGGGTCTTTCGATACACCTTTGCCCCGACCCTGGAGTTCAGGCAACCACTGCTGAAAAATGTCGGCGCCAGAGAGCAGTACTCGGCCATAAAAATCTCCAAATACCATGTCAACATCTCGGAAGAAGAATTCCGCCAGGAGGTATTGGAAATCGTGGCGCGTGTGGCCAGAGGTTACTGGCAGCTTTTTCTTCTCGGGGAATTGGTAAAGATCGACGAACAGAATTACGAGATGGCCCAAGAGGTGTATCGTCGGGAGTCGGTCCGGGTCAAGGAAGGCATCTCCCAGCAGCTTGATGTCGAATGTGCCCGCAGCAACGCCCAACGGCGGCGTGGGAATCTGGTGAATTCCAGAGAGCGCTTGCGGGTTGCCCTGGATCAGCTCAAGCTCCTGTTAAACTGGTCGAACCTGACCATTGATTCAGCGGTGGACATCATCCCCGTCGATGCACCCGATACCATCGTCAAGATGGTAAATGAACAGGAGGCCATCGAAAAGGCGCTCCTCCACCGGCCGGAAATCGGGCGGGCAGACAGCGGCTGGAGATCCGCAAGGTCGAAGAAACCCTTTCCCGCCACCTGCGCCTTCCCAATCTGGATGTGTTCGGAAGATACGCCGTCACCGGCTACGGCCGTGAATTTTCAGATTCTTTCAACAACACGGAGTTCGATGATAACGATGTATGGGCCGCCGGATTAACCTTCGCATATCCCTTTGGCAACCGTTCGGCCCAGGCCAGATACCGGAAAAGCTCCCTCGAGCGACATCAGGCCGCCGCTCAAATCGAACGGGTGCAAAACCAGATCAAGCAAGACGTTAAGGAAGTGATTCTGTCCATCCGGTTCGCCAAGGGCGAGATCGACTCGACCCTGGCGGCAAAGGTGTCGGCCGAGAAAGTGGTGAAAGGCGAGTTCGTCCGCTTTGAAATCGGCCAAACGACCAATGAAGAACTTCTTCGGGCACAGGACCTGCTTGCCGCCAACAGCCGCAATTTTGCCCGCGCCGTCATTAATTACAATGTTGCTCTGGCCGAGCTGGCAAGGGCCCAGGGAGTTCTGCCCGACGGCGTATCCATCGAGGGGTCGAAATGGGATCCCCAGGCGGGGCAGTAAAACGGCGGGTCGCGCTGACGCACCCGACACAAGCGGGGGGTGGATTGCCTCCACCTGGGGGATGTACTATGATAGGTCCACCATCGGGAGCCGCCCATATAGGCGTGCGCCGGTTGCGCATGGGCGAGGGACCGGAACCGACAAGACATAAATGCACCCGAACGTCGAGGGAGATATGTTGAGCACCATGATCGGGTGACTCTAATCCAAGGCCTATGATCCTGAAAAAATCCAATTCCCTTCAAAAGATCCTGATTCTCGGACTTGGCGGTGTGGGCTATTATTTGGCGAAACGGCTGGCCCATGACGACTATGCCGTCACTGCCATTGAGCCCAACAGGAGCCTGATCCGTTATGCGGATCAGCATATGGATGCCCGTCTGATCCATGGTTCCGCCATGAGCATCGAACGCTGGAAAGAAGCCGAGGCCGGAAAAGCGGACATACTGATTGCGGTAACCAATCATGACGCCATTAACATGTTGTCGGCCTTGATCGCGGATCGTTTCGGCATCCCCTTAAAAGTGGCCCGTGTGCGGTCCCTGGAGTACGGGACCAAGGATTCCGTTCTGGGTATGACCGAATTGAATATCGATCTGATCATCCACCCGGAAGAATTGGCCGCCCAGGAAATCGTGCGGCTCATTGAGCGTACCGCCGGAAATGAAATCATCGACATTGCCCACGGGCAGATGCAGGTGATTGCGACCCGTATCCACAATTCCTCACCCCTGGCCCACCGGAACCTGAAGGATATCTCCCGAATCCACAATGACTTTCCATTTCGGGTGGTGGCCCTGGCGCGAGGCATTACGACCATCCTACCCGGCGGAGATCACGAGATTCTGCCACAGGATCAGGTGTTCCTGATGGCCAGCAAGTCCGATCTGCCCCGGCTCATGAACTTGATCGGCGTAAAACAGCAGAGACGGCATCGGGTGATGATCCTGGGAGGGGGATTGGTGGGAAGCCGCGTGGCCGAGTTGCTGGGCAAAGATGTTCAGGTGAAACTTATAGAAAAGGACAAACAGCGTGCCGAAGAGCTTTCCTTTTCCTTAAAACACACCGAAGTACTTCACGGAGACGGATCCGACGCGACCGTTCTCGAGCAGGCCGGGCTGTCGGAGATGGATACATTTGTTTCCGCCACCGGGGAAAACGAAACCAATATCATGAGCAGTCTTCTGGCCAAGCACCTCATGTCCATCGAAGATGACGAAGATAAAGATACCCAGCGCAAGACGATTTCCTTGTGCAACAAGGAGGAGTATATCGTCCTGGCGGCGACCAGCGGATCGGATATCGCTTTGAATAAAAAAATTCTGGCGGGCACCGAAATCCTTAAATTTATCCGAAGAGGGTAGTTGCTTTCCGTTGTTCCTCTTCACGGGTTCGACGCGGAGGTCGTCGAGCTGGTGGCCGCGGCCAATGCCCCTATCACACGGAAGCCGTTGTCCAAGTTGGATCCGTCCTTTTACGGCAAAATTCTGGTGGGAGGCATTTTCCGCGAGGGGAAGTGGGAAACGGCCGTGGGGGACACCCAAATTCACGAGAACGAACGCGCCATTGTATTTTGCAAGTCGCTGCATCTGAAAGATGTGCAGAAGCTCTTCCTAGGATGACGCTATGCAGCAGAGTTTATCATCACCTTAACGCCTTACTTGGCGTTCAGATCTTAAGCCAAAGACGCGATGATTTTTAGAGTTGTCGGAATCGGTATCGACTTCGAGGACCGCTCCTTTGATCGATTCCGATTCCGATAACGATTCCGACCCCGAGCAGATATTCGGATGGGTTTAGCTCCACCCACCCTACAGAATCCCCCTCTCAGGAATTCTGGAAAACAGAAAACACCTCAGCGTCCTCTGCGTCTCCGCGGTGAATTTATAGCAGTTGCGCAAAATATGTTCCGATTGACGACCGCTGACGGCCGGTACAGTGACCGGCACTACATTAGGTGACGTCCTAGAGCTTTCGTAGGGAGGGGCACCGTACCCGCCTCTATCCGAAGTTTTAATCTCCCAGTGTTGCGGCATCGACCATTCAACAATGAAATTTCACCGAATGGAGGATTTCATGGGCAAGGCAGTTCGAGGTGACACTGTAGTCTACTACCGCGAACCTCGAATAACGCAGGCCATGGAATCCTCCGTTTGGCCCGAAGGGTGAAATCTTTTCAGATGCTTTTTTTTATTATGCTCGGCCGCTTCGGGGTGAAGAGAAAGCCGGGAATCACCATATAGATCGAAGTCGGTATAATCTGCCTTTTATCCTCTATCTGAAAAGATTTCATGAAATTATTGTTTCCAGAAGGAGGGGTAGAACACCACCAGGGCGGAAAACATCTCCAGCCTTCCCACCAGCATATTCCAGGACAGGAACCATTTTCCCACCGTTGAAATATGGGCATAGTTTTCCGACGGTCCCACGGCGCCAAAGCCCGGGCCGATGTTCATCAGGGTCGCGATGACGGAACTCATCCCGGTAAGATAATCCATATCATCCACCAGCACCATGAAACATCCCCCACCCAGCGCTATAAATATGTTCACGATGAAATAGCAGACCGCCAGGTATATGATGGAGTCGTCCACGGGACGCTGGTTCATTCTCACAGAAATTACGGACATGGGTTGGAGAAACAGTTTTTTGATCGCCGCGGCCATGAATTTACAGATGATGACGTAGTGGACCACTTTGATGCCGCTGGTGGTCGACCCGGCGCAGGCGCCGATAAAACATATCGCAAAAAGGAACATCTGGGCGGCCTGGGGCCATTTTTCGTAATCCGCCGTCGTAAATCCGGTGGTCGTCAATATGGAGGTCACCTGGAAAGTGGCGTAACGGATCGCCTCCATCAGCCCGCCGTAGGTGTTTTCTTTCCACAATATCCAGGACACGATACCGCAGAAAAAGAGGGTGAATCCCAGATACCAGCGAAATTCGGTGTTGATTTTCAAGACGTTCCAGTTGCCCATCAACATATGGTAGAACAGCATAAAGGTCATGCCGCCCAGAAACATGAAGGTAATAATCACCCAATCGAAGTAGGCGTTGTTGTAATGTCCGATACTGGCGTTATAGGGGGAATAACCGGAAGTGGAAACGGTGCCGAACGAATGACACAGGGAATCAAAAAGAGACATCCCTCCGGCACTTAGCATGATGATCTGCAACGCGTTCAGGGCCATGTAGATTCCCCAAAGCCAAATCATGGTGTCCCGGTTGCGGGGGATAAATTTTTCTTTGGTGATCACCTGTCCCGGACTCGACTCTGCCCGGAATATGCGAAGCCCTCCCATCCCGTGGGGGAGAAAGATCACGGTCAGGGTCAGGAATCCCATGCCGCCGAGCAAGTGGCTTTGGCTCCGCCAGAACAGAAGCCCGTGGGGCACCACTTCGATATCGGTGAGAATGGTGGCGCCGCTGGTGGTGTATCCCGACATCATCTCAAAGAAGGCGTCGGTAAAGGACGGGATTGCGCCGTGGATCATAAAGGGCAGGCTGGATATGGCGGAGATCAGCACCCAGCCGAATACGGCGATGAAAAACCCATCTTTGATATTTAACTCGTACTGGTGGCGGAACAGCCACCACAAGGGAAAGCCGATTCCCACGGTGATGATTCCAGAAATCACGAGTGACCGAAAATCGCCGCCGTCATAGTACAGCGAGCAGATCACAGGCAGAATCATGGAACTCCCGGTGACAATCAGCAGTTTGCCGAAGACATTGGCTATGGATTTAAAATGCATGGGCGTATAGTGATATATGCGGAACAGCTGCGCCGTCTATCCCGAATATTGCATGAAATCTTTTCAGCATGTAGCTGAAAAAAAGCAAAATCCGGGCTAGGCACACGGCCATGTGATGTATATCCTAAAATCCGGAAAATCGGAATCTCTGCCCCATTACGCCTGACATTGGGTTCCGATAAAGGCTCCGATGTACCCGTAAACATACCATATTCCCCATATAATTAAGACCATGAAGCATTGACAGAAAACAGGTGCACTTGAGATATTCCACCTAATCCCATTTTGGAACACAGGTGATCCGGCCGGGACAACCGGACGGTCATCCTTCCTAACGGACCGAAGGACCCGGCAACAACCGTGAATTCCCACATGGAGCTTCGACGTTCATGAAAAAGTTTTCAATTAAAAGCAAGTTCCGCCTCGGCGCTGCGGTGATTTCCCTGGTGATCTGTACCAGCGTGGCGATTGTGGTCTATGTCTTCCTCAAAGATCTTGCAACGGAACGGATATACCGGGAGACCGAGATTTTTATCGGGACGGCGGATGCCACGCGCCTATACGTGAAAGACGTGCTCAGGCCCACTGTCGCCGAGATGGTGTCTGCCGATGATTTCATTCCCAACGCCATGTCCACGACCTTCGTCGGGCGGGAAATCATGAGCCGACTGCGCAAACGGTTTCCGGACTTCAGCTATAAGAGGGCGTCCGACAATCCGACAAACCCGACAAACCGGGCCGATCTCCTTGAAGTGGAAAAGCTCGAGTGGTTTCGGAAGAATCCGGGTAAGGGCGAATGGCACGGGTTAATCCAGAGAGATGACCGCTCTTATTATGCGCGCTTTCGGGCCATACGGGCCGAAACGGAATGCCTCCGCTGCCACGGGGATCCGAAAGATGCCCCCCGGCAGATGAAGGAAATATACGGAACCGAAGGCGGATTTCACTATCGGGTTGGGGAAGTGGTGGCGGCAGATACCATTTATATCCCTGTCGACGTGGCCTTTTTGCAAGTCAAGGAGACCGCCTGGAATGTTTTTCTGATTGCCGCCATCAGCCTGTTCGCTTTGTTGGGCCTTTTCTTCCTCCTTTTCCACCGTACGGTGATACTGCAAATGGACGGTCTTTTTTCCCGGTTCCGGGGCATCTACGACAACCCGGATCATGATCCCGAAGTTCTACCGACCATGGACACCGAAGACGAGTTCGAGCAGGTCAAGTTCGCCTTTGAAAAAGTTGCCGTGGATCTCAAACAGACCCATGACGAACTGCGTGCATCGGAAAGCAAATATCGAATGCTCTTTGAAAGCAGCCGCGATTCGATCCTCATCTGTGACCGGAAAAATCGTCTGATGGACATCAACGAAGCCGGCATCGCCCTGTTCGGCTTTCAGGACAAAGCAGAGGCCCTTTCCATCGAAACCTGTTATCAATTGTTCTGGGACACCCGGGATGCCCGAAGCTTCACGGCCATGATTCAAAACAAGGGGCATGTGGAAGGGATGGAGCTTCCCATGGTGGACCGACGGGGGCATAAGCTCAGGGTCATGATCTTTGCCTCCCGTCGCCTGGACGAGAGCGGTAGCTATGACGGCATCGATGCCCGTCTTCATGATGTGACCCAACGGCGAAAGATGGAACGCCATCTGGCCCAAACAGAGAAGCTGGCATCCATCGGTGAGCTGGCATCCGGTGTGGCCCACGAGATCAACAATCCACTGGGGGTCATTCGGGTCTATTCCAATCTGATCGCCAAAGCCAAACCGCTGCCCACCCAAATCGCCGAGGACATCCGTGTCATCCAGAAACATACCGAGCAGTGTACCTCTGTAGTCCGGGCCCTGCTGAACTTCGCCCGGGCCGCGGAGCCTCACAAATCCAGTTGTAACATCCGGTCCTGTCTGGAGGAGGTACTGGCGGTCCTCGAGCCGCAAATGAGAAAGGAATCAGTGAAGGTACACATCGAAGCGGACGCGGACCTGAAGCCGATCGTACTGGACGAGCCACAGATGAAGCAGGTATTTATGAACCTGATCATCAACGCCATTCAGGCTATGCCGGAAGGAGGGACCATCCGGGTGACGGTCCGTGTCGAAGCGGCACGAAAAGAGTTGCACGTAGAGATCAACGATACCGGCGTCGGTATCGCCGAAAAGCATTTGAATCGCATCTTCGATCCTTTTTTTACAACCAAAAGCGCGGGAAAGGGAACCGGGCTCGGGTTGGCCGTCAGCTATGGACTCGTGGAGCAGCATGGAGGTGTGATTACCGTCTCGAGCGCATCCGGGGCTGGAACCACCTTTACAGTGATACTGCCGCTGGAAGAAGCCGGCCAAGGAGACAACCATGCCCATTGATACCATTCTCATCGTGGATGATGAAGCCGATTTGCTCCGTGGCCTGGAGCGGACCCTGGGAATGGAGCTAGACGGACGCTTGCTGACTGCCGAAAACGCCACCGAGGCCCTGAATATTCTCGATAAATATCCGGTGGATGTGATTTTGGCCGATATACAGATGCCCGAGATGGATGGTTTCGCGCTGCTTCAAGAGGTCAAGTCCTGGGATCCAGCCATTACGGTGATCATGATGACCGCCTACGGGACCATCGAAAAGGCGGTAGAGGCCATCAAAAACGGTGCCTACGATTTCATTCAAAAACCGATCGATGAAGAGCGCTTAATCCACCTGTTGAAAAGAGGGCTTGAGCTGAACCGACTGGTCCGTGAAAACGCCCGCCTGATGGAGCAGATGTGCCTCCAGGATAGTTTTGCGAACATGGTGGGCCGCAGCCGGCCCATGCGGTCCATGTTTGAAAAAATTCGAATGCTTGCCCAGTCCGATGCGACGGTTCTGATCCAGGGCGAGACCGGCACCGGGAAGGAATTGGCTGCACGGGCAATTCACAATCTCAGTAGCCGCGGCAATCGTAATCTGGTGACCGTCAATTGTACGGCGTTGCCGGAGACGATTCTGGAAAGCGAGCTATTCGGGTATCGCAAGGGCGCTTTTACCGATGCCAGAGAGGATCGTCGCGGGTTGTTCGATCAAGCCCATGGCAGTTCAATTTTTCTCAACGAAATCGGCGATCTGACACCCACCGTGCAGACCAAGCTGCTGCGTGTCCTTCAGGACAAGGAGGTTCATCCCCTGGGTGCCAGCGACAGCCACACGGTGGATGTCCGAATCCTTGCGGCCACCAATCAGAATCTCGAGATGAAAATGAAGCGGAATCTCTTTCGGGAAGATCTCTTTTACCGTTTGAATGTGGCCACCCTCCTGGTGCCGTCCCTGAGAGGCATCCGCGAAGACATTCCCTTGCTGGTGGACCATTTTCTGGAGCTTGTCGCCTGCGAGCAAAACAAATCCCGGAAAACGTTGACACCTGAAGTTCTCGATGCCCTGTTGGGTCAGGATTGGCCCGGTAATATCCGTCAGTTGGAGAACCTGATCCGGGGATGGTACGCCATGACCGGAGAACAGGAAATCAGCCTGAGGCACCTTGGAGAGAAAGAAACTGCAGCGACCCGCCTGAACAACCCGCTCGCTCTGGATAAGCCCTACCAGGATCTCAAGGACCGGGCGATCGAATCCTTTACCCGAGATTATCTAGAACGGCTTCTGCGACATACAAACGGCAATGTGTCGGCCGCTGCGCACATCAGCGGTATGAAACGGCAATCCCTGCAGAAAATTATTAAACGGTATGAAATCGATGCGACCCGGTTCCGGGAATCGTCCCGACACTAATAACCCCCTATAAATCTTATGGAATAATCTTCGTCCGGCACCCCAGCATGGGTGCACCCTAAAGGCGGCACTGCCAACTCAGGGCTGCAGTCATGTCTATTCCAAGGCTGTCTTCCACCATTCCCTGAATATCTCTATAACCAATTGAAAATAATGATAATTTAAAAAAGTGGAGTTTTTAATTGACTCTCGCGGAAATCCTAGGCGCCTCCCCAAGGATGCAGAGCCGGCATCTTACATCATTTTCATTTTGTTAAATATTAAATAAATACAAATACATATGATGATCCATCGCTGTGGCATCGATGTTGCTACGGTTGCGTAGATTAAAGTACCCGAAGCGGTGTTCATCTACCGCTCAATGACCCATTAAATATATGGAAAGGAGACAAAGACACATGGCAAATGATTCCGATGTTGTAAAGGATGTCGGTAAGTGGGACTGGTCTGAACTGATCCGAAAGGAAGACTGGTGGGCCGTATGGCTCGGGTTTGCCCTTCTGATCGCCGGAGCCCTGATTTATTTTCCCCATGCCGGCGATATGAAGGCCAAGCTTGAGAAAGCCGAGGGCAAGTATCTGGCAGAGGCCCAGAAAACGGATAAATTCAAGACGATCGGTTGGTTTCAACTCTACGACGCCCGAAAAAGGGTCAAGGCGCTGAGCATCCCCACCGGTAAATGGCTGAAAAAATTCTCATCCAAGCCGAAAAAGTGGAGCAACAACCCGGTGGACGCCTTTGTGATGAGCAAGGAAAAGGCGGATGCGAAAAATGCCAAGGCCATGCCAAAGTACGAAAAGGCCAAAGCCAAGGAAAAAGCCGCGCTGGCGGTTGCCATGGTGGCCGAACAGGCCGCCCAGACTGCCGGATTTAACGATGCGGCACTGAACGCCGAGGCGAAATCCAAGATAGAAGCCTGGCGCGACACCCATCTGGCGGCCAGCAAGGCCAAGAAGAAAACGAAGGCCAAACCCTACAATCAGATCCCATGGCTGATCGGACTGGGTGTGGCCTTTGCCGTATTCTTCGGAATCGGCATCGCGGCCATGGGACAATCCTTCGGCAAATTTATGATCGGCTTTGTCTTCGTGTTTGGCGTGGCGGTGCTTTCTTGGCTGTTCGCCAACCAGGCTACCATGAAACACTACGGTATCGGATACGCGGCCTGGGCTATTTTATTCGGCATGCTGATCAGCAACACCGTGGGCACACCAAAATGGGCTATGCCGGCGGTGCAAACCGAATACTACATCAAAACCGGTCTGGTGCTCCTCGGTGCCAAAATCCTCTTTAAAAAGATTATCGTTATCGGGACCGCCGGAATTTTTGTCGCCTGGGTGGTGACCCCCACCGTGTGGCTGGTGACCTACTGGTTCGGTCAACGGATCCTCAAGATGCCGTCCAAGCGCCTCAATGCCACCATCTGTTCGGACATGTCGGTCTGCGGCGTGTCGGCGGCCATCGCCACGGCCGCGGCCTGTAAAGCTAAAAAGGAAGAGCTCACCCTGGCTGTCGGGCTGTCCCTGGTGTTCACGTCGATTATGATGATCGTGATGCCGATTGTCATCAAGGCCACGTTTCCCGTGGACAAGCAGCTCATTTTAGGCGGTGCCTGGATGGGCGGCACCATCGATGCCACCGGCGCTGTGGCAGCTGCCGGGGCATTTCTCGGAGAAAAAGCCCTGTATGTGGCCGCAACCATTAAAATGATCCAGAACGTGTTGATCGGCGTGATCGCCTTTTTTGTGGCCCTTTATTTTACGACCCGGGTGGAAGTGGCCGAGACCGGAGTCAAAGTCGGGCCCATGGAGATCTGGTATCGATTTCCCAAGTTTGTCCTTGGGTTTATCGCCGCATCCATCATCTTCTCAGGGTTTTACACTTATTTTAATGGACAGATGGCGGGACTGGGACCGGCCATGGTGGATCAGGGCGTGATCAAGGGAATGGGAGACCTCTTCCGGGGCTGGTTCTTCTACCTGTCCTTTGTCAGCATCGGCCTGGCGACCAACTTCAGAGAGCTGAAGGAACATCTTGTGGGCGGAAAGCCGTTCATACTGTATGTGTGCGGCCAGTCGTTTAACCTGTTCCTGACGCTGGTGATGGCCTAAATCATGTTCTACGTGGTGTTCCCGGAGTTGACGGCCACCATCTAACCCGAACAGTTGCATGATGGTGCAATATCCGGGCTAATCCGAACCATTGCAGGACATCTCTTCATGCAGTTGTCCGGGCTGCCCTGAGCATGGCATCAGCCGTTCCGTTCTATGCCATGTCGGCACCAACACAACCATAGACAATCGTCAATGCTTAAGTTAACTTAGAAAAGGAGGTTCCGGCGGGACTCTGTTCCCGCCGGAATCGCCCTTGTCAGGGAACGCTCCAGGAGATGCCAGATGACGCCAACGATCACAAACAACGCAGACAGGACCGGGCCCCGACGACATAAGCGTATGAAAGCCTGGGTCCAACTTGTCGGCGCCTTTTTTCTTCTCTGGATGTTCGGCACCACCCTGGGGCCCTGGCTGGAGACCCGAATTCCGGTGTTCAATAAAATCGTCGAAACCATCGAGAAACAGGATATCGATTCCAACGCTTATTTTTATTCGGAAATCAAGGCATCCTACGATGCAGAACCCTATCTTCGCAGTGCGCTGGAACAGGGGGTACCGGAACAGGCCGGCTGGACCCTGCCGTTTGTTTCAGGGATTGTGATCTGTTTGGTTATTCTGTGGATGGGCTTCCGATACATGCCCATGGACTGATCACCGGCCTGTTGCCCGTGCGACCCGCCCCCCACTATCCATCATGGGAATAAATGAGAAAAAAGATCTAATCCTCCGGTACGAGGAACTCCAGGCTCAACTTCTGGCCGGCCGCGTCATCTTTAAACCCCCTCTGACCGCATGGTACATTCTCATGCCGCTCATTTTTATTTACTATTTTTATAGACTCCAGAAATACGCCAAGAGCCGGAAGGATTTTGTCTACAATTATATGCGCTCCCGGAGGAGGGCCATTGAAGAAGCCGCCGACGCCCTTGAGGACCATCGCCAACCGGATATCGCCGGATTCAGGGAGTTCACCACCGTACCCGCGGAGGCGATGGACGCCTATATCGCCTGGATCGCTGTTCTGGCCGAGCACTACACCGATCTCCTGAAGGGCGACGGTACCTGCTGCGAAGACCTGATCCGATCGGCCTACAACGGCCGGGGGAATTACCTTTTGTTTCTCAACCGCCTCAACCGGAGCGAACACCAACTGAATCGGGCGCTCACCCCCGGGCTGGAGGTGGATATCCCTGATGTCATGGAAACCATTACCCTGATGGAAACTCAGGTGGAGCAAATGCGGCGGGCAGAGGCGGAGCGTATCTTTCCATAAATCGGCTCCGAACCGAATCCAAACCCAAATCCATGGCCGTGAAAACCTCGTACCATGGATATCTTTCTAGTCGGTGTTGCCTCGGATCGGGCGCGCAACGGCCGGATCGATCGCTATCCGGAGACCATCCGATTCCTTAGATCCTTCCGCTAATCAGGAGCTTTGATGCTGCCCCGGTGGCTGGAAAATATTCTTTCGGATATCTCGAGCCAGGACGCCCCAATGGCAGGTGAAACACCCCGTCGTTGGCAGCTTTTCCAGGTGGAAAGCTCCATTGCGTGCAACCTGAAATGCATCATGTGTCCATGGCGAGAACTGGCCCATCACCATGCCGACACCGGACTTCTGCCACCGGACGTCTGGGCAGCCATTTCCCCCTACCTCAAGGACGTTCAATCCATTGATTTTACCGGCGGAGGAGAGCCCCTCTTGCAACCCCGACTGATCCAATGGGTGGGTGAGGCCAGCCATGCCGGATGTGAAACAGGACTGCTGACCAACGGAACCCGACTCACCGGAGACATGTCCCGGCAGCTGATCGACGCCGGCCTGGGCTGGCTGTGTATCTCCATGGACGGCGCGACTTCCGATATATATGAAAAAATACGTCCGGGGGCGCATTTCCATAACGTTTGTGAAAACGTATCCCGAATCACGGCCATGCGCGTCCGGAAACGACCGAAAGTGATGATAAACTTTGTCATGATGCGGGATAATGTGCATCAACTGGAGGCCATGGTGGAACTGGCGGCCAGGCTCGGCGTGGACCAGATCAACTTCAAACAATGTGATGTGATCCGGGGTGACCGCGGGAAGGGATTCGGGCTTTTTAACGATACACACACGCGGGACATCCGGAAAATGGACAAATGGCTTCGACGGGCCCGGCGGCTGGCCAAAACAAAACGGATTCAGACCACCGCGTTTGCATGGGTTCCTGAAGAGCTTCCGGTCTGTGCTCAAGACCCGAGAACCATCATGTTTATTCGCCACGACGGCCGTGTCGCACCGTGCATCAATCTGGCTTTGGGGGGAGCCACAACCTTTCTGGGTAACGAGGTAATGATGCCCGACTTGCACTACGGACGATTGCCCGAAGATGACCTGTTGGATCTTTGGGAAACAACGCCGTGCCGATTTTATCGAGAACGGTTCGAACAGCGGATGCTCACCTATGAAACCGCCTTCATGGCAAGCGACCTGGAACCATCCCCCACCAAGATCAGAGAAGCTCTACAGAATGCCCAAAACGCCATGCCGCCGGCCCCGGAAGGGTGTCGGCTGTGTCATTATTTGTACGATATATAGGTATTGGGTATTCGGTACTGGGTATTGGGTAATGGAAAATTTCTCTTTTTTTCCAGTCGCTGTCATAAAGATGTTCCGTTTGAAGATCGAGTGATTCGATCGATAGAATAATGAGTCGATGGATACGGGAACAGTAGATGTTCGGAGTCGGTATCGGGTTCGGAATCGGAATCGAGACAGGTTGACCATCTTCGAAGTCGATACCGATGTCGAACCCGATACCGATACCGATGATACAGAATTCTGAAAATGGGTAGTATATCGAATAACCGACATTTTATTTAATTTGATAAAATTGAGGAGTAGCCGGTATCTATTGATACACTTATCGTAAATGTCATCTTTTTGTTGCGATTCAAAGGAGGATAACCTACGACTGCTGTGGACCGGGCACCGTACCCGCCGGATTCTCTTCTGAATCGGAACATATTGTTAAGAATTGCTATAATGTACCCAAAGGAGGGGAAATCATGTCTGTGACCAAAAACGAATTTCTCGAAGAGATGAAGAAGCAGCTTGACGACCTGAATTACCGCTGGAATATCGAACGCAACAAATTCGAGGCGATGGCCCAGAAGGCCTCGGCCGAGGCAAAAAAAACAGTTTGAAGAAGAACGGGAAGAATACCGCAAATTTCGCAAGGAATTGCAGGAAAAGATTGTCGACCTGGACGTGGCCAGCGATAATGCCTGGGAAGATCTCAAGGAAGGTACCGAGCAGGCCTGGACGGCACTCAGCGACGCCTTTAAGAAGGCGGCCTCCCATTTCAAATAGTTGATTATAAAAGAAATAAATCGGATTCAGGCATCATTTGGGGCCTATCGCAAGACCCATGCTGGATAGATCAAATCAATTTCCCGTGGGGTTCTGCGGTGAGCTGCGTGTTATCAAGGGGTGCATGGCGTGGCCCCTTTATTCGTATTTAGCCCGCATGTGGCGCGTTGGATCAATGTGTTGGCGTAATATATCAAGAACAAAACAGAAAAATGCATTACGATGGGATGCAACACCTAAACAGGGGAGGCATGCCATGTTCGGCAAACAGATGACGTTCCGACTGGAGAAGGAACTCTACGAAAAACTGGAAGACGCTGCAAAGAAACAGATGCGAAGTGTCGGCGGCCTCATTCGGCTGCTACTGACGAGAGCGGTCAATGAAAAAAAACATCTGAACTAAAGGCCTATAAAACCATGGATCGGCAAGATTCGACGGGCGACCCAGGGGATTCCCTCTTCGAAGCTGTTCCGGTATTCGGGGTTCGAGCGGAGCGGACCCCTTGGTTTAAGTGTCGCCGCCGTGGTGAACGTCGCCAGGGACTCCAAAACTGTCTTCCAAGATTGTCGGAAATTGGCCGGAATCGGGTCCCTGTAACGGTTGTTTCTTAAAATTTTTATAGACAACAAAGGGTTATATCGGGTTACCATGTTGGTTCTGTTTTTGCATATGGTTTTCTGAGGCCTCGATAGACCGTTCTGTTGAACGGGGGCCGGGGGTCGGCCGCGTTGACGGGGACGGTTTTTACCGCTAAAAGAACAGGGACCGAAAATCATGACTTGAAATCCAAACAAATAATGACACTCATACGTAATTTGTACTTTCTTGACTGACCCAAACAACGACACTATGCGATTTCTTTTATATAACATCCGGTATGGGGCCGGAGTAGGACCCAGATTCCACCTTCCGGTGCCCTACTGTGGCTATCTGAAGCCGACGAACGGACATTTCAGTAAAATCATGGATTTCATCAAATCCGTTCGACCCGACATTGTCGGTCTTGTAGAGGTCGATTTCGGTTCTTACCGGGTCGAAAAATGCAACCAGGCGGAGGTCATTGCGGGTCGACTGGATCACCAGGTGGTTTATGAATCCAAGTATTCGGCACAGTCCATGGCCCGGAAAATTCCCTTGATGAACAAGCAGGGAAACGCGTTATTGACCCACCTGGATATCGTGGATCAGCGGTTTCATTATTTCAACAACGGTGTCAAACGACTGGTCATCGAGGTTGAATTGCCTGAGGTGAGCATCTTTTTAGTGCACCTGTCACTCAAATTTCGCCATCGCCAATACCAACTCAACCAACTGCACCGACTCATCACGGACAGGGAAAAACCGGTCATTGTTGCAGGCGATTTCAACGCCTTCTGGGGAGACCGGGAGCTTGAATTGTTTCTCGCTGCTAGTGGGATGGTCAGTGCGAACATGCAATGCGAATCATCGTTTCCCAGCAGTTTCCCGGTCAGAGAGCTCGATTTTATCTTCCACAGTCCGGAAATCCGATCCATCGGGTTTCAGGTGCCTCAAATCAGACTCTCCGATCATTTGCCTCTAGTCTGGGATTTTGAAATCCAAACCGAAACAACCATTCCAACCTTTTCCCGGCCAGCCGAAGCATCCCCCGGGATCGTCGCCCCGATCTACATATAATCGATTCAACTGTTCACATCGAAAACCCCTCCAGTCCGCTTTAAAATATATCGAGAGATATTGTTTTTTTTGTTCCGTGGCGATTATATATATCTGCCGACCACTTTAGGGATTGCTGGAATTCCGTTCCGATTGGCGGATTGTTGACACCCCGTTAACATATCAGAATGATCGGAATCGGGATCGACTTCGAATATGCCATCCTGTCTCGATTCCGATTCCGATAGCGACTCCGGCGCCGAGCATGCCCAGGTCCGGATTCGCTTCAAACGGTGATCTGTTGATCGAAACACGCTATTTTCAAACGGGACATATTTTTAGCGACAGCTATAAGTCCGGGTAAGACATCCAACCATCCAGTAGTGAGGATCCGGAATGGTCATCCAAGCCGGGCAACGCGCCGTCGATTTCGAGGTGGACGATATTTTCGGTGAGAGAATCACCCTACGAGGATACAGAGGCAAACGCCTGTTATTGTCGTTCTACCGCTATACGGGGTGTCTCATCTGCAACTACCGCATAGAATCCCTGACTCTCATGCATCCCCGGTTCAAGCGGCTGGGCCTGGACATGCTGGCCTTTTTCCAGTCACCCAGCAAGAGTATTCTTCGCTATCTGGGCAAACAGGACGCCCCGTTTCCGATCGTGGCGGATCCGGAACGGACGGTCTACCGAGCCTACGGTGTCGAGCCGTCCCTGCCGGGAACGCTCAAAGGGGTGCTTCGTTTGCCGACCGTTGTACGGGCCGTTCTGAAAGGATCCAAACCGGGACGGATCGAGGGAAATCCCGCCATGATGCCGGCCGACTTTTTAATCGATGCGGAATTGATCGTGAGGGAAGCCTATTATGGAAACGACATTGGGGATCACATGCCCATGAATACCATCGAAAGATGGCTGCGGGAAAACCGAATAACCTGCTGATGCCTTCTGAATTCACCACCAGGGGAACGTTCAATGGAAGTATGAGATGTTCCCTTCCGGGCCTGGGCGTTTCACCATGACCGCTCTCCAGACACTGTTTGATATCCTTGACTTAGACCAGGACGGGGAGCTTTCCAGATCGGAGCTTTTCACGGCGGCCAGAACACTGCGCTGGCACTTGCGTGAAGCCCCCCTCTTCGCCTTGCTCGACTGGTTGACGGTATCCACACCGCTGACCAGAGATCGATTCATGGAAGCCTTTCAGAAGGTCGCAAAGGATCCGATGGGGCCCTATGGCAATGTACTGCGGACGGTAAAAGGCACTCGCGGATTTCATCCCGACGGCGGCCCGGAGTCGGACATCTTCCGCACATCGGAAAGAGACGAACCGTATGAGCTGTCGGCTGCCGGGGCCACCGAGTACCTGTCGGCCAATGCCGGGGTCGATGTATCGGAATCCTATGATCGGCTTCTGTCCTCTTTTGACATTGTGCCGCTTTCCCGGAGCACTGCCGCACTGTTGATCATTGATCCTCAACGATCATTCACGGAGGGGGTTTGGATGCGGTCGATCGGTCACCGGGCCGCACAAGATGTGGCCCCCATCCGGCTCGCGTTCGATCGGTGTGCTGCGGTGTTACGTCGGCTTTACGGCCGTTTGGAAATTATGTTCAGCCGCTGCCCCTTTCCCCCGGAGAGCTATGGGTGGTATACACCGTTGGAAGAAATTCTCGACCGATCCCAACCCTATTTTATAAAGCCGGGGAACAGCATTCTGTTTCCCCGAACCAATGGGTTTCGTGAGTGGATCGATCGCTGTATCGATGAAGGTAAACGGTCACTGGTGATCGGTGGCTGCACCTTGAACAGTTGTGTACGAGTGTCTTCCACGGAAACCCAGGCCCTGTTCCCTCTGAATCGACTCCAGGTCATTGTCGATGTGAGTCTTTGCGGCGCACGTGGGAGAAATTATCGGCCGTCACCGGAATTTGGGGGCGACTCGGCGGCGGCATCTGCCGTGGCGCAAATGACCGATGCCGGGGTGGCGGTGGTGAGGGGTGTGGACTGGCACTAACCGTTCGAATGTTTCATGAAATTTTTTCAGTAATTCAATGGACGGAAACAGCATCGGTTCGAAATTGTAAATACTGACCCTGTGGTCCGATGTTAAATCCATACCAGTCAGAAAATGAAAGCATTCTGAAAAAATTTCACCTTTCTGGCCGCGCGGAGGCTCTCATGGCCGGCGTTATTCGAAACTCGCGGTAGTGATACTACAGCTTCTTTTCGAAATGCCTTGGCCATGAAATCCTCCACTCGGTGAAACACCCGAACGGGTTCGAATGTTTCATTGAATTGATTCAGTATGAAGTCCTGAAAGGAGAAATCCAATGGATGTGGTATCGATACATGACGTGGCAACGGAACCTTTGGAAATGGACATATTCACCGGAAAGGACGTGACCATTCAGGAAATCCTCCCCGACAGCGAGGAATTCAGAATCAACATTGTCAACTTCGGGAAGGGCATTCGGAATAAACTGCACTCCCACAGTACCGAACAAATTTTAATCGTCACGTCCGGCACCGGAATTGTCGCCAAAGAAACTCAACAGCAGCTCGTCACTGTTGGGGACATCATACGGATTCCTGCCGGGCAGCGGCACTGGCATGGCGCCACAGAGGATTCCGAATTCTCCCATGTGTATGTCATGGCCCGGGAGAGCGAGCTGGTACAAATCGAGGACTAACACAAGAAGTGGATTCAAAACCCCATCTAACACCGTATCTGCCAGAGGCAGATACATCTCCGTGTTGCATACCTGCAGAAGACGGGTAAACCTTGGTCGCCTCCGGCGCCGGATTTGGCGGGTAACCTCCACGGGGACACCCAGCGTTCTATCCATCCGCCAACGGCGGATAAACCTCAGGAGGACTTGATCTACGGTGCGATCTGGGATGGTGAATCCACTTCTACTTATTCCAAAATAGAGCAAAGACGGGGAGGTCCGCCTTGTCAGGCTTGCTTGAATCGCAATCCTTATGTGATCGATCGGACGGGTGGCGGCGTATCGGCTTGAGTCGGCGGCATTCGAGGCATTTTTTGCCAGGATAATGTTTCGGTATTATCATCAGGAAGTTTTTTTCCCCTGAACATTCAAGACGACGTGGACCCCTAAGGACTTGCGAGGCCCTATGAACACCATGATGGAACTACTGCCGGACCCTTGGAAAAAACGTCTCGATGAGATTCAGACATCGGTCCGTTGGTTTGTCGAAGGTCAGTTGCCGGGAGGAGACAACGGCGCTGAATCCTTTTTGTTGTCCCTTGAGCACAGACAGATGGCCATCGAGAACTGGCTGTTGGACACGGAACAAAAGCAGATTCTGGCGGATGATCCCCGGGATGTCTTGACCCTGTATGCGGCCATCGCCATGTGCGACATCGGTTCCGCCGATGGGTTTGGATGTGTTCTAAACGGGAGCAGGGTCGCAAGCGGCGACGATCCATCCCCTGACGATCCGGTGTCATGGGCCCATCACGGTATCAGGAATTCGTGGCAGGATTCAGATGGGTTCGATTTACAGGCCGCCGCAGCGATCGCCCGGGTGTGCCTGAGTTGTGAAGAAGAGTTTGAGATTGATCAAGTCCTGCCGAAATCGCCAGACGGACCGGAGACCGTAAATAGTACCAATCTACCCCTCATATCCGCCGCCATTCGGCTTTCCAGGGAACTGGATCTGAATCCGGGTACGGCAGCTCCGCGCATTTGCAATTTTCTGCCACACGGGAGCCGCGTGGACGCGTCGGACGTGGCGGAGCAGTTCGAACTTCTGGGCGCCGGTCCACATCCATCGTTTGCCGGCACCATTCAGGTAAGGATCCGGTGTGGCGATCCGGAGGTCCACCGGGCCCTGAAACACCATGAACGGGCCGTCCAGAATCTTCTAAACAATATAAACAGAAGTGTTCGGCCACGCTTTCTTTACTCCGATGTCATCTATGAAATCGAACCCCGGAATTATTCACCGGTGGATCTGAAATTCTCGGTGGACTCGTCTGCCGCCCTTCAGCTGTTTATGGGAAACCGGCTATACTCGGACAAGCGGGTGTTTCTTCGAGAACTGATCCAGAATGCCATTGATGCCTGTAACCTCCGAAGACTGTCGGACCCGCTCTATGAACCGATGATCTCTCTGAAATTCAACGAGGACATCAGTGTCATCACCATCCGGGACAATGGCATCGGGATGGACCGGCAATGGATAGAGAAATACTTTCTAAACATCGGCATCTCATTTTACCAATCGGAAGACATTCGGAGCATCAACCGGAACACCCGCCTTGACTTCAGTTTCATCAGCCAATTCGGCATCGGCTTCTTGTCGAGCTTTCTGGTCTCCGACAAGATTGTTATCAAGACGCGCAAGCCGTCGCAGCCCGGGTTGATGATAACGATCACCGACCTGAAGGATTATTTCGATGTCCGATCGCTGGATTCGGATTATCCGGAAGGGACCGAGGTCTCTATTTATCTCAAACCGTCTGCCATCGATTACTGCCGAAGCCTGGAATATGTCGGCTATCTGAAAACCAACATCCGCTTCCTGAAGGTCCCGGTGGACTTTGAGAGCGAAACAGGAGAAAAGACGGTCATCGGTAATGCGACCTTTGCCTACGAACGGGATGAGCGGACCGGAACGGAATTTGTCGCCCCGCTGGATTTCTCCAGCTCCGAAGGATACCTGCTGCTGCGTGGGAAAAAGCCGGCGGATCGTATCATGGCCCTTGAAACCGTCACGGGGGGGGTATCTTTCTTTCAGGATGGGATTTTCGTTACCCAGATCGATACCCTGCTGCCCGACGGGGCCAGCAATTACGTGGTTGGCCGAATCAACCTCATGGGAGAAGAGAAGTGTGAGCTGAGCATGGATCGGAACCGGCTGTTCTGGACCGACAGCCAGCTTACCCATTTGAGGAGCAAGATACTCCACGGTTTGATCGAACTCGTGAACCAGATGCTGGATGCGCTGGATGCCCAGGGTACAGCGTCGACAACCCTGCAAAGCATCACCCAGATACTTGCCAACTTTTTTGATTTCAATCTGATCGACGACGGCATGTATCAGCGGCTATACCCGCAGATTCAGCGGGTGGTGGAGAAAAAATTTCGAGATTTTATCCGGATTAACTTTGCCCATACCCGCAATATGTCCCATGTCCCGGAGGCAGACGGCTATTCCGAGAAATGGCAGCGGAATGTTATTGGCTCTTTTCGCAAAAACTAACGCTAATTTCAGGGCACCTAGCAGAAACAAAGCTAAGTCTCTCGAAATTTACCTGTCATACCTAAAAATATTCGAGAGCATCATCCTTTATGTTGTTATTCCGGATAAGTGCTGAAGCGCGGCTCGGCCAGATCCAATAGGCATAGCTATAGAACCATTTTATTTTCATCCAGGACAATCAGCAGTTCATTTTCTTTGCTCACCCAAAGCAAATGAACCATCCGCCGCCGCTTAAGAGCTATGGCGGGACAAGAAAGAAACGGTGCCCTGCGTCACGCAATCTCCTTGCGGTGACAGCCCTGCGCTACTCGAAGCAACCGGGCCCTGCGAAGCTCGCCCCGCCCCAGGCGGGACTCAAACAGTCGCAGGGCTTATTCCGGCCCCTTCTGCGTTGCTGGGCGCGTGATGATGGGAGTGCGATCGGTACCTCCCCGTATGGATACGGAGGTAACGGAGGAGGAGTGATGACGTATGATGAATTTGTCAGTAGTATCGGAAGCGAGCAGCCACCTGCTGAGCTTTCCGAAACCCTGACCTCCCTGTGGTGGGACCGAAAGGGAGACTGGGATACCGCCCATTCCATTGCCCAGGGAAGACCTACCGTCCAGGGAAGCGCCGTGCACGCGTATCTGCATCGGGAGGAGGGTGTCCTCTGGAATGCCGATTACTGGTATTCCCGTGCCGGCCGGTCACGGCCGGACATACCGCTGGAGGACGAGTGGCTATCCCTAGTGGAAGAGATGCTCTCTACAGCATAACTCGATCCTCTGATCTTGTCAGGAATCGGTGATGCCTGACTCGAACAGTACGGATGAATGTGTGAATCGGCGCTGCCATGGGGGCTAAATCTCACGTCAATGAATCCGAACCGCTCCGGCCCTCCTGCTTGGCATTGTCGAAGCGTCTTCATATAAACACCACAATCAGACGGGAGATGATCCAGCGATGTTTTCAAGATTGGGTATCGTCGTTTTTATCTTATGCCTGAGTTCCCTTTCCTTTTCAGCCTTTGCGGACCAGCGCCCCTTCTGGACGGAAAAATCAACATTCATCGAAGGGGATACCCTCTTTGCCGTGGGGATTGCCTCAAACAGTAGAACCATTGAAGCGGGTCGGGAACTGGCATTTCGTCAGGGGAGTATCGAGGTCATGAATTACGCCCAGATTGCCAACCTGGAGGGAACCGGAATTACGTTGGAAACCCAGATGACCTACGAAGAGCAAAATGATAACGGAACCTATAATGTGTACCGGTTGTTGAAGACGGATGTGAGAAAACTTCTCCTGAGCCAAAAGCGCCAACAGACCACATCCCAGGCGCGGATGAAAGAATTAAACCAGATGATCGATATCAACCGGACACTGATAGAGGGTTTTGTTGCAAAGCGCCGGGAGCTGGAAAAGGCAACACAGCAACTCGAATCCACGAAGACGGAACTGGCCGTTATGGCCCGGAGAGGAAAAGAGACACTCCAAGAACTCGAGGCGGTCAAACAGTACGCCGTGCAGAAACAGGAGGAACTGGAATTCACCTACCGGGCGATCCGGGAGAGAATCCGGAACCGGGAGGCCGCGATACGGAAACTCAGAGAGCAAAAAGCGGAATACGATTCCCAGGATGTGGAACTGCAGGCTCTTTTTTCGGAAATACAACACCGGGTGGTGACCCGATCGGATAACGCAAAAAATTATATTGTCCGGGGCATGACGAAGAACGATGTCCTCGCTCTTTTGGGGCAACCGGATTCAATTAAATCACAGCTCGGGAACCATCAAACCTGGTACTATGGTTCCACGGAAATCCACTTTAAGGATCAAACCAATATCGTCAGACACGTACAGGAGTAGAATGCCGCCCGGGACTTTTCTTTCGACTTAACAAAAAGGACAGCATTAGACAGGCCACGCTAACCGCCAAGCATACCATGAACGCATGTTTAAACCCCGCCACAGGATATAGATCTCCGATGCGCCCGGAGCGGTATAGAATGATTCCGGTAATCACCTGAAACACGTCAACGCCGATAAACGGGGCGGGATTCAGCAGCCCCGACGTCAGACCCATAATGTCTCCCGGTGTATTTTCCCGAATATGGCCCCATAGCACACTGATAAATCCCCCGGTGGCCATCCCCATGATCAGCATGACCAGCGCCAATCCTATCATACCCAATGCGGAAAACAGAAAGGTGACGCCCACCCATGTCAACGTGTAAAGGAAGACGATACCGATCATAATATTCCGTTTTTCCAGCGCAAACCGGTCGGTAAGCCAGCCAAAGAAGGGGGCGCCGATGATCACTCCGATGGGGATGACCATGTTGATCTGGCTTGCGAGTATCCGCTCAATTCCGAGAACGGTCATTAAAAATGGCGTCGCCCACAATCCCTGGAGAGTCACCAGGGTCCCATATAATCTAAAAAAGATGATGCCCGCCAGCCAGAACTGAGGGGAAGAGATGACCCGCCGGATATTTTTCCTCAACCCCGATGGCTTCTCCGAAACCGGCGCTTCCGCGATCGAAGTGATGTCGCCGGTCACGGCTCCATCCCGAGTAAACAGGAGGGCGGCAAGGGCGAGGATACAGGTGACTCCGCCGATCAGAAAGAATGTGGAACGCCATCCCCAGGTATCCGTTGCCCACGCCAGCGGAGTGGTGGCGATCACGGCACCGACGTTTCCAATGGCCATGAAACATCCGAGTATGGTCGTAAATTCGCTTTTTCGAAACCATTGTGAAATGGCTTTGATCGTCGGCACATAGACACCCCCCACCCCGAGCCCAATCAGGGCTCGCCCCGCCGACGCCCATCCGATGGTCGGTGCCAGTCCGAACATAAAGCAACCGGCCGCGGCGGCAAAGGACCAGAATGCTATGACGCGGCGGGGGCCAAAGCGATCACTGAGGTGGCCGACTACCGGCTGTACGGCAGCATAGAGGTAAAAATACATGGAGGACATGAAGCCGAGAGCGGTGGCATTCGTACGAAACGAGGCCAGAAGGTCCGAAACGATGACCGATGTCGAAACCCGATGAAAGTAGACGAAAAAGTAAATCAGCGAAAAAACGCAGAACACCACCCAGCGATGGGGATCGCGGTATCCGGGGATCAGATTATCGGTCATTTCCGTTGTTGTTCCGGAAGAGTTGGAAAAAGTGATTCAACGTGCGAATCCACAGAACCATCGTCGGGAGGTTATGGCCCATTTTGAAGTGTTCCGCAAGTCGTCTGATCCCAATACTGAAAAGATTTCATGCAATGTTCGATTCAGGTCCGGCTTGAGCTTTACGCCATGCCAGCACAGCGTTGGCGCCGAAGAGCAACAGGGCGCCCATCCAACCCGAGAATCCCAGGGCAGGATCGCCCGCCACGGCGGGGCCGAGCATGGCGGCCAGAAGGATACGCGTGGAAGAAATAATGCTGCCTTCCACCGCAGTGACATATCGGAAGCCGATGGTGAGCAGAAACTGCCCTGCAATGCCGGAGGCGGCACAGAGCGCCAGGTAATAGAAGGATTGTTGATCCGGCCAAAAAAAGCGTGCATGGAACCCGGCAAACATGATGACCGCCCCCAGGCCGAACATAAAAAATAGCACGGTGTTCACGTCATGATACTGACGACTGACATTGAGATAGATAATGGCCACGGATGCGGAAATACCCGACATCAAACCCCAAAGGCTGTCAATCCGAAACGTCATACTGCCGGGCGCCAGGATGAGCCATATCCCGGCAAACGCGATGCCCACCATGGCCATGGCGACCAGGTCCCGTTGCTGCCGGAACACCGCCCAGGTGATGAGCGCGACAAACACCGGATAGGTCATGTTCAGGAGGTTGGCCTCTGCCACGGAAGTGTACTTGACGGCCATATAGAAATAGTAGACCGCCACGCAGTTGGCCAGGGTCCTTCCGATTAACAGATGATAACTGCGCGGTTTGAGCCCCTGGCGGCGATAGCCCATAATGGCGCAGACCACCAGGAATCCGAGTAGGAACCTGACAAAGGCGAAATAGGAAGGGTCAATCGATACCTCTGCGCGGGACCAGCGGATCACCACCGTCGAAAGGTAGAAGCAAAACGCCGAGGCGAATACGGCCAGCGATCCACCGAGCCTTTGTACCGATTTTTGCATGCCGCATCATTAGCAGAAATCACATCAAATATCGACGATCCCGGACGCGTCGAGCCATCCAGGAATCCATTCAACCGGTCATGGCCGGTGCGGCTTGGAACGTGATGGTCTTCTGTCGTGGGATGAACTCGCCAACAATCACCTGGACGTGGACTGCGGCGAATGCTTTTAGGAGGATGAGCAGGAGGGCCCCCCGCCCAACCACAGCAGACTCGACGGGGTCCCGTTGAGCATATCCTTAACGGAGATGCCGATCAGCGCCATGGCACATATCTCAAGCAGGGCGGTGATCATTCCCAAAAACGGCTGGCGCAGATAAAAATAGCCGCCGCCCGGCAACAGCATCTCGAGCAACACGGAAACCGTGCCGGTCTTGAAATTGAGCCCGCACTTTCGGCAGCTGGGAACCCATGTCAGCAGGGGGGCGGTGCACTGGGGACAGAGGTGGATCCTGCGATTGACACCGGTGCCTTGGCCTGTAAAGGAGATGAACTTCAGCATTTCCCGGATCTTTTTTTTCTCTTTTCCGGCAAGACTAACGAACTTCTCGGTGTCCCCATCGGATTTATATGTCACCACCATACTCCGACCCTTCATCTGGATCGATTCGCAGCATGCATATGAAATCTGGGCGATGGAATTGCGATACTTGTAAATGGAGGTCGTCGGAACGTGAAATATGCGATAATTCGTAAAAATGAGGAGCGATCGTTTCAAGTGAATAAAGAGCCAGCCGATGCCCCATTTTTCGAGTACCGTCGGTGGTGAGTGCCCTGTGGTGACCAACAGAATCTTTTCGTCAGCCTTGAGAAACGGCCGTATAAACGGAATCTTGATGATCAGCTTTCTCTGACGCTTTTCAATACGCGGTTTGTATTTGTGGTTGTGATTGGAAAAAATGATATTGTGCTCTACGGGCAGTCCGAGTACTTTGTGATGCTTCACCCCGATCACAGGTGCCGTGCCGCTTTTTCCCGGGTTCGCCACCGCCTTGGGCTCCTTTCGATGAGTCGCCTTTTGTTTCTCGGTCCTGAGGTGGTTTTCGGTGCCGACCCCGATCGCTGGGCGTTTTGAGGCCGCCACGGGAACCGCCGACGCATACCAGTGAGTTTCAACAGCACGCGCGGTGACTTATTATACCCGAACTTAGGGGACTAGAACAAGTCGCGGGTTCATTTCAGTGGGCTATGAAACCGTTCCTGGCAGGATGTTTTTAAAGACCAAGCGGCAAGGGATCCCGTGACCGCATGGCTTGGGAACGGGATCATGAGGTCGACCATGGATGCTTCCATCGGCGTGGTCCGCTCCACGGTCATGCGACACCTGGCTCCCCATCCGTGTCCCCGCGAGGACTCATGTCCGGGCATCCCGGGTCCCGAACCGCCATGGCCAGGGGAGGTAGCGACTTCTGCGCGGCTGCCGGTGAAAGACAAGCCGGTAAGCGGCCGGCAGCACCAGCAGTGTGAGTAAGGTGGAGGCGATCAGCCCGGATATCATGGCCGATGCCAGCGGCGGCCATAGCGTCGATTCGGACAACGCCAGGGGCAACAGGCCGGCGATGGTGGTCACGGTGGTCAGCAGAATGGGTCGAATGCGCCGGGTCACGACTTCAGTCAGCGCAGCGTCCAGGGTTGCCCCGTGATTCCGTCGATTTTCAACCACCTCCATCATCACAATGGCGTTGTTTACCACGATTCCAACCAGCGCAAACACCCCCAGCAGAGACATGAATCCGAATGGCTGATGACCGAAAAGCAGCCCCGGGACGATGCCGGCCGCGGCCAACGGTACCGTCATGAGTATAAGACCGACCCGTCGAAAGGAGTTGAACTCCGCCAAGAGGACACCGATGAGCAATAGAAAACCGATGGGCAGGGTTTTCATCAACGCGTTATTGGCGTCTCCCGAACCTTCCGCATCTCCGCCATAGGCGATTTCGATGGTTTCGGGAATATCCAAATGCGGCATCCGGGGCGTGAGTTTGGCCAGCACCTGACTGAAGGTCGCCCCGTCGTTGAGCTGGGAGGAGACGGTCACGATCCGACGTCCGTTTCGATGTTTGATGGCGGCAGGACTCCATGCAGATTCCAGGCGCGCCACCTGGGAAAGGGGGATGGGTTTTTGGCCCAAAGATTGGATATCGAGAGTTTCCAGGGATTCTGCCGGCAGGCGTTCTCCTGCCGAAGATCGAACGACGACCGGTATCGGATCCTCGTCACCATACAGTTCGCCCACCGCTAGCCCGCGGGTCCTCCCGTATAACGTGTTGGCCACGTGTGACCGTGTCAATCCGTAGCGAGCGGCCGCCGCATCATCCACGCGAAAACGGATCGACGGTGCCCCCGGCCCCAGGTCATGCCGGATATCCCGGGTGCCGGGTATGGTTTCAAGTTCTCGGGCGACGGTCACCGCAGCCCTGTGAAGATCATTAAAATCGTCTCCATACAGGCGCACTTCCACAGGCGCCTGAACCGGTGGGCCCTGTTCGAGCTTCCGGCTGATCAGTTCGATTCCGGGCAGTTTTTCGTTTTCCAGACGACTGACAAATGCGGATATGGGATCGAGGTCGGACGCTCTCCGTGTTTCGACAATGATCTGGGCGTAATGCGGACTGAAGGGGACCCTGTTCAGGTTATAGTAGAACTGAGGCGCACTCCGTCCCATAAATGAAGACGCCCTTCTGACATCCGGCCGGGCGATCAGGGCCTCCTCCACCGTGCGGGAGGCCCAATCGGTGGCATCCAGATGGGATCCTTCATCGAGTTTCAGATCGATGACCATCTGATTGCGATCGGATGACGGGAAAAACTGTTGTTCGACCTTGCCTGCCAACATCAACGAAATAAAGACCAGCACGACGGCTCCGATGACCACCGTCCGCGACCGGCGCAGTGATAGTTTGGCCAGATAATAGCCGAGTTTTTCGATCCAGGGCTCCCTGTCTGAAACGGACGCAACCAGATTCATGCGTGACAGAACCGGTGTAACGAATACCGCGAAAAGATAGCTGACCGTCAGGGTCAGCATGATGATAATGGGAATACTCCGGGTGAAGGCTGCCGTGGGCCCCTGGGACAGGAGCATGGGAACAAAGGCGGCCAGGGTTGTTGCTGTGGCTCCGGCAAGGGGAATGAAGAGCTCCTTTACGGCATTCACCGATGCCGATGATCCGCTCTCGCCTCGGTCGAGGCGCCATTGCACATTTTCGGCAACCACGATGGCATTGTCCACCAACATGCCCAGGGCCAGAACGAACGCCGCAATGGAGATCTGGTGCAACACGCCGCCTCCCCATGCAAAGATGGCCAGAGACGACAGTGTGACCAGAGGCACCACTGCGGCGACCACCAGCCCCAGGCGCAGGCCCATTGTGGTGATCAGCACGCCGGCGACAATCATCATGGCGGTGGCCAGGGAGCGGGTCAGATCTCCCAATCGCCGTTCCGTGCGTCCCAGCTGAAACGTGACTTCCCGGATGGCATGGGGTGCGATGTTCCGCGATGTGTTTTCCACGATACCGCGAACATCCCTGCCGAACTCAACGAGATTCACCGCCTTTCTTGGGACCACGGCCAGGCCGACACTGATTTCGCCATCTGTCCGTATGCGGGAACGCGCCGGTTCCACGGGGCCCATCCGCACGTCCGCAATTTCAGATAAGGGAATGGCTCTCCCCGAGTAAAGTGTCACCGGGGTTTGGGCGATTTCCTGGAGAGACCCAAATTCTGACAAGGGACGCAGTCTCACAGTTTTTCCGCCGAGCTGTATGGAACCGCCCGGTATGATCCGGTTCCGGTGGGCCAGCTGGGAACTCAGCTCCACCGCATTCGTGCCCAATCGGCGCGCCGCCGAATCATCCAGATCTATGGTTACCTGCTCACCGGGATCGGCAATGAGGTGTACTTTTGACACCGAATTTAGTGTCAACAGGGCGTCCTTTAAGATCCGTGCCGTGTTCAGAAGTGCTAAACGATCACTGCTTCCGGTCACGGCGAGTACGATCGAGTCCTGGTCCTGCTGGTCCTCATCGAGAACGGGATCTCCTGCCCCGCTCGGGAACTCCCGGCGCGCGGTCTCCAGGGCTTCGCGTACCTCGTCCCAGGCATCATTGAAACGGGTCGTATCTCCCCACAGTTCGACGGTCAGTACGGCGATTTCATCGAACGCGGTGGCCTCTGTGATTTTCACCTCGTCGACTTCAGCCAGGGCATCCTCCATGGGTTCCAGGACCAGTTGTTCGACCGTGGAGGCGTCTGACCCGGGAAACGTGGCAATCACCTGCCCCCAGAATTCGGGAAGACGTGGATCCTCCTGGCGACTCATGGTCATCCACATCACCGCTCCGGTGAGCCAAAGCAATGCGGTGACGGTGAGGATCAGACGGCGTCGGTTGAGTATGGATTCGATGAGGGTCATGATTGCACCTTAACCTTTCGTCCGTTGGACAGGCTTGTATGTCCGGAGATCACCACGCGATCCCCCGGCGTCAACATCCCCGAGACGGCAATGCTGTCGCCGTGAAACGGGCCCAACTCTACGAATATTTCCTTGACCCGTTCCTTATCGAGGACAAAGACACTGGGCCGACTGGATCCGGGGTTGACGATAGCCCCCACAGGGACCACCGGCATCGGCGCCGACCGGACTTCGAGTATGAGCTCTGCGGTCATTCCGGCCATTAGACCCGGTATTGAATCCAGGGCCACCACAACGGGAAACAGTCTCCCGGAGGACGTTGCCGCCTGAGCCATGGAGGTGACGCGGCCTTCGAGCCTCTGATCTCCCATAAAGGGCAACACCACATGAACGTTATCGTCTTCCCGGAGTTGGCCGATAACCGATTCCGGAACTTCTACTTCCAATTCGATGTTTTCGTCACCGGACATTTCAACCACGGGGCTTCCCGGCGCTGCCCATTCCCCGGGCTCCAAGTGAACGGCGGTGATGGTCCCGGTGAACGGTGCCCTCAGGATTGCCTCGGAAAGGAGTCGAAGTGCCTCCCGTCGTTGTGCTTCTGCTGCTTGGAGACTGTCTTCAAGTGCACCGGCCATGGTATCTGCCTGCTCATATTCCTCAGTGGAGGCCACCTTTTTATCGGCAAGGCGCTTGAACCGGTGCCGCTCGCGCTTGGCCTGTATCAGCCGGACATTCGTTTCGGCCACACGCGCCCGTGCTTTGGCGACGGCATAGTCGAATTCCCGGCTGTCGAGCCGGGCCAGCACATCACCTTTGGATACGCGGTCGCCAATTTTCACCGGCCGCTGCACCATTCGGGCGGGAACGAAGAAGGAGAGCACGGCTTCCTTTTCGGCTCGTGTAATTCCGGAAAAGCGGATTTCGCGGCGCATCCCTTCAGAGGTGACGGTCATGACGTTGACCATGGCAACCGGTGGTTCGTTGATGATCGGTTCCCTTGGGGCGGGCCAGAAGGCATATGCCAGCGCCGACCCAAGAAACGAGAGCCCGATAAACATGGATACTATTTTTCCTGTCCGCATCTTTCGATCTCCTTGTGGACCGATGGTTTTAATTAACTGGTCGACCGGTCTATAACAGGCTTAAAAAAAAGGAGTACCGGGCCATTATTTCGGCAATACTCCCTCCGTGAAAATTTTCAGCATTTGCTCGAGATACGCTTCGTCCAGATCCTCCGGTAGTCCATCCGTTCCGAAATCATGGATAAAGTGCTCTTTGTTCTGGAACCATGACTGGGAAAGTAAAAGGAATACGAAGAGGATGAATCGGGCGTCCACATCCCGTCTCAGAAAATTTGCCTCCTGACCGGCCCGAATCTGATCCAGGCCGACCTCGATCAAATCCTGATCCTTTTTCAAACACTCCTCCATGTCCCGCTCCAGGAACATCCAAGCCAGGATACGGATCATTTCCGGATTGCTTTTGAGGAAGCGGAAATAGAGCTTTACAGAGTTCAACAGCAGGTCCGAGGTGGGCTCGGCGTTCCGCAACATGTCCATCTGTTGCCGATCGTATTCATCAAATCGGTGCTGTTTGACTTCACGCCACAGGTTTTCCTTGGACCCGAAGTAGTGGTGGATCAGACTTTTCGTCATGCCGGCATGCCTGGCAATTTCGCTTAGCGCCGCCTGTCCGAAACCTTTTTCGAGAAACACGTCTTCGGCGGCTTTAAGCAAGGCTTGTCGCGTGGCTTCCGGGTCTCTTTTTTGCATCGTGAGAATTCCTTCTTGGGTCATGATTATCAAATTAATTAACTGGCCGTCCGGTCAATAATGTGATGCCTTTTAATACCGATGTCAAGAAAAAAAATCAGGGGCACCGAAAGAAAATAGCCGCCCTTCGACCGTGCTCAGGACAGGCAGACGGACCCAGGCCAGACTTCGTTCCGCCCCAGCGGAACTACGACCCGGCAGGCGAACACAGACATTTCAGCCGAGCGACCCGGAGTCCCGCCTTGGCGGGATCGAAGGGGAGCGGGCGGCTAAATAGATTCAAACAGTGGGATACAACCGACTCACTCCTTATTTTTGTTCATCGGCCCGTTAAATAATGGGGTCACGTGTTTTTTCGTGGCAGTTGAGCCAGTTTTTTGTTAAATAATTACGGATTGTCCCATTTAGCGGTTGGCTAAAAAATAATTGTAATTATGTTAGAACTATACCATAAAACCAAGTTAGGATCATTA
>Ga0056119_1000017_pt1 | contig 49338 bp, 50 predicted proteins | sample WorMettaBAHAMAS1_FD_80076 | JGI IMG/M metagenome (GOLD analysis project Ga0056119, IMG submission 80076) | Marine gutless worms symbiont microbial communities from Max Planck institute for Marine Microbiology, Germany - Olavius tantulus BAHAMAS.1 ...
AGTGTAAACGATATGCCTGATGGTAGTGTTACCCATGTCTCCGAACAACTGTTACCTATCTCCCCAGTCTATACAGTCGGGGAGGTTAGGTGGGGGTGAACTAGTACAACATTTGCGAATTCTCAACCTGCCGAAAAGAATTCATGCGCCCATCTGACTAACTGCACCAAATGGAGGCTATCGTGGTCAAGCGTAAACCTATTTTCAAAAAATCAAATGTGTGATCCCGCTCGGCGGGAGGAGTTTCACTTGAATCCTTGAACCCTCTTCTCCATATAGTCTGGAGAAGAATTTCATGCAGTAGTCAGTGGGTCACTTCCGTGCCGATACCCTTATCAGTAAACAACTCCAAAAGTATGGCATGCCGCTGTTTGCCGTTGACTATCGGTACCTTTTCCACGCCTCCCTTGATGGCATCCAACGCATACTCGATCTTCGGAATCATACCGCCGGTGATCGTCCCGTCCGCTACCATCTCCCCGATGGTTTCGGCATCGATAGAGGAGATCAGCTGACCGGACGCATCCAGAACCCCGTCTACGTCGGTGACATAAATTAACCGCCCGGCTCCCAGCGAAACTGCCATGCGACTGGCCACGAGATCCGCATTCATATTATAGGTCTCACCGGCCTTTCCCACGCCGACCGGTGCGATAATGGGAATAAATCCTTCTGCGGTGAGGGTCTCGATGATGGCCGGCTGGATACGGGTCACTTCACCAACAAGACCCGTATCGATGATCTCCGGTGGTTTGTTTTCGTCCTCCTGGTAAACGATCTGGAGCTTTTTCGCCTGGATCAGTTCGCCGTCTTTACCACTGAGACCGACTGCCTTTCCCCCCTGCTGATTGATTTGGGCGACGATCGATTTATTGACCTTGCCGCCCAGCACCATTTCCACCACGTCCATAGTTGGCTCGTCGGTCATCCGCATACCCCTTACGAATTTGGGTCGGATACCCATCCGATCGAGTACCGTGTTGATTTTAGGCCCCCCGCCATGGACGACCACGGGGTTAAACCCGATAAACTTGAGAAGGGTGATATCCCTGGCGAAATCCTCTTTCAGCTGCTCATCCACCATGGCATGGCCGCCGTACTTGATCACAATGGTCATACCCGAGAACATCCGGATATACGGCAGGGCCTCGATCAATATCTCGGCTACACTTGGATTCATGGGTGTACTATCTTTACTCTCCATTCGTCTCATTCCCTGCCCCGGTTTCAAGGACGGTTGGTGTCGCTGTTATATGGTGGCCGGTTATCCTGTTTTCCCGTTTGCCCGTGAGCCCGTCAGCCCGTTTGACGGTTCGACCGCTTGTCCTGCCTGAACTGAGTAGCATCGAAGGTAGCAAAGTCGAAGGGCCGGTAGAGCATGTTATCTGCCGCCTGCTTGTGGTGAGCCTTCCTGCAGTGAGCTTGCCGAATCTTTCGATTCCAGCGGGCGGCGTCATTTTGTGATTTGTTCCGCTGCGCGGAACGTCATTCATTGCTTGTAGTATAAGCAAACTTTTAACTTTCAGGTTCCAGCTTTCAACTTTAACCTCTCCATTCTTTCAACTTTCCGCTATTTAACCCTTCTATCTCGGATCGTGAATCCTAAAACCTGAAACCCGACACCTGTCTTTCGTCTTCTGTCTTCTGCCCTCTGTCTTCCGACATCAGACATCCGCACTCACAGTATATACCGACTCAAATCTTCATCCTCTTTGATGTGCTGCAGCTTGTTATCCACGTAGGCGGCATCGATGACAATGCGTTGGCTGGCCATATCCGGTGCATCAAAAAGAATATCTTCAAGCAGGCATTCCATGAGGGTGTGAAGCCGTAGAGCGCCGATATTCTCGGTCGATGCATTTACCTCTTCGGCGATGGCGGCAATACGTGCGATGGCGTCATCTTCGAACACTGCATCGACGCCCTCTGTTCGCATCAACGCGATATACTGAAGTACCAGGGCGTTTCGCGGCTCGACCAGAATGCGTTCGAATTCGTCCCGCCCCAGCGAGTCGAGTTCTACCCGGATCGGAAACCGTCCTTGCAACTCCGGTATCAGGTCGGCCGGCTTAATGGCGTGGAACGCACCCGAAGCAATAAACAGGACATGATCTGTTTTCACCGGGCCATACTTGGTGTTCACCGTGGATCCCTCGACCAGGGGCAGCAGATCCCGTTGAACCCCTTCCCTGGAGACGTCCGGACCGTGTCCGCCGTTGCTGCCGGCGATCTTGTCGATTTCGTCTAGGAAGATTATACCGGACTGCTCGACCTTTTCAACCGCCAGGCGAACCACCTTGTCCATGTCGACCAAATTCTGTGCTTCTTCATTGGTCAACATTTCCAGAGCTTCAGGGACCTTGACCTTCCGCCGTTTCGTGTTCTTCGGCATCAGGTTGCTGAACATATCCTTGAAGTTGATACCCATCTCTTCCATACCCACGTTGGAAAACACCTCCACCATCGGCATGCTCCGGTCGGCAACATCCAAGTCCACAACGCGATTGTTCAACTTGCCCTGCTGGAGCATGCTGCGCAGCTTCTCCCGGGTGGCGGTTGAAGGTGCGGCTGGTGTATCGGAATCCGGGACAGAGCCTGTTCCGTTAAGGGGGGCTTGAAAACCGGCTTGGCCACTTTTGGGAAGCAGCAAATCGAGCATCCTCTCTTCCGCTGCTTTTCCGGCCTTTTCCCGCACCGCTCCCTGTTCCCGAACTTTCATCATGTTAACCGTCAGTTCCACAAGATCCCGAACCATCGACTCTACGTCTCGGCCCACATAACCGACTTCAGTAAACTTGGAGGCCTCGACTTTCATAAATGGGGAATCGGTCAACATGGAAAGTCTTCTGGCGATCTCCGTTTTGCCCACCCCGGTGGGACCGATCAGAATAATGTTTTTCGGGGCGATTTCGTCGCGCAGGTCTTCCGGGACCTGCCGCCGCCGCCACCGGTTCCGCAGTGCAATGGCGACCGAGCGTTTGGCCCGATCCTGACCGATAATATAACGATCCAGAGCTTCAACGATTTCTACTGGTTTTAAATCACTCATACTATTTCTTAGCCAACCTCACGATGTGTTGTAGTTTTAATAACTAAATATGACCACTTCCGCTTCTGTAGCATTCAATTAGGATTCAAGGGTCCGAGGGTTCAAGGATTCAAGTGTTTTTGATACATTTTTCTGAAGACTGGATCCGTTGTCGCCTTCGGCACCTTCAGGGGTGGAAAGTCTAAAAAGTGAATTTTCGATGGCATTTTTTTGTATTTAATCAGTTTTTTTAGCAGTTCACTATACCCCTTGGATCCTTGAATCCTAAATCTATCACTTCTACTGAGTCCTGAATCTGGGTTGGGATTTGCCAAATCGCCCCGCTATCCCGCAGAACCCGTATCAATCACTTCAACAGTAATGCTGTCATTCGTGTATATGCAGATAGAGGAAGCTATCCCCATGGCTTCTCGAACAATGTCTTCAGCTCCCATATCCGTGTTCTTCACCAGGGCCCCGGCAGCAGCCAAAGCGACCGTGCCGCCGGAACCGATACCAATGATGCCCTCATCCGGCTCGATGACATCACCATTTCCCGATATCAGGAACATCCGGGTCTCGTCCACCGCCACCATGAGCGCTTCCAACCGGCGCAAGTACTTATCCGTTCGCCAGTCGCGAGCCAGTTCAACCGCGCTTCGGGTTAAGTTGCCGTTGTACCGTTCCAGCTTTTTTTCAAGGCGCTCGGATAGATTCAGGGCATCGGCAGTGGCTCCGGCGAATCCGACGATGATGTTATCGTTAAAAATCCGCCGAACCTTTTTGGCATGATGCTTCACCACGGAATCGTTTAAGGTGACCTGGCCGTCCCCGGCAACGGCAATCGTACCCTTATGTCGAAGCGCCAGAATAGTTGTCCCATGCATTTCCATGAGTTTTTCCTTGTTGCCGGATCCTTTTAAGTGGGCCCCTATCCCGAATATTGCATGAATTCTTTTCAGTAAACGTATAGAAAGAAATAACATCAGTGTGTTAACGTGAATACGGGTACAACCGGCGACAGTGCAATATGTCACGTTGAATAACTGATGCAGGGCCTGAAAAGATTTCACCCTGCGGGCCAGAAGGAGACGCCCATGGTCTGCGTTATTCAAGGCTCGCGGTAGGTTGACTACAGCTTCGCCTTGAAGTGCCTTGCCCATGAACGTCTCCTACTGGTGCAATGTCCGGGCTATGGCCGAGCCCTCCAGGCGGGGTCTATTTGCGTGGATGGGCCTTGTCGTAAGTTTCCATCAGCCTGTCGATACTGATGTGCGTATATCTCTGGGTCGTGGACAGATTTTTGTGCCCCAGCAGTTCTTGTACCACCCTCAGGTCAGCCCCTGCATCGAGCAGGTGCGTTGCAAATGAATGACGCATGGCATGAGGTGACACGGACATGGGCAACCCGATCTGTCGGCAGATCCCTTCCAGTATCCGGGCAATTGAGCGGGCACTGAGGCGCCCCCTATTTTTATTCAGAAATAGCGGGCCTTCACTATCCGGAGGTATAGCGGTCTCGGTAAAGAGGCGCTGTCGGTACCTTCGAATCATTTCCGAGCATGTCCTTCCGATGGGAACCATCCGCTCTTTGTTCCCTTTGCCAAGCACCCGAATGACACGCCCGGACAAGTCCACATCCTCGGTGTCGAGACCCGAAAGCTCTGAAATCCGGATGCCGCTCGAACACATGGTTTCGAAAATTGCCCGGTTCCGTATTCCCAGCAACGAGTCTGTTGTAATGGAATCGAGCAGCCGGAACATCTCATCCACCGTCAGATAGGTCGGAATCGACTTGTCCTGCTTGGGTGTCAGGATCGCATCCGTAGGATTATTCGCAAGCGTTCCGTGCTTGACCAGATGTTTGAAAAATGACCGGATCGACGAGAGCTTTCGGGCGACCGTCGTTTTCTTGCTTTTTTGATGCAGGAAGCCGAGGTAGCCCCGAATGACCAGATTATCGATAGCTTCGATGTCTATATCGTCCAGAGGTTTTTCTGATTCTTCTGCCGCATCTGGAAGCAAGGATGTTGCGGCGTACCGAAAAAATTCCTTCAGGTCGTTTTGATAGGCCCGGCAGGTATGCGCGGAATACCCTTTCTCACCGGATAGAGACTCAATGTACCGCTCAAGCAACGCTGGGATGGATTTATCGGCCATATATCTCACCTGGCCCGCTGATTGTCTCCTGCAGAACCATCCTGATTTTGGATTTTGGATTGCGGAATGCGGATTTTCGGTATCTTGCGATCTTGTAGAGAAAACAGCTTGGGTACCGCTAACCCAAATTTCACCAAACCGAGGCTTTCAAAGGCTGCGAACATGCGATCGAAGAACAAGATTAAGGCCAGACATCCGCCCACTGTCCTCTGTCCTCTGTCCTCTGTCTTCTGTCCTCTGACATCCGTCATCTGACATCTGGCATCTGATCTCTGCGTACTCTGTGAACTCTGTGAGAGATCGTCTTTTTTCCTGAAGCCGAGAACACCGCTTGGCCGCCTTAGGCGACGTTATTCGATTGTATGTTAGGCGGCGCGACGGGTTTTCTTCTTCAACCGACTAATCTTCCGCCGATAAATGTCCGCCATCTTTTTATCTTCAGATGCCAGTGCGGCCTCGCGTTTTGCCTTCAGCTCATTGATCTGCTTTTTAATATCCCGAACCGAGGATTTGGCACCCGTTTTTTTACCTTTTTCCTCTACGATGCCTCGTGCCTCCTTTATGGCACTGATCAGTTCCGGCTTGTTCATACCATGGACCCCAACGATTTCAGGAATATCCATGGCCACCTCTCGAAGCTCCTTGGCGGTCATTTTCTCGAGGGGTTTTTCCTTGGCTTCTTTCTTCTTTCCGCCCATATCCGTTCCTTTCCTTTAATTTATAACGATTGCCACAATTTTGCTCCGATTCATCTTAGGTTCAACTAATTACAGCAAAGACGCTGAGACCTCAGAGCAAATGTTGAATTTACATTTCGCTGACCGTTCGACAGATTCGACAGGCTCTCTGAATGAAAGCTCAGAACAGAAGGGGCAAAATCCAAAACGATCGCCCATCAAAATACTAAAAATTTCATTACGTTTGTCAGGAGCTCTTTCCCTGAATCCCCCTCTCAGGGATTCTGGGAAATATACCCTTCCTTTGCGCCCTCTGCGACTCGGCGGTCATCGTTTCCGTATTTCTGTGAACGGAGCATATTTAGGAAGACCATTATGGTCTCGAAAAAGCACAAGCGGAGGCGTTCCGCCCCCGCTGTAGAGGCCCGTTTCCGGGTAAGCCGCTCTTATTGAATGTTATGATAGCTTTGTTTCATCCCAAGCGATCAAAGGGTTCATCCTTCGACGCGCTGCGCTTGCTCAGGACAAGCGGGGTCAAGGATTCGAGGGTTCAAGTAAAATGACAAACCATGAAAATCTTTCTGAACCTTTGAACCTCTGAACCGTGAACCCCTTACCTCTGGACTCCTTGGGCCCTCTTCGCCAACAGAGCTGGAGAAGTACCAAAGTTTTTATCTAAAATAGGATGTTAACGAATGTCAATGAAATTCGTTCTAACCCGGACATTGCACCAAAAGGAGAGGTTCATGGGCAAGGCATTTCAAGGTGGGCTACGACTGAGCTCAGCCGAAGTCAAGCTGTAGTCAACCTACCGCGAGCCTTGAACCCGCCGTCGCTCTTCGAGCTATGGCGCGCCAGTAATTTGTTGACGGCTAATTGAACCAGCCCCAAAGCAGATATGGCCTTGCCGTAGCTTCATGCGAAGGCAGGTAACGAAGGCCATGAGATTCTCCTTTTGGCCCGGCTTGTGGGGTCGAAGCTCGGAGAGTGAAGCCCCAAGAGTGAAATCTTTTCAGGCCGTGCATCCATTTCCCAACGTGACCTATTTCATCACCGCCCGATGGATCCTTATTTATGGTAAGGCACTGATATTAGTTTGCTGAAAAGCTTTCATGCAAAGTTCGGGTTATTCCTTTTTAGACTCTACCTCCACTCTTTCAAAATGCCGGATCATGGGCCCGAAAAGATCCATGGGAAACGGGAAAATTGTCGTCGAATTGTTCTCGGCAGCCATCTCCCGCATGGTCTGCAGGTATCTCAGCTGAAGTGCGGTGGGGTGCTTCTGAATAATTGCGGCGGCATCGGCCAGCCGATTGGCAGCCTGGAACTCACCTTCAGCGTTGATGACCTTTGCGCGCCGTTCCCGTTCGGCTTCCGCCTGACGGGCCATGGCCCGCTGCATGTCATCCGGCAGATCGATATGCTTGAGTTCCACGGCGGACACTTTAATCCCCCAGGGGTCCGTCTGAGTGTCGAGGATTTCCTGAAGCTGGTTGTTAATTTTTTCCCTCTCAGCGAGCAACTCGTCCAGTTCTGCACCGCCGCACACACTCCGCAGCGTGGTCTGGGCCAGTTGGGACATGGCATAAGTATAATTTTCCACCTCGACGATGGCGCTGGTAGGATCCAGTACGCGGAAATAGATAACGGCATTCACCTTGACCGATACGTTGTCCCGGGTAATCACATCCTGCGGGTCCACATCCATGGCGACAATCCGCATACTGACCCGGATCATTTTATCGATAATCGGAATCAGGATAATCAGGCCGGGCCCTTTCGCACTGATTACCCTCCCGAGACGAAATATGACGCCGCGCTCGTACTCGTTGAGCACCCGCAACGCCGCCGATAAAAAAAGTATGACGAGGACAACGATTGCAATGACTGGGTATAGCATGTTTGTCTCCTCTATGAAGTTTTATGCCGTGCCTGTTTCAGGATTGTCCTCCAAAGCTTCAACTTCCAGTATCAGATTGGCAACGTTCACCACCCGTACCTTAGCCCCCTCAGGAATTGCCGAACCGGCCTCCGCGTTCCAGAGTTCGCCATGAATAAACACTTTTCCTGACGGGTCGATGGTATTTTTGACCACCCCGATCTGCCCGATTAAACCGGAAACACCTGTTCTGGGTTGAAGCCCATGGGCTCGGAACACCATGCCGGCCACCAGGATAAAAAAGGCCGATATCAAGGTCACCGTGGGGATAATCACCCGCCAGGCCACCCGCATCTCCGGGCTGTCCCCTTCGAACAGCATTATGGAACCCAATAATAGAGAAACAACTCCGGCTACGCTCAGAAGACCGTAACTGGTTATTTTCATTTCTATTATAAAAAACACGACGGAAAGGATGATCAATAGAAACCCGGCATAATTGACCGGAAGCGTCTGCAACGCGAAAAATGCCAAAATGATGGCGATCCCGCCGATAACACCCGGGAAAATGGCTCCGGGATGGGAGAGTTCGAAATAAAGCCCGGCGAGGCCGATGAGCAGGAGGATATAAGCTATGTTGGGGTTGCTGATGGTTTTCAGCACCCTGTCCCGCAGGGTTTCTTTCATCACCACTTGCTTGGGTTCATCAAGGGTCAGGGTCCCCCTGCCGGGAATCTCCCGCCCGTCGATCTGTTTGATCAAGTCGTCCATATCCTCTGCAATCAGATCGACTATGTTCTCCTCGAGGGCTTCCGATGCCGTCACGGAAACGCTCTCCCGCACGGCTTTTTCCGCCCATGCCTCATTTCGGCCCCGTTTTTTGGCGATTCCCTTAACATAGGCGACCATGTCATTGGTAACCTTGTCCTCCATGGTCTCGTTAATTTCCTGGCCGCCGGCGCCGACGGGATGGGCTGCCCCGATATTGGTCCCCGGGGCCATGGCAGCGATGTCTGCGGCCATGGTGATCATCACGCCGGCAGAAGCCGCACGGGCGCCGCTGGGCGAAACAAAGACCACCACCGGGATATCGCTCTTGTATATGGCCATGACAATGTCCCGCATGGAGTCGGCAAGTCCGCCGGGGGTGTCCAGCTCGATGATAATACAGGCAGCGCCGGCATCCGAGGCTTTTTCAATCCCCTTTTCCACGTATTCGGCCACCCCCGGACTGATGGCATCGGCCACCGGAATGACGTAAACGGTTTCCGATTGAGCAACCGCTGCGCCCCCGCCCCACAGAACGACATCCACGAGTAAAATCGTTATTATTTTAATTAGTTGCATCATAATTTTCCGTTTTGTTATGTCCATTTCTTGATTATTTCTCTCACCCGTCGCTGGTCTGCCCGTCTGCCCGTTTGCCCGTTAACCCGCGGGCCCGTTGAACCCGGATACAAGATCCAAGACTCAGGATTAAGGATATGAAAGACAATCAATCAGTTTCCACCCCATAAGACGTGCATCCTGTATCCTGGATCTTGAATCCTGAAACCTGACATCGGTCCTCTGTCATCTGTCATCTGTCCTCTGTCTTCTTTCCCCTGTCCTCTGCCCTCTGCCTTCTGCCCTCTGTCCTCTGACATCCGACCTCAGTCCTCATTCATCCAGCATCCAGCATCAAGCAACCAGCATCGGCGCGCTAGCGCCTAAGCCCCAGCCGCTGCATCACCTGCTGGATGTCCTCCCAAGTGGCCCGTTTGCTCTCAGGGTTTCTGAGCAGATATGCCGGATGAAAGGTCGGCATCAACGGAATCCCTTGATAATCATGAAACCTGCCCCGCAACCTCGAGATCGGTGCCTGCGTATTGAGCAATGTCTGAGCCGCAAATTTGCCCAATGCGCAAATCACCTCAGGCTGGATAGCGGTAATCTGGCGCTCCAGAAACGGGAAGCAGGTTTCGATCTCTTCCGGCATGGGATTCCGGTTTTTCGGAGGCCGGCACTCTATGATGTTACAGATGTATACATCCTCCCGCTGGAGCCCCATCGCCTGGATAATTTTGGTTAAAAGCTTTCCGGCAGCCCCCACAAATGGCCTTCCCTGCATGTCCTCGTCATACCCGGGCCCCTCTCCGACAAACACCAGCCGGGCATGGGGATTCCCCTCGCCAAATACGATATGGGTACGGGTTTTGGACAACCCGCAGCGCCGGCAATCCCCCAGGTCGCTCCGGATATCTTCCAAAGATTCGACCTCTTGGGTGGATACCGGCCATTGGGCCCATCGTTCCATCCGCTCCAGGGACTGCTGCGAGCAGTCAAACCCGGTCACACCCGTTTCAGCCAGAAACTCCAATGTGGCTTTCACGTGGTCCAGCGTATCGAGGATGGGGTCTTTTGGGTTCGTCATAATTCACCTGTAATGCGCGCATTACACAGTGATAATAGTAATTTTAAGTTGTTTTCGCAACAGCCCGCCTAAGAAGGACAGTCTCTCTCCCGCCGTCGCTCGTTGAGCTATGGCGCGCCCAGCAGAGCTCACAGAGTTCTCAGAGGACGGGTATCAGATGTCCGAGGTCGGATGTCAGAGGTCAGAAGACAGACAGCAGGTGTCTGGTTTCAGGTTTCAGGTTTCAGGGACAAAAGGATTTCACAGAGCTCACCAGGCTTCGCTAAAAGCTACGCCCCGGCAAGCAGAGTTCTCAGAGGACCGGTCGTCGTCCCGGCATGGCGGGACTATGCCTCGGCAGGCTATAATAGTAGTCTCGGACGGTCATCTGGCCATAAGCCAGGCGCATCCGCCCGCTTGTCCTGCCTGTCCCGAGCTTTGTCGAGGGGAGCCAAGTCGAAGGGAGCCGACGCAGTCATCGCTTCGCGAGAAAACGATCTCAGTCCGATGCAGGAAAAGCTATAGTTGGTTGTGGATAAAGAAAGGCCTCGCTCTCAAACATCCCGAAGGGATTGAGCAGCTTTTGTCCGATCGGTATCTCCCGGTCGGACAAATATACTTACTTCTCTGTGATCTCTGTGAGCTCTGTGAGAGATCAAATTCTTAGCGGTTTTATTTTGACATTGAAATCAATGAAAGCTATAGAGCTATACAACCTGATGTGGTATAGAGACCATATATACACTAAATATTTACCCGGTCCCATGGGAGGGTGGCATGATCCAAACAAAAGAGCGTTCGATCATAAAATGGATTTTCTCTGTAACGGTGATCTGGACATTCATATTCGCGGGGTGTTCCGGAGCACAAACGAAAAAAGACGAAAGCCCAGCCCCGCCACCTCCATCCACACAGGCGGCACCGGTGGTTGAAGAACAGAAGCCTCTCTACCTTTATTTTAGCGACATCCTGATCCCAAGAGAGTTGAAAGAGGTTAAAGCGGATTCCTTCGTATTTCGGACTCCGGGAATGTCAGCCGGCGTCCTTGCCCTGAAAGGAAACGTGGAGGTCAATTCCCTGATCGGCTTTTTTGAAAACAACATGGCCAAGGACAACTGGACATTGATCAGCGCGTTTATATCTCCCCGTTCCATGATGCTGTTTCAAAAGGAGAACCGTTGGTGTGTCATCAATATAACAGATCGTCGTTTCGGTACATCAGTGGAGATATGGGTCGCACCCACGGTCGGCGGCACGATTGGCGGCCCCATTGAAGAAGGATTACTGAAGTAGGACCTGCTCTCACAGAGTTCACAGGGACAGAGGACAGATGACAGATGTCGGATGTCAGAGGTCTGATGTCGGAAGGCTGAGGACAGGCCATGGAGGTAAAGGGTCAACGGGCTAACGGGCAGACCCTTCGGCTGCGCTCAGGACAAGCGGGCTAACCGGCTAAACCGAAAATCCGGCTAAACCGACAAGCCGATAGAGAGATTAAACAATAGTCCAGTTTTCTATTTTAAGGCCTTCGACACGCTCAAAGTGACGTAAATTATTGGTGACCAGAATCAGATTATGAGCCAGCGCACTTGAAGCGATAATCAAGTCAAAATCGTCCAACCGCATACCTTTTGATTCCATATCGGACTTTAGCATCCCGAATATTTCAGCGACTTCGATACCTACGGGCACAGTTTCCAAATGCTGTTCAATTTTCCGAACCTTGGCAAGGTTTCCCGCGATCCTTTCTGATTTAAACGCACCATAATACAATTCCATCAAAGATATGACGCTGACTTTCAACGCATCATTCATATGCAGTACTAACTGTTTCTGAACAGCCGGGTTGCCTTTTAGACTGTATATCAATGTGTCTGAGTCAAGTAGGTACATAGATTGTCCGGAGTGGCACAGTATAAACGGAGACAGTCGCTATCGGTTTGCCGGCATGTTGTAAGCCTGTCGAACCATTTGCCGCCTGCGGCGGCGTCATTCGGTCATTAGTTCCGCTTCGCGGAACGTCGTTCGTTGTCCTCAATCTTTTGGGCTTTCAACTTTGAGCTTTCAGCTTTCAACTTTCAGCTTCGAACTTCTACCCTCTCACAGTTCCTGTATTGGTTTTCGCGATACTTTTCTCGCTTTTCTAAGATCTTCAATTATGCTCGCTGCGTCTCGCTCATCCTCCCAAGCCCCGCTCAACTCAAGCAGTATCAGCGCCGGACTTTTAGAATCCGATAGCGCATCCGGATGAGCCAGGGCGGATCGAATCAGATAAAGAACTTGTTGGCTGACCGATCGGTTCTCGGAAGCAGCTAAGCGTTTTAGCTGATCATACAAAGTGTCATCGACACCTTTTATTTGTAAATTTGCCATTTAAACCTCCGATTTTTATGAAAAAGTATTCTTTTTTCATGCACTTTGTCAAGCCCTTTCCAAAAAGAAGGATGATTATGTTGCCCTCAGAGACAGAGAAAGTTCAGTCTCTCACATAGCTCACAGGGTTCTCGGAGGACAGAGGACAGATGTCGGATGTCAGATGTCAGAAGACTGAGGACTGAGGACAGATGTCGGATGTTAGAGGTCTGATGTCGGAAGGCTGAGGACAGGCCACCGGGCTAACGGGTCAACGGGCTAACGGGCAAACCCTCCGTGCGCTCTGTCAGAGATGATCACTTTATAAGGCGAACTATACGATCGAGGAGAAGGTGGGCGACGTCGTCTTTTTCCATCAGGGGGAGGGATTCCGATCCGCCGTCCTTATAGAACAGCGTGATCTTATTGGTGTCTGCTTCAAAACCGGAATCGGCTGAACCGATCAGGTTTCCGGCAATCATGTCCAGGTTTTTCCCTTTGAGTTTTTTCCCTGCGTTGGCCTCGAGATCCTCAGTTTCAGCCGCAAACCCAACCAGAATTTGACCGTCTTTTCGTTGTCCCAGTTCCTTCAGCATGTCGATAGTCGGCTCGAGCTCGAGGGTCATGCTTTTACCGGTTTTCTTTATTTTTTGGGCTGTTGCCGCTTTGGGCTTAAAATCCCCTACAGCCGCTGTTTTGATAATAATATCCGACTGCTGGGCGAGATCGAGCACTTGTTTAGCCATCTCCTCGGCTGTCTCGGCAGGTATCACCTCCACGTTCAGTGGCGGGTGGAGGCTAACCGGTCCGGACACCAGGCTCACGGAGGCGCCCCGGTGTTTCGCAGCCCGGGCAATGGCATACCCCATTTTGCCGGAAGAAGGATTACTGATGAATCGGACCGGATCGATTATTTCCCGAGTGGGTCCGGCAGTGACCAGAATTCGCTTACCCTCTAGGTCATTCGGTGTCAGGGCAGCGATGGTCCGATCCAGAATATCCACCGGGTCCGGCAGCCGGCCGGGACCGACCGTGCCGCAGGCGAGGCTCCCAGCATCCGGCTCCACAACAATACAGCCATCAGATCGAAGTTTTTCTATATTCCGCTGAACCGGGAGGCTTTCGAACATGTGGGTGTTCATGGCCGGACATACAATTTTCGGCGACGTGACCGCGGTTAAAAATGTACTCAAGGCATCATCGGCTATACCGTTGGCAAGTTTTCCGATAATGTTGGCGGTCGCAGGCGCTATAATGGCTGCATCTGCTTCCGTGGCCCAGTCGATGTGCCGAGTGGTGGTCTCATCCCCTTCCTCAAACAGATCGTCAGTAACCGGCTGGCCGGATAATGCCTCAAAGGTGGTGGCACCAACAAACCATTGGGCATTCTTCGTCATAATCACCCGCACGCTGGCTCCTGCCTGGGTGTAGAGCCGCAGCAGTTCAACGGCTTTGTAGGCGGCGATCCCGCCGCTGACACCCAGCACCAAGTTTTTATCTTGAAGTTGTCCTGTCATGCTCTGTATCGCCCTGTTCGTTATTTAGAGGAAAGGGTGTGCTTGCTAGCCGGTTAGCTGATAGAGAATGTCATTTGCCGCCTGCGGCGGCGTCATTTTGTCATTTGTTCCGCTGCGCGAAACGTCATTCATTGTTTGTAATATATGTGCTCTTTTAACTTTGTTTGTGGGGTCGACTTGTAGGGTCGAAGCCTATAGTCGAAGCCCCAAGCTTTCAGCTTTTTAACCCTTAAATCTTGGATCGCGAATCCTGAAACCCGACACCTGCCTTCTGTCTTCAGACCTCTGCCCTCCGACATCAGACATCAGACATCCGACATCTGAAATCTGTCCTCCGTCATCTGTCTTCTGTCCTCTGTCTTCTGTCCCCTGGCCTTCAGCTTTCAACTTTGAGCCGTAAGTTAATTAATCGCCAATCGCCGCGATCAGCACACCGGCGGCAAATGCGATCTGGAATATAATCTGGGTTACCGTGGCTATGGTTCGAAGCGTTTTACCCTCATCCAGCCGTTTGGGAACGATGATGGTGTCCCCCGGATCGACCGGTACGTTATTGAAGCTGCCGGTGGTAAACCGCTTTTGTTCACCATCCCAACCCGCAAAACCCAAGAAACTGCTTTGGGCGTTGCTGAACACCCGGCCGTTTGCCTTCACCAGGTACATTTGTTTTCTATCTGCTGTCTTTCTGGTCCCGCCGACGAAATCGATGTAGTCGCCTACGGTTTTTCCCTGTTCAACGAAGATGGCATTGGGATTGAAGACCTCTCCTAGCACGTTCACAAAATCTGGCCTTGGTTTGACGATGAGTCGATCTCCCGGCATGAGTCTGAAATTTCTCTGGGACGTGGGGACGGCCATGAGCCCCTCCATATCGATCACCATTCGACCTGTGGGGCTTGCCGCCCGGAGCTTGTTCAGCAACTCTTTCTGGTGTGCAAGCTCTTGCTGAGCAATGGCGACATCCTGGGGATCCAATATGGTGCTGGCCCGGAGAGAACTCTGGGTAAAAATCTCCTCCTCGAGCTGTCTAATGTATTCATCGATACTCTGCTGCTGCAATTCGCGGGCCTCTTCGCGCAGAAATATCGCTCCGGCCGGATAGGCCTCTGCGGTCAAACCGCCGGCCCGTTGAATGACATCAAAGATCCGTTCCCCTTCGGAGTATGAATACTCACCCGGAAATCGGAATTCTCCTTCCAGGGTCACCTTGCGCTCAAGGGCTTGCTGGTACAGGGGAATCCGGCGGATGTAAACGGAATCGTCAGGGGCCAGTTCAACATTGTTCTATGAATCTCCCTGAATGGCCTTCTCCGGTGAAAATGGAATAACGAGATTTTCGGTCCGTTTGTTGCCGGGGACGATCCGGGATATGGAACCGTGTTCCATAAACGCCCGTTCCGTAAAATTTCCGGCCTGAAAAATGAGATCCCGAACGGTCATGTTTTCGAACAATCGATACGTGCCCGGATTTTTAATTTCACCCCGAATAATGACTTCGGGGATGTCTTTCTTTTCCCATCGATCATGAATGATGACCCGGTCCCGGTCCTGGAGCACCAGATCTTCATTGACATCACCATCCAGCATTTTCCCCAGATTGAATAGGATCACCTCCGGATGGTAATCCGGCGGCACCAGGCGAATGATTTCGGCCTTTGGCAGATACGGTTCGGGCAGTAGCGCGTCATAGGTTGGAATTAGATCGCTGAGGCGCATGTTGGGGCGAAATTCGTAGGACCGTGGATATTTGACGTGTCCTTCGAGGTAAACCACCTTTTCAGCCTCATCATGTACCGGAAACACCTTGATCAGATCACCATCCTTGAGGGTGGTGGTAAAATCTTCGGCGTTTTGCTTCTCGACGGCGATATTAAAGCTCTTTACTATGCGACGCTGATGTTTTTCGATCCGCTCGACAACGACGTTCTGAAGATGACCGATGGCCAACACGCCCCCGGCCAGATCAATGGCATCCTGTAAGGTCTCCCCTTTACGGACCTCATAAATGGCCGGGCGCTTGACGTTCCCGGCCACTCCCACCACCGGACCGATCACCGGAAAGAAGATGATGTCACCAGTTTTTAGCCGTTTGTCCTTCCGCATGTCGCCGGCCAGGAAGAATTCGTACAGATCCAGGCTTTCGATCACCTGTCCCTTTCGGATCAGGCGAATGTCTCTGAGGGTTCCATTTTTCAGAGCTCCGCCGGCGGCAAATACGGCCGTCACCATGGTGGACAGCGAGCTGAGCTGATAACTGCCTGGATATTGGGCCTGACCCACTACAAATACCTAGATCGAGCGAATGCGTCTCATGGTGAGGCTAATCTGAAAATCCGGATAATATTCCTTGAACTTTCCGCTCAGCAGCGATTTAAGCTCGGCAAACGTCAGCCCGCTGGCCTGAACGATGCCCAGTCTCGGTAGTTCAATGGCGCCATCCCGGTTAACCGTAACTTCATATTTGTGTTAGACTTTTCCCCAGAGAAATACCGTAAAGTTGTCGTCCGGTCCAACGACATAGTCATCCCCCACCGGTACGTTCTCCAGCGGGGTGAACGAAATCACGTCTTGTTCAAATCCAGCATACCCGAATTGCTCCAACGGTTCGAACAGCTCTTCCGCCAGCGTTCCGGCAAAAAGCTGCTCGATCCTGGATGGCCCCTCGGGCCTGGTTGCTCTTACAGGTCGCTCTTCAGGGGCCTTCTCTTCTTTTTCAGCACTCTTCATTAGTTCTTCGAGTTCGGGAAATTTTTCGAGCAGGGCCTTGCGTGTGTCCTCGTCCATCGCCGACAGCAGGCGCCGTTTTTCATTATCTGATAGCTTATCCAGGAGAAGCTTCTGCTCGCTTTCACTGAGAGATTTAAAGAGTTCAATTTTCTCTTTGTCACTGATGGAATTGAACAGCGCTGTTCTCTCATATGTCGACATTCGATCGAACCGCTCTTCAACCTGAGCACGATTTATCCCCTGACCTCGACTGGTGGAAACCGTATTAGATCCGGATGACGTATTTTTGTTCTGGGTATTTTGAAATTGGGTATACTGCTCATACAAACTCTGGGCCATCACGGGCTGCGCAATGAACATAAACAGAGTCACCAGGCACACGATTCGCGTGACCAAGGAATGTCGATTGTAGAATCTTTTCATTTTAGCTTATTCTCTCTTGTATCTTGTGTCTTGTATTTTGTGTTTCGTGTTTGGCGTCTTGTGTTTCGCAATAATATCCAGCATCCTGAATCGAGTATCTATCATTTGGTGGAAATCCGACCTCTGACATCTGCTTGCCCGCCGAAGCTTGATCGAGCGAAGGCGGGACCTCTGTCATCTGTCCTCCGCCCTCTGTCTTCTGTCTTCTATCCTCTGCCCTCCGTCCTGTGATCTCCTCCCTCCGACATCCGACATCTGACATCCGAATGTCTCACGGCGACACCGGCGCACCGACTGTCGCTGCATCCCATGTCAGGAGAAATTGATAAACTTTATCGAGGGCGGTCTTTTTCTTTTTTTTCATGGCCTTTATTTTTCGGGAATCATACATGGCCAGAAGCTGTTCCCGCCATTTATACGTATCTTCGGCCCCCTCCTTGATCTGCTGGTTTCCGGCAATAATCATCTCTACATCCTGTGTTTCAATGCCGTTCATTTTCAGGCGGAACCCCCCCAGTACTTTGCTTGCACCCCGAATGTAAAGCACATGGAGCTGGGCAAGTTCGCCATCTTCGGGTTGGATCCGTTCCAGCAGATGGAAGAAGCGCTCATAGATAGGAATCACGTTATTGTTCAAGGCTTCAAGGACTGCCGCTTCAGTCGTAAAGTTTTCACCCACAACGGCACTATACTGCTCCCAGGCAGCCGCCTCCAAGCTGGCAATGCCGATAATGTCTCTATTCACATAATTGACCAGATCCATCTTTTTCGGGTTGATCGAACAGGTCCAGAATAGCGCTGGCAACACCAAAGCTACTAATAATATCAGTCTCCTCTGCCGAAATTGAATGCATCCCATTTTGAGGGTAACTTTTGAAGCCACAAAACTAATGTGAGCTGCTCCTACGGGGGTGATTGATTTCTTAACGGGGCTCTGCTAATCGTTTGTCTAATCTGCCATTCATCCGTATTATCCCTGTGAAATACTTCACACAAAGGGTTTGGCAGATTGCCCCGGGGATAGATCCTTACAAGGCCGCAAATTAACAGACCTGCAAAAAGGTGTCAACGAAATGACAAGCAGCTGGTCTAAACAATATAAATTTGGTCGTGGTAAACAGGCACATACCAAAAGGATGTCTTTTAAGATTCCATATGTTAAATTTGGATCAGGGCATAGAGACCTGCCCAATGGCAGTATTTAACACCTTGTGGTATTTAAATTGCACTCACCAAGCATGGCGCAGTAAAAACATAGAAAGAAGTGTATTTTATTTATAAACCCGATACACCGCCATGGGGCTTTAGATGCATTTTAGATCAGGTTCTGAGCATGCTCAACGGAATCTCCTGTGTTGACCATCCTGACCCGTAGAATATATTTCCTGAGAACGTTTCCGTGGCTTTGGACGTTAACCGTCGCTGTCCCTCTCTTCTTATCTGGTCCTTCCCTTTGTATGGGTGCAGATGTACCATTTAACAAGGCCGCCAATTGGGGCGGCACCGGTTTGTTCGAAATTTCCAACGCCAGAATTCTCGATGATGGCGTGTTTCGTCTTGGATATGCTTACGCCGATCCCTTTCAATGGATTGTGATTGGCATGGGAGTTTATCCCGGCCTTGAAGTTACAGGACGATACACGGAAATCACTAATATTGACGGCGGCTTAGGGGAGGACTTCGGAAATTACAAGGATAAAGCTATTGATATCAAATATCAGATTCTGGCTGAAACCAGAGGACATCCGGCGATTGCAATCCGTGTGCAAGACTTGATCGGTACCCGCACGTTTCCGGCAGAATATATCGTGATCAGCCGACAGATTTTTCCGTTTGATTTTACGGTGGGTTTGGGGACCAAAAGGCTCAGCGGTAATCTTGAGTTTCTCGGGCTTGACAATATAGGCCTTTTTGGCGGTATTGAATGGGCCTTTCACAAGAGGGCGAATTTGGTTCTTGAGTACAATCCCACAAAATATGAGAATGGCCCGAAGCTAGGGCCTGACCAGGAAAGAGCTATTTCTGATGGGGCCTCATCACCAATAAATGTTGGCATTAAATCAGAAGTCTTCCGCGGCATCAACCTGGGTGTTTCATGGCAGCGCGGTGATACCCCAGGAGTCATAGCAAACCTCAGTATACCATTGGGGGACTCCATTATTCCCAAGGCTCCGGACCCACCCAGATGGCGAACGACCGCCCCTCCCGCTTTTACCCAAGTGGATGCAGAACCGCGGATGCGACGCATTCAGCAGGAAATCGAGAAAGCAGGCTTTCGGGAGGTGTCCGTATATACCAATGGCGCAACTCTCACAGCCGAGTTCACGAACCAAAGGTACATCCACAACCAGAAGGCCGCCGGCCGTGTGTTACGCATTCTTCTGGCATACGCCCCTAAAGATGTGGACATGCTGACGGCGGTGCTCACTATATGGCGCATACCAATCTTAAAGGTCTCCGTCCGTCCGGGTCACCTGGACAAGTACCTCATGGGAAAGATGCGGCAGGATATTTTCGAAGAACTGGTAACGGTGGAAACCGTAAGGGCTAAAAGCCTGGGCCCCCTTCGCGATATGTCTTCTGCGGACAGGTCCGGAAGTCCGGATTGGAACTGGGGCATCAAGCCTGAATTTCAAACCTTTCTCAATGATCCTTCCGGAATATTTAAATTCCGTATCGGCATCATGCCCTATGCCAACGCCATAGTCGGAAAAGGATCAGAGTTATTCGGCTCGTACATGATCCCCTTCTACTCCAACATCAGTTCCAGCAATGTCCCACCGCCGGATGCGGTCCGGAGTGATGTCCATTTATACCAAGGCTCAGAGCCGACCCTTGACCGATTGGAATACAACCAGGTATTTCGGTTGACCAAACAGACCTTCGGAGGCTCTAGCGCCGGATATTTCGATCTGATGTACGCAGGATTTGCCGGTGAAGCACTGACATTCTTGGGTAACGGTGGGGTGGCGATTGGGGCATCCGGTGATTGGGTCAAAAAACGGGTTCCCGGTACCGATTTCGAATTGTTCGATGATCAGGACTATTATACGGCGCTCGGGAATTTGTACACTTACATCAGACCATTTGATGTAACTTTATTGACCCAGTATGGCCGGTTTTTAGGTGGGGATGTGGGCTTCCGTTTCGAGGCCAGTCGAACCTATGAAAACGGCACCGTCATTGGAGCCTGGTACAGTTTCACCGATACGGACCATTTTCTGACAGATATGAACAGGGGGTACAACGACAAGGGCGTGTTTGTTCGGATTCCAGCCAACATGTTCTCGCCGCGAGAATCGCGAACCACATATCGCTACGCGTTTTCACCATGGACCCGTGATGTGGCGCAAATAGTATGGCATCGAACCAACCTCCACACCTTCGGCTCGGATCTCATGCCCTACCGGTTTAAGGGAAAGATGGATCGGATGGCGAAATAGGGAATTAAGGGGTTCAAGGATTCAAGGATTCGAGGATTCAAGTGAAACGCCTAAAGATTAAGGTGAAAATAATAACCTCGACCACTTAAAAAACTGGTCGCCCCCAGCTCCGCCATAGGTTTTTCATCCTTGGTCAGGAGTTCTCGAAGGAGTTTTATTGCTTGGTAATCAGTGTCTTCAGTATTTCACTCGACCCCTTGGATTCTTGGCCCCTTGAATCCTTAGCTACACCATATATTGTGCTTTGCCTAATGCCGGACTCAACAGAAGGTATTTATCTGAAATTTTGTGTCTTTTTCAACTATCCGGAAAAAAACACTTGCACTCGATGACAAGGTGGAATATGTAACTAATATAATTTGTTAGGGGGCAAGGCAGTCGGATCAACTATCGAAGGGGGGAAGATCCAAATGCAAAGAAAATGGCTTTATTTCAAGTTCTTAGTGATAGTAACAGCTTTTGTGTGTGTTTTGTTTATCGTGGGCCCTGTAAACGTTTTCGCTGCTGAAGGTGACGCTGCCAAAACCACCACAACCGAAGCCCAGTCTCCGAATGTTACCAAAGAAGCAGTTGCTCTTAAGGGCGGCGCGAAAGGAATCAGCGGGCTTGCCATAGCTGGAATTGTAATTGGTGCCACGGTAATTTTCGCAGGGTTAGCAGCGTCGACTTCAGGCGGGACCACAGGCGAACACCCATAACAGACAAATTACATTCGATAAAAAAGCGGGGCTCATACCCCGCTTTTTTATTTGTGCCGTTATCATTTCTAACCGGCTAACCCTTCGACGCGCTACTCTCGCTCAGGGCTGACTGGCTGGCCTAGTTCAATATGCCCCCTTCGGCCAAATCATTCGCCAAACAGTTTTCATAATTATCTTAAGATCCGTTGCTAATGTGCAGTTTAAGACATATAGCCGGTCAAGCTCTACCCGCTCGCTGTAATCATTAACATCGCTCCTTTCACCTGTCTGCCACGGACCTGTAATGCCGGGTTTCATAGCGCAATAAGTCAAAGCGGTTTCGGAGTAGTAGTTGCGCAATTCTTCGGGGACAATTGGATGGGCGCCGACTACGCTCATATCTCCAAATAGAACATTGATAAACTGAGGCAACTCATCGAGGCTGGTTTTTCTGAGAATCCAGCCGACCCGGGTTACACGGGGATCGTTCTTCAGCTTAAAATTGCGTTCCCACTCTTTCCTGAGGTCTTCATTTTCCTCCAGCAAGGTTGTTAAACGTTTATCGGCATCGATACGCATTGTCCTGAATTTCAAACACATGAATCTCCTTCCACTCTCCATCACCCTTGGATGCCCGTAAAAAATGGGTCCCCAATCTTCTAGTTTAATGAGGATCATAATCAGAAACCAAAGTGGAAATGTTGCAATAATCACGAAAGTAGAAAAAGAAAACAGGATATCGAAAGTTCTTTTCCATGTGGGAAAAAGATTGAGGTCCATCAAAGGCATGTTCCCGATATAGTCCACCTTCGCTTTCTGTATGCCGACAGTAAACAAATCCGGTACCATCAGCACGTTCACTCCACGAGTACCAAGATTCCAGATCAGTCTGTTGATTGTTTTTTCTGCACTCATGGGTAGAGCGATAAACAACATGTCTATTTTGTTTTCCAGGATATATGCCTCACATTCGCTTATTTTTCCTAAAAGCTCTCCGACTTTTTTTTCATATCGGTAAACGTGCGCCCCTTTATTGATTGAATCACCAAAATAGCCGATAAGACGAATGCCCATCCATTTGTCTCTCATCAGATCATTTCCAATACGCTGTCCTGCTATACCGGTGCCGACAATAACCGCTGTGCGTATATTATATCCTTTAGTTCGAAAAATCATAAGGCAAATACTGGTGAATATTCTTAATGTTGCCATTGCGGAAAAAATCAACAAAGCCCATTTATAGAAGATAGGGACACGTAAAAGTACATAGGGCCACAACAATTTGAATTGTTGCTCTTTAGAAAGAAATAAAATGATAATGTTAATTGAAACTAATACAACAATTCATGAGAACAGTACCGATCTTAATTGTTGTGTTATGATAGCTTTTCGCCAGGATCTGTAAACATCAAAAATAGAAAAACTAACAATCGTAAGCAGGCTTCCGAAAAGAGCCAACCCCCGTACAAGTTCAGGAGGAGCACTTTCGCTGATCATTAAGGTACCGGCTAATACAAAACCTACGTCTGCGATTTTCTGAATTAATGTAAAAAAAGGGGCATATGTCTTTAAAATTGGCATTTTTATTTTTTCTTGAATTTAAAAATTTTGAAAAGTTTAAGTTAGTTTTTGAATATGTTATTTAAATTTCTTTTTTGTTTATGGCCCGTTTTTCCGACAATTAATACTAAAATTTGGAAATTTTAAATTTTTGTTTACCTGAATTAATAAAAACGCTCAACATTTAATTAATATTATAATGAGGCTATTTTTAGAATTATTTTTATTTAAAACAATATAGATTTGTTCTTTAAAACTGTTTTTTACTACTTCTTATTATGTAATAATATATGACGTAGCGTTCCGTTCAGTACTCCAAAAAACTGTGCGAATGATCTACCCAATAAATATAATGGCGATTTAATAGCAACCTTTATGTCCTTTTTTCGAGTCTTAATTGAAAAGGTATAGTTGTTACAAAAAAGGTATCTATTGCTCCGGCAAACACTATTGATCCAGTATTGAAAAAAGGATAGATTAGAACTGATGTCAGAATTAAGGGCGGCAATAAAAGTTGTATTTTCATTGTTTGAGGGGTATGGGAATCATTTACAACTTTTTGTGGATTCTTTTTCAGAGCCAACATTCTCCAGTACGCGAATTTGTACTTCTTTTTTAAATAATCGTAAAATGTATTAGGATGTGTATGATAAACTACTGCTTCAGGAATAAAAACCATTTTATATCCCTTACTTGAAATTCTATAAGATAGTTCTATATCTTCCGCGCATGCTACAGGGAAACTATTATCATACCCGTCAAATTTTACAAATATTTCTTTTAAGAACCCAGCAGAATAAGTGTCGATTAAGTCTATGTATTTTCTTTTTGTCATTTTATTATATTTATCTTCGTATTCTAATTGTGTAAATTTCGCTATTGGTTCTATTTGATTGGTTTTGTACCGACCTTTTGTTCCAACAATATTTTTATCTTTGAATAGAGGTTCAGTCATTTTCTGAATCCAATCTTTATTTGGAATACAGTCGGAATCGGTGAATAGAATTATATCCCCTTTTGCTATTGAGGCTCCTAAATTTCTTGCTGCAGCAGGCCCTGCATTGTCCTGCCTTACCAACCTGATGTTGTTTATATCTTTTAAAATTTCATTCGTTTTATCAGTGGACCCATCATCCACAACGACTATTTCATATATTTCATTATCAATATTTTGTTTTTTAAGTCCAATTATGCAATTTTTTATGTGTTCCTCTGCATTGTAAACTGGAATTATTACAGTAATTTTAATATCTCGTTTTTTTTATACATTTTTCTTATGTTATTTAATTTATTGGAATATGTGCCGGGATAATTTGTACGCTCCTTTGATAAGTCTTTTCATTTCAAAAGGATCTTTAAAAGCTTGGATTCCTTTAGAAAAAATGTAATTAGGTCTTAAATAAAATTCCTTTCTCGCTCTATCACAAAATTTTACTAATTCTTCTGATGTAAGATTATGCTTGTTGACAATACAGTTATGCATCCCTTCTTTAGTTAACCATTCGTTAAATTTATTTGTTTGTATGTATCCTTTTTTTTCAGCCCAAATAAAAGCCTCTGTGCCTGGGTAAACCATAATAGGAAAAATTTGGGCCGTATCAGGATTTAATTCTTTTGCAAATTTAAGGGTTTTCTCAAGTGTTTCTTTAGTCTCTCCTGGATTTCCAAGTAAAAAGCATGCATGTATTAAAATTCCAGCTTCTTTTGCATCATTAAAAAATCTTTTTATTCTTTCTATTGTAATATTTTTTTTCATATTATCTAAAATTTTTTGATCACCGCTTTCAACTCCTACACATAACAATCTGGCTCCGGCCTTTTTTAGTATTTTCATAGTCTCTAAATCTACATCGCACCTTGAATTTGCGGACCATTGAAAATCCAGCCCTCTTTTAAGTATTTCCTCACCTATAGCAATGCTTCTCTTCTTATTCAACGTAAAGGTATCATCTTAAAACATTATTTCTTTTATATCAGGAAAATTAATATGTATATAATCTATTTCGTCTATTACATTTTTTATACTACGATATCTTACTTTTTTTCCGAAAAACACCTGAGGGTATACGCAATAAACGCATTTATGAGGACAACCTCTTCCTGTAACAATTGTCAAAATTGGATATTTACTATGTGAATAGAAGTAATCCTTATAATTCAAATGTTTTTTGTAAATTTTACTAACAAATGGCAAATCGTCTAAATTATGATTATTGTTTCTTTCTATGTTGTGATATGTTTTTTGATTCCATTTAAAGCTTAGTCCTTCAATATTTTTTAAATTTGTTAAATTATATTTTCCATTTGAGTCGATACATTTTGCGAGGTCCTTAATGGTATAGTCATATTCTCCTCTTGCTACTGCATCTATCCCATCTCCCATTCTTAATGTCTCTTCAGGCAAAGCGGAAACATGAGGTCCAACGAAAACACTGAAAGCATCGAGATATTCTTTTAATTTTAAACAAAACTGGTAGTCATTATAAATTGATGGCGTTGAAGTATCAATAACGACGATATCATATCTGTAGTTTTTTACTTTTTGTATAATATCATTGGAATTCATTCGTTTCGCAGGAGCATCTATTAGTGTGATTTCATGTCCGTCTTTTTCTAATGCTCCTGCAGTGTAACACAACCACATTGGATAATAAAATGTTCCGCTTTTTGTAACGGCTGGGCTTCTTTGTTCTCTTGAAAATTTACCGACTTCTGATAAAAAAGGTGGATTTATAAATAGTATTTTCATAGTAAAGTTTTTCTATTTTTCTTTATCTCACAAATTTTATTTCAATTTTTAAGTTCTATATTTTTTCTGGTGCTTTTTGTCTGTAAAAATTTTGCTAAAGAATTTGCGAATTCATGTGCTTTATCTCTATTTTGAGAATATAATTCACCAGGATAAGTCACAGCATAAACTTTTGCTAAAAATCACTTACCTTCTCTCGATGAGGCTTATTATTTAATGCCTTTATTATGTAATTATTCAAATTTCCTCAATTTTTCACATCATGGGTTATTCCATGACCTCGATAAAAAGCTTTACCTAATACAATGACAGGTTTTAATTGCATTAATGCCTCTACACCGACTTTGGAATTTATAGTAACAACACAATCTGCATTTTTTATCAAATCAAAAGAGTTTACTCTCGGATGAATCAATTTTGTATTGTGAGATTTTAGATAGTATCGAGTCGGCCAAAGCGCATGGGCACCTATTGCAGCTGAATGCTCTTTTACATACAACTTATATCCATAAGGAAGGCAACGTCCCAAATATTCAATTAAGGCTTCCTGATTAATAAACTCTGGAGATCGTACGTACAATTGGAAATTATGTGGAACATGTAATGGGTAATATATGTATTTTTCTCCTGATAACGGTTGCTCATATGTCTTGCTTAATATTCTTCGTCTAATATATTTTTTGATATTTTCTGCTACTGTGAATCCAACTGAATCATATTCTTCTCTTTCTTTTGTAATATATTTGTGATAAATTTTTCTCTTAAATTTTATCCAATTATCAGTTGCCAATAGTTTTGAAATCCCCATATCCTCAAAATTATGCCTGTCTTTTACAGGTATATTAACGGGTGATGTTTCTATATACTTATCCCATTCGATCTTTGAATACATTTTCACTTTTTCATCGTAAGATTGGTCATTTTTTATTTTTGCATAAGGAGATTCGCTAAATAAGATTCTACCTAGGAACATGGAAGGCTCAATAAATATGTTTTTTACTCCAGCATTTTTGGATGCATAGTATTCAGTTTGATTGGCCATAAATCCACCCAGCTCCTGTACCACAAAACTAATTTGGTTCTTTGCAAATATCCTTTTTAATACAGATAAATACTTTGCGCTTTTGTCTAGTAATTCACTCTCTTTTTTTTGTTTGATGTAAACCGATCGTGTGTAAACAGACTCCTTATAGAAGCTATTCCGTAATTTGATTCAATCTTATCTGACAGTGCGACGCCTTTTTCTTTTATATCGACAATTTCAGCCATTTTTTGCATACTAAAGTAAGGAATACATTCTTTTTCCAAAATTTTGTCCTCTGCCTCGTGGAAGGTTATAAAATCAACATTTGGGTATCCTCTTTCTTTCAATATCGACAGGGCCTTTAAAAAAAATTCAATCTCCCTTATCGCCATTATTGAGAAAATAATATCAAACTTCATTATTTATCCTCTATAATATTTAATTTTTTAAGAATTTTTTTATTTATTAATCTAATATTTTTTTTATTTTCAATCATATTCAATAAAAATTAGAGCTCAAATTTTTTATAAAAATAATAAAAAATTTTCAACCATTCTACATTTTCCTAAGTCGCTCTATGATTGGCTTTTCGCTCTCATAGACGCGCTTCACACCATCTCCCAGAGATTTCTCAATAACTCGAATATCTCTTACAAGTCGCATCAGACCACCAGGTTCTACTGAAGCAGCATGATCACTTCCCCACATCGCTCTGTCTATTGTTATATGTCTCTCAATAAAAGCTGCACCTAATACTACAGCTCCATAAGTAGTCTGTAAACCGACTTCGTGACCAGAGTAACCTACAGGACAATTATATTCTTCTTTCAATGTCTGTATCATACGAAGGTTGAGTTCTTCCGGTTTACATGGATAACTACTCGTACTATGAGCTAAGAGTAATAATTCATCGTTCAAAACTGTAGTCGCATTTCTTATTTGTTCCATTGTTGACATTCCAGTTGACAGTATTGTAGGCCTACCCATTGAATTGATATGTTCTACCAATTTTTTATCTGTTAAAGATGCAGATGCGATTTGATAACACGCAGGTTTAAATTGTTCTATAAAATTTACTGATAGTATATCCCAGCAGGAAGCAAACCAACATATATCTTTATCTTTGCAGTAAGTATCTATTTGTGAATATTCATCATATCCAAATTAAACACGCTCGCGATATTCCATATATGTAATTATTCCCCAAGGAGTCTCTCTCAAGAGATCTTTCTGATCATCAGGAACACACAAATCTGGAGTTCTTTTCTGAAATTTTACTGCATCACAACCAGCCAAAGCAGCAACATCAATTAATTTCTTTGCGGTATTGATATCGCCATTGTGCTTTATACCAATCTCTCCAATAATAAAAGTTGGATATTGATCACCAACATTTCCTTCTCCAATTTTTATAGAACGAGGCATTTTTTTACCTTTCTTTTTTTTCAATTATAATTTCTACTAATTCTCTTATAGCGCCATTGCCGCCGACAGATGAAAGAACAATTTGGGCTGATGTTTTAGCTTTCTCATGTGCATCGCTTGGAACAACTCCGCACCCAGCTATTCTCAAGCAACCTATATCATTGACATCATTACCGACAAAAATGACGTTATCAATATTAATATTTTTTTCTGTTAACCATTTTTTAAGAACATTTTCCTTTGGCTCGAGAATTCCATTAATGCAAACCAACCCCAGTTTTTCACTTCTAGCCTGTACAACTCGATTTTCCTCACTCGAAAGAATTAGTATTTCAATTCCGTATTTCTTTAATTTTGAAATTCCTAATCCGTCGCTGCGACTGCAAAAAACTGCTTCACGCCCATCTTCGAGTATTATCACTTTATTGTCAGTAAAAACGCCGTCGAAGTCAAACACAATGGCTTCAATTTGATCTGGAAGAAACTGCATATAGTTTTTTTTATTTTTCATTAACAACAATGCCTCGGCTACAGTAATATCTTAGGGATCATCTATTTCGAGACATCGCTCTTCTGGTATAATATACATCACTGTTTTTCTGTAAAAACGATGCTTGGTTTTCATAAATCCAGTAGTATGCATTACATAAACAGCGCCCGTTTCAATAAATTGTTGTCCACATTCTTGGCGTAATGCACGTTTTCTTTTATCGTGATTAATACCTACTGCATCTCCATTCTTATTCTTTTCCCATAGAAAGTAGTGAAAAGGTGCAACTGCCAATGCTGAATCGGCATTTTTCTTTAATAACAGATCATCCGTACCATCAATATCTTCCGCTAAGGTAAGAGGTGTAGTACATTGCAAAAATACGACAATATCTGCTTCATAGCCTTCATTTTCTCTTAAATATTCAATTGTGTGTATTAGTGCTGACTCCGAAGAGGCTGTATCTCCGGTAATTTTCAAAGGACGCTTTACTACTTCTACATAATAATTATTTGCTACTGAAGCAATTTCAACATCATCATTAGATACAACTACGCGGGTAATTTTTTGAGAATGAAATGCGCTTTCAATTGTATACGCTATTAAGGGTTTTCCTGCTATATACTTGATATTCTTTCGAGGAATACCTTTAGATCCACCTCTATCAGGTATAATCGCTAATATTTCTTTTTTCTGTTTGTAGTTTTTTACCAATGTAAAATTTTCTTTTTTAAAGATTTTTTGTACCATTAACCAACAACGAATTATATATAATATATCATTGAAATTTTATTTTGAACTGTATATCTAAAAAGCTTTCAAAAAATATAAACAAAAGCTATTTACAAAATTTTATACAAATAATAGTATTAAATCAAATATTTCTATAGTCACTATAGAGCAAGAATTAGTAAATTATGTAATACAATTCAACACTTTTAATACCTATCCACGATACATTAAATAGTTAACTGAATGATTTGCATTCATAGGTAGTGACTTAATCAATACAAACCATATACAGTTAAAACAGCATACTTATTTTCTCAAAATCGAGATAATATTCTTTCCAGATAATTCTTTTAAAAACCCTTTGTATCGTGTTCCAGAGAAACGACAAATTCTTCTTTTTTTCTTTAAGTCCCTCTTTTACCATTATTATAGTTTGCTCACAACCCACTTTTTTATAACTCAAAACCAGAACTTAAGGAAATGGTTTCTTCAATTTTATTTTTTGTTAATCCTCAGAAATAAAACAATTTTTCAAGAACCAACACTTATTCTTCTGCGCTTCATTCTAAGCTCGAGCGTTAAAGTAATCAATGATAGTAATAGTGTTATATATATAAAAGGTGATACAAGGAAGGTTATATTTCCTGTAATAGTTGAATATAAAAAAGTGACAAGTGCCCAATAAAACAAGGTTGCGCTAGCATAAGCTTTTGCTAATAATATACTTTTAAATAGCTTTATTATAATACCGATTAGCATACCGTATATAAGTAAAATGCCAATTGCTCCTTTTACACCTGCTATTTCAAGAAATATGGCAGGTGATCCACCCGGGTAGATACTCCCTGCCTCAATCACTTCTATATATCTGGTACCTAAAGATTTTCACATTAAATAACCTACTGATCTATCTCCTGGGGAGGGTGAGTCGCTAAAAATAAATTCAATAGCTTTCATTGGTTGATAATTTTCTTCTAAAACGACTCGATCAAACGCAAGGTTCCATAATTGTCCCTGTTGAACGAAAACTCTATGTCCTATATAAAAAAGAGCTATTCTCATATTAGATTCAGATCTATTTCTAACAAAATGATTGCTGACAGCTATAACCGATAATAGACAATTTAATATAATCAGATAAATGAATGCTCTCTTTAGTTTTTGTAAAACCTTAATTTCTTTTCTTTTTATATAATTCATTGAAAAGTACCATACTGCCAAAGGAACAAGTGCATGATTTATGGAATAATCAATACTAGTAAATTTATTTCCTGTTAAAACAAAATATACATTGTAAAATAAAAAAAGAGTTATATAAAAGATTGGAATAACATTATATTGATTTATTCTAATGTAGGCTCCTAAGCCTATAAGAAAAAAAAACTAAAGGTCGAAATTTTGACAATTCGTGTAAAATATACCTGCTTTCTTTACAAATTCTCCTTTATCAAGTTCACCAGCAGTAAAACCTGAGGTAAAAAACTCAAAATAAAGTCCTATTATAAGTAGCAAAGAAGCTATAAATATTCCTTTATAAATGATTTTATCAATTCTTTGTCTCCATTCAATTTGTCTATGACTTTTTAAAACAATAGGAATTTTTTGAAGCCGATATCCAATTATCATTCCGCCATAAAGGCTTATAAACAATACTATTAATATCACAGTTCCAAATACAGATTGACCTCCAATATACTGAAACAGTTCAACAGCAAATACATTGTGAGTATCTAAAAAATATGCTGAGACAATCTGCCAAACTGATATAATAATCGGATAAAAGGCTAAAAAAATATAATAAGTCTGTAACTTTTGTACGGCATCGCTAATTATGGGGAATATTGTTTAAAATTGAGAGATACATTTATCGGATTGTTGTTTGAAAATCCTCATCTAAGAGATCTTTGTAATATTTGACAGGAAGCACAATATGGAAATGAATCTGTTAACAATTGGGGCAAAAGTCTTTTAAACATAGTCCTATACAAGCTTTTCTGAGTGTTGTTAATTCTGATCTTCTTCGATTTGGATGATTCTCTTAGAATTTTATATATTGTTCCTTAAAAAAATGACTTTTTCGCTGCTTTAATATTTTGGTACCGTAATTATTATTGAACCTTATAGAGGTAGTCGGTTCAAAATATATAAAAATATTATTCGTTATCCTCCTTCGATTAAATGTTGTTATAGAATAATAATGAATGTCAGTATATTTTGAATATTATATTTCTAACCTTTTAAATATAGAACAATTTTGTTAAATTCTATTATCTTTAACAAAATGTTTAAAGCAATTAAACAACTAAAAAATATTATGTTTTTGTAAATTAAACTAATCCCTATAAAATTATTCAATGAAATTTTTAGGATAAATATAAGAAAATTGAAAAGAACTGATTTCAAGAATTTTTTTAAATAATCTTGCTGGATTGTTAGGCAAAATATGGTTATTATAACTACTATTGCTATTTTAGCTGCTAAGATAGCCCCATTAATTCCAATCTTTGGAATAAAATAGTAATTAAGAACAAAGCAGACAATCAATCCTAAACTATAGCAAATACCAACCAATTTTGTTTTGTTGTTTAGAACTATAAACTGTTGAAGAATGTACATATAAGTTAATAAAAAAGGAAAAAAAGACATATTTAAAAATGAATTTTGAAATTTTAAATATTCTTTTGTAGCAATTAAAGGTACAATTAAACCTTTATTTAATACCAAAATGCCTATAATTGATGCCAAAAAAAGGAAAGAGTAATTAATTTGTATTTTAAGGTAATGCTTTACTTCATTATTATTTACAACTTTATTATTTCTAATTTTATTATAGGCTCCTGCTAAATAGGGGTAAACAACCCAGATAAGTGGAGATCCAGCAATGAATGCATAGTTAATATATTTTGTAATGAAAACAAAATTTCCTAGTTCAATTGTCTTACCATAAAACGCGAGCATATAATATCCGGCATTTTGTATTAATCTCCACGCTATATCAGCCATTATTAATGGAAGACTAAACAAAATTGCTTTTACTCCCAACTTTTTATTAAAAGGAACTTTAAAAAATAATGTTAGTTCTATGAAAGAAAAAAGATATATAATTAACATTAGAAAGAAAGTTATACAATAACAATAAACTATCCAGTTTATTGATCGGAAGTTAAAATGCCATACAAACAAATAAAGGAAACACACTTGTATTATAAGCTCAATTATACTAGCGTTATTCTTTTTTCAATTTTTTTCTGATAGTTAAATAACCGACCTATTTCGTTAAAAAGAAGATTTATTAAAAAGCTGTATAGAATTAAAATAAATAAATAATTGAATCCTTTAAGATGAATCAGTTTAAGAAATTCGTTTAGAAAAACAATAAGAATTAAGCTAAAAAAAATGTATGCAAACGTTTCAATAGCAATTTAGGTTTTAAAAATTTCCAACTGCTTTATCTTATCCAAACCGGGTATTTTTGCACCTTGATATTTTTGCAATCCTAGTGAAAAAACAAAAGTAAATATCATGCCTGTTGTCAGTATTATATTCAATTTCCCATAGTCTTCTTGTGAAATAGATTTTGTTATAATAGCAATCCGAATTGGTACAAGTAATACTTGTAGCGCCCTTTGAAAATATGAATATATAATTTGTAACTTTATTTTGGACATTACAATGTGATTATTTATCAATTTTTAGCACATCATGTGGAGATGGCCCCTATATTCAAAAATAGCAGCCTAATGACTAACCTTTTATCCATTAAATGTGTCCACCATTTCCGAAAGTATATAGCGCGAAATTGCAATATTTTGTTGGGTAGACCACAATAACATGAAATAAAAAGTTGTTCGAGAAGGGCAAATTAGAAACTTTTTTTTAGATTGCAGGTTTTTATACTCAAAATTGTGAAATATTCTTAATTCTACCTGTATTCTAAATTCTCCTGAAAACATTTTTCAATATTTTCCCAATAAGTTAATTCGTTTCCTGATGAATAATTATTTATAATAAAATCTAAAGATTTTTCTGAAAAGTGATAAGCAATTCGCTTTTCCTTACCTTTCATAGTGGCTGGAATGGTCAAATATTTTTCTGATTTTTCATTAGGATAAATCGGTTGAACATCATAAAATGGTTTTGGATGAAGATAATGCATATAGTAAATTTCTTCTATTTCTTTTTGATCAATAGAAATTTTTAAATTATCAGCATTAGCAATACAATATGAATATTCTTCAATATTTTTAGGGTTGATGTTGAACCGATAAGATATATGCGGATTATCCCCAGAGTTTACTACATGCAGCCCTAAGTATGCAAATTCATGTCCCGCAGAACCATATACAGTAAATATGGATCGTACATTTGAAGCAATAAGTTCGCTATTAGAAATATTTGGATCAATGTAATTGGCTTTAGGAAACATTAATTTCAATTTCTCTATAATTTTACAATTTTGTGGCAATCCATTTGGATGAGGTTTTACATACCATTCAAAATTTGTTTTAGATGCATCTCTAAGAGTAAATACGATCCATTCCCAGAAATCAGGAAATAGCATATAGCGATATATATGCGGGCTGTCAAAAAAACAATGTAACAATATCAAAATTTTTTGATTATCACTATTCGACAACACATTGTATTTTGTTTTTTCTTTAAAAGATGTAAAAGTAATGTATCTCATATTTGGATCAATTCCACCTGATAATCTAAATTCTAAATTACTTTTAGCTTTTAATCTCTTTTCTTTTTTTTCGGATTCGTTAAATCGCTTAAATTGATTTTTATAATTCCAATAAAATTTTCTACGGTAGAAATGAGGTTCTTCAATTTTGTTTATTAACAATCCGTCGCTATCGATAATATTATAGACCGGTATATTTAGTTTTACTCCCACTCTTGCAATTACGCCTGAATAGATATACGCTACATCACCAACGATTATCGCCTTTACTCTATTTGATTTTAAATAATTCTCTGTAAATTCAACTATCAGTACAGCCTGATAAATATAATCCAAAAGTTTTTTATCTTTTATATTACAGGTTTCTTTGAACATTCTTCTTAAATAGGTATCATATATAATCTCACCTATCATCAAGTTTTTATATTTCAACCTTACTAAGTCCCATTTTGAATTTAGATTAAATAATATTTTTTTGGCTTCAACCTTGGCATAAGATTTATACCTATAAGTGTCTTTCCAGCTTATTCCTCTCCGACACCCAAAAGTATTATAGAGAAATTCAGTCCGCATATTCGGTACTTTAAAAAAATCTAATTTTGTACTCGAAAAATTAAAATATTTTAACTTTGCACAATACTTTTTTGACAAAACCGTTGCGACACAAGAAAAAGTAAAAATCATAGGGTAAGATTCAGTAAAGACAACCAATACCAACTCTTTACTAGATTTCAATCCATTGAATGCTTGAAACCTTTTATAAAAATATTTATTGTATCTGCGACATGACTTAGAAATATAGATTCTCCTAATAATCTTATTAAGAGATTTTTTTAATTTTTTTAATATTTCTTGCATTTTAAAAACTTATGATATTTTGATTGTTTAATTTTAATTTCCATTTATAAATGTCTTTTTTATTAAAGTATTTATCTTCTCTCCAAACTTGTCAATATATCCATTTTGTAATAAATTCTTCAATCCGTATACTTTTGCGTCATGCAACCAATGATCCCCTATCTGCAAACAATAGTAAATTATTCTATTTTTGATTGTTTGATTAATTTTTTTTCTATTCTTCTTGCCCTTTTTATTTAATAAAGAATTGAGGTGTTCTACCATTCTATGTGTAGCCTTTCCATCTACTCTATAACACCATTTTTTAATGAAATGCATTCTGGTCTTCTGTTGCTCTTTTTTTATCTCTCCACCACCTAAATAATATTTGATAATATTTGCCAAACTGTCGTAGGATTCTGCAATATCGCTACCTGATGCATGTTCTTCTGAATAATACCATTCATTTGGGTTCAATTTCATTTCAATCGTTGGTTTGCCCAAAATCCATGACCCAATCCCTGTGGTACAAGACCTTTTTAGCTCAAGATCAGAGGCGTTTAAAATATCCCAAATATATTCCTGAACTATAATTCGGACCCTTTCTCTATCGGAAACGGATAACTTTTCTGATATGCTCTTTTGATAAAATTGATGATCTTCTGAAGGATGTAGTTTTATAATAAAATTTACTTTTTTAAAATCTTTTATTAACTTAATAAAAGATTCAAAACAAATTGCTCGTGATTGATGATCCCTTCTAACAATTTCACGCATAGCAGTAGTAATATTTTCAAAAGCCTTTTTATACCCCAGTTTCTTTGCATCTTTTAGGAAAAACTCTTGATTCTTTTCATAAAAAACTTACTTGAGTAAAATTCGTCGCAAATGTTACCAATGGAAGTGAATGATTTAAATTGTATTTTTTCGATAAATCTTTTTTGGTCATTAACAGGGAATTGAGCGGAAAGTTATAAAAATCAAATCTTGGTACTCCGGTTACAATAATTTTTTCTTTGTTAATTGTATGGTTTGTGAAAGAAGTTCTGCCATCAGCTCATTCCAAACAAAATGAAGATCAACTCCACTCAAGTCGCAGTTTTGCCCTACCGCGAAAGAGCGATATTTTTCTAGTGTCGGGATACCTTCTGTAGGCATTAGCGCAATTTTTATTCCATTTCTATGATAATATTTTGATAAGTCCTGTTCAGACTTGTCGTATAGATGTGTCAATAAAATAAGATTAGGACTTAATCGAGGAATTATCCATTCATGTAGACCATTCCTAACATAGTAAACTTTATGACCATGCTTTTCGAGTAGCAAACCTGCGTAAACATATCCTGGCAAATCTCGCCACTTGTGATCAATAGCAATCAAAATTTTAGCCATCGCAAATTTCTCTTATTGATTCTATTTTGGCCTACTTCAGTTTCCCTTATTTTTTCCAACAAATAGAGTGAAGATACCAAGGTCATTTTTTCGTAACAATCATCCTAAAATAAATTTCTTTAAAAATATTATAGTTTACAAGAGTTTCTATGTATTTATTTACTAAACGCAACCTATTTCAACAAATAAAAATTAGAGCTGATTCTATATTAGGCGGTAGTAACTTTTAAAGTTTACAAAACTATCTTTAAAAACTTTATTTTATCAATTCCCAGTTCAATGCTGTTCCTCGTTTGACATCCCGCTTTACAGAAGTACCTATTAAATAATCAAGATATTTTGGAGATAACCCCATTCCCGTACGAATACATTTCACATTCTCTTTAGAAAGAACATCCCCTGCCTGGAGGTCTTTAACTATGTAAAGGGACCTCCGAAACTGAATTGATTTGTTTTCATCCTTTGTCACACCATATTAGATCTTACCCAAAGCTTGCCAGGCACGTTCAGTTTCTTTTACCAATTGTCCAAGCTCTTCAGGTTCCAAGGAAAAGGCGCTGTCAACACCGCCATCAGAACGACTAAGTGTGAAATGTTTTTCGATAACCGTAGCGCCCAAAGCTACGCTTGCCACAGCAACACCGATACCTTCTGTATGATCGGATAACCCCACCTCACATTCAAAAAGTTCCCGCATATTAGGTATGCTTAAAATATTGGTATTTTCCGGCGCGGCAGGATAGGTACTGGTGCATTTAAGCAAAATGATGTCTTTGCATCCTCCTTTCCTTGCTTCACGTATGGTTTCATCCAATTCGGCTAAGCTGGCCATACCAGTTGATATTATCATCGGTTTTCCTGTATCTGCTATCTTTCGGACTAACGGTAAGTCTGTATTTTCAAAAGATGCGATTTTGTAACATGGCACATGCAAATCTTCTAAAAATTCAACAGCGGTCTCATCAAAAGGAGTGCTAAACACCACCAGCCCAAATATTTTAGCCTTTTCAAAAATCGCTTTATGCCATTCCCAAGGCGTGTACGCTTCTTGATATAGCTCATATAACGAGCGACCCTTCCATAGGCTTTTTTCATCAGAAATAAAAAATTCACCCTCCTTAAGATCCAGCGTCATCGTATCTGCAGTGTAGGTTTGTAATTTTAACCCATGTGCACCTGACTTCGCTGCTGCTTCTACAATAGCCATGGCTCGATCTAATGACTGGTTATGATTTCCGGACATCTCTGCTATAATAAAGGGTTTTTCATCTTTTCCAATTCGATAATTTCCAATCTGTATGTATTTATCTTCCATTTATATCCCTCACTAAATCGATATAAAAAGTTTTTTCATAATACACATATTATCAGCAGCCAATTTTAGCGTGGTATTTTTCCCTCAGTCCTTTTATAGGGGTATCCCATCCTTTTTCCTTTATTAATGGCTCAAAGAAAACCCTATCTTTTAAAAGGTGGATCGTTCCTTCTCCGATTTGCGCCATCCTCTCAATCTCGTATGATTTGATTTTTTTCCAATTTCTTTTAAATAATTCCTGAATCTCCCGATGTAGGATATCGTAGGTGAGTTTTAGTGTTTCTTTTTCCTCATTAAATTGTATTTGTTTTTGGACAATGATGTCGCCGGTATCTATACCTGAATCGATATAATGAATGGTGACACCTTTTGGTGTATTTTCAATAAAACTCCATATATTTGGATCCGCTCCTCGATTGTATGGCAAATAGGAGATATGAAGATTGATCGCATTACCCTCCACCAAATCCAATATATCCCTACTTAATATGTATTTGTAGTTATAACTTACAATCATCTGATTATTTAGTTCACGGGCATCGTTCAGGCTGATTCTTTTTTCAGTGTAGGTAACTTCCTCGCCTTGAGCAGTTAACCAATTAGCAAGAACGCGACTGTTGTTTCCTCCGAGGAACAATATTTTCATAAAATCTTCCGATAGTTTTTCATGAAATCTAAAACGCGCTCAGTGCCACGTCCGTCTACTATATTCCTACAATTTTTCGAAAGATTAAACCTGTAAGACTCATTCAAACATAACTTCTGAATACTTCGATAAATTGATTTTACTGTAGCCTTATTATGCCCGCCAATATTTTCTATCAAATTCAAACTGTCGAGCTTTTCAACAATTTCAACTTGATTTTCTGCAACCATACAAATTGCCGTAGGTGTTTGCATGAACAATAATTCCCAACAGGTACTTCCACCAGCAGAGACAGCGATATCGCTCCAGGCCATTTGTGAGGGCATATCAGAAGCATTACGAATAAGATCGATTTTGGGTAAATCATTCTTTATTGAGGAGTCTCTTAAAGAATGGCCCCGACCTCTGCTTATTAAGAGATTCTCTTTATAATTTTCAATAAAACGCTCCAATGCATGTAGATTCTCATTTCCAGACCCTACCAATATTCGTGCTGTAACGTCGGGCATATTTACAATATAGAGGGCTTCAATTACTTTTAATGTAATATTCTCTGGATCACTGCCTCCCATTGTTACCAAAATATTTTTTACGTTTTTGGCATTCGTCCGAGCCCAATTCCTCCAAGGCCAGAACTCTTTTCTTATCAGGGCATACTCTACCCCGATCAGAAGTCGGGTGTTTGGGTCTCGTTTTTGATAGAATAAAGCTTCAGCCGAGATATTCTGATTTAACACTAAATCTGCATGATAATGGTTCGAGTGCCCATAATCGTCGATGCATAACAAACGAAATCCTGCATCCTTAAGTGCCTTCTGATAACCTTCTCCAAAATGATATCCATCTATAACCACCCAGGCTGCTTCATTGTGTTTGGCAGACTTTATAGTATTCGCAATATCCGCATTGGAACCAGGTTTTGAACCAATCTTGGTAAGCTTACAGCCTTCCAATTCTAAGCGGTTCACCAGACCTGATGGTATCTCCGCACAAACGAATTGAACGACTCCTCCACTTACTTGCCATGCTTGCGCCAATGCAATGCACCGCATGAGATGACCAGTGCCAATCTGAGTGGATGCATCTGCTCGAATTAGAAGATTACGGGGCTCAAATAGTTTTGTCACCGCAAATCAACCTATACAGAAGTTCAGCTCGTCTCCAGTCCTCTTCCGTATCGATGTCCTGGACTCTCCATCTTGGAATCAGCACTGGAGTGGAATGCCTGTCAAAAATCCGCTTGTTCTCGATCCAAGCATCAACCCGGCCCCAATAGAACTGCCCAACATCGTGCAGCGCTAGCGGCAAATCCTGAGAACGCTTTTCAAACTGTTCAGGAAAAAACATCTCTATGCCGCCATCCCGATTACATCGAAATGATCTAAATATCGGTGCTGCATACTCGGTTGCTGAAAATGCATACGCCCAGTTCCCACTGGCCAATAACTCATCACCACGCTTTAGATCTTCCAGGTGAATTAGCGGTGCCGTCGCATAAATGCAACACACCGATTTCAGCAAACCCCATTCCTCCACCACCCACTTGGTGGCATGTGCAATGACTTCTGTGGTGCCTGCATAATCATCGGAAAGCTCCGCCGGACGAACAAAAGGAACTTCTGCCCCCCATTTTTCAGCAACCTTTGCGATTTCTTGATCATCTGTGGAGACGATAATGTGATCGAAAAGCAAAGAAGCTACAGCCGCCTCAATTGTCCAGGCGATAATCGGTTTTCCACAAAATTTTTTGATGTTTTTCCGCGGAATTCTTTTACTTCCCCCACGGGCAGGAATTACAGTAATTTTCATCTCGAAACAACTCCGGCCAACACCCTCATGACCTCATCTTGTTGCGACTCTGTCAAACCTGGAAACATCGGAAGGCTAATTGCCTCTTTGTAATATTTTTCGGCCTCCGGGCAGTACCCCTTTTTGTAACCGATCCGTTCAAAAAAAGGTTGCCGGTAAACCGGGATATAGTGCAAGTTCACACCAATGCCAGCTTCGCGTAGGAGTTTGAATATTTGCCGGTGGGTTCTGCAAATTCGGTCTAGCTTTAATCGGATCACGTATAAATGATAGCCAGAGTAACAATCGGGATGTCGCCATGGAGTAATCACTGGCAAATCCGCCAAGAGTTTATCATAACGTTCGGCAAGCGCCTGTCTCTTTGCAACAAATTCATCTAGCCGCTGAACTTGACTCAAGCCCAGCGCAGCCTGCAAATCCGTCATGCGATAATTGTAGCCCAAGTCTATCTGCTGGTAGTACCATGGCCCATCTGGTGCATGGGACATTTCCGATGGGTCACGGGTGATCCCATGGGTGCGAAGCCTTGCCATGCGGTTTTCCAATACTGGATCATCAGTCAAAGCCATCCCACCTTCCGCCGTTGTGATCGTCTTGACCGGATGGAAACTGAACACCGTAATATCGCTGAAACGACAATTTCCGATAGGCTCACTTCGGTATCGCCCTCCTATGGCATGGCAGGCATCCTCTATGATCCTAAACCCATATTCTTTTGATAATTCATTGATTAAAACCATATCAGAAGGTTGCCCGGCAAGGTGTACAGGAATTACAACCTTGGGAAGACGCTTTGCCTTTTTGAAGCTTTAAGTTTTTCTTCTAAGCGATCCGGGCTCATGTTGTAGGTTCGGGGATCGATGTCGACAAAATCGACTTTCGCCCCGCAATACAATGAACAGTTTGCGCTGGCCACGAAAGAAATCGGGCTTGTCCATGTCAAGTCACCGGGTCCAACCCCCAGGGCCATGCAAGCCAAATGGAGTGCTGAAGTGCCGCTATTAGCCGCGACAGCGTGATTCACCCTACAATAGTCGGCTACAGCCTTTTCAAATCGAGGCACCATTGGTCCCTGAGTGAGAAAATCTGACTTTAGGACCGATATTACAGCCTCTATATCTTCGATGGAAATCGTTTGCCTGCCATAAGGTATGAATTGCATGCTATATCCTATATCAAAAAATTTGGATCCACGTGTAGCCGAATGAGCTTTCGCAGTTCATCTACCGTCAAAAAAATGTCATTCGTACCACTGTTGTAGCTAAAACCTTGAACGACCCGACATATACCCATTTCTTCACAATATTCATCGATTTCATGAGAGTTGCCAGACGGCAGAATAGCGAAATATGTACCGAAATCCACAGTATTAAAACTGTCGCCAACAGTAATCATCTCTTCATGAATTTTCTCACCGGGACGAACGCCAATAATCCGATGCTCACACTCCGGTCCGATGGCTTCGGCAACATCGGTGATACGGTAGGATGGAATTTTAGGAACGATGATTTCACCTCCCGGTGCATTTTCCAAAGTCCATAGGACTAGGTCGACACCCTCCTGAAGTGAGATATTGAAACGGGTCATATTTGGATCGGTGATCGGCAAAACTCCCGTAGGTCTTTTTGATAGAAAGAAAGGAATGACAGACCCTCTGCTCCCCATCACATTGCCGTATCGGACCACACTGAAGGATATCGGTCTTTTCCCACGAATGTTATTCGCTGCAATAAAAAGCTTATCGGAACATAGCTTTGTGGCCCCATATAGATTAATCGGAGCAGCAGCCTTGTCCGTGGAAAGGGCTACGACTCGCTGAACACCGGTATCCAGGCAGGCCTCTATCAGATTTTGAGCGCCAACAATATTGGTTTTGATGCACTCAAAAGGATTGTACTCGGCCGTAGGCACCTGCTTGAGGGCTGCAGCATGAATCACAAAGTTGATCCCCTCGAGCGCCCTTTTCAGTCGCGCGCCGTCCCTTACGTCTCCGATGAAATAGCGAATTCCTGGGTATCCTGTTTGAGAAAATTCCTGGCTCATCTCAAATTGTTTGAGTTTGTCCCGGGAAAAAACAACCAATCTCTGAATATTTGGAAACCGGCGCATAATGGTTTAATAAATGCCTTGCCAAACGATCCAGTGCCGCCTGTGATGAGTATTCGTTTGTTGTTAAGCATTATTGATAATCTCCAATTGAATTCCGCTATTTGGCTGACTCAGATTTCTTTCCAAAAGGAAAAGTGTTTTTTAATTTCAGTGTAGCGTTCTGGCTCCTCGGTTTTTATGTTCCGGAAAACTTCGAAAAAAAGGCTAATAATATCGAAAATACAAAAGCAGCAAAAGTGTACAGCAAAACTATTTTTTTTCTTTTTGGTTTACTTCGTTTGTCCGGAGGAACGGCTTTGTCGAGAACTTGTATTGTATTGATATTTTTTGCCTCTTCGAGCTTTGCAATTTCGTAATGAGTTATCATTAATTCAAAAACTTTTTCTTGTATTTTTGCCTCCCTCATTAACCTTGCAAGTTGTAATCCGAGAGTCGGAATTTCATCGAAGGGAATATAAAAATTTGAGTTTCTATTGCGAGACTCTTCCCCCTGAATTGATGCTTGAGACGAAACTTGATCCCCTTTTTCGATTTTTGTTAGGTGCTTTTCAAGTTCTTCTATTTTCGACATTAAGAGAATCGCCTCATTTTGTCTTTCTGTTCCAAATTGTTTAAGAATTTCCAATTCAGTTTCCGCCAAAATAATCTCACTTTTTAGCTTAGCGGCCCCTTCAATTGCGATAATAGCCTGTTGATCAATCGATACCAGGTTGTATTTTTCCTGGAATTCCCTGAGTGCATTCTCAGCAGAGGCAAGATCCCTTTCAACTTTCTTCAAGCGTTCTTCGATAAAAGTTCTTTTCCTATATCCCTCGGTAATGTTCACATTCTGATTGACTTCATCGAGCATAACTATGTAATAATTGGTTAAATCAGCTGCAACTATTGGGTCTTTATCCTCGACCGAAATGGTTACAATTTTATTAATTCTATCCGAACTAAAGTGCGATACTGATCTCAGTGTTTCGATGGTGTCTTACATGCTTTCCGTTCCGTAGCGTTCTTTCAAATTAAATTTTTCGATCAGTCCACTTGCGACCGTACGGCTTTTAAGGATGCCCTCATATAGAGCTGCAGGTGATTCCACATCTATGAGACCGTTAGCTAAACTTTGGAATGGTCCGTTTGCGATATTGGATATTAAACCTGATGGCAACTTTCCGGTTGTAACTGGCGGAAGGATTTTCGCTGTCGCTTTATAAACCGGAGTTACCAGGAGACTGTATATTATTGACAGGACACCCGCGGAAAATGTAACCCAGAAAATAATCTTCTTGTGTTTTAGAAGAACCAAAAAGAGGTCGAGGAGATGTATTTCATCCTCCTCATACTCTTCGAAGAATTCAAGATCGGGATCAGTATTGGTTTGTTTTTCGTCCACGATGCCACCTGTGATAAAATTGTTACGATTTTATGATTTAGCAGCCCTTCGACTTAGCTCCCTTCGGCTGCGCTCAGTACAAGCAGGACAGACATATTAACCCGGACTATCGCTGACTGAAAAATGAGTTTTATGCTTGACGGCATTGCCCAGCAAAAGACTTCATCCCTACCATGCTAATATTTTCTACTCTCCTGTATCCCTTTGGCTGGTCTTAGTATATTTGGTTTCCACTTTTCGACTTTCAAGCGTCCACTTGCACTCTTTAAGCGGTACAGATCTGCGACATTGAACTGCTGGCACTTTCGATTTTTAAATTGTGCCCTCCGTCCTCTGACCTCGGGCGTCTATCCTCTGTGTTAGAACGACTTACATGGGACATCTAAAGCAGCTTTATTGACAAAGCTTTTATATTTGAATATTTTTATCTTACTAATTTCTTTCTTAGAATCATATCATTAGGTTTATTTTAGCAAACAGCTTCCCCCTTATTTTTTCATTTTTCTTTTGAAAGGAGGCAGACATGAAATTCAAAAACAAGAAGGCTCTCGTGGTCTGTGCAGTAGCGATCGCAGGCATCTTTGGCCTTTCGGTTGTGCAAAGCCTTTACAGCGCCGAGTCTGGAAAAGATCTTTTGAAACGTTTTAAGGTCTTCACACCTAAAGAACCCCTTATCCCGAAAAATGTAAAGATCAGCCCGGACTTTAGGCCCGGAAAAGGCCCTTCAATCGGTACAGTTCAAAAAATCCAAGGAACGGCCTATGTCATCCACCTGAACGAAAGAACCGCCTACACGTTGAAGAGCAATGTACTGCTCTACCAGAACGATACATTGATCACCGACGAGCGCTCCCGGATCAATGCGATTATGAACGACCGCAGCGTTCTTGCGCTGGCACCCGAAGCAAAATTGGTGCTGACCAAATCCGAGTACGATCCGGCTAAGGAGTCCAGATCAACCGTAATGAACTTGCTCTGGGGCAGCGTGCGATTCATCGTTCAGAAAGTTAAAAGTAGACCAAATTATACGGTCAGAACACCTACTGCTGTGGCGGGTGTTCGAGGTACCGACTTTGCCGTGTCTGTAACTTCGGAATCCGAAGGAATGTCGGGCTTGATCGCTTTTTCGCGGCTCTCAGCCCGGTCCAGGTAGCCCAGGCACAAGGCATCGGCCTGTTAACGGCTGTTTTGACTGGACCCGGCTCAAGTGTCAGTTTAGCTGGGGTTTTGGGTCCAACAATAGTTATGCTGCCAAACTCGGTGGCGGCTGCTGCAACCGGGGCAGCGGCGAGCCCGTCAGCGTTTGTTGGGGTGGCTTCTGCCATGGCGACACTGGATAGTATTGGACCTGGATTGGCGACGTTGGCTATGCCGCCTGAATTCGAGTAAGGGAAATCTCTCACCAGCCGTCGTCCAGCTATAGCTGAACCATGTCCGACAGGCAGAGCTCTCAGAGGGCACAGAGGAAAGCCGGCTCGGATGTTCCCCTGGCCGAGCCAGGGGCATCCACCCGTTTATCCTGCCTGTCCTGCTTGTCCTGAGCGCAGCCGAAGGGAGCAAGGTCGAAGGGAGCATTGCCGAAGGGAGCCGGCGATTCGATCGCTGCGCGAATAAAATCGTAAGACGATTTTATGAAACGCTACGATGTCGCTCCTGTAGTGAACATAACTAACATATAACATCTATAAGAAACACTCTGGTATCTGAGGCCAAACAGCCAGTTATAGTGTCTGCGCTAAAAGCAGCCGAAGGGAGCATTGTCGAAGGGCAGGGCTGAGCATGTTTTGCTAAATCGGAATCTCCCGATTTAGCAAAACATGAATGCCCTCTGTGCTCTCTGCTTGGCCCGCTATAGCTCGCACAAGCGACGGCGGCGGCCTCGGTGGTGAATCAAACATCTCTGCATCGCTGTGGTGAATGGATTATCAGTAGTTTATTTGGTATACTTGCGGCCAAATCGAAAGTACACGATTTGACGATGAAAATATCATGCCCGACAACTCTAATCGTTTTAGCTTGCATGCTCACCGCTTGCGTCACAACGACGGGTGGAGTGCCCAAAGGCCCAACGGATGTCTCCAAGTTTGTGGATCAGCCCATCCCGGCAGAGGCGGAGGAGTGGTTGATTCCCGGGCCGCAGACGGCAATCGGACCTCATATTTCTGAGGCTGCCGCTCAGATTAAGGGAAATAACCGACGCGAGCGGCTGTTCAAGGCTGTTGATTATGTGTGGACCGAGTTTCAATATGACAGTTGGTACAATGACAAGGCCTTCTCACGGACCGCCGACGAGCTGTTCGAAAACCGGCATTTGGGAGGCTGTGCCGACTACGCCCTTGCCCAGGTGGCTCTGTTTCGGGCTGTTGGCATCCCTGCCCGGATGGTAATGACCGGCAATGTGGACTGGATGTTGAGGTTTCAGGACAACGATCTCTGGATCCCAACCGGTCATGTGTTTATCGAAGCCTTTCTTGAGGATTCCTGGCATTTAGTTGATTCCACCTGCCGGTATCTGTTTACCAAATACGATATGAACCGTAAGAGCTATCCCCGGAACGAGTATTTTTTCTTTCGAACGAAGGACTATTGGAGTCTGGGGGTAAACACCATCGATGGGCTGGTCGAGAAATATCGACCGATGGCGAATAGTTTTAATGTGTCGATGTATCAGGTGACGGATTATCCCAAGGTCGATGTGACCCTTCCCTGGAAATAGGCACTTTTTTACCATGGAGATATCGAGATTTTGGATTTTGGAATTCGGATTTTTGATTTTAATTCTGCATGAGCTGAAAGCTGAAAGTTAGAAGCTGAAAGAACTTAGAGCTGAAAGTTCAAAGCTGAAAGCTGAAAGTATTAAATGCATTCTTTCTCACAGAGCTCTCACGCCGTCACTCAGCGATCTTCCCACTCCAATCCCTGAAACCTGAAACCCGAAACCTGAAACCCGTCCTCTGTCCTCTGTCTTCCGTCCTCCGACCTCTGCCTGCTGGGTCGTAGCTCCGAAGGAGCGAAGCCCGAACATCCGATATCTGTCCTCTGTGTCCTCCGTGAGCACTGTGAGAGACGCCCTTTTCACCAGAGGGGAATCAGTTTTTCCTCGGGGATGCCGGTTTCGGCGGTCAGTCTTTTGATACCGGCGGCCTCCTCATCGAAAAGGAGTGCGGCTTCATATCGCTTCTCAGGGATCTCATTCAGCCTGAACACATCCGTAATGTGCCCTTCCACTTTCAAGTTCAGGCCTTTAATCTCAATAATGGAATCCACAAATTCGTAGACCATGCCCGGTCCGACAAAAACAATCCGATTCACGCCCATCTTGGATATCTCTCCCAACCGTTTGGCCAGCCGCTCCTGGAGAACATTATATTTTTTAAGCTGGGTCATCACGAATCGGACGGCAATTTTCGATTTGGCCTCAAACCCTTTAGGGGTCAGCAGATAGGCGTAACCGATCTTTTTGGGGTTCCGCTGAAAATTGCCGATTTTCACGAGCCCTTTGTCTAGGAGGCGTTTGAGGACGTAGTTTACCTGGCCCATGCTTATACCGGTGTAATCGGACAGCTGCCGCTGGGAGGTTATTTCCTCAGCGTCTAAGGCGTCCAGGATGTGAAAGTCGTTAGTGGATAAAGGCATCTGAGATTTTGGATTGGGGATTGCGGATTTTGGATTTGACTGACGGATATCAGATGTCTGATGACAGAGGACAGATGACGGATGTCTGATGGATTCAAGGTTGAAGTTGATGGTTGAAAGACCAAGAGCTGAAAGCTTGTCCGCCTTTGGCGGGCTGAAAGGTTGAAGCTGAAAGGAAAAAATTATTCACCACAGAGGCACCGAGACACTGAGGAGAGAGCGGTAGCGTCTCGTTTCATACAAATTTCGGACAATTATAGTTGTGAGGCGTTGGCGCCCGTCGGCTTGGCTGAGGTACCCTCCGAGTCGGCTCGGAGGGTACCGCGGCCGATACAACTCTTTTCATAAATCAACTAATGGATTGGAAATTCGATAAATTCAAAGTATCCACGATTATGAAATCTTGTGAGCCAGCCGGTTTCCGGCATTTCATATCTACTCTGGAACCGGTACATGCCGGCAACGTAGACGAACGGCCGCTGCATGGCTTGCATCTTTTCCTTGAAGGGTTGCCAATACTCTTCAGGCACCTCAACTGTACCGGTTTGCACCGGACAATCCAAAAATATAAAGGTGTCACGGCCAAATGTCCCGTTCTCCAACCCCCAGCTATCACCCACATAAATCCTCAGCTTCATGTCGGGTCGCGTCAGCGCATCATCCGGTACGGCCCATTGAATGATCAGGGCACCGTTCAGTTCACGGGCAGTCAGATTCTTACATTTCGCCCATCCCTTTTTGCGCCAGCGTTTACGATCATCGTCATCATCGTCATCATCATCATCGTCTTCCTTATACCGGACATAGCGAGGTTTTTTCCCCCGCTTGGTCATTGCCGGCACGGTGGGCATACTCTCGATGTTCTTTACCTCAAATGTCAAATCGATCTGCCGACCGTCTTTGAGAACCACCACAACATCGGTGGGCCCAAGTTCCGTTGGAATGACCGGACCGAACGAATGAAAGTAAACCTCTGGATTTGTTGAATATTCTCCCCAGCCCGTGTCTTTCCACGTATTCGGACCCATTTGATACTCAAGATACTGGTAGTCTACAAAGTAATCCATCTGAGGCACTACCGAGATGTTGTTCCAGGTTGCATAGGCAATATCCTCAGATGAAATCATGTTTTTTTCGTAAAAATCCAGGTCTATCCACATTTCACAGCAGGGAGGCACCGGAGGCGAATCCTCATCGCACAGGCTGCCGTCCATATAAGGACTGTCTTCTTCACACCCCACCGGTGGTAGGAAATACCCGTAGAAATATCCTGTTGTCTCGTTCTTAGGCCCTCTAACTCTCCACAGCCACGGAGATTCGGCAAAGTCCCCGCCGGCAAACACCAGCCGGCTCACGGTCGGGCTTCCGATCTGCTGCTTGATATCGAATCGCGTGTACTCTACCCTGAACTCTTTGTTGCGAGGCGCCCACCGGTCCCGCCAATCCGCGGGCGGCGTGCACCACCCTTCGACCTCGGCTGCAAAGTCATCATCCCACACCCACTGGTCCCCATCAAAGTGACCCATGTCGCAGGGTTCCAGTAAACCAATGCACTCTTGATCCGGCGCATCGAACCTGCCGTCTGTGCATGCAGTCTCATCCAGGGCCATTGCCGAGCCGCACCACATCACCAGTAACAAAGCAACAATCAGACTCGTAATCCTCCTCATGAAAGTACCTCCTCCGTGTGTAAGAAATTCCGTTGAGCCGCCACTGCCGGACAGGTGTAAACAACAGAGATAGATCTGTAGACTCGAGTTTAATGCCAATATCGGAGATCCTTTACCTTGGATTCATGAGATTGTGATGGGTTGAAAGGTGAAAGCTAAAAGCTGAAAGCTTGCCCGCCTTTGGCGGGCTGAAAGTCAAAAGATCACTAATAATACAATCAATTAATGACGTTCCGCACAGCGGAACAAATGACAAAATGACGCTGCCCCCAGGCAGCAGATGACATTCTCTACCGGCTAACCCTTTGACAGGCTCAGGACAAGCAGGGCGAACGGGGGAGCGGGCAAACGGACAGCGGGCACTGCTTCGCCTGGTCGCTTACAGGGCGACTATTGGTATAAAATATTGATAATTCTACTAATTTATATGAAGCCGTGAAACGGTTTTATCAATCGCGATGAGGTTATTTAAGGGGAGAAACATGGATTTTCCGTTCAAATAGTTCCGTTAAGGGAATATAAAAATTCGGATTGTCCCATTTAACGGTTGAAAAAGGTGTTGACAAATTAATTCCAAGGCTTATAATGTCCCATATAA
>Ga0056119_1000018_pt1 | contig 46591 bp, 42 predicted proteins | sample WorMettaBAHAMAS1_FD_80076 | JGI IMG/M metagenome (GOLD analysis project Ga0056119, IMG submission 80076) | Marine gutless worms symbiont microbial communities from Max Planck institute for Marine Microbiology, Germany - Olavius tantulus BAHAMAS.1 ...
ATTATAAGCCTTGGAATTAATTTGTCAACACCTTTTTCAACCGTTAAATGTGACAATCCGTAAAATACACCCAGAAACAGAAACTCCTCCGCCACATCCGCAAGCTTCGTGCCGATTATATTTTGATCGACCTGGGGGCAGGCACGCACTTCAACGCCATCGACACCTTCCTGCTCGCAGACAAAATGATTGTCTGTGTCGTCCCGGAAATTATCGCCATAGAAAATTTGTACTATTATCTGAAAAATGTGTTCTATCGAAAGCTGATCACTGAACTGGCGCGTCATGGACTCCGCAACCTGGTACCGGATATCTGGAAAGACCGCCGATCCCATCACATTCGGAATTTACGTCAGCTCATCGAATTCTTAAGACGACTTCAGGACCCGGTGCCTGATGTTGTCGAAAATGCCTTGAATGAGTTCTCCGTCTATATCGTCCTTAACAAAGTCCGCCGGCGTCCCGAAATCTCTGTGGGATCCTCGGTGAAAAGCATTTGCGCCAAGTACTTTGGATTCCATGCCTGTTTCGCCGGGTATATCGAACATGATGACTTCGTTCCGGTTTGCATCAACAAACGCCAGCCCTATATGCAGGCCTATCCGGCCTCCCGTTGCACCCAGGAACTCGGCGAAGTCGCCGAGAACCTCATACACGGGCGTCCGTTTGCCCGTGCCTTGCATGAAGGCTCGTGAGGTTTTGCCCTGAAACGAACGGACGACATAATGAATTAGAGGGAGGGAACGTACCTTAAAATGAATCGTGACCGCTATCTGCGAGATTTTGAAATCCTGGAGCTTCCCCCGAATGCCAACCTGACGGATGTCAGAAAAGCCTACTTGTTTCTGCAGGATCTTTATTCGTCCGAATCGATTTCATCCCTGCCGGTTACCGATGAACTATCCTATCGGGAAAAACAGAGCATTCTGGACGATATTGAAGTCGCTTATCAGCGGTTGCTGGACTTCTTTTCAGCCGGAGGGGGCAAAAAAACGGTTCACCTCCCACCGGACCGGAAAGACCTTCACGAACTTATCGAAAACATTTTCACCTACGACGGCCCCTCTCTCCGGAAGATTCGGGAAGGCCTGGGCATTTCCATCGAAGCAATTGCCCATGAGACCCGCGTCCCGCGCCATCACCTGAGGCACATCGAAGCTGAAGATTTTGAAGCATTACCCCCGCCGGTATATACTAGAGGCTTTGTAGTGAACTTCGCTGAGATGCTTCGGCTGGACCCGGAGCGCGTGGCAAAAGATATAATGGGGCGTTATGAACAATGGCGGAATGCCGCGACGGATAAATCCCACCGCCTGTCGAAGAAATCCTTCCGCAGTTAATCAGTAGTACAGAATCCTCGGAATCGGTATCGGGTTCGGCATCGGTATCGTCTTCGAAGATTACTATCCTCTCTCGATCCCGATTCCGATAGCGATCCCGACGCCGGCGAGGTTCAGATATCCACCTCTTAGACACATTATTAAGATCGGTTCGAGTAGAATTCTTTGATCTTTTGGACTACGTACTCCTGCTGATCTTCATTCAACTCGGGGTAGATAGGCAGGGCCAGAGAAAATTCCGCCGCATGTTCGGCCACTGGGAAAGCCCCCTTCTGATAACCCAGATCGGCGAAACACTCCTGAAGGTGCAGCGGCACCGGATAGTAGACTTCGCTGGCGATACCGTTATCTGCGAGAAATTTCCTCAGTTCATCGCGATCCGATGTCACACGGATCACAAACTGGTTGTAAATGTGGCGGCTCTCCCGTTCCACCGGCAATGTGACACGATTCTCGAGACCCGCATCCGTGAAAAGCCGCCGATAGGTTTCAGCATTGCGTTGCCGGTCTGCGGTCCATCCGTCAAGATATTTCAACTTTACCGATACAACGGCCGCCTGAAATGCATCGAGCCGAAAATTCCCTCCAACCAGGCGGTGGTAATACTTGGGCTCGCTGCCATGGACGCGGAGAATCTTTAGCCGTTCATAGAGAGATTCCGAGTTGGTGGTGACCACACCTCCATCGCCAAACGCCCCCAGGTTCTTGGAAGGAAAAAATGAAAAACACCCGGTATCTCCCATGGCTCCGGCGCGGGAGCCTCGGTACTCCGATCCGATCGCTTGGGCGGCATCTTCAATGACCATCCACTTCTTCTCCCGGGCAATCCCCAGCAACGGTTCCATGTCGGCACACTGTCCGTAAAGGTGCACGGGGATCATGGCCTTTATGGCGGATCGTTCTGCGGAGCTCATTTGCGAAATCGTCTGTTCCACGCTTTCCGGATCGAGATTGTAGGTGTCCGGATCGATGTCTGCAAAGACCGGCCGGGCACTGATTCGCGAAATAGCCCCAGCGGTGGCAAAAAACGTGTACGGGGAGGTCAGGACCCGATCTCCCGGGCCGATCCCGGCCGCCATCAGGGAAATCAGCAGTGCGTCGGTTCCTGAAGAAACTCCGACGGCATGGCTGCAGCGGCAATATCGGGCAATGTCTTCTTCCAAGGCTACCACCCGGGGGCCGAGGATGAAATATTGGGATTCGAAAATTTCTTCCGCCACCTCAAGAATCTCGTCCTTCAATCGTTGATACTGAGGTTTTAGATCGAGCAAGGGGACTTTCATTCTGTATGGTTTCCTTTCCGCCGGATGGCGTCCTAAGGGATCAGAAATCGCACTGGATCTGAATCAGTTCGAGAACTTCGTGGCCGGCGTTGATTAATTCAACAGTATCGTTTTCCGGAACGATGGCGTTCTCTCCCGGTTGCAAGACCCGCTGGGTGTCCTCTTTGCAGAACTCTACTTCGCCCTTGAGAATAACAAGATGGGTAATGGCCCCCGGCCCGGAGGAGCAGGTGAGTTGGGCGCCGGGAAATACCAACAGCCGGGCGGCCCGGTAAGTTGAGTTGTGTTCCAGGAGAGTTTGATTTCCCCAGGGAAAATGAACAGTTCGATGGCGCTGGGTTTCTTCTCTTCCCTCCTGTTTTAACCGGGTGACAATCGATTTAACATCTCTGCTGTTGGGCATATCGGAGACAAAAACCGAATCTGGAGTCTCCACGACGACCATGTTCCGGATATGGCTGGTGGCTATGAGCCGTTCATAGCCCATGATAAAGCAGTCATGGGTATGCTGGGTGATCACGTCACCGGAGATGACATTCCGATCGTTGTCTTTCGGTAAAAAGTCGTAAAGCGATTTCCATGAGCCGATATCGCTCCATCCGAAATCGGAAGGCAGTACGGCCCCTTTTTGGGTCTTCTCCATGACCGCATAGTCGATGGAGATGTTGGGCAGCCCCCCATACATCTCCTCGGAAATCCCCTGGCCGCCATCGGAAAAAGACGCCATCGTATTGAACACGTCCGGGCAAAGCTTCTGAAATTCCTCTTCCATCACCCGGCCGCTGAAGGCGAACATGCCGCTGTTCCAGTAAAAGTTACCAGCATCGATGTAACTCTGGGCGGTTTTCAAATCGGGTTTTTCAACAAATCGTCGGATGTGCAGTCCGCCTTCGGCAATGGGGTCCGCCCCGTCGATATAGCCATAACCGGTCTCGGGATAATGGGGCTTGATTCCGAACGTCACCACATATCCGGCATTGGCGATGCGGATGGCATCCCGAAGACGGTCCTGGAAACGATCCACCTCCCGAATGACGTGATCCGCCGGAAAGACAAGAATCACGGCATCCGGATCCGTTTGCCGGATGTGTTTGGTCGCCAGCAGAATGGCGGGAGCCGTGTTTCGGCCGCATGGCTCGCTTAGAATTTTTCCCTCGGCCGGTACCCCGATGTCCTCCATGTGTCGGGAGATCTCATGATAGTGCTCCTGGCCGCACACCACCCGGATCCGTTCCGTGGAAATAACCGGTGGTAATCGTCGAATCGTGTTCTGAACCAATGAGTCTTTTCCAAAAAAACTGACCAGCTGCTTGGGAAAGAGCTCCCTGGAAACCGGCCAGAGCCGGGTTCCGGACCCTCCGGCGAGCAATACAGCATACACGTTCGAATTACTCAATCGTACCTACCTTAGATTTTTGATTTTGGATTTTGGAATTTAGATTAGTTTATCCTGAATCCTGCCAACACGCAATGGACCTGGATCAGAAGCGGTTGTTATTCCTACCCGAGCAAACCGTCTCGACCGCCGGATATCCCACCAATCCGTTGACATCCCGTCTTAGTGCGGGACCCGGCTGAATGCGCAATTCATCGGGGAGTTCGATTATGGTCTGCGCTTTTTCAGGAAGTATCAGGTTGATAAACGCCCGGCTCGATCCCGGGTGGCGGCGCAGAATATCATTCAGCTCAGAGAGAATATCCCGGTTCGTTCGACTCGCATCCAAATTGAAATGAACTCGGGCCGTCCACAACTCTTCTGCCCGTTCCATTGAGATAATGGAATCGGCGATGAGTTTGACCGAATTCTCATCCTTCTGAACCCGTCCTTCCGTCAGAATGAACGAATCATCCTCGAGTAAATCCGTCGACACTGCATAGACCGATGAGAACACGACGACCTCGATGGAGCCGTTTAGATCCTCGACGGTCACAAAGGCTATCAGGTCGCCCCGTTTGGTTTGGATGGTTTTCGAGTTGGTGACGATGCCTCCGAGCCTCACGGATTCCCCGTCACCGGCATCCAGGACGGCCAGCGTATCCGTATTGGTGAACTGTTCGAGGGTTTTGCTAAAGCGCGTCAGCGGATGCCCCGTGATCCAGAATCCCAGTGCTTCCTTTTCAAACCCAAGCAACTGCTTCTCCCGCCATTCTTCAATGTCCGGCAACGACGGGTGCCCCATATCCTGCTCCTGCCCGCCCCCGCTGCTGAAAAGACCCATCTGAGGGTCCGACCGCTCCCGCTGGAGCAGTTGTCCGTGCTCCAGGACATCCTCCAGCGCCGTCATCATCTGGGATCGGCGGTCACCGGTGATATCGAACGCACCGCATTTAATCAGGCTTTCGACCACCCGTTTATTCACCTTGCGGAGGTCCACCCGCTCGCAGAAATCATACAGCGAGGTAAACGGGCCATCGCCTCGGGTCTCGACGATGGCATCAATTGCCCCCTACCCGACATTTTTCACCGCGACCAGCCCGAACCGGATTTTGTCTCCGGAAACAGTGAAGGTTTTTCCGCTCTCGTTGATATCGGGCGGCAGTACGTGGATATAGTGATTGCGGCACTCGGCGATAAACTTGACGACCCCGTCGATGGAGTGCATCTCGCTGGTCAGCAAAGATGCCATAAACTCAACGGGAAAATGGGCCTTCAGATAGGCCGTCTGGTAGGCGATCAGAGCGTATGCCGTGCTGTGGGATTTGTTAAAGCCGTAACCCCCGAATTTTTCCATGAGGTTGAAGATTTGTTCGGCTTTCTGCTTCGGGATACTGTTGTCGACCGCACCGGTGATGAACCGTTCCCGGTGTCGGGCCATGATTTCCGGGATTTTTTTGCCCATGGCCTTGCGCAGATCATCGGCCTCCGCCATGCTGTAGCTGGCGAGGTTTCCGGCAATTTTCATGACTTGTTCCTGGTAAACGATGACCCCATAGGTCTCCTCCAGCACCGAAGCCAGCTCCGGGACGAGGTACTCCACCGACTTTCGTCCGTGCTTCCGTTGGACGTAATCGTCGATCATGCCGCTTTCCATCGGTCCGGGTCGATACAGGGCAACCAGGGCGATGATATCTTCAAAACAGGCCGGCCGAAGGCGGATCAGCAGGTCTTTCATCCCCGAACTCTCCAGTTGAAACACGCCCGTGGTATCTCCTGCGGAGAGCAGCTGATAGGTCTTCTCGTCCCGAAAATCGAGATGAGACAAATCCGGAGCCTCGCCTCCTCCTTCTTTGATCAGGTCCAGGGTGTTGGCAATCACGGTCAGGTTCCGGAGGCCTAAAAAGTCAAATTTCACCAGCCCTATTTTTTCAACGGCCTTCATATCGAACTGGGTGACGACCTCGCCTTTTTTACCCCGGTAGAGCGGAAGATATTTCGTCAACGGCCGGTCGCCGATCACCACCCCGGCCGCATGGGTCGACGCATGCCTTGGCAGCCCTTCCAGAACCCGGCAGACCCGTATCAGATCCGCCACTTCGGATTTCTCTTCGGCCATTTCGGCAAGACGGGGTTCCCGGCGCAAGGCATCGTCAAGACGGATATTCAGGACATCCGGGACCATCTTCGCAATGGTATCAACTTCAGCCAGAGGAATATCCAGGGCCCGGCCCACATCGCGGATCACGGCCCGGGTTTTCAGTTTTCCGAAGGTGATGATCTGTGCCACATAGTCGTGGCCGCCATATTTTTCGGCAACATATTTGAAGACTTCTTCCCGTCCGTTGATGCAGAAATCCACGTCGATATCCGGCATGCTTTTACGAGCCGGGTTGAGAAAACGCTCGAAAATCAGCCCATGGGCAATGGGATCCAGGTCGGTGATGCCCAAGGCATAGGCAACAATGCTGCCGGCTGCGGATCCACGACCGGGTCCCACCGGAATGTTATTCTCCTTGCTGAACCGGATAAAATCGGCCACGATCAGAAAATAGCCGCAGAATCCCATGTCTCGGATCACCGACACCTCATAGTCCAGTCGATCCCGATACACCTTCTCATCGACATCCGGTTGTCTTTCACGGACCGCATCCATGATCCGATCGAACCCGTTGCGGGCCGTTTCCTCAAACAATTCATCAACGGTTTGTCCGGGAGCGACGTCGAAATTTGGAAAATGATAGGTTTTATTCAGGTTTAGTTCTACATGGCATCGCTCTGCAATGGAAACCGTATTGTCCAGGGCACCAGGGTAGTCCTTAAAGGCGGCAACCATTTCCTCCCGGGGTTTGAAATAGAGCTGGTCGGTGCGGAACTTGAAACGCTCGGAATCATGAACCGTCTTGCCGGTCTGGATGCACAACAGAACGTCGTGGGCATGTACGTCCTCTTTGTCGAGGTAGTGGCAATCGTTGCTGGAAACCAGCGGGATGGACAGGCGTTGGCTCATTTCCAGCAGGGACCGGTTGACCAGTTCCTGCACGTCAATGCCGTTGTTCTGGACTTCCAGGAAGAAACGGTCTTCACCGAAAATCGTTTGATACCGACGGGCCGTCTCATCGGCCTCATCCATCTTCCCAGCTTTGATGAATCGTGGGATTTCACCATGAAGACACGCCGACATCGCGATCAGTCCCTCACTGTGTTCGGCTAACAGTTCCCGATCGATTCGCGGACGGTAGTAAAATCCCTCCAGTTGAGCCACCGATGCCATTCGACACAGATTCCGGTATCCGATTTCGTTTTCTGCGAGAAGGATCAGGTGACAAAGACCTTTGCTGTCCAACGGCGTCTTGTCGGTCAGGCGTCTCGGAGCGATATAGCATTCACAACCGATGATCGGTTTGATTCCGGCTTTGACCGCTTTTTCATAAAACTCCACCACCCCGAACATGGTGCCGTGGTCGGTGACGGCAACCGTAGTCATCTCGTACTGGCGAACCCGCTCCAGCAACGAATCGATCCGAATGGCCCCGTCCAGGAGACTGTACTGGGTGTGTACGTGAAGGTGGGCGAATGGAGAATGGGTGTCGTTCATGGGGTATATGGTCTCTGAATCCGGATACCGGGAGAAACCGACATCCAGTTATTTGTTTAAGGTTGATTTCGCCAACAATCTGAAATCGTTGAGCCGTTTGGGAGATTTCGGAACCAACGCTTGTCATTCCGGTCCCGGATCAAGTCCGGGATGACAGATCCGTGGTTCGGCAAGCTCACCACCCTGAGCAACGCCGAAGGGGAATCCATGTATTTTTAGTGACTTACATCTCTGGATGCCGGATTTTATCCGCCTTTGGAGGGCGAGTCCGGCATGACGGACACATTTTCGGTACTATTTCGAATTGCGGCACAGCCTCCGGAGCCTGTCCCTGCGAAGGCAGGGGCCGGCATGACGGAGGAAACCCCCCGCCCCCTGAAATAGTTACCGCTTCCTCGGAGGAATCCTCATGGTTAATCCAACCTATAGTTCGGCGCCTCTTTGGTAATGATCACATCGTGCACATGGCTCTCTTTCATACCGGCGTCGCTGATACGCGCAAATCTGGCTTTTTCCCGGAGTTCTTCAATGGTCCGGCATCCCACGTAACCCATACCGGCCTTGAGCCCGCCGATCAGCTGAAAGATATTTCCGGCAAGGGTGCCCCGATAGGGAACCCGGCCGACGATCCCTTCCGGAACCATTTTGTCGTCGGTTTCTTCATGGAGCCCATATCGATCTTTGCTTCCCTTTTTCATGGCTTCCAGCGAGCCCATTCCCCGGTATACCTTATAGCTGCGTCCCTGGTAAAAGATCGTCTCACCGGGGCTTTCTTCGGTACCCGCAAACAAACCGCCGATCATGACCACATGGGCTCCGGCCCCGATGGCCTTGGTAATGTCTCCCGAAAATTTGATACCCCCGTCGGCAATAATCGGGATACCGGTTTTGTTGGATATGGACCGGCAATTCATGATGGCCGTAACCTGGGGAACGCCGATACCGGCGATGATCCGCGTAGTGCAGATGGATCCCGGGCCGATGCCTATCTTGACGGCATCTACGCCGGACTCGATCAGATCTTCGGCCCCTTCTTCGGTCCCCACGTTACCGGCGATCAGCTCTAAATCGCTGAATGTGCTTTTGAGCTCTTTCACCGAGTGGATCACGTTTTCCGTATGACCGTGGGACGTGTCAATCAGAATTACGTCGGCCCCGGCCTTCAACAGCGCATCGGCGCGTTCTGCCATATCCGGCCCAACCCCGACGGCGCCACCGACGCGCAGCCGCCCCATCTGGTCTTTGCAGGCATGGGGATACTCTTTAATCTTTTCAATGTCCTTGATGGTAATCAGGCCGGACAATCTGCCCTCCTTATCGACCACCAACAGCTTTTCGATGCGGTGCTTGTGGAGCAGTTGTTTGGAATCTTCCAGGTTGATCCCTTCGGAGACGGTCACCAGATTGTCCTTGGTCATGATCTCTGAGACCGTCCGCTCCAGGTCGGTTTCGAATCGAAGATCCCGATTCGTGACGATGCCGACCAACTGGTCGCCGTTCACCACCGGAACACCGGATATGCGGTACTGCTCCATCAGGTTCAGGGCCTCCCGCACCGGCGCATCCGGTTCGATGGTCACCGGATCCACGATCATCCCGCTTTCCGACTTTTTAACCTTGTCCACCTCCCGCACCTGGCTTTTGATGCTCATGTTGCGATGTATGAACCCTATGCCGCCCTCTCTCGCCAGACTGATGGCGGTTCGGGCTTCGGTGACGGTGTCCATCGCGGCACTGATGATCGGGATGCTCAGGCGAATTCTTTGGGTCAGTTGGGTGCTGGTATCCACATCCTTAGGCAGAACATCCGAATAATTTGGAATCAGCAGCACATCGTCGAAGGAAAACGCTTCCTCCGGTGGAATTTTCATCATGGTTCCTCCAGTTTGCAAAGGGTCTTTCGGGTGGCCCTCAAGCTTTCAGGGGACGTCGAAGTTCATCCCTTACAAGATTTCATGTATGGATATTCTGATCCGGGCGATGCACCCAGCGGATATTTTCATGGCCAAGCTCACACCTTAATTCATTCAGTCAGATGTGTGATCCCGCTCAGCGGGAGGCACTTCAAGGCAAAGCTGTAGTTCTCCTACTGCGAGACTTAAATAACGCAGGACATGGAGGTCTCCGTTGGGCCGCCTATTTGGTGAAACCTTTTCATCTCTTTGATCAACTATAGGGTGCTAAACACTTAATGCAACTGGTGCATTCCGAAATGTCCGCGGTTCCCCGTTTTTAGGCCTTATGCCCCATATATTGAAAAGGTTTCATGCACGGCCGGATTAGAGGCTTTGGTTACCAGATACCCCCGGCTTTCGCAATCCTTTGTTTTGTTGTCACCCACACCTCGGACCACAAGGCCCGGTCACCGTGTATACCTTGACAAGCGCCGGCCCCGAAGGTAATTAACTCGCTCTGACATACCATCCTCATGTTGCCATGAACCCTTATCGGAGCGAGGTGAAAACGAACCGATGCTCATAGAAATAAATCCACATAATCCCCAACAGCGACTCATCGACCAGGCCGTGGAAACGCTTCTCCGGGGAGGGGTGATCGCGTATCCAACCGACACCTACTATGGTATCGGGTGCGATATCATGAACAAAAAGGCGATTCAACGGATCTACCAAATAAAGCAACGGCCCAGGAGCAAGCCGTTCAGTTTTATCTGTTCTGATCTAAAAAACATCAGCGATTATGCCAAGGTGTCCAATTACGCCTACAAGACCATGCGGCGACTGCTGCCGGGTCCCTACACGTTTATTATAGAAGGTTCCAAGCTCGTTCCAAAAATCATGCTCACGAAACGGAAAACCGCCGGCATCCGTGTTCCCGACAACCGGATCTGCATCGAGCTCGTCCATCGATTGGGGCATCCCATTTTAACCACGACGGCAAAGCTGCCGGGGGACGAAATCTACCACGATGCGTCGTTGATCCATGACTACTTCAACTCCAGGCTCGAACTGGTCATCGACGGCGGGCCGGTTCCGGGCGAGCCATCCAGCGTGATATCCCTCATTCGAGACGAGCCGGAAATTTTCAGACGGGGCCAGGGGGATGTGACTATTTTCGAGTAACATCGTAAACGATTTTACAATAACCGGTGGGAAATCGATTTACAGAAATGAGATTACGGCGAGTGGATGTAGCCCCCGGTGATCCGGGGCTGCAGAAGCTCCTGCAGCCACGAATGGATGGGCGTTTCGACCAGAAAGTCCATGAGTGAGAATTTTTCCGGGCGAGCATAAACCGATGAAATTTCCCCTTCTATGCCAGCCTCGCGCCCGGCCCATTCTATGGCGTCCTCCAGGTTCCCGAGACGGTCGATGAGTCCCAGCTGTTTGGCCTGTTCTCCGGTGAAGATGCGGCCATCTGCCAGTTCGGCCACCCGTTCGAAGTCCATTTCTCGGCCGTCTGCCACCGCCTGGACAAACTGCCGGTGGGTCTGATCGACAAACTCCTGGAGCAGCCGACGCTCTTCGTCCGTCATCTCTCGGGTCGGCGAACCGATATCTTTGGAATCACCGCTCTTGATGACCACGGGCAGTAGACCGATCTTCTCGATGATCTGTTGGATATTGGTATATCCGATAATTACCCCGATACTGCCGGTGATGGTGCCGGGGCTCGCCATAATCCCGTTGCTGGCAGCGGCCACATAGTACCCTCCGGAGGCCGCAATGGCTCCCATGGAGGTAATGATCGGCTTCTCGGGTATGGTCTTTTGGATTTCCCTGTAGATCTCCTGGGAAGGCCCGACAATACCGCCGGGTGAATCCACGCGCAGCACAATCGCCTTGATGGACTCGTCTTTTCGAAATCGTTTGAGATCGGCCAAAACATCCCGGGAATCCGCGATGGCACCTTCAATTTCAACGATTCCGACCTTTTCCCCAAAATCGATGTCCGACATGCCTCTGCCGATCAACATGAGCAGAGACATCAACACCGAAGCCGAAGCGACAATGAGGGTCATCAGCAACAGGAAAAACAGATATGGATGGCGGCGGGAAAACATGATGTTTACCTGGTCGATGCGGGTTGACGTTCCCGGTACGCGCTAACACCGGAGTTTGGCTTATTGCCGTGCGACGGGATGGATTTGCACCCGAAATGGAAGGGCGGAAGGTATCTTCACCCCCCGCCCATCATAGCCTAATCTGCATCGTGTTCGATGATTTTCCATTACTAAAATCTCGGAGAGATTTTAGTCTTCGTTGAACTTCTCCTGCAGGTTCTCCCGGAGGATTTCACCGAAGGTGGACGTGGCCGGTCCCATGTTGTTGATGTAATCGCTCAGCAACGACTGCTCATCTTCTATTTCGAGACGCTTGATGGACAGTCCGATCCGACGTTCGTCACTGTTGATATTCATCACCTTTGCCGTGATGATATCACCGATATTGAACATGCCCACGGGCGTTTTGATCTTCTCTTTGCTGATCTCGGACACATGGATCAGCCCCTCGATGCCCTCTTCCAGCTCTATAAAAACGCCGAAATCGGTCACATTGGTAATGGTGCCGGTGATTTTCTTTCCCACCTCGTACCGCTCAGCTACCGTTTCCCAGGGGTCTGCCTGGAGCTGTTTAACGCCAAGGGAAAAGCGTTCGCTCTCCTTGTCGATATCCAGAACGATGGCTTGGACCAGATCACCCTTCTTGTAGAGTTCGGAGTGATGCTTGATCCGCTTGGTCCATGAGATGTCGGATATGTGCACCAACCCGTCGATACCTTCATCGATACCGATGAACAGTCCGAAATCCGTAATGTTTTTTATCTTCCCCTCGATGGTCGTGCCCACCGGATACTTTTCACTGATCACATCCCACGGGTTGGCAGCCACCTGTTTCATACCCAGGGAGATGCGCCGGTTGTCCGGTTTGATGTCGAGCACCACGGCTTCGACTGTTTCCCCAACCGATACCAGCTTGGACGGATGTCGAATTTTTCGGGTCCAGGACATCTCGGAGACATGGATCAGCCCCTCTATCCCTTCTTCCAGTTCCACAAACGCGCCGTAATCCGTCAGGCTCACAACCCGTCCGGAAATCCGAGAGCCGACGGGGTATTTTTCCGCCGCCGTGGACCACGGGTCGGGGGTCAGCTGTTTCATCCCCAGGGACACCCGTTCCCGTTCCAGGTCCAGGTTGAGGATTTTAACGGTGATTTCGTCTCCGATGGAAAACAGCTCGGAGGGATGTTTGACCCGTCCCCACGAGATATCGGTAATGTGCAGCAACCCGTCCACGCCGCCGAGATCCACAAAGACGCCATACTCGGTGATGTTCTTCACGACACCATCCACCACTTTGCCTTCGGCGATGGTCGCCAGCGTTTCTGCCCGTTTCTGTTCACGTTCGGCCTCCAGAATAACACGTCTGGAAAGAACGATGTTGGCCCGTTTCCGGTTATATTTCAATATCTTGAAGTCAAAGGTCTTGCCGACCATTTCATCCAGATTTCGGATCGGTCGCAGGTCCGCTTGTGACCCCGGCAGAAACGCCTGGACGCCGATGTCGACTGAAAAGCCACCCTTGACCCGATTGGTAATCGTTCCCTTGACCGGTTCGTCCTTGTCGTAGGCGACTTTAATCTCTTCCCAGACTTTGATAGTGGCGGCCTTTTCTTTCGAAAGCACGACGACTTCGTCTTCGTCGTCCCACCATTCCACCATCACCTCTACCACGTCATCGACGGCAGCGACGATTTCACCGGTTTCGTCTTTAAACTCATGGATGGGAATTTGTCCTTCAGATTTGTAGCCGATGTCGACAAGGACGTAGTCTCTGTCGATGGAAATGATTTTTCCGTTAACGACTTCTCCCTCTTCGAAACGTTTGAAGCTTTCTTCGTACATTCCCATGAGATCTTCCGCATCGGGATCCATCTCATCCATGTCTTCTGAGGAATCCGGTTCATCTGCTTCCGCAGTTGCTTCCGTGTCAGCTGCTTCCGTGACAGCTTCTTCCGTGACAGCTTCTTCCGTGTCAGCTGCTTCCGTGACAGCTTCTTCCGTGACAGCTGCTTCCGTGACAGGTGCTTCTTCAGTCGCTTCCATCGCGGGAGTTTCCGTGGTCTCCGGTTCCTCGGTGTCCTGTTGTTCGTTAATGTTCTGTTTTGGCTCTTCTTCCATTAATTGCATTCCCCCTTGGCCTATTTTTATGCCCCATGGGCTCTCATGGTGGCACAGACAAAATCAATTAACAGCTTCTTTCTGAAATTACAATGCATAAATAAAATCGTTCCACGATTTTATAAACTGATAAAGATACCGATGATTTCAACCATTACGGGGCGTCGATCTCCATGCGTTCATGAACGACGGTTACCATCCGGTCGACGACTTCCTCGACACTCAACTCCGTCGAGTCGATACAGACAGCGTCCACCGCCGGCTTTAGCGGTGCTACGTCGCGTGTGCTGTCGTTCCGGTCCCGGCGGATCATGTCCTGTTCGACCGTTTCGAGGCTAAGGGCCGGATCCGGGGGGAGCTCCCGGAATCGGCGCCGTGCACGCTCGTGGATATCCGCAATCAGGAAAAACTTCACATCGGCATCGGGAAACACCACCGTCCCCATATCGCGCCCTTCGAACACGGCGGCTTTCTCGTTCCCCAACTGTCGCTGAACCCCCAGAAGGAACTCGCGTACCACCGGCCGAGCGGAGACCGCCGATGCCAGCATGGTAATTTTCGGATCCCGGATACGATCCGTGACATCGATATCGTCGGCCAGCACGCGGGGGCCCTCGGACCTCTTTTCATACCGGAGGGTCAGGCCGCTCAGCATCTCTTCCAGGGCCGTATCATCGTCTGGGCGGATGCCCATGTCCTCCACCCGGATCGCCACCGCCCGGTACAGCGCCCCGGTGTCCACATAGGTATACCCCAGTTGTTCCGCCAGCTTTCGGCTGACGCTGGTCTTCCCGGCACCCGCCGGGCCGTCAATGGCGATTAATAAACGTTTCGGCACCCGGTTTTACTCCCTCCGTATGTTATCCAGGGCATCCAGAAACCGCTGATTTTCCTCCGGTAGTCCGGCATTGATGCGAATGAACTCCGGATATCCGTACGACGTCATGGACCGCACGATGACGCCTTGGCGAAGCATTGCTTCGAACACCTCATCGGCGCTCCGAGCGACATCGATCAGGAAAAAATTGGCCTCGCTGGGGATATATCGAATCCCCCGGTCGTTGAGCCCGGCGTAAAGTTCATCCAGGCCGCTGTGCACCAGCTTTACCGTTTCCTGTAGAAATTCCTGGTCCGAGAGGGCCGCTAGAGCGCCTGCCTGGGCCAGGCTGCTGGCATTAAACGGGGGCCGAATGCGATGGAGAAGTTCGGTAAGCTCGGGGGCCATGACACCGTATCCGATGCGCAATCCGGCCAGACCATAGGCTTTTGAAAAGGTCCGGAGCACCGCCAGGTTGGGGTGCACGGACAAGAACATCATCCCTTGGGCGTATGCGGCATCCCGGACAAACTCCGCGTACGCTTCATCCACCACCACCGCCACGCTCGGCGGCAAGGCTTCCAGAAAGCCCCGGAAACGCTGCTCGTCGATAATCGTACCTGTGGGGTTGTTCGGGTTGCAGATGAACACCATTCGGGTTTCCGGGGTCACTCGTGCCAGAATTCCGTCCAGATCGATGGCCATATCCCGCAGGGGTATAAAAACCGGCGTTGCACCGGTGGCCCGGACCGAAATTTCATACATTAAAAAAGACGGCTGTGGAGTAATGGCTTCGTCTCCGGGCTGTAGCAGTGCCAAACAGAGAAGCCCGATGATCTCGTCGGATCCGTTGCCCAGGATCAGGGACTCTACCGGAAGATCCAGATGTCCGGAAAGCCTCCGGGTGAGCTCATGGGCAGCACCGTCCGGATATCGGTTCAACTTCGAGAGGGCGTCCTGTATGGCCGCCAGGGCCTTGGGAGACGGTCCTATCGGGTTTTCGTTGGAGGCAAGTTTGATGGAATCGGCGATGCCGTATTCCCTTTCGACTTCTTCCAGCGGTTTTCCCGTGACGTAAGGATCGATTTTCTGGATATGATTGGGTATCAGTAGGCGGAACATGAGTTGATCAAGTATTATAATTACGGATTAATCTGCCAGGGCTGCTTTTCTACCTTCCTCCACGGCGGCCAGGTTTAACGGAATGATCTTTTCTTTGTGGGCAAATTCCTCTTTCACACAATCGCGAAGAAGATCGATGTCCAGAATCCCGCTTCGGGCGACAAAGGCCGACAGGGCAACAATATTCGCGGAGCGGGCACTTCCGAGATCTTTTGCGATGTCGGTGACGGGCACCCGAATCTCGTCGACATCGTCCCGGTCGGAACCGATTTGGATGAGAGAACTGTTGATCAAAATCACACCCCCCTCTTTCACAAGGGGTGCGAATTTCTCAAGGGACGGTCGATTCATCACCACCAGGTGAAGCGGATTTCGGATAATCGGCGAACCGATGGGACGGTCACTGATGACCACGGTACAGTAGGCCGTGCCACCTCTCATTTCCGGTCCGTAGGATGGTATCCAGGCAACCTCATAACCATCTTGCATGGCGGCGTGGGCCAGGATCTTGGCACTCAATAAGATGCCTTGCCCACCGAAGCCGGCAAACATGACTTCACTTTGCATGTTCCCCCCCAAAACTGGCATTTAGTCTCTATCTATTAAAAGTGCAGCCTACTTCTCTGGAACAATGGCTCGTAAGAGTCGGGTGTTGCAAATATCGAAATTCGAAACAGGGTTACGCCTTCAAAATGCAATAATGCTCAGCCCATGGGGTGTTTTGGTCATTCGAATTTCGTATTTAATTTTGAACCGTAAGCCGATATCTTCTCGTGTGCACGTTTATTCTTCTAATACCCCGGACCAGGTTTATTCGGTGGTTTCCGGTGTTTTGAGTTCACCAAGCTCGTAGTAGGGCAACATGGTATCCTGCGTCCATTTGATCGCTTCCATGGGCGTCATTCCCCAATTAGTCGGGCAGGTGCTGACCACCTCCACAAAACTGTAACAACGGCCTTCCATCTGGTAAGTAAACGCCTGTTTGATAGCACGTTTGGCACGCTTGACGGCTTTGGGTGAAATGACCGTCTGGCGCACGATATAAGCGGGGGTCTGAAGAGCGGCCAACAGCTCAGCGACTTTGATGGGCATACCGACATCCGTCACGTTTCTTCCAAAAGGGGAAGTGGTCGTCCGTTGGTTCGGCATGGTGGTCGGTGCCATCTGGCCGCCGGTCATTCCGTATACCGCATTGTTCACAAAAATAGTGGTGAACTTTTCTCCCCGGTTGGCCGCATGAACAATTTCGCCCATGCCGATGCTCGCCAGGTCACCGTCACCCTGGTAGGTAAATACCATCAGATCCGGCCGGACCCGTTTGATACCGGTGGCCATGGCCGGTGCTCGACCGTGTGCGGCCTCCTGGAAATCAAACGTAAAATAATTATAGGCCAGTACCGCACATCCCACCGGTGCCACACCCACAGTGCGTCCACGGACTCCGAGTTCATCGATGACTTCCGCGATGAGCCGATGAATAATACCGTGGGTACACCCCGGGCAGTAGTGGGTGACGGTATCGGACAGGGCTTCCGGTCTTTGAAACACTTTTCCCATAATCTACTCCTTGATAAAATCGCTCTGCGATTTTATGAAACCTTACACCTGAACATGAGCAGGAGGCTCCATCGCCACTGACGCTGTTGCAAGCATCCTACAGCAGCGTGCGAACAAACTCCATGATTTCCTCCGGGGTAGGCACCTCCCCGCCACACTTGCCGTACCAGCTGACCGGCCGGACGCCCAGAACGGAGCGCTGTACGTCTTCCACCATCTGTCCCATGCTCATTTCGATACTGGCCACGTGGACACAACTCTCTTTTGCGGCGGCATCGTGGACCTGCTGTAAAGGAAATGGAAAAATCGTCTGGGGGCGGATCATGCCGACGTCGAGGCCCTCTTCGGCCAGATTGTCGATGGCCGTCCGGCACACCCGGCTCATGATGCCGTAACTGACAATCAGAACCCGATAATCCGAGTCCGTGTGGTAGGTTTCATAACGGACTTCTTCCTGGTGCATCTGATCATACTTGGCCTTGAGGACCAGGTTGTTGCGATTCAACTCTTCCGGATCCAAAAAGAGCGACTTCACCAGATTTCTCTGGTTGCTGTTTCGGGTGTCCATCCCGTTGGTGGCCCACTCATCTTTATCGGACGGCTCGGTACGAAGATCGTCGGGAAACTCTACCGGTTCCATCATCTGTCCGATCAGACCGTCACCGAGAATCATTACCGGATTCCGATATTTTTCGGCCAGGGGAAACGCCATCATGACCATTTCGACGGCCTCCTGAACGCTGGCAGGTGCCATCACGAGCATTCGATAGTCCCCGTGTCCCCCGCCTTTGGTCGCCTGGAAGTAATCGGCCTGGGACGGAAGGATTCCCCCCAGCCCCGGGCCACCCCGCATGATGTTAACGAACACGGCAGTACACTGGGCCGCAGCGATATAGCTGACGGCTTCACTCATCAGACTGATGCCGGGGCTGGATGAGGTAGTAAAAATACGGGCGCCGGCGGCGGCCGCCCCAAATATCATATACGAAACCGCCACTTCACTTTCGCCCTGTAAAAATACTCCCCCGGCCTCAGGAAGCCGTCTCGACAGGTATTCGGCGACCTCCGATTGGGGTGTGATCGGGTAAGCAAAGTAATTCAGACAGCCCGCCCGGATGGCCGCCTCGCCGATGGCTTCGTTTCCTTTCATCAACACCTTACCCATGGATTCCTCCGGTTCACCCTTCTATATAAATTGACATCTTTAAAACAATCATAGCGAACGATATGTATTTATTTCAATCAACAGCCGCTGGTGACTTCCGGCAAATTCGAATTTCGAATTCTTGTCCGCCATAGCACACAGCGACAGCGGATCATGATTCGTGCTTAAAAACCGTGGCCTATCTCATCTCTCTCGTGTCTTACACGCGTACTCACAACTAAAGACTTATTCGCCAGAAGCATCACTGGATGCCGTTTCTTCTTCAACTTCACAAATGGAGATTGCCACGTCCGGGCACATCGTGCAACAGATGGCACAGTAGATACAATCCTCAGGTCTGGCCTGAAAGGCCGGAAAATATCCCTTCGGACTGACAGCGTCGGAAAGCTCCAGTACATTTTTGGGACAAACGGTCACACACAGGCCGCATCCCTTGCAGTGATTTATCTCGATATGATGCTCATATGCCATGACGTTGTACTCCTCTTTATATATTCCGGTGGCATGGGTGCCCCGGTCAAAGATCGTTATTCACATAACCGCGTTCGCAAGAATGCCGTGATCTCCGGCCCATCCCGCGGGATGTTCCGGCCTGGAAAAAAACGGCGAATTAACTTGCGGCCAGACTGGCGGTCCGACGCCAGGGGGGCACGAGCTGCCTGCGGATCGGCAAGACCGGGCAATCCAGCCGGGCCGGGTCCAGCTTTGGCAACATGTCCGCATCGGCGGTGACAAACGACACCGGCAGACCGCTTTCTTTCGAAAAGCGCTGAACAAACTCATGTCCATCGTAAATATGCCCCACATCGGTCTGATCGATGAGATTGGCATTGCCGATGATGCCGGTCATGTTCAGTTTCGCAGCCTCTTCGATTTCCAGCCGGATCTGCATGCAACCGGCCACCGTTTCCGTGAACGGCCGATAGGGGTTTACCACCTGGAGCATCTGAGGCGGGTTGTCGCCAAATGCATCCGCCAACGCGGCCAGTACATTCGCACCGACATGATCCCCCCCCACGTCCAGAATGGTCAGGGGGCTGGGCTGTCGAATCATGGCCGCCACTTCCGGGCTCAGGATCGGTAAATCTGCGTGGAGGTACTTCTCCGGCGGAATCACCACATCGACCCCCAGCTGTTGAAGCTGAAGCCGAGCTTCTCTGGCTCTGAAATACGGATTGACAAGATCCAGATCGGCGATGCGGACCCCCACTCCCTCGGCTTGGCGAACCACAGCCATGTTGACGGCGACTTCGGTCTTCCCACTGCCGTAGTTGCCGACGATGATCACAACGCCTTTGAGATCGGGAGTGCTATGGATGTGATCGGACATGATTACCCCGGCTTCGGCCCCTGCGCATCGAACCCATCGGATTGCAGCGACATGCAGGCCATGGGAACGGTCATCCCCGGCCACCGCCCTGCCGGTTCGAACAAGTAGTGTTTTGTAGTGTCTATTTAAGGCTTTGTCAAGGTAAACGGCCGGTGGGCCGGAACGGCAGCAAACCGGACGGCAGGTCAGTTGAAAATCCAGGGGTTTCTTGCGATAACCGGCGCCATGGAACCGGTGAAAACAGGCCTCGAGCAGTTGGTGAAATCCCCGCCGGACTGGCTTGCCGGCAGGCGACTGGGCCTTCTGTGCAATCCGGCCTCGGTGGATCGCCGATTTTCCCATGCCCGATGGTTGGTGGACCGCTGTTTTCCCGGATCCCTTGTTGCCCTGTTCGCGCCCCAGCATGGTTTTTTTCGGAAAAACAGGACAACATGATCGAGTCTGAACACATCGTTGATCCGGTCCTGGATATCCCGGTCTACAGCCTTTACGGCGAGACCCGCATCCCGACGGAAGCCATGATGGCCGATATCGACGTCCTCCTGATCGATCTCCAGGATGTCGGCACCCGGGTCTACACCTTTATGTATACCATGTCCTACTGCCTGGAAGCGGCCCGTCACTATCGTAAAAAAGTGGTGGTGCTGGACCGGCCGAATCCCATCTCCGGCAATCGGATAGAGGGGAACTGCCTGACCGAAGGCAACACCTCGTTTGTGGGGCGCTATCCGATTCCCATGCGCCATGGTCTGACAATGGGGGAACTGGCGCGATACTTCAACGAGGTCTACGGCATCGGATGCGATCTGGATGTGATTGCCATGGACGGTTGGAAGCGTTGGATGTATTACCCGGATACCGGGTTGCCCTGGGTCGCACCATCACCGAATCTGCCAGCGCCGGCGTCTGCAATAGTGTATCCGGGTCAGGTCATGTGGGAAGGCACCAACCTCTCGGAAGGTCGCGGAACCACACTCCCGTTTGAACTTTTTGGCGCCCCGTACGCGGACCCGAAGAAGATCTTGGCGGCAATGGAACGTGTTCGACTGCCGGGGATCGTGCTGCGGGCCACCGCATTTGAACCGACATGGAACAAATGGCAGGGCCGATTGTGCACTGGATTTCAGCTCCATGTCGTGGACCGGGACAGCTACGAACCCTATCGGACGACCCTCGTTCTACTCCAGGTCGTCCTTTCCCTGTTTGGAGAAGACTTCCAATGGAAACCACAGCCCTATGAGTATGAATTTGAAAAACTGCCCATCGATTTGATCATTGGGGACTGCCATATCCGTGAACAGCTGGAGCTTCAGGTGCCGGTAGACAGGCTGGCGGCGTCCTGGGTGGAAGATATATCGCATTATCAACAGACCATCGAACCGCTTCTAATGTACTAGGGGTTGCGAGTTGGAAATGAACGAAAACGGTGTCCAATGGATCCGGATGCGATTCAAACAGAACAAGGTCTGGCTGGCTGCGGATCAAGACGGCACCCCGTTGATGGATAAAGGAAAGGTCCGGATCAAGTATCGCCTGGACCAGGACTATGAATATTGGGTCCGGCCGGAACGCGTGCAGCCGCTGGATGCCCCGCTTCCTGACGAGGAGGAGCCGGCAGCCGGCGCCGTGGCACAGCCCGCTGATCTGCCTGCCGGATCAACGATCAAGGGCACCATCGAAATTTATACCGACGGCGCTTCTTCCGGCAATCCAGGGCCCAGCGGCATCGGGGCCGTACTCCGATATGGCGCCCACGAACGGGAAATTTCACGGTATATCGGGGAGGCAACGAACAACATCGCCGAACTGGAGGCCATTCGGGTGGCCCTGGAGGCTGTTAAAAACAGAGATCTTCCGGTTCGGCTGTATACGGACAGCTCATATGCCCATGGCGTGTTGAGTCAGGGATGGAAGGCGAAGAAGAATCGCCGGCTCGTCGAATCGATCCGAGAGCTGATGACCCGATTCCGGGATATCCGGTTGATGAAAGTCCCCGGCCACGCCGGGCTGGAAGGTAACGAACGGGCAGACCGCCTGGCCGTCCAGGTCATTAAGGAAACAGACTGACGAGTAAAGGAAAGTACCATATAAAAACCCCGCACAGTCGTGCGGGGTTTTTACTTCATTACGTGGTTTTCCCTATCGAAACGTTGAGCATGTCCCGAAGCGGCTTACGCCGGCACTGAATAACCGCGCGCAGTCCGACCTGCGGGATGCCGCATTTAGGCTTTTTCGGACTTCAGCTCATCAATTTCTTTTTTCAGATCATCAATTTCCTTCTTATACGTGTCCACCTCTGCGTCGGCCACAGCGGTATCGAATGCGGTATCATCCTTCTTCCAGGTATCCTTGAGTTCATCGAACCCAAGATAAAGGGCCAAGCCGCCCCCCAGAAGCAACATAACGGGGATGGCACCGGCCAACAGCTGTAAGAAGGGTTTCCACCAAACAGACATACCAATGAGACCCAACACAGCAGCGACTGCCCCTCCGATTAACGTTTTCATAAAGAAACACCCTCCTTTAATTCAAATTGGTTGCGATGGAAAAACCGGATTTCTGGTAGAAATACAGCCCCGGCATAGACAAACGGACACTTTCCCCAGAAGAGTCCGCCTTCCCTTCCGGAAACATTAATTCTCAAAATTATTAGATAGATACGGTAAAAATCCCGACCGTGAAACGATAAAATTGTGCTTAACACACCCCGTATGCGAAACGCAAGGGTAAATTTCCCGTCCCCTCGGGAAGAAGACCCCCAATCCACAGGCGTCAGACAAACTCTCGATTCGCGTTCCGGGACGCCCTTCTGCTGAATTCATCTGTTGCAAACCCACTCGGACTCTGTTAGTTCAAAAAGGCCAACCGGCTTTACAGAAACAGGGCCCTACCGTGGCCTGAGTCGCTTCGGACAAACCCCCATCTCACCTTTTCCGGCACTATTTGAACCGGACGCGTCAAGGACTGACTATGCCGTCGATGGAAACCAAACCGCGCTCGCCAGTTCGTCGATTTTTCGATTGGGCGCTTCATGGCACGTACCTGCACTTCTTCTGCTGGGTACCGCCGAAACTCGGGTACCTGACGGCCGGATGGATGCGCCTTTTTTTCATGAGAATCCAGGTCAACGACACTCAGACACGGCGGCTGAAGGCGATACAAGACCAGGGCGTTGTGATCTACGCAACGAAGTACAAGAGCCGGTTCGATTTTTTCTTCTATCACACCCGATATCAACAATTGGGACTGCCCTTTCCTGAAATCGGCCTGGACTACCGGATTGTCCTCATGCAGCCGTTCCGCCGCCTGTTTCAGGTCTTTCTGGCCAACCTGTTTTATTTTTTGAATCATTTTTCTCTGCCCGATCCGTATAAGAGCGGGTATATCAAAGACCAGTTGCTGAGCGGAAAATCAGGTTTTGTGTCCTTGATCGAAAAACGGGGCTTCTACCGGCGATTTTTAAAGGCCAAAACAGACCCGCTGGAATACCTGATCGAGCTGCAAAAGGAGGAAACGAGGCCCGTTTTCATCATCCCCCAGAAGATTTTCTTCAGCCGCAAGCCGGACCGAACCATTCCGTCTATGGTCGATATGCTGTTTGGCAGCGAAGAACGACCCGGGCGATTGCGCCGGATAGTCACCCTGTTTCGAAACCCGGGCAAAGTATTCTCCGAAATGGCCGAACCCATCAATCTAAAGGAGTTTCTGGCGAACCCCGAGCACGCGGGCGTGGATACCCAGGTCCAGGCCCGACAACTTCGACGACAGCTGATCCAGCGCATCAATAGACTCCGCCAGAGTATTCTCGGACCCGTAATTAAAACCCAGGAAGAACTGAAACAGAACATCCTGACCAGCCCGCGGCTCGAGCGATTCATGCAACAGCATGCCAAGAACCGAGATGTTTCCCTTTATTCGGTCCACCGAAAGGCGAACAAGGCTCTGGATGAAATCATGGCCAAATACAACATGTTTGTGATCCGGGTAGCAGATTTCTCTATCCAGTGGATTATCAGACACATGTTTGATGGCGTCACCTACCAGCCTGAAGAGATCGAAATCATCAAGGAAAAGGCACAAAAGGCCCCTTTGGTGTTGATCCCTTGTCATAAAAGCCACATCGATTATCTGATCATCTCCTATGTTCTTTTCCACAACCATGTCGCGGTACCGTATGTGGCCGCCGGGGCGAATCTCTCGTTTTTCCCTCTGGGCCCCATTTTCCGGGGTGGCGGCGCTTTTTTCATCCGGCGGACGTTCCGAGGCGCCGTTCTCTACGCAAAGGTCTTTTCCGAGTATATCTACTGGCTGCTCAACGAAGGATATAACATCGAGTTTTTTATCGAAGGCGGTCGCAGTCGAACCGGCAAGTTGATCTTACCGAAACTGGGGCTCCTTTCTATTCTTCTGAATGCCTACAAAGAAGGCGCCAGCGAAGATCTTTTTTTCGTTCCGATTTTCATCGGCTACGATCGGGTACTGGAAGAAAGCGCCTATTTGCACGAGTTGGGTGGAGGCAAAAAAGAACCGGAAAGCTTCCGGCAGATGCTCAAGATCCCGAAGCTGACCAAAAAACGCTATGGGAGGATCTATCTAAATATCGACGAGCCGATGTCGTTGAATGAATTACTGTCCAAATGGGGCAGCGACATTCAAAAGATGCCCTCCAAGGAACTGAATGCCTTCTGCCGAAATCTTGGCCACCGGGTGATTCATTCCATTAATTCAGTGTCGGTGGTCACACCGTTTGCCCTGGTGGCCAGCGCGATTCTCAATCGGCCCAAAGACCGGTTCTCCGAGAAAACCCTGAAGAACCATATCGACACGTATATCAACTATCTCTCATCCCAGGAGGCGAGACTCAGCGACACCTTGCTGATGGATCACCATCGGGCCGTGGATCAGGCCCTGGAGGCCTATGTGCAACGGAAGTTCATCGAGCAAGGAACGGGGAATAAGAAGAATAAGGGCCTCCAAAGCGGGTGGTACGCGGTCAATGAATCCAAGAGGCCCCATCTGGAATATTACAAGAACAACTCCATTTCGTTTTTTATACCGGCAGCTTACACGGCAATGACGATTCTGGAAATCGATGCCTTCCAATTCGGTGCATCGGATATTTACGGCGGCTACCGATATCTCCAGGATCTGTTCAAGCATGAGTTTGCCTACGATGTGGACAAGACTCCAGAACAGTACGTACGCAAAAACATCAAATCGTTCATCGACGATGCCATCCTGATGCCCCATCCAACACTGCCGGATCAATACAATATCACATCCTCCGGGTACCGGAAGCTGAAATTCTTCGCCTTATTTCTCAAACCCTATCTGGAGTCCTATTGGTCGGCGTTGTATGCGTTTTCACGGTATCCCCAGGCTAAATTCGGCGGCAAGGATCGATTGAAGAAAATCCAGTCAATCGGTTCACGGATGTACAAACGACGAGAGATCGAGCTGAAAGAATCTATCTCCAAAATGAATTATACCAACGCCATCGATTTCTTCGTGAGCCGGGGCATTCGGGGGGCGGAAAGCCAGGAAAAGATCACTCCTTACAGTGAAGCGATCCAGCGATATCTGAGCTTGCTCTAATCGTTCCGCTTGGTCTAAAGACAGCAAACTTTTCCGGTGATATGCCATTTTGAAAAACGGAATGATATTGCACACGGAGAGCACTTGAACCCCTGGTCGCCTCCGGCGCTGCCATAGGCGGGTAAACTTTGACCCCTCGAACCCTTGAATCCTCTTCTCCAACCCAGTTGGAGAAGAAATAACCATGAAAGCGCTGATCCTTGCAGCAGGGTACGGAACCCGACTGAGACCCTATACCGACCGGATGCCCAAAGCGTTGTTTCCGATTGCGGGCAGGCCAGTCATCGACCGGCTCATCCGCCAGTTGGCCGAAGCCGGTTGCCGTGCCGTCATGGTCAACACCCATCATCTCGGTGACCGGGTGGCGTCGTTTCTTTCCGAACAGTCCTACCCGATTCCCGTTAAGGTACGGCACGAGATTGAGATTCTGGGTACCGGCGGTGCCATTAAGAATGTGGAAGACTTCTGGGATGATCGCCCCTTTCTGGTCGTCAACAGCGACATCGTCACGGATACGGACTTCCGCCGTCTTTACACAGTTCATGGGGCGCATCCCCACCCCGCCACACTGGTACTTCACCATGACCCCACACTCAACAGCGTCCAGGTGGATGCCGAAAACGTCATCACCGCTTTCAGCGCCCCTTCCAACGACGACCCGTTAGGTCCAGGGATACGACAGATGACGTTTACCGGCATACAGGTTCTGGATCCCGGCATCCTTCCCCTGATTCCGAAAGGAGAGTTTTCTTCCAGTATCGATAACTATCGGCAGCTCATGCATAACGGAGAGAAAATTCGGGCATGGATACCGGACGAGATCTATTGGAAGGATATCGGAACTCCGGACAGATACCGCCAGGCAGTGGTCGACCAGATGGCGCCGGACGTGTTTGCCAGACTCTGGCCTGATGACGACACGCTCCCCATCACCTGGAAGACCCTGGCCGGAGACGGTTCGGACCGGCAATGGTTCTGCCTGAACAGAGAGGGCAGAAGCCTGATCCTGGTCGATCACGGGATGCGACATTCAAACGGCCCGTCTGAAGCCGATGCCTTTATCGATATTGGCCGTCACTTGAAGCGATGTGCCGTGCCGGTCCCGGAGATCCTCGACTACGATCGCTTCGCCGGGGTCGTCATCCTGGAAGACCTCGGGGATCGGCACCTGCAGCAGATTGTAACCGGAGCACCCCCCGCCAAGATCGCCGCCATGTACGAACGGGTCATTGCCGCCCAGATCCATATGGGCCTTGCCGGTGCAAAAGGGTTCGACCCGGGATGGGCGTTTCAGACACCGGCGTATGATGCGGAGTTGGTGATGGAAAAGGAATGCCGATATTTTGTGGATGCCTTTGCCAAGGGGTATCTCTTATTGGATGTCGACTTCGATATGCTGCAGGACGAATTCGAACAACTGGCAGGCCGCGCCGCCGGAGCTGACACCATTGGATTTATGCACCGGGACTTTCAGTCGCGAAACATCATGGTGTGCAATGAACAGATCTTTTTCATCGATTTTCAAGGCGGGCGGATTGGGCCGCTGGCGTATGATCTGGCTTCTCTGCTGATTGATCCCTACGTGGCGCTGCCGACGTCCCTCCGGCATCGCTTGATCGATGTGGCCTGCCGAGTTATGGCCAAATTGAAAGCCGGGTCCCCCGAACAATTGCGTTACGACTTTGACTACTGCGCTCTGGCCCGGAATTTACAGATCCTAGGCGCGTTCGGTTTTTTAACGTTGAAGAAGGGAAAGCCGTTCTTCCATGATTTCATTCCCCCGGCCGTTAAAACCCTCGGTGAATGTCTTTCCGGCTCTTTAGGGAAAACATTTCCCAAGCTGCGCAGGTTGCAACATCGGATAGAGGGGTCGCTGTCCACTGTCGTTGATCGCACTCAATCCTCATCAGAAATAAATGGTTAATGATTACCGCAGAGGCGCAGAGAACGCAAAGCCTGTATCGTTTTGTCAGAATCCTTGAGAGGGGGATTCTGACAAAGGGCCGCTTTCCAAGAAGCGTTCGAAAATTCAAGGCATTTATTTTGCTTTTCACCCTCCCTGAAAAGCAAAAAGAAAATTCTGCCTCTGCGACATTTGCGCCTTTGCGGTAAAGGATGTTTATTGAACTGGAGGCAAAGGAGGTGAATCATGATTCAAGTCATGGTGAACGGGCTACCCGGGAATATGGCCGAACTGGCTGCCCGGCTGGTAATTGCCGATGATGACATGGAACTCGTCCCCTGCTCGCTGACCGGGCCGGAGATCGAGACCGCAACTCATTCCATCGACGGCACGACGGTCACGCTGATCCGACCGGAGGCCAAAGGAGAACGGATTTCCAGTGTTCTGGATGATTTCGGTGGGATCATCAGTGTAGATTTCAGCCACCCCACGGCGGTGAACGAAAATGCGGACTTCTACTGTAACCAGGGTCTTCCCTTTGTCATGGGGACCACCGGAGGGGATCGGCAGAAACTGGAACACAGCATCCGGGCATCTCGGATTTCGGCAGTGGTGGCCCCAAACATGGGCAAACAGATCGTGGGGTTCCAGGCCATGATGGCCTATGGGGCAGAGAGGTTTCCGGGATTGTTCGAAGGATATGACCTGTCGATCCGCGAGAGCCACCAGAAGGGCAAGGCGGACACCAGCGGTACGGCCAAGGCCATGGTCGAGTATTTCAATCGCCTCGGAGTCCCGTTTTCAGAAGAGTCTATCGCCAATGAACGGGATCCCGTCGTCCAAAAGGAGACTTGGGGGGTACCGGAAGACTACCTTTCCGGGCATGGCTGGCACACCTATCGACTCGAGTCATCGGACGGAACGGTGTGCTTCGAATTTACCCACAATGTCAACGGCAGGGAAATCTACGCCAGAGGGACCCTCGATGCCGTTCGCTTCCTGAGCCGGAAGGTGGCCGAAGGTGCCACGGGGCAGATGTATTCGATGATCGATGTTCTTAAAGGCGGATGATTGGTTGATTCGTGTTTGGTGTTTTGGATTTATTTCTTAGTGTTTGTTATTTGTAATTTGATATTTGTTATTTTTTAGGGGTCAGGTGTCAGTGTTCAGGTGTCAGGAATCGGGTCACGACTGCGAGTTTCCACCACAAGGCGCACGACGTCCGAAAAGAGAAACCCGAAAATTTCACTTCGTGTTCTTCTCCTGCCGTGCCATAGGTTCAGCGACAGCCGGTGAACTTCATGGCCTCTTGTTTGCGTATGCCGGCTTTAATCTTCGAGCTTTGAACTTTCAGCTTTGAATCCTGAAACCTTGGATCGGACCCAAAAACCAAACACTAAACACTAATCAACACCCAAAAGTTCTTCCGCCTTCTTCAGCGACTGGTCGAGATTTTCGGGCTTCGAGCCGCCGGCCTGGGCCATATCCGGGCGACCGCCGCCACCGCCCCCCACCACGGGGGCAATGGATTTGACGATGTTTCCGGCATGGAATCGGTCGGTTAAGTCTTTTGTCACCACCGCAATCAGTAGTACTTTTGAGTCAACCGCACTGCCCAAGACGATCACTCCGGACTTGAGTTTGTCCCGGTATCGATCCGCCAGGTCGCGCAGCGCCGCCGGAGTATCCACGGCCACCCGCTTGACCAGCAGGCTGACACCGTCAACCTCTTGAATTCTATCAGCCGTTTCGTCTGCCTGCATGGCAACGAGCTTGGCTTTGAGCCGCTCGATCTCTTTTTCCTGATTTTTCTGGCCGGCAATCAACCCTTCCAATTTCTGGACCAGAGAATCCGGGGTGTCCTTCAGTATCCGTGCGGCATCCCGGACGACATGATTGGTGTGTTGAATCTGTTCCACAGCGGCATTGCCGGTGATGGCCTCCATGCGGCGGACCCCGGAGGCCACACTCGATTCCGAAACGATCTTGAACAGACCGATGTTGCCCGTGCGATCCGTGTGGTTGCCGCCGCAGAGCTCTTTACTGAAATCGGCCAGGGAAATGACCCGGACCCGATCGCCGTATTTTTCTTCGAACAGGGCGGTTGCCCCGGATTGAAAGGCCGCTTCGGCTTCCATTTCTTCTATGCTCACGGGCACATTCTCCCGGATCCTCTCGTTGACGAGCCATTCGATACGATCCAGCTATTCCGGAGTCACCTGGGAGAAGTGGGTAAAGTCAAAACGCAGACGATCCGGAGCCACCAGGGAACCAGCCTGCTTGATATGGTCTCCGAGGACCTGGCGGAGCATGGCATGTAGAATATGGGTGGCGGTGTGATTCAGTTGCGTGGCACGCCGCTTGTCTTCATCCACCGACAGGGTAACGGAGTCGCCGGTCCGAAGCGTTCCCTCGACCACCCGGCCTTTGTGGATGATCAATCCGGTAGGGTCTTTGACCGTCTCCGTGACGTTCATCTGTCCCCGTGGGCCCGCGATGATTCCCACATCGCCCACCTGTCCCCCGGACTCCCCGTAAAACGGGGTTTCTTCAGCGACCACGTCCGCAGCGGCGCCGGTTTCGACCTCGGTCACTTCATCGCCGTCGGAGACCAGCAACACGACTTTGGATTCAGCCTCGATGCCGTCGTACCCACGAAATTCAGATTTGAATCCATCGGCGGTCAAGGTCCGGTAGGCATCGCTGATCTCATCAAACGCGGAAACCTGCCGGGACTGTTCCCGTTGACGGTCCATGGCGGCATTGAACCCGTCCATATCCACGCCCAGTGCCTGGTCCCGGACCACGTCCTGGACGATGTCCACCGGAAATCCATAGGTGTCGTACAGCTTGAACATCACGTCGCCCGGGACCACGGTGTCTCCCCTGGCCTTCATATCCTCCAGGGTTTCGTTGAGCAGTTTCAACCCGTAGTCGATGGTCTCCGAAAACCGTAGCTCCTCGTTCTGGATCACGTTGGTGATAAAGGCCTCGGCGTCGGTAAGCTCCGGGTATTCGGGTTTCATCACATCGAATACCACCTTGGCGGTTTCATGGAGGAATGGTTTGGTCAGACCGATATTACGCCCGTATCGGATGGCCCGGCGCATGATCCGGCGCAGCACGTAGCCTCTTCCTTCGTTGGATGGCAAAATACCGTCACCAATCAAAAAAGCCGCGGCCCTAGAATGGTCGGCGATGACCTTCATGGCCACCTCGGCGTCATGGGAGGCTTTCCGGTCAATTCCGGACATCTCTTCCGCACGCTCGATGATCGGGACGATCAGATCGATGTCATAGTTGGTCGGTACATCCTGCTGAATGGAAACCATCCGCTCCAGTCCAAGTCCCGTATCGATGCTGGGTTTAGGCAAGGGGGTCATCTCACCGGACGCATCCCGGTTGAACTGAATGAACACCAGGTTCCAGATCTCCAGAAACCGGTCGCATTCGCAGCCCAAGGCACAGTCGGGCTTGCCGCAGCCATAGGCTTCTCCGCGATCCAGATGGATTTCACTGCAGGGGCCGCACGGTCCGGTGTCGCCCATGGCCCAGAAGTTGTCCTCTTCACCGAATCGAACGATCCGATCTACGGGTACGCCGATCTGGCGATGCCAGATATCCGCAGCCTCGTCATCGTCCAGATAGATCGACACCCAGAGTTTGTCTTCGGGCAGGCCATACCCGTTCGTCAATAGGTCCCAGCCGAAATCGATGGCCTTCTCTTTGAAATAATCTCCGAAGGAGAAATTACCCAGCATCTCGAAAAACGTATGGTGCCTGGCCGTATATCCCACATTTTCCAGGTCGTTGTGCTTACCGCCGGCCCGCACGCATTTCTGCGACGTGGTCGCCCGGGAATAGTTGCGCTTTTCTTCCCCAAGAAACAACCGTTTGAACTGCACCATGCCGGAGTTGACAAACAGCAGGGTCGGGTCATCGTGGGGCACCAGAGACGAACTCCGGACGATCTGATGATGATGCTTTTCGAAATACTCCAGAAATTTTCTCCGTACATTGTTGCCGGTCATGTTGTTCTCCAGAATTTCAGCGGTTAGCCCGAACATTGCACCAGAAGGAGAAGTTCATGCAAACTACGGGTTACTTTTCGTTCTGCTCCTAGGGTGCCTCTTCCGTGGCTGCATCCAGACCGACGGCCTGACGCACCTTTCCGGTCAGATCCTCTGAGATATCGGTGTTGTCCTTCAAGAATCGTTTGACATTTTCCCGGCCCTGGCCGATCCGCTCGCCATTGTAGGAATACCAGGAGCCGCTCTTGTCGATTATCCCTGCATCGACACCGATGTCAAGCAGATCACCGGTTTTCGAGATGCCTTCCCCATACATAATATCGAACTCGGCATCTTTAAACGGCGGCGCCATCTTATTTTTGACCACCCGCACCCGGGTCCGGTTGCCGGTGACCTCCTGTCCATCTTTGATGGCACCCGTGCGGCGAATGTCCAGCCTCACGGAGGAGTAGAATTTCAGTGCATTCCCACCGGTGGTGGTTTCCGGGTTCCCGAACACGATGCCGATCTTCATCCGGATCTGGTTGATAAAGATCACCGCCGTCATGGTCTTTCCAATGGTCCCGGTCAACTTTCGCAACGCCTGGGACATGAGGCGGGCCTGAAGCCCCATGTGGGAATCCCCCATCTCTCCCTCGATTTCTGCCCGGGGCACCAGGGCCGCGACCGAATCGATCACCATGATGTCGATGGCGCCGCTGCGCACCAACATATCGGCAATTTCCAGTGCCTGCTCCCCGGTATCCGGCTGGGCAACCAGCAGCTCGTCGCAATTGACGCCCAATTTCCGGGCATAAACCGTGTCCAGGGCATGTTCGGCATCGATAAAGGCAGCGATCCCACCCTGATTCTGGGCCTCTGCCACGGCATGCAGGGCCAGCGTGGTTTTTCCCGACGATTCCGGCCCGAATATTTCGATCACCCGCCCCCTCGGGAGACCGCCGACACCGAGTGCCCGGTCCAGCGCGATGGATCCGGTGGAGATCGTGGGTACGTCCACGATGGGCCGGCTTCCCAGTTTCATGATCGAACCCTTGCCGAATTGGCGTTCGATCTGCGTCATGGCTGATTCTACAGCGCGCTGCTTGTCGTTTGACCCGCCCATTGTCTCCTCCTTGAATGCGCTATATTAAATATAAATATAGATAGCATGAACTGCTATCCACGTATTGCGTGAAACAGATTCACGGAATGGTCATGAAAGTGAAATCGTCCTTAACTTCGTATACACGGCTCCCCGGGGCTCCAGTTGACTCTGATACAAGATAATGGTGTCCGCTGTAAAGTGGGGCGATTGAAAATCCGGCAGCGCCTCAAAGGCCTCCATCAACCGCTCCCCCCGGACCGATCCCTTGCTGCGACCGATGGTCAAATGGGCCTTGAACCGCCTCGACTCTGCGGGGAATCCGATCTGGGCCAGTTCGTTTTCCACACGCTGTTGGCAGCTGAAAAGCCCGTCGATATCTCCACTGACCCCCACCCAGAGCACTCGAGGTTTCCGGAGGTTGGGAAACGCGCCGAAACCTTTGGTGCAAAGTGTCAACGCACCGCTGCCCGCGGCGGCCTGGGTCAGGGCCGTTTGAATCCGGTCGATATCCATCGGACTCACGTCCCCCAGGAATTTCAAGGTCAGGTGGATGCTTTCGGGACGCACCCATCGGATTCTGAAGCGATGTACTTTGAGTGCCTCCTGGGCCCGGCGGATCTCGTCTCGAACCGATCCGGGCAAAGGCAATGCCACAAAGGCACGAATAGGTTTTTCCGCGTTATCCGCCATGGGGTACCGACGGCAGGGTAAACTGGGGTTCGCCCAGCAGAAAGCTGCCATCTGCAATGCTTTTTTTCAATTCGTCGGCAATTTCACGGGCTTTGACCACGCTCGACAGCGGCACCGTCTGCACCTTATCGCCATTGACGGTGATGGTTCCGCTTTTCAGCTCGGCGTAACTGACCTGACCGAGGCTGTTGGACACACCGTTGGGGTAGTCATGTCCGTAATCCACGATCTGGGTGACGATATCCTCATCGGAGATACCGGTGGCTTCGGCGATCTCCTCGTTCAACAACGGAATCGGTATCCCCAGCCCCACAGCCAGGGAGCATCCATATCCTTGAAGGCTTAAGCCGCGCAACCATTGGGGGCTCATATGCTTGAGATCCCCCATCACCCAGATCGTTCCCGCCGGTCGAATGGGGGTCCCGTTGGGCGCCCGATCCACGTTGGGATTGTGCTGGGTGCCGTGCCAGGTGACATACCCCTGGGCGCCTCCCAGAAAAATGCGGGTCCCCAGCCCGATGGTCCGATAGTAGGGGTCGTTGAACAAAGGACTTAGCTGTCCGGCAGAACAGTAATTGGCATTGCTGGCCTTCGGTTTGAGCGCCCCCATGTAGGTGTAGATGGTCTTTTTGGTCAAATTCACGGCGCAATTGTAATTCTGGTACCCGTTTCTCGGGTTGCACAGGGTGGCCATGGGTAGATCGTTCAAGGTCACATCTTTCTCAAAACCCCGGCTCGGATAGCATGAAGTGCCGTAAGCCGTCGCTTTAAGGTGTACGGTCTTTCCGGAAATCAGATCCTCGATGACATGGCCACCGCCATAATTAAATTCTCCCGGCCACACCTTGTTGAGAGGGTCGTCCTCGCTGGGTTCGGTGACCCCCAGATAGCAGTCCACCGCAGCCACCCCGCCGTAGGCGGGCACATTGTTAAACCACACCTTGGACGCCTTTATGGTCGGGGTGGTGTGCCCAAAGTTGATAAAGGCCCCGCTGGAGCACATCGGTGCAAACGTACCGGTGGTGACCACATCGACCCGGCGGGCCGCTTCGACGGGGCCTTCCTTCTTCACGATGTCGATAATCTCCTCGGCAGTGACGACAACGACATCTCCGGATCGGATCTTGTCATTGATCTCCTGATACGTTTTCTGGACCTTTGTGTTCTTGTTCATTGCGGACGCTCCTCTGACATGGCTATCGAATCGCGGCTGCGGGAGCACGGCCGCGGCCGGCGGATGGGATTATCGAATTTTCTGCTGGGCCATGATCTTGCTGGTGATATTGTTCTGAATCCATTTGCCATCCCACCATTCCAACGGATTTACGAAGTTCTGGTGGACCCGCATGGCGAAATGGAGATGGTCGCCCCCCGCCAGACCGGTGCTTCCGGTATATCCGATGATGTCTCCCCTGTCGACGGTTTGGTTCGGTTCCACGCGGATTCGACTCAAATGGGCATACATGGACTGCAACCCCGTTCCATGGTCGATCACCACGCAGTTGCCGTAGATGCCTAAAAAATCGGCAAAGATCACGACGCCATGGTTGGCCGCGGGCACCGGCGCCTGCTTGATGGCTGCCAGGTCCACTCCCATGTGAGTTTGGCGGTCGATTTCCCTCCCCTTGTGCAGATAGATCCGCTGGTCCCCAAATCCCGCCTGCCGCGCAGAACCGGGTAAGCGGAGAAAGGTGCCTGACCAAAGCATTTCCGGGCGGGTGCCGCCGACCACCGCCGAAAGCGTTTCGGAAGCGCTTTCCCGAAGGGTCCGGTTGATAAACAGAAACTGGTCCAGCGGCGCCTTATCGGCCACCGGAGTCAGTTGGGTATCTAATTGGGGAAGATTTCGCTTTAAAAATCGGTCGGTAATCCGAATTTCGTCTTCGGGGAACCGCTGAAGCCGGATATAATGACGAAACGCCGCACGGCTCTGGTTACCGGCCCGATCCGAAGCGCCCAGATAGATGCCGGTGTCTCGGTCCTGGTCGATCCGCAGAGCGAACATGGCCAGATGCACATCCGGGTCATCGAAACCACCGGGGGTACCCGGGTAGAATTCCTTGCCGACATGCACGCCGCTTCGCGGGCAGGGTTCGGAAAGCCGATACACGACGAGGCCCGCCCCCCCCTGGGTGATGTTGTGGGCTCTGCTCAGCACCCGGATGTCCGGCGGCACAGTGTCGATCAGGACCACTTTTTCGGCGATCTGCTGGTTGCCCTTACCGCCGTTGCGCCAGGAGAAATCCCATGCCGTGGATCGGATCAGGGCATTGCCGTCGGCAATTCCCATCTTCCGGGGCTCCAGGGTAACGGAAAGCTCTTATTCCTGGATCACGCCGGTTTTAAAGAACCCCTCAGAGGGGAAATCCCGATCCAGAATCAGATAGGTCTGTTTGCCCTGGATACATTCAATGCGAACATGCCGCAGCCCGGATTTCCGGTCGGACAGGGTGACGGAAAATGGCTGATACATTCCGAATACGGGTTTCGGCAGGGTCAGCTGAACACCGGGTGTTTCGCCTTCAAAACGTTTCAGCAGGCCCCAGCCGATGGGTATCATAAGGACGAGACAAAGCGCGGCAATCAGCCTCAGCTTGATACTTTTCTTTTTTTCTTTCAATGGGTTACGGGTTGTGCCTCCAATGGGGTTGACCCGAGACAATAACAGTTCGAATTAGGCTCTGCAACGGTTTTCTGTTCCCGCACCGTTCATGATATAGTTTCGGTTCGAACGGCCTCCCGCAACCCGGGATCACACATCTGATGGAACCAATGAAGGTGTGCGCTGGACCATGGAAGCTCCGTGCTGTGCAATGTCCGGGCCAACAGCTTGACTTTTCCCGGGGTGCACGATAAACAATGCTCGTAACATATCGTAAATCTAAGCATTTTTTAACTTCTAGACGTTGGGAATCCACCGGTTCATGACGTATCCTGTAGACATCGCAACGATGACCATCGGGCGGGGCTACCCCCTGGCGTTTATCGCGGGACCCTGTGTGATCGAATCCGTCGAAAACACTTTCCGGATTGCAGAAGGGTTGAAACGACTGTCCGAGCGCCTTAAGTTCCCGCTGATTTTTAAAGCTTCTTATGACAAGGCGAACCGAACGTCGATAGAATCCTTTCGCGGCCCCGGTGCCCGAGATGGTCTCGATATCCTGGGGCAGATCCGCAAGGAGCTGGATCTGCCGGTGTTATCCGATGTCCATCGTATTTCCGAAATTGATGCCGCGGCTCATGTTTTGGATGTCATTCAGGTCCCTGCCTTTTTATGCCGGCAAACCGATTTCATCGTGGAGGTCGCCCGGACCGGAAAACCGATCAATATCAAGAAAGGGCAATTTCTGGCTCCCTGGGATGTTCCCAACGTCATCGGCAAAATCACCGCCATGGGAAACCACCGCATTCTCATTACCGACCGGGGTACGATGTTCGGCTACAACAATCTGGTCGTCGACTTCCGTGGCATACCCATCATGCAACGAACCGGTTACCCGGTGGTATTCGACGCCACCCACAGCGTTCAAACGCCGGGCTGGGCCGGAACCAGTTCGGGAGGACAGCGGGAGTTCGCGCCGGTACTCGCCCGCGCCGCCGTCGCAGCCGGTGCCGATGCGGTGTTCATGGAAGTCCACTTCGATCCGGACCACGCCTTGTGTGACGGTCCCAACTCTCTCTATCTAGATTCCCTGGGACCCCTGCTGGAAGAACTGCTGGCCATCCGTTCGGCGCTTTCCCCTCAACAACTCTCAGACCCTCAGGCTGAAACGACTCTCCCATGAAACTACAGGAACGATTAAAGCGCATTCAGCTCCTGCTGCTGGACGTGGACGGCGTCCTTACCGACGGCAGCATTGTCTATGACGATCGGGGCATGGAAACCAAGATCTTCAACGCCAAGGACGGCCTCGGCATGCGACTGATCATGGACGTCGGGATTGAGATCGGATTGATCACCGGTCGCTCGTCCGAGGCGCTGAAACATCGGTGCCGCAACCTGGGCATCCCCCATCTTATGGACGGTGTGAGGGATAAAGCCGCTGCTCTGGAACAGGTCAAATCGGACACCGGTCTGACCGAGGATAAAATCGCCTTCATTGGGGACGATTTGCCGGATATGGCGATCATGTCACGGGTCTGGCTGTCCATCGCCGTCGCCGATGCCCATCCGGCGGTCCAAGCCATGGCTCATCTGGTCACCCAAAAACCCGGCGGCAAAGGTGCCGTGCGGGAGGTTTGCGAGGCCATTCTGGACAGCAAGGGGCTCTGGGACGATATCCTAAAAAAAATGGCGGGCTGATGCGGGGCGGGGGGATTCAAACCAAACGGGTACTGAAACTGGTGCTGATTGCGGCGGTTCTCGTCGGCATCGGGGCGGTCATCGCCGTATTCATGGAGTACCGCCGACTGACCGGAAATCCCGAAGAACTCCTGTCGGATGTCGCGCCCAACGCGGAACTGACCATCCGCAATCTGAACCATACGGCCACCCGGGAGGGGTTTACGGAATGGCGGTTAAGTGCCGAGGAGGCACAATATCGCGGGGATGAACGAATTGCCCAATTGAAAGGCCTCACCGTGATCTTTTTCTTGGAGGATGGTGAAGAAGTCCATCTATCCGCTGAGCGGGGACAGCTGGATACCGAGAGCAACAATCTGATCATCGAAGGCAATGTCCGGATCCGTCAGGGCCCACTCATGATGACCACCGAGCAACTTCGTTACGGCCACCAGAACCGCGTTATCCGGACCGAAAGCCCGGTGGAAGTGTCCGGTGAAAAAATGAATCTCACAGCCGACTGGATGAAGTATGAAATTATAAACCGCAGAATTTTTTTCGAAGGAAACGTCTATGGGACACTTCACGGGAATTTTTCCATATAGTGTGGCAAGGGCGATCCGCCCTGCAGTGGCGGCGCTGATCCTGTTCTGGGGAATCCCGGGATATGCCCAGGAAAAGGCGACGGAGCAGAAGTCCGATGCCCGCCTGGAGAGGATTCAAATCCTATCGGACAGCCTGGTTGCCGACAACCAGTCAAAGGTGGCGGAATTTATCGGCAACGTAAAAGCGTCCCAAGGCGATACCGTCATCGAATCGGAACGGCTGAAAGTCTATTACGGATCCGGGGACAATTCGACGTCGGATCCGGAAGATCTGGCGGCTCAGGTGGAAAAGATCGTGGCTTCCGGAAATGTCCGCATCCGATTCGAGAACAGACTTGCAGTCACCCAGGAGGCAGTATACAATATTTGTTCCCAGGTGTTCATTCTCAGTGGAGAGGGCACCCGGGTGACCAGCGGCAGCAGCTACATCGTCGGAGAAAAGATCACCCTGCGCCGAAAAGATGGCCAGGTGGTGGTCATCGGGGGAGAATCCCAGCGGGTGGAAGCTGTTTTTTACCCGGAAGATGCGGAAAAGAAGCAGGATTCACCGGAATCGGAGTCCGGCGGGACAGAATCGTCGAGCGAGACCGAATGAAACAGAATCCGGGCACGGATGCCGAATCTGACCTGCTTTTCGAACCACTATGACAACGCTTCAGCTCGAAAATCTGGTCAAAACCTACTATCGCCGAACCGTTGTCAATTCAGTGAGTTTGAGCGTTGAAAGCGGCTCTGTCGTGGGACTGCTGGGACCCAATGGCGCCGGAAAGACAACGGCGTTTTACATGACCGTCGGCATGATCCGTCCGGATGCCGGGCGCGTTCTTCTCGGTGAAGAGGAAATCACGCGCAATCCCATGTTCGAGCGGGCGCGTAAGGGGATCGGGTACCTTCCCCAGGAGGCTTCCATTTTCCGCAAGCTGACTGTCCGTCAGAATGTCATGGCGGTACTGGAGACCATGTCCTTGACGCAATCGGATCGAGAACGGCGGGCGGACCTGCTCCTTGAAGAGCTGGGTATCAAGCGGCTTTCGGATCAGAAAGCCAGCGTACTGTCCGGTGGCGAACGTCGGCGGCTGGAAATCTCCAGGGCGCTGGCCACGAATCCGGCGTTTATTCTGTTGGATGAACCTTTTGCGGGCATTGACCCGCTGGCGGTTGTGGACATTCGGAAAATCATCGAACATCTGAAAAGCAGGAATATCGGCATCTTGATTTCAGACCACAACGTCCGTGAAACTCTTGAAGTCTGCGACCGGGCATATATATTAAATGATGGTCAGGTGATTGAATTCGGTTCTCCCGAAAAGATCGCCTCGAGTGAAACCGCCCGGCGATTCTATTTAGGGGAAGAATTCAGGCTATAGGATGGCAATCGAACTCAGACAACAATTACGGCTGACCCAGCAGCTGATCATGACCCCTCAGCTGCAGATGGCCATCAAACTCCTGCAGCTCTCGCGGCTGGAACTGGTGGATATGATCCGTCAGGAGCTCGAGGAAAACCCCACCCTGGAAGAAGTTCAGGAGACCGCGCCTGAAGACCAGGCCGGTCAGCAGACCGAATCGACCCCCGAGGAGCCCTCCCCTGCCGAGGAAATTCAAATCGAGGAAAATCTGCCCGAGGATATCGACTGGAGCAATTATATCGATGAATACAATTCCCCCGGCCGGATCTCCTACGAGACAGAAAGCAAGGACACCCCCCGCTTCGAAACCTTCGTATCTGCCAAAAAGTCGCTCAGCGATCATCTGCTCTGGCAGCTGCTGATGACGTTGCCCTCCAAAGAGGAGGAACGGGTCGGGAGCCTGATTATCGGCAATCTTAACCGGGACGGCTACCTGGACATGGACTATGACGATCTGGTCGAAATGAGCGGTTCCCCCCGGGAAATGGTGGAGGCCGTGCTGGCCATTTTACAGACCTTCGATCCCATCGGCGTCTGCTCCAGGGACATCAGCGAATGTCTGCTGATCCAGGCGCACCATCTGGGACTGGATGATACCGTGGTGACCGAAATCATCACCAACCATCTCAACCATCTAGAGAACAAAAATTATAAAGCGATCTGCAAGGCACTGAAAGTAGACATGGACACCGTTGTAACGGCGGTGAACATCATCACGGCACTGGAGCCCCGGCCCGGGCGTGAGTACTCCGAAGACGAACCGGTTTATATCAATCCCGATATCTATGTTTACAAGATGGACGACGAATTCGTGATCATGCTAAATGATGACGGGATGCCGAAACTGCGCGTCAATTCGTTCTATAAAGAGGCGATCACCGGAAGCGGAAAGGTTTCGTCACAGGCCAAGGACTACATTCAAGACAAGATGAGATCGGCCGCCTGGCTGATTCGCAGTATTCACCAGCGTCAAAAGACGATTTACAAGGTGATGGAAAGCATCGTCCGGTTTCAACGGGAGTTCTTCGAACAGGGCATCACCCATTTGAAGCCAATGGTACTCCGGGATGTGGCCCAGGATATCGGTATGCATGAATCGACCATCAGTCGGGTCACCACCAACAAATACGCCTACACCCCCCAGGGCATCTTCGAGCTGAAATACTTCTTCAACAGCTCCATCAATAGAGTTCACGGGGGTTCGGTAGCGTCCGCCAGCGTGATGGCAAGAATCAAGCAGATTATCGAAAGTGAAGATTCTCGAAAACCCTATAGCGACAGCAAGATCGCCCAGATCCTGAAAGATTCGAATATCGACATTGCACGGCGCACCGTCGCCAAATACCGTGAAATGCTCAAGGTACTGCCATCTAATAAACGAAAACAGATTTAACGGGAGATACTCTATGCAAACATCGGTGACCTTCAAAAAACTGGACTCGTCTGACCATTTGAAAGCATACGTCAGTGAAAAGTTGGACCGATTTGATAAATACCTTTACAGCCCGGCGGAGGCGAACGTCGTGTTGTCGGTAGAAAAATTCCGGCATATCGCCGAGATCAAGATTGTAGGGGATCGACTCAGTATCATCGGTAAAGAAGAGACCGAAGATATGTATTCGGCCATCGATATGGTTCTGGACAAACTCGAGAAACAGATCAAAAAGTCCAAGGAAAAGATCCGGGAACGGCGGGGCGGTTCCAAAGCCAAAGAACTGGGCACCACAGCCGAAGCATCCGCCCTGGAACCGGAGGACAACCCCATGGAGCTGATGGTGGAAAGCATCGAATACAAACCAATGGATGTCGAAGAGGCATTAATGCAGCTCAAACTGGTCAATGACAATTTCCTGGTCTTCACCAATGCACGCTCCGACCAGGTCAACGTTCTGTATCGGCGCAAGGGAGGAAATTTCTGCCTGATCCAGCCAATCACCTAAGCCCCCCACCTTCGCGCCTTAGGGCGCTTCGGAGGGAAATTACAAATAACAAATCTCAAATTACAAATACCAAACACAACACACGAAATATATGAAACCCGACACCTGAAACCGGAAATCAAAAGAACCAAATACCGAATAACCAGTACCCAATACCAAATACCCATTACCCAATACCTAAAACATGAAAATACTCGATGTTTTAAAGCCGGAAGCGATTCTGCCCCACCTGGACGCACGGGACAAGAAAGGGGTCCTGGAAGAACTGGTTGCACCGATCGCCCCCCAGGCAAATGTCAGTCCGGAGGAGCTGGTTCATGTGTTAATGGACCGGGAGCAGCTCGGAAGCACCGGCATCGGGGGCGGTATCGGAATTCCCCACGGCAAATTGAAGGCCCTCGATGGGCTGCTACTCGGCTTCGGATTGAGCCAACAGGGTGTGGATTTCGATTCCATGGACGGTCGTCCAACGCACATCTTCTTTCTTCTGGTGACGCCGGAAAATTCGACGGGGCTTCACCTGAAACTCCTGGCCCGGATCTCCCGGATACTGAAAAACGAGCCTTTTAAAGAAAGGCTGATGCGGGCCACTGACCGCGATCAAATATACGACATCATAAAGAACGAGGACGAAGACTTCTAGTGATCTTGTCCTCTCCCTTTCGTGCAATTCCGATCCAAAATTCACTTTTACCGAAATTGCCTGTATAATGCGCTCAAATTCGGGCGTGAGGCTAACATACGTCGCTTTATCTTTTGGGAGTGAATCGCTGGACATGAGCGCACGTACCCGATTGGAAATGCGCATGGGTATGGATTCTTTATGTGTTTTGGAAATCTGAATTCCGCATTCCAGCCCACCGCCGCTATAAGCGAGGGCGGGCAAGAATCCAAAATCATAGGTAGAAACATTCGAACACCGATGCGCTGAGACCATCACTTGTACGAACACAACCATTTAAGCTGCCTGGAAAATACCGTGGCCCTTCCCACCCTGCTCATCATTACCGGCCGTTCCGGATCCGGCAAAAGTACGGCGATTGCCGCACTGGAAGACGCCGGTTTCTATTGTGTGGACAATATGCCGGTGGCCATGCTTCCCAAGTTTCTCGAGCTGCCGTTGGAAGGAGCCGCAGATGCCGCCGGTTTCGCCTTTGTCATGGACTTGCGGGAAAAGGGCTTTCTCAGCAGCTATAAAACGATCCTCGGGAGCCTCCATGATAAGGGATATCCCATTGAAATCGTGTTTCTGGAGGCAGACCGCGAGACCCTGCTCCGGCGCTACAGCCAGTCTCGGCGCCAGCATCCGTTGGCCAGCAAAGGCCGGACGTTATCCCATGCGATTGAAGCGGAAAAGGAGAAACTTGAAGACCTGCGAGGGGAGGCCGAATATGTGATCAACACCTCCCAATCCAGTGTACATGATCTGAAGGGGATGATTCACGACATCGCCAAAAAGAGCGTCGAGCTGGCCCCTATGCGGGTGAACATCATGTCCTTTGGATTTAAATTCGGTTCGCCCAGGGAAGCGGACCTGATCATGGACGTGCGGTTTCTTCCCAATCCCTACTTTGAGCCGAGTCTTAAGCTCCTTGACGGAGAAACCGAAGCGGTTCAATCTTTTGTCTTGAACAACAGGCAAACACGCTTATTTTTAGACAAATTTTTGAACCTGCTTGACTATCTGATACCGTTATATAAAAAGGAAGGAAAAGCGTATCTGACCATTGCCGTCGGGTGCACAGGCGGTCGCCATCGGTCCGTCGTGGTCGCCCGGCAATTATTTGAGCACCTCAAACAAGTGGAACATCGTGTTGAACTGAACCACAGGGATATTCACCAACGGTAGTCACGGATCGGTGGGTCCGGTCCGGGGCATTCCCCTGCCACGACGCCAGCTTGAAAACGGAAGCACCGATTTTCAGCACGCGCCTTGCATGAATCGTTGACAATTAAAAACATTTCCCGTTCGACGCATGTCCGTAGAGCCCCGACCCCGGAGTCAGGAGTCTCCGGTTCCGGGTAGAATCGAAGGATTGAAATGCAAGATTCAATGATTGGAATTGTAATCGTCACACACAGCCGTCTGGGTGATGCCTTGATCGACGCATCCGAATTCGTGCTGGGGTCCCGGCCGGAATCCGTAACAGCGATATCCATCGATCTCAACGAAAAGGCCGAACGCCTCAGGGCGAAAATTGCACAAGGAATCAAGTCCGTCGATCAGCGCCGGGGAGTGCTGATCATGACCGACATGTTCGGGGGCACGCCCTCCAACCTCAGCTATTCGTTTCTGGAGGAAGGACGAATCGAGGTTGTTTCAGGGGTCAACCTGCCCATTCTGATCAAGGCCGTCAACAGTCGTGACAAAAATCATCTATCGGAATTATCATCGATTCTGGAGGCGTACGGGAAAAAGAGCATATCTCTGGCCAGCGGGATTCTCCGCGGCAATAAGCGCGAATAGAAGGAGGCAAAATGGCTATCAAGATAGGGATTAACGGTTTTGGACGGATCGGCCGAATGGTGTTCCGGGCCGCCCTGAACCATCCGGATGTCACAGTCGTGGGCATCAACGATTTGATGGACACGGAAACCATGGCTCATCTGCTCACCTATGATTCGGTCCATGGAACCATTGACCAGACAATTACCGCCGAAGAAAACGCCATCGTTGTAGACGGGTCCCCGGTGGCGATTACATCCATAAAGGATCCTGACCAGATCCCCTGGGGGATTACGGAGCAAGCATCGTGGCCGAGTGCACCGGGCTGTTCAGGGATACCGCCAGCGCCTCCAAGCACTTGTCCGGAGGAGCCCGGAAAGTCGTTATATCGGCTCCGGCCAAAGAGCCGGACATCACGATCGTCATGGGGGTCAACGACACCCAGTACGACCCCAGGGAGCATCAAATCATATCCAATGCATCGTGTACCACCAATTGCCTGGCGCCGGTGGCCAAGGTGTTGCTTGAAAATTTCGGCATCAAACACGGGCTAATGACCACCATCCACTATTACACCGGGGATCAGCGCCTGCTGGATTTCCCCCACAAGGATCTTCGGCGGGCCCGGGCGGCTGCGCTTTCCATGATCCCGACCACCACTTGCGCGGCGAGAGCCGTCTCCCTGGTGCTGCCGGAACTGAACGGTAAGTTAAACGGTCTGGCCATCCGGGTGCCGACACCCAATGTGTCCATCGTGGACCTGGTGGCCACCCTGGAAAAATCCGGAGTTACCGAATCCGACGTGAACGAAGCGATGAAATCCGCGTCCGAAACATCCCTGTCCGGAATTCTCGGATTCAGCGAACTGCCGCTGGTGTCTTCTGATTATAACGGATCCACCCTGTCGTCCATCGTGGACGGACTGACCACCTATGCCATCGGCGACATGGTCAAGGTGATGTCGTGGTATGACAACGAGGTCGGCTATTCCAGCCGGATGGTGGACCTGATGGCGATGATCGGAAAGCAGATGTAGATAAATTCTGGATACTGGATGCTTGCCCGCCTCTGGCGGGCTGGATACTTGATGCGGGGTCCAGGATACAGGATTCTACGATTTTGGATTGCGGATTTTGGATTAGTGGAATTCGTAATTTGGTAGTTCGTTTTTGGTATTTTGTGTTTGGTTTTTTGTGTTTGGTTTTTTGTTTGAGATTTGAATTTTGAGATTTGTGATTTGGTATTCGGTATTGGGTACCGGGTATCAGCTAAAGGAATTAGGATATGGGAAACAGAATACCGCTGATTGCCGGCAACTGGAAAATGTACAAAACATGCTCTGAGGCCGTAAATACCGCAGAGCGGCTTGCCGGGCTGATTCCGGAGGGGCTGAAGGTCGACGTCATGATCGCGCCGGCATACACGGCCCTGTTTCCCGTCGCCGATGTGCTTCGAGGATCCATCATCCGCCTTGGCGCTCAGAACCTGCACTGGGAAGCCGAAGGCGCCTACACCGGCGAGATATCGGCGTCAATGCTGAAATCCGCCGGCTGTTCCCACGTCATTATCGGGCATTCCGAACGGCGTCAGTTTTTCGGTGAAACCGATGAAAGCGTGAATCAAAAGATCCGAGCGGCTATCGACGCCGGCCTGGTGCCGGTTTTCTGCATCGGGGAAACCGAAGCCCAGCGGGATGCCGGCGAAACCTTTGCGGTACTTGACAAACAGGTTCAAATGGGGTTAGAAGGTTTCTCTTTAACGGACCTGGAGCAGCTTGTGGTGGCCTACGAGCCGGTATGGGCCATCGGCACCGGGAAGACAGCTACCAGCACCCAGGCCCAGGAAGCGCACCAATATGTGCGGGGATTGATCGAAACGGGTTTCGGAGATGCCCTTGCTTCCGGTTTACGGATACTATACGGAGGCAGCGTCAAACCGGCCAACGTGCGCGAATTGATGGATCAGCCGGATGTGGACGGCGCCCTGGTGGGCGGAGCAAGCCTGGATCCGGACACGTTCATTCAGATTGTCACTTATCAGACGTAAAGGATGTAAATAGACTCCATGTCGATTCCGATTATCGTTCTACATGTTGTAGTTAGCATCGCATTGATTCTGATCGTGCTGTTGCAGACCGGGAAAGGGGCGGATATGGGTGCCTCTTTCGGGGGTGGCGGCAGCCAGACGCTGTTCGGCAGTACCGGCGGCGCGACCTTTATGAGTAAACTTACGACGGCGGCCGCCATTGTCTTCATGGTAACGTCCCTGGTACTGGCGTACATGTCGGGCCGCACACCCACCGACTCCATCATGACCGACAGCCCGCCTCCGGTGGAACAGACAACGGAACAGACCGCACCGGCAGTACCGGCCGCGGCTCCCCAGCAGACCGCTGAAACTCCGGCGCCCGACACACCGGCTTCCGGAGACTAAAATTATTCGTGCCGAAGTGGTGGAATTTGGTAGACACGCTATCTTGAGGGGGTAGTGGCTTACGGCCGTGCCGGTTCAAGTCCGGCCTTCGGCACCATATAAAAAAGCGAAAGGCCAGCCGATTTTTGGCTGGCCTTTTTTTCATTCGTGTATCGCGAAAACTGACTCATCGACTTTAAAATGAATGTGTAAATATTGAGAACGTCCCCTACTACATTAAAAAAACGGCCAATCCACTTTCGATGAATCTGTAAAAAGTCCGTTTATTCTTTCTTCCGTCATCCTGGCCAAGGCCGGGATCCATTGATATCAAAAACTTCTGGACTGCGGCCTTCGCTGGAGTGACGATGTTTGGGGCTTTTTACGGATTCATCACTTTTATATTTCGGATTGTCCCATTTAACGGTTGGCTAAAAAATAATTGTAATTATGTTAGAACTATAC
>Ga0056119_1000019_pt1 | contig 45830 bp, 54 predicted proteins | sample WorMettaBAHAMAS1_FD_80076 | JGI IMG/M metagenome (GOLD analysis project Ga0056119, IMG submission 80076) | Marine gutless worms symbiont microbial communities from Max Planck institute for Marine Microbiology, Germany - Olavius tantulus BAHAMAS.1 ...
CCATTTTGATGCGGCCCTCTATGATCTCTTCATGGAATCCTTGGACGAGTTTAAACGGATTGCCGGCGAAAATCCCTGACATCCCCCTACCCCCACCCGATGGTCCTGCCAGGATCTCGGGGCCATCTATCCCATCCCGATCCGTTCCATAAATCGGGTCCGGAGACAGCCAACGATCCATTTTTGTCCCTACAAAATTGTCGTCCCTCCCGTCTCGATCCTCTTTGCCGGAGTTAATGCGGAAAACGAGCGGCTCCCGTCCGGCCCCAATGGCTGCCGGTATCCGGCGATTGCGGGGCTCGATCGGTCCGTTTCCATCCTTGAAATCGAAGAAGCAGCGATTATCAGGCCGGGGAAATGGTTGTATCCCCTCTTGCCCGCTTCCGGACAGCACCGGCCCGCCATACCGGATCTAATGGATGGAAATACCGATTTATTGAGAAAAAACGGAATCTTTGGTATAATTTTTGAATTATGAAGATGGAAATGAATGGCTTCCGAATGATTCAACACCCGAGAAACCAGAACGGGTTTACGCTGATCGAGATCGTTGCCGTCTTGCTGGTGATGGCAATCCTCACCGCGGTAATCTTCGAGCGGATGATCGATATCGAAGCCATACGGGAGCCTGCGCGCATTGACCGCATGAAGAACCACATCCGGTTTGCGCAGACCATGGCCATCAAACAGAACAACAGCTTCTGGGGAATCCGGTGCGACGGAACGTCATACTGGCTGTTTAACCACCAATCCGAACGATGCCACCGAGCCGTCCCAATCTGCGAACATCGTGTATCTGCCCGGCGAGGAGGCCCAGACGGTCAATGCATCATCGGACGATCCGTCCCAGGTCTTCTTTACGGTGGGGACGTTTACCGTGTACTTTGACCAGTACGGCATGCCGTATACCTATGTGAGCGGGGTGAATGAAATTCGAACGCTGGTGGCCCAGGGACTTTCCACCCTGGATATCTCCTTTGGATCCGACCAGATCCAAGTTACCGCGGAAACAGGATACATCCAATGACCCGAGCGCATCACCATGCAACCGCGGGATTTTCCCTGCTGGAACTCATTGTCACCATCGTAGTGGCCGCCATTCTGGGATCGCTGATGGTTCAGTTTTCCGGAACCGCCCTGATCGGTGTCGCCGATTCGGTCACGGTGGTTCGGGGTGAAGCGACGGCAAAGGGCGTCCTGGAACATATCATTTCTGATTATGTCCAGGCTGCAAACTCCACACCCGACACGGCATTGGCAACCATAGTCACGAATATCGACAGCAATGTTTATGGAACCGCGGTTACCATCACACGGAACTATACCGATTTTACGGCGGGAGGCGCTGAAGTGTCCCCCTCTCCGGCAGACAGTGAAACACTGAAAGTCACGGTTCAGGGAGAAGGCCACAGTTTGACGGTGCTGCTCTCCGAAAGCCGGGCTCGGGCCAACGATCCGATAAGCCGATTTTAAGCCTATGGAACAGCGACCGACGACCACCGGAAGATCACCACGGACAACCATCGACGCGGGAGCCCGCTTTTCGACTCCGGGGCGCCGGAACCAGTCGGTTGCCAGTCTTCGGATGGGCCCGCTCCGGCGGCGTCTTCGGCTCAGCTCCGACCGGTGCGGATTTACGCTCATTGAAATCATCGTGTCGCTGATTCTGGTGGGGATCATCGCATCGTTTTCCGCGGTGTTTCTGGTCAGCGGGGTTCAAAATTTTTTCTGACACGGGACGCCGTGGAGGCCGCGTTCCGGGCCGAGGTGGCATTGAACCGGATGGCGCTGGAACTGCGATCCATCAGCGAAAACGGGCTGCCGAACCATCCTGTAGTAAACACCTCCATCACCTATGCCAGCGATGATGCGAACCTCCCGGGGTCCCGAAAACTGGAGTTTAAAAACGGGAATCTGTACCTGACCGTCGACACCATCGAATACCTGCTCATGGGGGAGGTGACCAATCCCCAGTTGAGCGCGACCTACGCGGACATGGACAACGACGGCAGCAACGAGGTCGCCTACATCGACGTCAGCTTTACCATCGGCTCCATGCCGGCCTTCGATGTCCGGGTGTACCCGCGAAACATGGTGCCCCAACCGGGCACATGATCGTTTTCGGTCACCTTCGGCACCCGGAGAAATGGAGCGGAATCATCCGAACAGGGATGTCCGTTTGGAAGCCCTAACGTGGACAAACGCCGTCGGGCCCCCTGTCACCGAACAGCCGGGGCCGGCAGAAATTGGAAACCCATGACCATGAGAACATCACCCATTGGCGACGTATCCATGGACCCGAACCGTTCCATAACACGGAATGAAACGGGATCTTCGTCTCAAGAGGCTCCGGCCACCGAGCAGGGCAGCGCCTTTATGTACATTCTGGTGGTGATGCTCATCTTCGGTCTTCTCGGATCGGCCGTCATCTCCATGTATACCTCGGCGGAACGAATGACCAAAGGCGTCTCCAACGAGGCGAGGCTGGCCCGGTCCCTGGCCGAATCCGGCATGCGATACGCGGTGAGCGAACTGCGACACGACGGCTATCGAAGGTCCGTCATTAGCCGGCTCAATGCCACCACCTATACCGTGGCGGATGCCGGCACCTTTGACCTCAATCTATTTGGCAAATGGTTCCGTGCAGCGGCCGACTACAACATCATCTCCGGAAACATCAGCCTGAATATCCCGGAAGGAGACGTTCCGCAGGGGTTTGCCATCCCGAAAGACGCGCTGGTGGTGAACCTGGAGGAGCTTCGAGACTCAATTATTTTTTCCGGAGCGGCCAATGACGATTTCATTTCGATGGTCAAGAATCCGCCCGACATGGGCACCGATCCGCTGATCGTCGAATTGGACAACGATTTTACCGTGGACCAGAATCAGAAGGTGCTTTTGAGTATTCAGGCCGACAATAGCTATAGTGGGGGGGTCACGGTTCCCGCCGGGGGGATCTCATCGTCGATGATGTCGCCGCGAGCTACTTTCCCGAGCGAAACGGCGCCTTTTACGCCCAGAGCACGCTGGATGACAAGACCCTCTATTACTACGAGGAAATGGTGCTGGATGGATCCGACTTAAAGCTAAAAAATATCTCCCAGGATCTGGTGGTTGACCAGGACCATCAGATTATCCTGGCCGAGCGCAACCACCACATCAGTGTCACGGCATCGACCGGCAGCACGGCCTTCGGGGGAGCGGATGATCTATCCATGGATTTTCTGCAGAACATCAGTACCCCCCCGGTGGTGCCGCCCCCGGCAATGGACCTGCCCGCCAATATCCCGTCGGACGAAATGATTCCGGCCATGGCCCCACCGGCGGAGTCCGGGCCGGATGCTGTGGATGTGGACATCACCACCGGCACGATTACATTGGGCCAAAACGTCGCCAGTACCTACTGCGCGGTCTGGTTCGGCGGGACCATCACGGCCGGCGGGTTCGACGTCTGCACCAATGGCGTCTGTTATTTCAACACGGGGATCCGATCCTTTTATATCGTCGACTATAACGGCACCGGTGACGGCTTTACTTTTTCATTGTGAATGCCACCGACAACAATGCCAACTCCGCAGGGGGTGCGGCGGAATACCTCGGCTATGCCGGGGTCGGCACCACCGGCATCGATCCGCCCAAAATGGCGCTGGAATTCGACACCTATACCGATCCCGATCCCTACGATTCGGGCAACGGCCTTGGCCGCAACGATCCCAACGAGACGGGCTGGAACCACCGGGACGTTCTCCAATTCGTCTACTGGGGCACCGATATATCCGACCGGGACCAGGACAATGTGCACAGCGTCGCCGGCAGCACCGACAACGCCGGCCTGATCGTGAAATCCGGTTGGCCGTTTACCAATCCGTCGGCGGCCATCGTCACGAAACCCGCCGTCGCCGCCGACGGAACCATCTACGTCAGTTCTCTGGACGATAGGCTGTGGGCCATTCACCCGGACGGCACCCTGGCAAAAGTGTTTAACACCGGGGGCGACATCTTTTCCTCCCCGACCATCGGCAGCGACGGCACTGTCTATGTGGGCACCGACGCGGGAGGCGGCGGCGAACTCTATGCGTTGGATCCGGCCGATACATGGACCGGCTTTTGGGACAGTGCCAGTTACAAATGGCGGTTGGCGACCACCAGTAACGTGAGGACGACGCCGGCCCTGGACAGCAGCGACAACGTCTTTGTCAGCACATGGATCAACGACGGCTTTTTTTACGGCGTGGATTCATCCGGCAACACTCTGAGCGGTTGGTCCGTTGCCAAGCCGTCGGCAGCAGCACCCCATTACCAGGTGGACGCCGCACCGGCCATCGACGAAGCCAACGACGCGATTTATTTCGCCTCCATGTACACCACGGACAACGCCTCGTTACACGCCTTCGAACTGGACGGAACCGAAAAATCCTGGTCCCCCATCCAGTTCGTGGGCGACAGCGGCCCTCTGGCGCCAGGGTTTTCCTCTCCTACAGTGAATCTGATCGCCGGCGACCCGGATTATGGAACCATTTACATCGGCAACAATGGCGACAGCGGGGAAGGATTTCTCTATGCCTTCAAACCGGACGGCACCCAGAAATGGCGGTATGATTTCCCCTTTACCGATCCCATTTCCAAACCGGCCTTGGGGCCGGACGGAACTGTGTACATCGGCAACGACGACAACTACTTGTATGCCATCAATCCGGACGGCACCCTGAAATGGTCATTTCAAGCCGGCGGCGACATCCGGGGGGAGCCACTGGTGGGAAATGACGGCGCGATTTACATGGGGTCCCAGGACGCCCACCTCTATGCCGTGGACACCGAGGGGCGCCTGCTGGGGAAATACGCCCTGGGCGCCAATATATCCGTCCCCGACCCGAACGCCGGTTCCTACACATGGACCAGCTGGAAATATTCCGCTTCCCCGGCCCAGGGCTCGGACGGCACCGTCTACATGGGGGCCACCAACGGCGATGTGTTTGCCTTCGAGCCCACCTGTTTTCCCCAGAACATCAAGTCCCGACGTTTTACCACGGAGGATCTTCCGGCGGCGGTCCAGGCGAGTCTTTCGTCGACGGACGACTGGCTCAACAGCGATAACAACCTTCCCTGGGCGGTGCGCACCGAGATCCACCGGTCCACATCCCTGAACTCCCGCAACAGGTATGAGTACACCTGGATGGTCTGGATCCGCCAGTGCGAGGATTCCAGCTGCACCGATATTCGCAACACCTATTTTGAAGACGTCCGGATCGACTACGCGGCTCACGAACCCCACCTGGTGCAAACTGTGGAACTGTGCGAGGCCGACCACACCAAAATGGACTCCTTCCTGTTCGGATTCACCGAATCCACCGGCATCGGCGTCCAGACGGTTCAGGTTTCCGAGATCAACCTGGGATTCCGACGGCCCGGGGATTTTCTAATTACCGACGACCCGGACTGGCCATAATTGGGTATCGGATATTAGGTATTGGGTATTCGGGATTGGGTACTCGGTATCTAAGCTGAATTGCACGTTTGCATCGGCCTTCGGTAGGCTCCGAATACCAAATACCCAGTACCCAATACCAATAACTCTGCTCGCGTATACCCTAGCACTCCCGTTACGTCGAGCCATCTGTCCAGCCGCCCCTGCCACCCACCGATTCCCCCCTTGCTCCGCACCCATTGTGTGTTATGTTACATGCCGAATGAATGCACAGCCCCGGTCACCTGAAACGGTCCAACCGGATAACCGGCAACCGGCAAAACGAAAGGAATCTCCATGAAACTGGCCATCAGCGGCAAGGGCGGCGTCGGTAAAACCACATTCTCATCCCTGCTCATCCGAAACCTCAGCGACCACGGAAAACATGTACTGGCCATTGACGCGGATCCGGACGCCAACCTGGCGGCGGCACTGGGTATTCCTGGGGCCGATGGCATTACCCCCATCGCCGAAATGAAAGAGCTGATTTTCGAACGGACGGAAGCCCAACCCGGCTCCATCGGCGGGTATTTCAAACTCAATCCCAAGGTGGACGATCTGCCCGATGCGCTGTCTGCCAAAATGGACAACATCAAGTTGATGCGGCTGGGTGGCGTCAAGAAAGGCGGCGCCGGGTGCATCTGCCCTGAAAGCACCCTGCTCAAGTCTCTGGTCATGCACATCGTCCTGGCACGGGACGAAGTGGTGGTCATGGACATGGAGGCCGGTATCGAACACCTCGGGAGGGCCACGGCGAAAGCGGTGGACAAACTCATCGTCGTGGTCGAACCGGGACGCAGAAGCATTGATACCGCCGAACACATCCGAAAGCTCGCTTCGGAAATTAATCTCAACGCCGTTGCCGTTGTGGGAAACAAGATTCGAAGCCCCAAAGACGAGGAATTTCTGAAAACCCATCTCCAGGACCTGGAGTTTCTTGGCTTTCTTCCATACGACGACACGCTGATCGAGGCAGATCTGGACGGCGTATCGCCCTATGATGTGGATTCCGCGGCCAAATCCAAGGTGGCTGAAATGATCGCCGGACTGTAACAACGGCAGACCACGTCCCCCAATCCATGCACCGGAAACCGCCCTACCGACACAGACCCCGCCGCCGCAGGCAGCTGCCTCCCCGGAGGATCCGCCCCGGGGCGGACCGCCGGCTTCGGCGAGTATTCGCCGAGATCGGGATCCCCGAAAAACACCCATTCCAGCCAGACCCGTTCCAGGTTCGTGCCTTGGATGCCGTTGGGCATTCCGATTGTCTGGTCACGGCACCCACGGGGTCCGGCAAAACATGGATTGCCCTGAAGGCGGTGGACAACATCCTGGCCCAGGGCGGGAGATCCTGGTACGCCTCTCCGTTGAAAGCCCTGTCCAATGCCAAATACATGGAGTTTTCGGCGTACTTCGGCCGGAATTCGGTCGGCATCCTCACCGGCGACGGAAAGGAAAATCCGGATGCACCGGTCATTGTCGGAACCACCGAAATTCTTCGCAATCAGCTCTACGACGCCATGCACCAGGGGGACGACCTGGCCGCGGATTTCGTGGTTCTGGATGAGGCCCACTACCTGGGAGACCCGGACCGCGGGGTGGTATGGGAAGAAATCATGATCTATCTGCCGGAGCGGATTCCTATGCTGCTGCTGTCGGCGACCATCGGGAATGCCTCCCAGATCGCCGGCTGGCTGAAATCCATCCGCAAACGGGATTGCCGGATCGTTGAAGAACACCGCCGGCCGGTCCCACTCTACTCGTTGTTTTTGCATCCATCCGGAACGCTTTTCCCACTGACGGTTCTGGAGGGCTCCCGAAAAAAACGGAAACTTCATAAAAAGGTGCGCGCCTATCTCAACAGCCGACGTCCCCTTCAATTCTCCGCCCCCCACCTGCTCCCCCCCTTCGGTGACATTCTAGGGGTGCTCCAACGGTATGACCTGCTTCCGGCGATCTTTTTCCTGAAATCCCGTGCGGACTGCGACCGGGCGCTGGAACGGTGTCGGGATCGCATCCTTCCTGAAGGCGAGCGTAAACATAAGCTGGGAAAGCGGATCGATGAACTCGTGTCCCTCAGTCCCCACATCGATCGGCACCGCCAACGGTGGCATCTGGAGCACCTGGGTGTCGGTTCCCACCACAGCGGCCAGCTGCCAGCCTGGAAACTGATCATTGAAAATCTGATGTCCGAGGGATTGCTGGATGCGGTGTTTGCCACCTCCACCGTGGCGGCAGGAGTGAATTTTCCGGCCCGGACGGTACTGTTCCTCAACTCGGATCGCTTCAATGGGCGGGAGTTTCTCCCCCTGACATCCACTGAATACCATCAGATGACCGGCCGGGCCGGCCGTCGAGGGAAGGACCGTATCGGGTTTGCGGTGGCCATCCCGGGCCGGTACATGGACATTCCCTACATCGGGCGACTCAATGGAATGCCGCCGTCAGACGTGCTCAGTCAGATCCGGGTCAACTTCTCCATGGTATTGAATCTGCTGCTCTCCCACACCCCCGAACAGGTCGAAGAGCTGTTGGAAAAGTCCTTTGCCACTTACCTGAAGCGGCACGAAAAACGGAGAAAGCGGCGGAATCGGGATTTACGGAATGTGCTTTGGGAGGATTTTGGGGACCATCTCGCCTTTTTAAAAGAAACCGGGTATGTCAACGAAGACGATCGCCTGACCGTGGACGGCATATGGGCTTCCCAACTGCGTATCGATCAACCGTTGATGGTGGCCGAGGGGTTCCGCCGGGATGTCTTTCCCGACAGAGACCCGATTCTGCTGGCGGCCATCATGGGTGCGTTTGTCAATGAACGGGAGGTGGACGATCGGATCGAAAAACAACAGATTCCCAAACGGCTCCTGAACGCATTCTTAGGCGTGAAACGGGAACTCCGATCCTTCGCCCGCCTGATGACGGATCGGGGGTTTGAGGTGAGGCCCTTGTTTCTTCGGCCGGCCCTGACGTTGTATGCCTGGGCGGTCGGTAATCCATGGGAGCAGGTGACCCGCATCTCCGAGATGGAAGAGGGAAATTTGGCCATGCTGATTCTCCGGACCGCTGACAATCTGAGACATGTCCGGTCGCTGGCCCGGGTATTTCCGAACGCCTCGGCAGCGGCGGACGAGGCGATCCAACTTCTGTTACGGGATCCGGTACTTCCGGCTGAGCAGTATGAATACCCAATCTGATCTGAGATGCCATGAACACGGTTACGGGGGTGACATCCTCCAGACCGAACATTGCTTCTTTTCAGCGTATGGCTGAAAAGAAGCAATGTCGGCAGATTACTGTAAATAAAAGTCTTTTGAGCAAGGATACAAGTTGTCATCTTCAAGATTTATAAAAATATGAAAAGATTTCACCCTTCGGGCCAAACGGAGAAGCCCATGGTCTGCGTTATTCGAAACTCGCGGTAGGTGCACTACAGCTTCGCCTCGAAGTGCCTTGCCCATGAACTTCTCCGTTTGGTGCAATTTTCGGGATAGCACGTCCTGTATGCCAGACCGGAAAAATATTGCTTTGGATATCGGAACATGGATATGGGACATTCTGACCCACTCACACAGGGAAAAACCGGTAAAGTGACTATGCCATCCATCATTTCCATCGTCGGAAAATCCAATTCGGGAAAAACAACCTTGATTGAAAAGCTGGTTCCTGAACTCAAGGGGAGGGGACATCGGATCGGTGTCATCAAGCACGCCCATCACGGGTTCGACATGGATCACGAGGGAAAAGACAGCTGGCGTCACAAAATGGCCGGTGCCGATACCGTGATTGTTGCCGCACCGGACGGCCTTGCCGTAATGAAAACCGGCGGCTGCGACTCCCTGGACAAACTGACGCCCTTCCTCAATGATGTGGACCTGGTCATTACCGAGGGATTTAAAAAAGGGCGGTATCCGAAAATCGAAATTGTCCGGGCCGCCCGCACCCGACAGCCCCTTTGCCGCAACGACAACACCCTGTTCGCCCTGGTCACGGATACGGACCTGGACCTGGGTGTATCCCGATTCGAACTGGAAGACATCACCTCTCTGGCCGACCTCATCGAACACCGATTCCTATGAAGGCAGACTGCAAAACACCCAACCATACCCCCTTTGGGGGGTTAAGCTGGCCTCCCCTTGTCAAAGGCCGGCTGGTTCGGCGGTACCGGCGGTTTCTGGCCGATGTCCGTCTCGAAGACGGCCGGGAGGTAACGGCCCATTGTCCGAATACCGGCAGCATGCAGGGATGCAGCGAACCGGGTCGGGTGGTCTATCTCTCCATCCATGATCGTCCCGAACGCAAGCTGAAGTACACCTGGGAGCTGATCCAGATGCCGGATTCCCTGGTCGGCGTCAATACAGCGATCCCGAATCGATTGATTTTCGAAGCCCTGCGACATCGTGCGATCCATGGATTCAAGGGGTATGAGCAGGTCCAGTCCGAAGTCCGCATTGGCAATGGGTCACGGATTGATCTGGTCCTCCGCAAAAACGGGGCCGCCCCGTGCTTTATCGAAATCAAAAACTGCACCCTGGTGGAAAAGGGGACAGCCCTGTTCCCGGATGCGGTCACCGCCCGCGGGCGGAAGCATTTGGAAGACCTTCAGCGGCTCACCGAAGAAGGAAGCCGGTGCGTCATGTTCTATTTGGTCCAACGCATGGACGCCAAACGGTTCCGGCCGGCCGCCCACATTGATCCCGAATACGCCCGGGAGTTGCAGCGGGCCGTTCACAAGGGTATTCAGATCGTGGCCTTTGATGTTCACATCGATAGAAAGCGGATCCATCTCCGCCGTCGATTGAACGCCAGGATTGATCCCGTATGATTGACTTGGCACATCAAATCAGATATCCGATTCAGTAAATTCGCGGGAGTGTCGTCGTAAAGGTGGAAATCACAACCCATGTCGGATCCATCACTGGAAAAAATTTGGAGTAGCCGAACCAACCTGGAACGCATCCTGGATAATCTCAAGGAAGGGATTATTGCCCACGATCTGGACCGCCGGATTTTTTTCTTCAACCGGGAAGCGGAACAGATCACCGGTTATTCCCGGAATGAAGTTCTGGGAAGAGATTGTCATGCAGCGTTTGGAGCGCCGTTCTGCGGAGAGCGATGTTCTTTTTGTAACGAACGGCCGGCAATTGCCGAACATTCCGACGACGCCATCAACATTATCACCAAGGGGGGAGAAACCCGACGGTTGGAGATGTCGATCAGTGCCATCGAAGACGAAAACAGGGATGTTTTCGGGGTGCTCACCTCTTTCAGGGACGTCACCGATCTGCTCAGTTGTCAAATAAGGGCCCAGGAGTTGACCAGCTTTGCCAATATTATCGGGCAGGACCGCAAGATTCTGAATATTTTCGAACAGATACGTGATCTGGCCGCCTATGACTTTCCGGTCCACATATCCGGTGAAACCGGCACTGGAAAAGAGTTGGTAGCCACCGCCATTCATAATGAAAGCCGACGGGGAGGGGCACCGTTCGTGCCGATCAACTGTGGCGCCCTTCCCGAAGGCCTCATTGAGAGTGAACTGTTCGGGCACGTCAAAGGCGCCTTTTCCGGTGCCATCCGGGACAAGAAGGGACGATTTGAGTTGGCCGATGGCGGCACCATCTTTCTCGACGAAATCTCTGAGCTGTCCAAACCCATGCAGGTGAAGCTGCTCCGGTTTCTTCAGGAAGGTACCTTTGAAAAGGTGGGTGGTGAACGGACCCAATCGGTGAATGTCCGTGTCATCAGTGCCACCAACAGGGATTTGAAATCAGAAGTGCAGCGGAGCCGTTTCCGGGAAGATCTCTTCTACCGCCTGAATGTGGTGCCGATTCAATTGCCGCCACTGCGGGAGCGGAAAACCGACATCCCACTGTTAGCCGGACACTTTTTAAGGTTGGATGCCGACCGTCACGGACGAAATCGTTTCCAGCTGTCAAAGGCGGCGCTTTCGCTGCTGATGGATTACCAATGGCCGGGCAATGTCCGGGAGCTGCAGAACGCCATTCAGTTTTCCATCGTTAAATGCAAGGGACGGGTGATCCGCCCGGAGCATCTGCCCATGGAACTGCATAGCGTCCTCAAACGGAGCGCCCAGAGGGGCCCGTCCAGAAAGCTGGATGTGGCCTCCGTTCGGGAAGCCATCCGAAAAACCGGCGGAAATAAGGCCAAGGCGGCCAAGCTGCTGGGTGTCGGCAGAGCGACCCTGTACCGTTTCATAAACGCCTATCCGGATGTGACCAAGGGGCTGCCCTTCTAAACACATCGTGAGGCGATGTGTTTCGCATATTCTTCGTTCTGTTTCCTTCTTCGTCAACTTCGTCTGCCCGCCTGAGCGCAACAGCTGTTTCCGATAAAGTGGTCCCATGGAATATGAAATGCATGTTGAAGGGATACTCTAGTGCAGGAATCCCATAAGCCCATGATCGGGGTCGGCATCGCCATCGGAATCGGATTCGAAACCGTATGAATGGCTTCGAAATCGATACCGATCCCGAACCCGATACCGACCACTTCGTGACGTTCATAGTCAGCGGCAACTCGCCACTCGCCATGTATACTTAGAAACGGCCATCATAGGGTCATTAAAAAAGGGCTTCCCACATCGGGAAGCCCTTTCTATGTTTGGGTTGTCGCGCCTCGATCATCAAAGGCAGCCGAAATCAGCGGTGCAATTAAGCGGACATTTCGCGCCGGGAGTCCATATCCATCAGGACCCGTTCACGCGCCTTGTCAATGCCGAGTGCGGCTCGCTTCTTGTCGATGTGGGCGATCATCATCTTGGCCATTTCATAGGGATCCACGGCAAAGCCCCATTTCCCGAATCCCTGTTTTTCCATACCGTCGAAGAGAAGCTCATGCCACTTGGTGCCTTCGACAATGGGATACGTTGCACCAAACACCGTGAACACGCCCGAGGCCACGAAGTACTGCCCGATGCAAATGGCTTTTTCACTCATCCACTCCGGGGCCGCGCCGGCCGCGGGAAGATCGGCAATGCTGTCTCCCAGACCGCCGACCCGAACCATCTCCGAGGCAGCGATCAGGATCCGGCTGTTATCGACACAGGACCCAATGCCGAGAACCGGCGGCATTCCGACGGTCTCGCAGACCTCCCTCAGGCCCGGTCCGGCCAGATGGGCGGCTTCGGGAGTGGTCAGACAGGCTTTGGCCAGGGCAATCTGGGAACAACCGGTCTGGAGGACCAGCACATCATGTTTAATCAGTTCCTTGACCAGTTCCACATGGACATAGTCCTGCTTGACCCGGGGATTGGTGCAGCCCACGACACCGGCCACGCCACGGATACGCCCGTTGATGATGTTGTCGTTGAGCGGTGTGAAGGAACCCCGGAAGGTGCCGCCGAGCATATAGTTGATGTACTCGTAGGAGAACCCGTGGACACCGATGTCCTTCCGCTGGGGAATTTCCACGCGGGCGGTACGGTTCTTAAAGCGCGAGATCGCCTTGATCACCACTTCGTCGGTGCAATCTTTGGGTTCATGTTCCTCGAACTGAATGTGGGTGGCTCCCTCGATATGGCATCTCGGGTTAGTGGTGATGAGGGGCGTTTTGTAGCAGTCCGCGACCTTGACCAGGCCCTGTTTGATACACTGCACATCAACACACATGGCGTCCACGGCACCGGTCACCAGAACCGCTTCGGTGGACATGAAGTTGCCGGCATGGGGAATGGCATGGCGGACCAGCACCTCAGCGCCGCTGCAACACATGCCGCAGAGGTTGATGCCGGCTGCCCCGGCTTCCTTCGCGGCCTCGATCAGGGACGGGTCGTTGACCGACTCGATCATAGACTCGAACAGGTTCGGCTCGTGGCCATGGACAATGATGTTTACCTGATCTTCTTTCAGAACGCCCATGTTCACCTCGATGGCAACGGGAGACGGGGTTCCGAACAGGATGTCGGAGATCTCGGTGGCCACCATGGAGCCGCCCCACCCATCGGAAAGAGCGGTCCGGCTGCACTGTTTCACAATGTTGGTATAATCCTGGTCTACGCCCATGTGGCTTCGATGCATCAGCTCCATAATTTCCCGCATGGCGCCCCGAGGCACCATGTCGTGCTTTCGCCAGAGCTCCAGGGTTTTTTCCGGAACACGCTTGGCAAAGGGGATCTCTCCTTCCACCTGGGTGTAGGTCCGCTCCAGTTCTTCATACAAATCTTTGGCGATGTATTCCATGGATCGATCAACGGTCTCGATGCCGATGGATCGGGCGACCTCTTCCAGCTTCACCGGGTCTTTGATCTGGTAGTCGGTGATGTTGCCGTTCACCACTTCGCGGAACAGATCCAGCATGCTCATACCGTGGTCCGTATGGGCAGCACCGCCGGCGGCCACCATACGGGCAAAATTTCGGGATTGAATCGTATCGATGGTGGCACCGCACACGCCCACCTTCCCATATGGGTCCTTTGAGTTCAGCCGGCAGGGTCCCATGGAGCAATGCTTGCAGCAGGCGGAGTCCGCGCCGATGGGACAGGCCTTCATGCTTCCGGCCCGGTCCCAGGCGGTTTCCACACCGTCTACTTTGGCTTTTTCCAGCATCTGGATGGTGGCCTCGCAAGTGGTGATATACCGAATGTTAATTTCCTTTTTCTTCTTTGGGACAACTTTCTTTTCTGGCATACAATCCTCCTTAAGGGTTTTAATTTGGTTGTGTTATGGTATGAGATAATAGATCAACAGAGGCTTGGTTAAAATAGTTCGGGATCTGGTTGATACAGAATGCCGGTTTGTGAAAAATGAGGTCCACCATGTCGGGCGGTGTTTCTGGATGGGTTGACTGTTGATATTAGTAATGATTATTAATAACATTATTTAAAACCTAATTTCCTGTCAAGGGAAAAATCGAGATCGGATACTTATTTCACCTGCGGAGGGAATACCGATGACACGAAAACGTCTGATCGGATGTCTGTTGGCCCTGGCCCTGACGACTGTCGCCGATCCAGTGTACGCCAATCCGCTGGCCGTTGGCGGTCGCCTTCCCGACATTGTATTGCCGATGCCCGAGGAGCCGTCCGTCTTAAACTACCTGGGTCTATCCGGGGCGGGGACATTTGAGATACCCCAAATCAATGCGGAGGTGGTTGTTGTGGAAATATTTAGTATGTACTGACCGCATTGTCAGCGGGAGGCTCCCACTTTAAACGAGTTCTACAAGCGGATCGAAAACGATCCGGATCTAAAAGGAAAAGTGAAGTTAATCGGAATCGGTGTGGGCAATTCCCCGTATGAAGTGGCCCATTTTAAAAAGTACTACAACATCCCCTTTCCCTTGTTCCCGGATGGTGACTACACGATCCATAAACAGGTCGGTGAGGTTCGAACCCCTTACTTCATTGGGGTGCGCCTGCATGAGGATGGGACTGATCGCATCTTCTATTCCAGACTTGGGGGCGCCAAAGACGCCAAGACCTTTCTGGAAGCCCTCTTGAAAAAATCTCACTTAAAGGGCGGGGCCGCGGACTGAACACCCATTCCGGTTTCCGGAAATCCCGGTCTAAACGGTCAATGGCAAGGGAGGTTCTTATGAGACAATGGACCGTCATCATGGTCGTCACGCTCGCTCTCATCGTCGCCGGTAACGCGCACGGAACGGCCGAGGATTTGAAAGCAAACATCTACAACCCTGGAAAGCTCAAACCGGTCGACAGCCGTCTGAAGGTGAGTGTCGGTGACATGGCTCCGGATTTTACGTTGCCGTCGGTCGGAGGCGACCCGGTGACACTGAGCCAGTTCCGGGGAAAGAAACATGTGGTCATCTCGTTTGTACCGGCGGCCTGGACCCCGGTATGCTCAGACCAGTGGCCGGGGTACAATATCGTAAAAGACCTGTTTGATGAAAATGACGCCATTCTCCTGGGTGTTACCGTGGACAACATCCCCACCCTGTATGCCTGGACCAAGCAAATGGGAGAACTCTGGTTTCCGGTGCTTTCCGATTTTTGGCCACATGGCGCAGTGGCCGAGAAGTTCGGTGTCCTTCGCAGCAGCGGCGTCAGCGAGCGGGCCATATTTATCATCGATAAAAAAGGGATGATCCAGTTTATCGAGGTATCCGACATCAATGTCCGGCCGGACCTGGGCGTGTGTGCCCGGGAGCTAAAGAAGCTGAACCCCTGACATGGGCGCACCGGAACGTCGCGTCATTCTGGTATTTGTTCGCGCCCCGTTGCTGGGCAGGGTAAAAACCCGGCTGGCTTCAGCGCTCGACGAGAACCTAGTGCTCGGGTTATATCGCCGATTTATCCTGGATCTGCTTGAGATGGTGGATGGTCTGGGGGCGCCGGTAATCCTCTGCCACACCCCGGCCGATGCCGGATCCGTCTTTCACCGGTGGCTTCCCCACCGGTACACTATGCTGCCCCAGGAAGGAGCCCATCTGGGTCTGCGAATGGCGCGGGCTTTTGAAGCGGTCTTTGCCGAGGGGTTCCGGGAGGCGATCCTTATCGGCAGTGATTCGCCGGACCTGCCGAGCGATTATGTCAGAAAAGCGTTTTCAGATCTGCCGGATGCCGATGCCGTTATTGGACCGTCTACCGATGGTGGATATTATCTCATCGGCTTTCGCAGTGACACGTTTTGCCCGGCGTTGTTCGATACCGTGGCATGGGGCACACCGCAGGTGCTGGATGAGACCTTGGCCATCGCCAACGCAAACCATCTCCGCATCAAATTGCTGCCCCCCTGGCTGGACATCGATGACGTGGCCGATCTGACAGAATTCATCCGCCGAAACAATGCCAACCGATCCAGTGCCCCAAGAACCCTGTCCTATCTTGAAGAGGTAAATTTCATAAATAATTTCTTATAGTTAAAATTTTTCCTCGTTCGTAAGGAAATTCAAAATTCGATTGACAGGGCTGGGAGCGTCGATTACTTTGTTTCAGAACACCAATTTACATGAAAGGACGGACATAATGGGCAACCCTCCAGTTACGATTTACTCCCTCAGCACCTGCAGCCACTGTAAAGCCACGAAAAAATTTCTGGGTGAATGCACCATTAAATACGAGTTTATGGATGTAGATCTTTTGGAAGGGGAAGAGCGAAAAGCGATTCTTGAAGATATTAAGAAATTCAACCCCCGATGCAGTTTTCCGACGATCATTATCGGCGAAAAAGTTGTCGTCGGCTATAAAGAAAAGGAAATTAAGGAGGCGCTGGATCTGTGATGGATGCCCAAAAGTTGTACGACATGTTGAGAAAAGTCCAGGAACCCAAGGGGTATTATTTCAGTGTCGATCGTGAGCGCGTTGATGAGCTGCTTGAAGCACTGATCACCAACAAAGAGCGCTACGGATATATGGTGTGCCCTTGCCGATTGGCATCCGGTGAACGGGATCAGGACAAAGACATTATCTGTCCGTGTGTCTACCGGGAGCCAGATGTCCAGGAATTCGGCAGCTGTTATTGCAATCTGTACGTCTCCCGGGATTGGAATGAAAACCGGATTCCCCACGACTACGTTCCGGAGAGGCGCCCCCCGGACAAGATGGCATTCTGAGCGGCGCAGCCAAACTCCTGTAATATCCAAAAGTTGGAAGCACCGGTAACCTATAATTTAAATCCCAAACGTCAGTCAGCCCTTCGGGTGTGTACGACCCAATCGTAAGCGAGGTGTTATATGGAGGAATGCAAACCGATGTTGAATACCGGCCTTCGGGGAATCACCATTGCCAGTACCCGGATCAGTGATGTTCGAGGGACAGAAGGCAAACTCATCTACCGGGGTTACCTGGTGCAGGATCTCGCCGAAAGCGCCACCTTCGAAGAGGTCTCCTACCTGCTGCTGTTCGAAAAATTACCCAGCGACGATGAATTGAACGCGTTCAATGAGCAGTTGGTGGCTGCCCGTGACATCCCCCCAGAGGTCATCGCCGCTTTAAAGACCCGTCCCGCCGATGCTCTGCCGATGGACATCCTGCAGGCCGCAACCGCCATGCTGGCCAATCATGATCCGGAAATCCGGATCAGTTCGCGCGAGAGCTCCACGAACATGGCCATCCGGTTGATCGCAAAAATGGCCACGGTGTTGGCCGCGTGGGATCGTATCCGTAACGGTAAAGAGCCGGTGGCTCCAGACCCTGGCCTGGGTCATGCCGCCAATTTCCTCTACATGCTGACCGGCGAAAGACCGGATGACGAACTGGCGCGGTTTATGGATGTCTGTCTGGTCCTTCATGCGGAGCACTCGTTTAACGCGTCGACATTCGCCGCCCGTGAAGTCGCCTCCACTCGGGCCCACATGTACGCGGCGGTCACCGCAGCTATCGGTTCACTCTCCGGTGATCTCCACGGTGGCGCGAATGTACGGGTGATGGAGATACTTCTGGACATTGGCAGCCCGGATGCGGTGGAAGACTATGTGAATACGATCCTGGATGAAGGTAAAAAAATCATGGGCCTCGGTCATGCCGTCTATAAGACCGATGACCCGCGGGCGCATATTCTCTCCCCCATGTCCAAAATAATGGGAGAGCGCATTGGCCAGCCGCAATGGTATGATATGTCCAAGCGCCTGGAAAAGGTGGGCAAGGCCGCCTTTAAAGATCGGAAAGGAACGGATATCTTCGTAAACGTCGACTTCTACAGCGCATCTCTGTATTATGCCATGGGCATACCGGTGGATTTCTTCTCGCCGGTGTTTGCCATCTCCCGGGTGTCCGGATGGACCTCCCATGTGCTGGAAGAACAGTTTGCCGATGCAGCGCCCAAACCCATGTTGTATCGACCGGAATCGGAATACGTGGGCGATTATTGCGGACCCGACGAGTGTACCTTCGTGCCGCTGGACGATCGATGAGGAGGCGCGCAGTTTGGATCTGGAAAAAAAGCCGAGGATGACCCCCCAACGGAAGGTCATCCTGGAGGCATTGCGGACGGTAGATTCCCACCCCAGTGCCGACTAAGTTTATGAAATGGTCCGAAAGCGGCTTCCGAGAATCAGTTTGGGGACCGTTTATCGGAACCTGGAGATGCTTTCGGAACTGGGCGAAATCCAGAAGTTGGAGTTTGGTGGCACTCTCAAACGCTTTGATGGTAATCCAACCGAACACTACCACATCCGCTGCATATGTTGTGACTGTATCGCGGACGCGCCCTTTCCACCCCTGACGTCCATCGACCGCGAAGCGGACGGGGCCACCGGCTACCGCATTCTGGGGCATCGGCTGGAATTTATCGGCCTGTGCCCGGAATGTGCGGGCAATCCTATCTCTCCGGGTCTCCGAAAAATGCGAAAAAACACCTGGAATCTGTAACCAAACCGCCGTTTCCGACTCCAAATGGCTTCAGAGGATAGTTACACATACGCCAGAAGAGGCTTGCCCGAAGTGGGCACTTTTCTGAAATCGACAACTAACAAAGGAGTTTCAGATGCTGAGATACAATCAGCCTGAGCAGGTGCCGGTTGGGGAGCCGCAGCCACAGCCGGATTATGCCAATCAGATCGGCGAAATTTTTAAAAAACTGCCAAATGATATTCACCTATTCCTGTTCTCCAACCCGGGAATGGACGATGTGTTCAGCCAAAGCATTTGCCAGGGAGTTCGGGCATTTCGGGACCTGACCGACAAGATCATCTTTCGGGAATATCCCGTAGACCATGAAACGGCCCGAAAATGGAACGTGGATGCCGGGCCGGTGTTGCTGTTTGAGCCGGATAAATACAATATCCGATGGTATGGTGGACCTTTGGGCGAGGAAGGGCGAACATTTCTGGAGCTGTTGATTTACCTTGGGCTCGGAAAAAGCAACCTGAGTGATCAGTCCCTCGACGTGCTGAACAAAATCCAGGAGCCGCGGCAAGTCAAGGTGTTTGTCAGCCCGACATGTCCATATTGTCCCCAGCAAGCCGTCAATGGGATTAAAGCAGCCATCGAGCGGCCGGACATCGTTTCTTTGGAACTGATCGATATTCAATGCCGACCGGACCTGGCAGACCAGTACGCCGCCCACAGTGTTCCCCAGGCGTTTGCCAATGAGGCGCTCATCGGCCTAGGGGCCCAGACCGAAGAGCTGTTTATGGCCTCCTTGGACAAGCTCGAACCACAAACGGTGTTTATCCCGGAAATCGAATCCGAACTGGTCGAAGTGGATCTGGTGATCGTCGGCGGGGGTCCGGCCGGATTGACCGCAGGAATCTACGCCGCCCGAAGCGGGCTGAATGCCGCCATCATTGAAAAAGGGGCGTTGGGGGGCCAGGTGGCATTAACACCCATGGTCGAAAATTATCCGGGATTGACCCAGGTCGGGGGTAAAACCCTGGTGGATATCATGGTGACCCATGCCCTTGAATACACCACGATCTTTCCGGGCGAGGAAGTCATTGACATCAAGGTTGGATCTCCCTTTGAGGTCAAAACCAGCCGAAGGCGGTTTCTCTCAAAGGCTATCCTTTTGGCCACAGGTGCATCCCACCGCAACCTCGGCGTCCCCGGAGAATCCCGTCTGTCCGGTCGTGGCGTCAGCTATTGTGCCACCTGTGATGGCATGCTGTTCCAGGGTAAAAAACTCATCGTGGTCGGCGGGGGCAACAGTGCCGCTACCGAAGCCCTTTATCTTCGCAACATCGGAATCGATGTTACCTTGGTGCATCGACGGGATGCGCTTCGGGCACAGGAGTTTCTGGTAAAACATCTGAAGGAAAGCCAGGTGCCGATCCTGTGGAATACGGAAGTCGTGGAGATCAGAGGCGAGGAGCGCGTCACCGACGTCATTTTGAAAAACAACCAGACCGGTGAAACATCCACACTGCCGATAGACGGCGTGTTCATTGCCATTGGTTACGAACCTGCCGTGGCACTGGCTGAGAAACTTGGTGTGGCGCTGAATGGGGATGGATTTATCCAGAAGGATGAAAACCATCGAACCAACATCCCTGGCATTTACTCGGCCGGCGACGTGGAAGGCGGCTACAAACAGATCGTGACCGCCGCCGGCCAGGTATCCGAAGCGGCCATGAGTATCTTTGAGGACCTCATCAATCCCTATTGGATCAAGCAGGAGGAGAAAGCATCCTCATAAAAAACCGGAGCAATGGAGTGGTGGAGTATTGGCGTACTGGGTAGCTTCGGTACGGCATTTCAAAATTCCATCACTCCACGCATCCAATGCCCCATCACTCCAACCCGAAATTGTCACAAAAATTTCGGGTTACCTGTTTTCCCGCTCATCCTCCAGATACAATTGCATGTTGTCGAGATAGTTTTGCACCGGCTGGGTAATCCGTTCCAAGGCATCTTCCGGGATCTCCCGTTTCAGTACGGCCGGTGTACCCGCAACGAGATGGTATGGCCCCACCTCCTGGCCCTCGCGAACCACGGACGCGGCAGCCACTACGGATCCCCGTCGGATCTGGGCATCATTGAGAACCACTGCATTGATGCCGATCAAACATTCCTCTTCTATGGTGCACCCGTGGATCACGGCGTTGTGTCCGACCGTTACCCGATCTCCGATGATGGCCGGCTTGTTGTAATCGACATGCACGGTACAGTTATCCTGAATGTTGGTGTCTCTGCCGACCCGGATTGAATCCATATCACCCCTCAACACGGCACCAAACCATATGCTCGCCCCATCCGCGATGTCCACGTCTCCGATAATCATCGCCGTGGGGGCAATGTACACCCGCCGACCAATTTTCGGCATTCGGCCCTGAAAGGCCATAATCATGGCAAACTCCCTTCGTGTGTAAGGATTGTTGTCGGTTTGCGACCTTTCCCAGAGTTTATCGAAGCGCAGGTAGCCTTGAAACCATTTGCTATTATGTGGCTCTAACGTTATGACACGATGCAAACTCTGAGCGTTTACTGAAATCCGGAAAAGGTCGAGACAGGTTCTATACCAATGAAATATCAAAAAATCGAGCTGGAACAGCAAAACGAATACAATCGTCAGCTGGAAACGTCCGGATATGATGCTTCGGACTATAGTTTTGTCAACCTTTGGAGTTGGTCGGATGAATATCAACTCACCTGGAGCTGGCACAGCGGACTCGTGTGGATTCGGCAAGAGACGCCCGAACCGGTGTATTGGTCGCCTGTCGGGCCCTGGGAAAACGTGGACTGGGAACCGTTATTGACGGATACCTTTCCCCGGGGTGCGCAATTCATCCGGGTGCCGGAACCCCTGTCAGAACGCTGGGCGCAAGACCTGGGCGACCGTGTCGAGATTCACGAATCCCGTGGTCAATGGGATTACCGGTATGCGGTTCAAGATCTCATCGATCTGAAAGGAAACCGATTTCACAAGAAGAAAAATCTTCTAAACCAGTTTCGAAAAAAGTACGATTTCCAATATCGATCCTTTGATTCTGAAATCATCAAACTGGCCTGCGAGATGCAGCAAGACTGGTGTACCTGGCGGGATTGTGAAGCATCGGAAACCCTCATCGCTGAAAACCGCGCCATTGCACGGGTGCTTCGAAACTGGGATCATCTGGACGGGCTCCACGGCGGCGCCCTTATGGTGGACGGCACCCTCATTGCCTATACTATCGCCGAAAAACTCACCGAAGATACCCTGGTCATCCATTTCGAAAAGGGCAGCCATGGATATAAGGGGGTGTATCAGGCCATCAACCAAATGTTCCTTGAAGCATCCGGGAACGGGTACACCTATGTCAACCGTGAGCAGGACCTGGGAAATGAGGGCTTGAGAAAAGCGAAGATGTCTTATAACCAGGTCGCTTTTGTGAAGAAATCGCGGGTCACCCTGAAACCGGCCGCATAACCATGTCACACGCGCCGTGCCAGGCAAATGCATAAAAACCGGCCTCGCAGTTCGCTGCGGGCCGGTTTTTTGAAAATGGAAACTTGTAGGGTGCGAACCGGTTAATCGCCTTGCTCGGCCATGTAATCATCGTACAGCGTTTCTAAAAACAGTTTGTGCTTGGCTTCTTCCTGGCACAGCATCTTGAAGACATCCTTATGTGAGTCTTTCTCCGCCTTTCGGAGCAATTCGTTATAAAGCGCCAGGGCTTTCTCCTCCCGTTTCATGGCCAAACGAAGAATATCGACGTAACTCATGACCTTTTCGTAGGTGAGCTCGGTCATATAGTTGCTGCGCTTGATGTCCGGAATCCACTCGTATTTGTAGTCTTTGAGAGCCTCTCTGTTTTCATCCAGATTTTCCAGCATGTGCTGGTGTTTCCGTTCTTCTGCGGACATCCCCTCCAGGGATTTCTTCGCGCCGGCAAACGACTCTTTCTCCGCACATTCCGCGTAAAACTCGGCCGCCTCCTTTTCTCTGGATATCGCAAACCGGATAATTTCCTCGTAGGATTCAAAACTCATCACCAACTCCTTCCATTAACAGATTCAAACTCACAAGACCTTCCGTCTTCCCAATGTATCAATCCGCTCCGATGATTGCTGCGAGCATAAAAAAATTCTTTCCAGATGGAAAGTGTTTTATGGGGATAAGATAACCCTAGACCCGCCTTCGTCAACGAAAGTTCCACAGCCGAGAAGGTTCCCGTATGGCATGTCTAATCCGGTGCCCGGGCTCCGGGCAAAGAGCATCCCCCCACCAGTCGGGGTAATGGTACCCCGCGGAGCCGTTTATTGCGTTTCGGCAAAACGCTGTTAAAATGTCATGCAATGCTCAGGCTAGAAGGGATAGAGCTTAACCAACCGATGGGGAGATACACCGAGGGCGAATAAAGATCGGATCAGCCAGTTTCTTAGGGTGCCCATCACGACCCCTTCGGCGTACCATCGTCGGGGTGACGTCCGCACCCGATCCTTCAAGATCCGAATCTGTGCCCCAGTTCGCCGTATCCGCTGCATCAGCTCGACATCCTCCATCAACGGAATCTCGCGGTATCCGCCGAGAAGCTGGAAAAAGGAATTGTCGATAAAAATGGCCTGATCTCCGTACGGGATGTTCAACAGCCGGTTGCGCCAATTGGTGGCCCTCTCGATGATGCGAAACACTTTGCGCCCGGAGTCTATGCCCAGGGTAAACGCTCCTCAGACTACGCCGGGGGTAGCGAACACATTGACAATGGATTCTATGGCATCGACGGGAAGCGCCGTATCGGCGTGTAAAAAAAGCAGAATGTCGCCCAAGGCGTGTCGAGCCCCTTCGTTCATCTGGACCGCGCGTCCTTTTTTGGAGCGGATTTTTCGAATGGTGTCATTTTCAATCGCGTGAAGGGTACTGCCGGCGGGCTCGCCATCCACCACGAGGACTTCACAAGAGTCCGTTCCGCGCAATCCAAAAAGGGAGGCCAACGTGTCGTTGATCGTTGAACTTTCCTGAAAGACCGGAATGATAACTGAGATACGAGTCCTCATGAAATACCCCGCGATGTTGAAGCCGCCCCGAATCCAGAATTCGATTAGGGGTATCCGAAAGCAAAGACTTGGGCAATACCTTTCTCGGAGTTTGTCTTGCGAGACAGGTGTGTCTCATATCATAACTAGAGACGCCTCTTAGAACACATTTAGCAATAAATTTAAAAGATTAGATTAATTCGAAAGGCCCCGGGATCGAGGCACCGGCATTCATCCTGTGTCGCATCACAAGGGGGTGCCATGGGCACGCCGTATCCGTCTCCGTCCTAAGTGGGTCATAACATTCTGAATTAAATGTTTATATTAAAGTTGCCGGTGAAAGAGCAGGCGGTGGCACAAATTTTGATTAATCATGACAATGATCGTTCAGAATATAGTTTAAGCCATCTCCGCATATCGATAATGGGCGAGCCGGTGAAACCTTGCAACCAAAACATCCGAAAAACTCTGGAACTGACCGATAAGATGATTCAGTTGGCAGACGCAGGCGATGCCGCCCGCGAGGATGTCGGCTGTGGAGTCCTTTATGGTGTGCTGAGGGATGCTGCCTTCAAGCTGCGTAAACTTGCCGAAGAAGAACGGAAAGCGCACCAGCGAAAAGGCTGGTGGCAAGAGGAAAAGACCGAACATTGACCTTGATGAAACCAAGGTTTGACGCTATGGTCACAATCGGCAGCAGCATTCCATGGAATGGAAATTTAAACGCGGACACCGGATTGTATTGAAGGAGGTGATGAACATGCCGAGTTGGAAATGCGCAAATTGTGGATACACATTTGAAAAAGATGCACCGCCGGATACCTGCCCGTCTTGCAAGGAAAAATGTGAGTTCCTCGATGCCACTTGTTACACGCCGGACTGCACCGCAGAGGGCATGGATTCCCGAATTGCATCGAAGCCCAAAGAATAGGCAGAATCCACCGAGCCACATCCGCCGTGGGAACGGTTAGGAGAGAAATGATGCCAAAAGCACTGATTGTTTATGCCACACGTACCGGTGAAACCGCCAAAATCGGTAATTTGATTGCCGAAGGTCTCCGATTTTCCCTCGTGGACGCTGAGGTCAAGGAAGCCAAGGAGATTACGAGCGAAACGGATTTTGATGGATACGATGCCATCGCGTTTGGATCGGCGACCTATCATGGGGACATGATGCAGGGGATGAAAACCCTGCTCTTCATGGCTGAAAAGGCGGCCCTGGAAGGCAAGATCGGAGCGGCCTTTGGAGCCTTCGGATGGAGCGGCGAGGCTCCGGACCGTATTTTTGAAACCATGCAGCACATTTTCAAGATGGACATGGTGGGTGGTCCGCTACGGCTAAAGTCGAGCTCCCTTGGCGGCGGCATACAAATGGCTCAGGACTATGGTCGGGAAATTGCCAAAAAGCTGAACCCATAACCGCCCGTTAACGATATCTGAAAATCAGCCCAAAGGAGGCCAGATATGTCGACACCGCAGCATTGCCCGGGTTTTCAACAATTCAAGAATCTTCAGTCATTCAAATGCAAATGCCCCGATTGCGGCGAAGAAGTCGAGATCTTCTCGGATGAGTTCGATAAACCCCGCAACTGCCCGGGGTGTAAAAAACAAATTGATTTTACCCAATGCACTCTGGACGCCGGCACCTGATGCTATACCACGATGGCTCGGGGCCGCAGTGAGTTTGGCCCCGTACCCCTTCGGTGACGATTCCTTCCGACCCGCCTTCCGTGCGTCCCTTGAACGTCACCCCTTGTCGACCATCCGGCAGCCGGAAAGGAAAAGATAGATAAAGGAGATTTTCATGGATGTTCTGCTGCTCTCCCGTCTTCAGTTTGCAGCCACGACAATGTTTCACTTTCTATTTGTCCCCCTGACCCTGGGTCTATCCGTCCTGGTCGCATGGATGGAAACCAAGTATGTCCGGACCGGGGACGAAACCTACCTCCGCATGACCAAATTCTTCGGCAAGCTGTTTCTGATCAACTTTGCCGTAGGTGTGGTAACCGGTATCACCCTCGAATTCCAGTTCGGGACCAACTGGTCTAAATATTCGGCCTATGTCGGCGATATCTTCGGCTCCCTTCTGGCCATCGAAGCCACCATCGCCTTCTTTCTGGAATCCACGTTTATCGGCATCTGGATTTTCGGCTGGAAAAAGCTTTCCAAAAAAGCCCACGCGACTGTTGCGTGGCTGGTGGCCATCGGCTCCAATTTTTCCGCCGTCTGGATTCTGATCGCCAATGCCTGGATGCAGAGCCCGGTCGGGTTTACCATGCGTGGCGGCCGAGCCGAACTGGTGGATTTTGCCCATGTGGTGTTTCAGAAGTTTGCCATCGTAAAATTCATTCACACCGTCAGTGCCGCTTATGTGCTGGCTGCCTTTTTTGTCATGGGCGTGAGCGCCTATCATTTGCTGAAAAAACGGCACATCGAATTCTTCACCAGGTCATTTCGCATAGGACTCGGTTTCGGTCTTATTTTCTCGCTGGTCGTATTCATCCTGGGTGACCTGAATGGTGTCGTGGTAGCGGAAAAGCAGCCCACCAAGCTGGCCGCCATGGAATCCCTGTGGGAAACCCAAACCCGAGCGCCGGTCGTCCTGTTCACCTGGCCGGATCCGGAAAATGAGCGGAATTCCATCGAAATCGGCGCCATCCCCGGACTCCTGAGCTTTCTCGTGAAACACGACGTCAACGCGGAAATCCCCGGCTTAAAGGACTTTCCACCTGAGGATCGACCACCGGTGCTGATCGTTTCGTATGCGTTCAAGGGGATGGTCGGACTCGGCGTGGTGTTCATTTTGCTGACATTCTGGGGATGGTTCCGGCGCAACAAGTTGCTCGAGAGCCCACTTTTTCTCAAAGTCATGGTCCTGGCCATTCCCCTGCCTTATCTGGCCATTCAGCTCGGGTGGCTGGTTACCGAGCTGGGCCGCCAGCCTTGGATCGTCTATGGCCTGCAGCGCACCGCAGACGGTGTCTCACCCATTGCGACGATTCAGGTCTTTACGACCCTCGTCGGCTTTATTCTGCTCTACGGGCTCCTGGGTGCGTCCGGTTTTTACCTGATCGCCAAGAATGCAAAGAAGGGCCCGAAAGAAGAGGAGGCAGAAACAGGAAGGGCACTCGACACTACCGAAGCCAGTGCATAGACGATGTTGCAGCATGGGTGAAAACAGGATTCGAACTCAATTGGGAGTATAGATAAATGGTACTGCAATCGATATGGTTTTTTCTCTGGGGCCTTCTCTGGGCCGTGTTTTTCATGACGGACGGATTCGATTTTGGAATCGGCACCCTCTACCCATTCCTCGGTAAAACCGAAGAAGACAAACGGTTAATGATCAATGCCAAGGGTCCTTTGTGGGATGGCAATCAGGTGTGGCTGATCACCGCCGGGGGCGTCACCTTCGCGGCATTTCCGTTGGTGTATTCCGTGATGTTCTCATCCCTTTACACGGCGCTGATGCTGATTCTGTTTGCCCTCATTATCCGTGGTGTGTCGTTTGAGTTCCGCGGGAAGATAGACAGTCCCCGCTGGCGAAAAATCTGGGACACCACGATCTTTCTGGGAAGCTTCCTGCCCGCCCTGCTTTTTGGGGTGGCATTTGCGAACATCTTCCAAGGTCTTCCCATCGATCAAGACGGCATTCTTCAGGGGAACCTTCTGACATTGTTGAACCCATACGGATTGCTCGGCGGCGTGCTATTCGTGGCCCTCTTTACCGTGCACGGTGCACTATGGCTGTGTATCCGGACCGAAGGCAGTCTCCAGGCACGGGCCGCGGCCACCGCGCACAAACTATGGCCGGTGGAAGTGGGCCTGGCCGTTGTCTTCCTAATCGCCAGTTGGTTTGCGACCAACCTCTATGACAATTATCTCAAATCACCGGCCTTGTTCCTCGTCATCGTGCTGGCGGTTGCTGGGTTGCTGGGAATCCGGATCTTTCTGGCGAAAGAGGCCTATTTTAAAGCATGGTTCTCTTCGGCGGCCGCGATTGTCGGGGCGACATTTTTCGGTGTGGTGGGGCTATTCCCCAATCTCTTTCCATCGAGTATTCGAGACACTTACAGCCTGACAGCGTTTAATGCCTCGTCAAGTCCATTGACATTGAAGATCATGTTGGTCGTGGTGGTCCTGTTTTTGCCGGCAGTACTGATCTATCAGATCTGGGCTTACAAGAAGTTCTCGGACAAGGTGACCCTTATGGACTTGCTGGACGATCACGCCTACTAATCCATATAACTTGGACTGAACCGGAAATCCCAAAGGGGCTTCCGGTTCAGTGTTTCAGAGTACACCATGGTCGTGGATTAAAATGGGAGCGTTCTCGATGAGCTCGAAATGGATCGTTATCTCAGTTGTTTTCATTTTGTTGGGATTCGGATGGAGTTCCATGATCATTGCCGCTGATCCGGACAAGGGCCCTGCGGACATCTCCCTTTATGGGGGCAGCAAGGGGGAGGTGCCGTTCCCCCACCGTCTTCATCAAGACAACCTGGGTGACTGCAAGACCTGCCATGATGTGTTTCCCCAGAAAAAGGGTAGCATCGAGGCGTTGAAGGCCGAGGGCAAGCTCAAGAAAAAGCATGTTATGAACAAACTGTGCACCAAGTGCCATCGGCAATTAAAAAAGGCCGGTGAAAAAAGCGGGCCGACCACGTGTACCAAGTGCCACTCCGGTTAGAAGATGAATGCCTGAAATTTAAGATGCCTAAATTGCCTTAAATGAACAATGTTGGGGTTTTTCCTGTTTCAATACTTTAGGCAATTTGGCTCACTTTAGGCATTTAAGGCATTTATTTCTCCAGGAGAAATTGCTTTCACTACATCTTCGATCAATCAAGGGAGCCTCCATGCTTGTATTAGGCATCAACGGGAGCCCACGGAAAAAGAGCAACAGCGAATATCTTCTATCGACATTTCTCGAGGAAGCAGAAAAACTGGGGGCGAGGACTCATGTGGTCGACGTCAACAAACAGAATATCCTTCCTTGCCGGGAGCTTATTGTCTGCGAAAAGAAAGGTTTCTGCCCCATCGATGACGACATGAAAACCGACGTCTATGCCCTGCTTCGCGAAGCTGATGTCATCGTCCCGGCGACCCCCATTTTTTTCTATAACGCAACCGCCCAGTTAAAAGCCCTCATCGACCGATCCCAAACGCTGTGGGCCAGAAAATACCGCCTCAAGTTATCCGATCCAAAGAGCAACATCCGTCGGGGGTTTTATCTCTCCGTGGCGGCGACCCGAGGGAAGCAACTCTTCGAAGGCCTCGATCTGACCATGAAATATTTCTTCGATGCCGTCGATGCCGGGCACGACGGATGCCTCACCTATCGGGGGGTGGAGCATTCCGGAGATATGGAGAAACACCCTCATGTGAAGGATGATATTCGAGACGCGGTTAACACGCTGGTGGCCCCCCTGGCGAACCGGAAAAAAATCGTGTTTGCAGGACACCAAGATGCCTGCCGCAGCCAGATGGCCGCCGCGTTTGCAAATTATCTGGCCGGGGATCAAATCGATGCGGAACGGGGGGGCAGCAAACCGGCCCAACGCATCCATCCGCTGGTAGGAGCAGTCATGCGTGAAAAAGGGATCGATATGGCGTTTCACCGACCCAAATCATTGAATCCGGCCATGAAGGTGGACCGGATCATCCAGTTCACCGACGGACCGGAAGACCCGACACCCACAGGGGATGAAGAGACGTGGGAAGTCGCGCCGCCATCGGATGAGAACCCGGATACCCTGCGCCGGATCCGGGACGACATCGAACTGCGGGTTAAATCTCTCCTGACAACAATCGAATAAGCGCTTTTTCCTAAGTAAGACTCCTATTGGGGCATCTATTCTGTCATCTTAATGATGGTGCGGCCCACATGCTTGCCTTGAAGCATCAGTTCAATCTTGTCATTGAGTTCGGCAAAGGGTGCTTCCGTTGTTATTTTTTCCAGCCAATCGATCTTCCAGCCGGACGCAATCTTTTCCCAAATTTTCGTTCTTTTCGCCATGGGGCAGTTCTGGGAGTCAATTCCGATTAACTGAACGCCGCGGAGAATAAAAGGGTAGACATTCAACGGTAAATCCGGGGAAGCCACGTTTCCGCAGCAGGTCACGGTGCCCCAGGTGCTTGTCGATTTAATGGCTGTCGCTAAAATCTCGCCGCCCACGGTGTCGATGGCGCCGGCCCATTGTGCTTTCAGCAGGGGACGTCCGCTGGTGTCGGTGGCGTCTTCGATGGAGATCACCTCTGCGGCACCGATCCGTTTCAGGTAGTCGGCCTCGTCCACTACCCCATTGACCGCCGTCACGGAGTGCCCGAGTTTCGACAAAATGGATACGGCGATGCTGCCGACCCCACCGGTCGCCTCGGACACCAGAATGGAGCCGGCTTCGGGTGGTACGCCGCTTTCGACCAGTTCCCACACCGACATGGCGGCCGTAAATCCGGCGGTGCCGTAAACCATGGCCTCGCTTGCCGTGAGGCCTTCCGGCTGGGGGACCACCCATCCCGAAGGTACACGGATGTACTGCCCGAAGCCTCCCGATGTGTTCATGCCAAGGTCATAGGAGGTGACGATGACGCTATCTCCAGGTTTAAAGGCATCGTCTGAACTATTGGCAACGATTCCAACAGCGTCGATACCGGGAGTATGGGGATAGTTCCGCGTCACCCCCTGTTTCCAGTGGCCGAGAGAACATCCTTGTAGTTCAGTGAGGAAAACAGGACCTGAACAACGACATCCCCTTCCGGCAGGTCATCGATGGTTCTGGTTTCCACGGAACGAACAAATTCTTTGTCTTCGGTCTCTTTGACGACCAACGCCTTGAATTCATTTGGTAGTGTCATGGTCATGCTCCCCGCTAAAGTTTGGCGTAAAACCAAGAATGGATCATAATTTATAGCTTTTACCTATTAATATGTTCCAAAAGCACACTTATTGAATTTTGCATCGCCGTCCCCATTATATGGCACTCAAATTCTATTTGATTCAATGGATGAACACATGAACACCTATAACAAACCCGTATCGCTGTCCACTAAATTTACCTATGCCGCTCCGGCATTTGCCCTGGCGGTCGTTGGCATACCCGTGTACGTGTACATACCCAAATTCTATACGGACGTCATGGGCATGGACATCGCGCTGCTGGGAATGTTGTTTATCAGTGTGCGGCTGTTTGACGCCGTGACAGACCCCCTGATCGGCAGCTGGTCAGATAAAACGGAGTCCCGTTTCGGTCGGCGGCGTCCGTTTATAGCGATTGGGGCAATCCTGGTGGCCGGTGCGATGATAATGCTCTTTATGCCTCCGGCACTGTCTCCCGGGATCACGGGGCTTTGGTTCGGCGTTTCCATTTATGCACTGTTTCTTTTCTGGACGGCGGTAGTGGTTCCCTACGAGTCACTTGGACCTGAAATTACATTTGATTATAACGAAAGAACGGAACTGTTTGGATGGAGGGACGGGTTCCTGATAGCCGGTACACTTGTTGCGGCGAGTTCACCGGCCCTGATCCGATGGGCCTTTGAGTTGCCAAAAACGCCGGCGGGTGAGGCGGCTGCCTTTGCGTGGATGGCGATGTTTTACGCTCCGCTCTTGATCGCCAGCTGCTGGCTATGTGTGATACGCATACGGGAAACCGGGACACCTCAGCAGAAACGTCTGCCAAAGTTATGGGATGGTGTCCGGGTAACTCTGAAAAACAAACCGTTTCTTATTCTGCTGTCATCGTACACGATCAGTGCCATCGGCGGTAGCCTGCCGGCAACGCTGATTCTATACTACGTTCAGTATGTGCTTCGCGCTGACAACGCGGAGGCATTTCTCCTCCTCTACTTTATAACAGGCATTGCATTTCTCCCGCTTTGGGTTCGTCTGGCGAAACGTGTTGGGAAAAAAGCCGCATGGATTGCTTCTATGACCGTCAACACGGGAGCGTTTACCGGCGTGTTTTTCCTGGGCGCGGGCGATGTGACCGCTTACGGCATACTGGTGTTTATCTCGGGGATTGGTTTCGGAGCTACCTTGGCCCTGCCGTCGGCCATGCAGGCCGATGTCATCGATTATGACGAGTTGCTGACCGGAACCCGACGAGAGGGGCATTACGTTGGGCTCTGGTCCGTTTCTAAAAAACTGGCCGCAGCCGTCGGCATCGGGGTGGGGTTATCCATTTTGGGAGCGGCCGGATATACACCCAATGTGGAGCAGCCCGATAGCGTGTTATTGACGTTGCGGGTGCTTTACGCAGGTATTCCGTCGTTGTGCAATGGCATCGCGCTGATCATCGCCCTGTTTTACCCCATCACCGGGAAAAAACATGTGAACATCCGATCGGCCGTGGATCAGAGATTGAGCGGGATGCCGGTGGATGACCCACTTAACCGTCTGGCACCGGCGGTTCGATGAAACGCACCTCGAAGAGGGTAACATGGAAGGATTTCCGAACATTTATCTTACTAACTTAGCCGCGGTTTCCCTGATGATGACCATGGGATGGCTCATAAGTGTCATCAAGCGGAACGTGACCGTTGTGGATACGCTTTGGGGCATCGGGTTTGTGCTCATCGCCTGGATTACCTACGGGATGTCCGACGGATTTTTCGCCCGTAAATTACTCATCGCGCTGTTGGTCACGATGTGGGGGATTCGACTGAGTGGGTATCTTACCTGGCGAAACCACGGAACGGGGGAAGATCCGCGCTACGGGGCATGGCGAAAAAGTCATGGCAAACGCTTCTGGTGGGTGAGCCTGTTCAACGTGTTCCTGATCCAGGCTGTTTTTATGTGGGTGATCGCACTGGCACTCCAGTTCGGCATGATCTCCCCCTGCCAGACAGGCTTACGTGGCTCGACGGTGTCGGTCTGATCCTGTGGATATCCGGATTTGCCTTTGAGACCGTTGGCGATTGGCAACTGGCCCGGTTCAAGGCAATGAAGGGGAACACGGGCAGGGTCATGGACAACGGCTTGTGGGCCTACACGAGGCATCCCAATTACTTCGGAGAAGCGTTGATGTGGTGGGGTATTTCCATAATGGTCCTGTCGACGCCGGGCAGCCTCTGGACCCTGATCAGCCCGATTATCATCACCGTGGTGCTGCTCAAAATGACCGGAGTTGCGCTCACTGAAAAGGTTATCTTGGAGACTCGTCCAGAATATCAAACATACATCGAAAGAACCAGCGCCTTTTTCCCATGGCCGCCCAAAAGGAGAAACAATGAATGCTCTAATGAATCTTGCCGAGAAGGCCATCCTGCCTGATCGCTTCATACGGCTGGGGATTCGGCATCTTGACCGGAAACGCCTAAAGGAAGAAGACTCGGGAACGCCGTTGGCCCGCCGGATCGCAAAAGATGCCTTGGTCGGAGAAATGAAAAGCAGCCCGATTGCCGTTCACACCCGGGCGGCCAACGAACAGCATTACGAACTGCCTCCGTCGTTTTTCGAAAAAGTTCTCGGAAAGCGTCTTAAGTACAGTGGGTCCTTCTGGCCGGAGGGTTGCAGATCCCTGAACGAGGCCGAGGAGGCCATGCTGAGCATTTATGCGAGGCGGGCCGAATTGGAAGACGGCATGGACATCCTGGAGTTGGGCTCCGGTTGGGGATCGTTGTCCCTGTGGATCGCGGAACATTACCAGAACAGCCAGATCACAACGGTTTCCAATTCCCGCGACCAGGGAAACTATATTCGCGATCTTAGCCGGCGGAAGCGCATCAGCAATCTGCAGGTAGTCACCGCCGACATGAATCAGTTTTCCACCGATCGCCGATTCGACCGAGTCGTTTCCGTAGAGATGTTCGAGCACATGCGAAACTGGGAAGCCCTTCTCGCTCGGGTCGGCCGGTGGCTTTTCGATGACGGGAAGGCATTCATCCATGTCTTCAGCCATCGTGAGCTCGCCTACATCTTTGACAGCAGAGGCGACGACAACTGGATGGGACGGCACTTCTTTACCGGAGGCATAATGCCCTCCGATGATCTGATCCATTTCTTTCAGAAAGATCTTGAAGTTGAGGCCCATTGGCGTGTTGACGGCACCCACTATCAAAAAACCGCCCAGGCGTGGCTGAAGAACTTGGATTGTCATCGCACCGAAATTTTACCGATCCTGGAAGAGGTTTATGGACGCGAACAGGCCGAGGTCTGGTTTCAGCGATGGCGCATTTTCTTCATGGCCTGTGCCGAACTGTGGGGTTTCCGTAAAGGCAATGAGTGGATGGTTTCCCATTACCGTCTCCGAAAGCCAGCGACCGGCGAATGATCGGATAGAGAGACTCAAGATGACAACAAGCGCCATATATGAAGGAACGATTCGACACCGGAGATTTTCTCCGGTCGTGAATGCATTTCAGTATCGGATCTTTCTGATGTACCTCGACCTTTCGGAGCTCCCGAACCTTTTCGCTCCATACCTATTCTGGTCCGTCGAAAAGCCGAATATCGCCAGCTTCCGGCGTAAAGACCATTTGGGCGATTCGGCGGTCCCCCTGGACCGGGCGGTGCGGGGCCTGGTGGAACAGCAGACCGGAAACCGCCCCACCGGGCCTATCCGGATGCTCACCCATCTGCGATATTTCGGATATGTCTTCAATCCGGTCAGCTTTTACTACTGCTTCGATCGCGAAGATTCACGGGTTGAAACGGTGATCGCTGAGATTCATAACACCCCCTGGCTCGAAGAATATCCCTATGTGCTTGGCGATGATCTCAACGAGCACTCCCACTCGGATTGGCGGCGATACCGTTTCGACAAGCGCTTTCATGTCTCACCATTTATGGACATGGAAATTGACTATGACTGGCGATTTCGTATGCCGGGACCTGTTCTAAAGGTTCACATGATGAACTATCAAAATGGGAAAAGGCTTTTCGATGCCTCTTTGGCCCTAACGCGGCGGGAAATCAGTCACACATCGCTGGCCCGGGTTCTCTTGGCATACCCAGCCATGACCGCCAAGGTGACCGCCATGATTTACTGGCAAGCGTTTCGGCTTCGCCTCAAGGGTGCCCCCTTTTTTGTTCATCCATCCAAGCGACATACACCCGTAAAGGAGATAATACCATGACGGAATCCATCATTCCGACGAACCTTAGATTTTATACCCGCCCTCGCCGGGGCATACTAGAGAACACCTACCGAAAAGGCGTGCTCAAAGCCCTCTCCGGCATTCGTGAAGGACGCATCATCCTGAAGGATGGGCAAGAACGCCATTGCTTTGGAAAACCGACAGATCGATTTCCATTCCAGGCGACGGTTATGGTGCATCATGCCGATGTCTACCGACAGGTGATTCTCGGCGGGAGCATCGGCGCGGCCGAAGCCTACATGATGGGTCACTGGAAGACAGATAATTTGACGGATCTGCTTCGCATTGTGTTGCGGAATCAGATGGTCTTGGAACGCATGGAAAGCGGGTGGGCCCGGATCACCGAACCTTTGCATCGTCTATTCCACTTCTGGCGGCGTAATACCCGCAACGGCAGTCGAGAGAATATTGCGGCCCATTACGACCTTGGAAATGATTTTTATGAACTGTTTCTGGATCCGACCATGACATATTCCAGTGGTATATTCGAGTCTCCGGAAAGCACCCTGGAAGACGCCTCAAAAGCCAAATACGATCGGATATGCCGCAAGCTTGATCTGAACGAAGCCGATCATGTCATTGAAATCGGAAGCGGGTGGGGTGGATTCGCAATTTACGCGGCCAAACACTATGGATGCCGGATCACTACGACGACCATTTCGACACAACAGTATGCGCTGGCCCAAAAACGCATTCGGGAGACCGGTCTGTCCGACCGGATTGAAATTCTTCTACAGGACTATCGGGACTTGACAGGATCTTATGACAAACTGGTTTCCATTGAAATGATTGAAGCAGTCGGTCATCAGTATTATGACGCATTCTTTAAAACGTGCGCTCGACTGCTGAAGCCCGAAGGCATTGCCGCCATCCAGGCAATCACCATTGCGGACCATGCCTTCGACCGGCACAAGCACTCGGTAGACTTCATCAAACGCTATATATTCCCTGGAAGCTGCATCCCATCCATCACCGCGCTGAATCAGTCCGCAACCAAGGTGTCCGATCTGCGTCTGTTTCACCTGGAGGATATTACCCCGCACTACGCCAAAACCCTGCGCGCCTGGCGTAATAACTTCGATAAAAATTTGGATCGAGTCAGGCAACTTGGATATTCGGATCCATTTATCCGGATGTGGAGATTCTACCTGGAATATTGCGAAGCCGGGTTTGAAGAGCGCTATATCGGAAATGTGCAGATGGTGTTCAGCAGACCCCAGAACCGACGGGCACCGATTCTGCCGTCGTTGCATGACTAAACAGAAGGCGTCTCCGTTCATACCGAATGTGATGCAGAAATCAATCATACGGCCCATGCAGAAACCATGAACCTCGACCACCCATATCATCAACATGAGCACTGGGTCCGTGGATATACCCACTTCCTGTTGTTTTTTGTGATTTTTTCGCTAGTGCTGACCTACAGCATCATCCTTGGCGTCGGGTGGGGAACCTTGGTGGCGGTGGTGACCCAATGGGGTTGGGACGTCTTTCACGGCGGTACGATCAGCGCTCCAGCAATAACGGTGTTGATTTCTGAAGCGGTCCGGTTGTTCATTGCCGGTCTGACCCTTCACTCCCTGGCCGCCCTCACTTACGACCGGGATACGGGGTATCGGATAAGATACCCCATCGGTTCATTTGCCGGACGGACCATCTGTTTACTGGTGCTGATGACAGGAGGATTCGTTGCGGTTCGGCCGTTTTTAGGCGTTGCCTGACCAAGCCAGCGGCCTGACAATTGACAACGGCACCAAGACTTATTTCATTTCAACTAGTGCAGGTTGAAGGGAACCTGCAGTGACGTCAACATCATCAGAAAAAGGACCATTGAATGAACGATATTATCGAAAAAACCCTGTGCGCACTCCAGGAAGAAGGATTCATTGAATCCAATACCGAAACATTTAAAAAGCTGATCCAGCCGGCTAAATTTTTCTGCAAAAATTGTGGCCGAAGCGCGGTCAACGACTATAACCTTTGCAATCCTGAAGAGCTGCCAGGTTAAGATATAGACGACCTAAACCCTCAACCGATAGCGCCGAAGCACTTGGGCTTCGGCGTTGTCGTTAATCGGCCAAGACTCTTAACCATAGACTGGTATTTACAGGTGTTACCCTTGAAGTGGGTACCTCCAACATTTTCGGCATCGTTTCCACAAGCAAAGATGAGTGATGGGTGGCCATGTAAGAATTGAAATATACAATCTCAAGGGATGTGTTGTTTATTAAAAATGCTCTTAAAAAATAGGCTTCGTTCCATGCGCGGCCGCCTTCCAGCCAGATCTCGGGATACTCAAATGGCCATAGAATATCGTGGAAATGGATTATTACGCCTTGGTTAAGTTGAGGAATAATATTAAACAAGATATGTAACACATCGCTACCAAGTTTCCCCACATGACTTGAATCTATAAAGAGAATATCATTCTCTTCGAGGGAGCTAAAAAGGCTCATCTCGACTTCTTGAACCGGTTTTTTCTCAATGCAAACGCTACGATGGTCAGCAATCCGGAGCAGTTTTAAGAGACGATCCGGAAAGGGCTCGATGAAGGTAAATTCTACCTCCTTATGAAGAAACATATCATTGATGTCTAACATCAACGCTGAAGAATAGCCGGAGCCAACCTCGATGACGCGCTTGGGACGAAAATTCCTTAGGAAGGCGTACAGTATGACGCCATCGCCATAGCTGAAATAGGCGTTATCAAAAAAGTAACGCAGCTGTTCTGTCGGTTGGTCGGAAAACGGCAAGTCGTTATAGAAGTTTGAAAATGTCTCTGTGAGCTGAATTTGCTTATCCTCATTCAGATCAATGGAAGGGATGGTTTCTGCTGAGGTGTCAAATAATACGGTAGCATCCGATTTTAAGGTGGTCAGATCGGGAATCGGGGAATAAAAGTGGCCGGGCGTCGCAAACCGGACGAACGGGATATTCCCCGATTCCAGTAAAGACAAGACAGTCCCCTTTTCTTTATAAAGATTCTTAGTAAACTTAACGGTTCTCGAAATCTGTTTCAGTATTCGCATCCACCGATTCCTTTCTTGTCCCCACTTTGAAGCCCGCAACACCATCATCTATTCATATTAGAAATCTAACTCAAACATCCGCCCGACATCCAACGCACTTTTTACTCCGTCCTCGTGAAATCCATAGTACCAGTAGGTCCCGCAATAGTATGTGCGATGTTGTCCGTTGATCTCGCTCCGGCGTTTCCTGGCAGCAAGACTGTCCGGCGTATACACCGGATGGTGGTAGGTCAATTCCTGAAGGATCTTATCCCGGTCAATGAAGTCGGCCATGTTCAGGCTCACACAGAACTCAACGTCGGCGTCTAAACTCTGGAGAATATTCATATCGTAGGTCACCCCGACGCGTTCCTGAGTCGCCTTCGGGATGTAATAGTTCCAGCTGGCCCAGGCCGCGCTGTTTCTCGGAAGCACCGTGTGATCGGTGTGGAGAATCGTTTCGTTCTCCTGGTATTCAATGCTGCCCAGGACTTCTTTCTCCGTTTCGGTAGGGTCTGCCAGTACCTTCAGGGCCTGATCGCTGTGGGTGGCGATAACGACCTGATCGAAGGTTTCCAATTCACAGCCCTTCGCCTGAATGTCGACACCCTCCATGTTGCGACGGATCTCCAGCACCGGACAATTCAATCGGATCCGTTCACGGAAGCCCCTTGTCAGCGGGTCGATATATTGCCGGGAGCCGCCCTTCAGAACCAGCCACTGGGGCTGATCGGTGACATTGAGAAAACCGTGGTTCTCGAAGAATTCGGTGAAATAGCGGGCCGGAAACTCACGGAACTGCTCCGGTGAAGCCGACCAGATGGCAGATCCCATGGGAACGATAAAATAGTTAACAAACCAGTTCGAATAGTTCTTCTCCCGCAAAAATACGTCGAGGGTCGTTTGGTTGCCAAGATCCGTTTGAAGCAGTTCGTGGGCCTGCTTTTTGAATCGGAAGAGATCCGCCAGCATGCGATAAAATGCGGGTCGGATCAGGTTCCGCCGTTGTACAAAAAGCGTGTTTAGAGTGCTTGGGCGAAACTCCAGGCCGGTCCGCCCGCACTTGACGCTGAAGCTCATGTCCGATTTTTGCCAAGGTACACCCAAATGACGCATCAGGCGGAGGAAATTCGGATACGTTTTTTCATTAAAAACAATAAAACCGGTATCAATAGCGTAGCTGCGCCCCTTCGAGGTCACATCAAGGGTATGGGTGTGACCGCCGATATAGTCGTTGGCTTCGAATACGGTGATCTCATGTTGCCGGTGAAGAAGATAGGCGGCGACCAGGCCTGAAATTCCGGTTCCGACAACGGCAATTTTCATAGAAACCTCCTGCCGCAATAGGCAAGGTGATCAGTTATGAATCGGTCCCTGACGCAATACGGTTTGCGTGTTTCACATTCTCCGGAACGGGCCGCAGATGTCTAATGATCTTCAGCCGCCCCAGAAGCAACAGCAGGTAATAGGTGAAATCGATTTCCCACCAGAAAAATCCCTGCCGCGTGGATATTGAATATTGATGATGGTTGTTGTGCCAGCCTTCTCCAAACGTGATGATCGCCAGAAATACATTGTTTCGGCTGGTGTCGGGAGTATTGTACCGCCGGCGGCCAAACATGTGCGCCAGGGAATTGATGGTCACCGTCGCGTGAAGTAACACAGTAGACGATATGAAGAACCCCCAGACCACCATTTGCATACCGGAGGTTCCAAGGGAAGGGGCTATGTTTGCCAGCAGATTCCCGAAGCCGAATAGCGCCAGCGCCAGAAGCACCGGGATGACGGTATCGTACCGGTTGATCCAACGCAGTTCCGGGAATCTCATCCAGTCCTTTGCAAATTCGGTTTTCGTGCGAAAATTCGCCCGGCTCGTCAACCACCCCAAGTGGCTCCATAGAAACCCATGGATGACCGGTGAGTGAACATCCTCCCTCTGGTCCGCGTTTCGGTGATGGTGCCGGTGATGGGCAGCCCACCAGATCGGACCGCGCTGGACGGATGAATTCCCCAGAACAGCAAATAAAAACTGCCAGGAACGGTCTGTCTCAAATGTTCTGTGGGAAAAATACCGGTGATAAAACCCGGTGATGGCAAACATGCGAATCATGTAAAGCAGGAGCGCGACGACTACCGATATCCAGCTCCAGCCTACCCAGATGACTCCCAGACAGCCGACATGAAGGACGATGAGCGGAAGAATCCGCAGCCAGTCTACCCTTTTTTCGTCAACATCGGGGATCTGATCGAGACCGGCTTCGGTATCGATCCATCGAAGCAGGGTCCGGTAAATCAGGCCGGTTCCGGCGCATGAGTTTTTCGAGTTATCGGTCATCGGTCATTGTTCGGTCACCGTATCAGGGGTGTAAATGGGTGTCAATTTACACTCCTCCGATTCGGTCTTCCATCGGGAGCGATCTCCCGTTACCGACCGGCACGGTCCGCGACTGATAGAAAGGACAACAAAGAGCCTGCCGGGTAGTAATAGGTTTTACCCCTCAACAATCCGATAGTCAGCTCGTATTGCCCCTTAACCGTGCCGTACCCATTATATTCTATAAGCTATTAGGAATACTTGCTAGTGAAACAGCATCTCAAACATGGTGAGAAAAATGAACCGCAACACAAGGAGACATACGATGGATACAAGAACGGACACTTACGGAAAATACGAAGACGAATCCGGCGAGGAGTTCTACTGCCCGATTAATGACGTAACCGACAGTCGCAGGGTATCCGAATGGGAACTCGACAATTGCGTCGAAGCGTCCACCGCCGGTCGATACTCCGGAAACCTGAACGTGGTTAACCGCTTCGCATCCTAGCCCCGATAGTGGTTCTTTTCAGCTAAATGCTGAAAAGATGTCATGCAATATTCGGGCTAAAGGAGATCACATCATGATTGTAGAATTTGACGTCCGTGTCCTAGATGGCCTTTCCGAGACTGACACGAAGGGTCCGGAAATCTCAGCGGAGACAATTTCAAGTTACATGTCAGCCGGTATCCTGTTTCCGGAAGAAATTCGACAGGCCGAGCGGTTGTTACGCCATCTAAACAACCCCGTATGAAATCACAACATTAAAGAACCAATCCGCCTTCATGGGCGATGATCTGAGGAGACCCAACATGAAAGTAAATCTGAAATGCTTTGCCGATTTGGCTGAAAGATATACCTGCGACTACCAGGTGACCACCACAATGGACATGACAGAAGGATCGACTGTCGGAAAATTAATGAATGCCTCCAGTATACCCAGGGAAGATGTCAAAATTGTGTTTGTCAATGGAAAGATCACCGGGGTAGAGCAGCCCCTGAGCGATGGGGACAGAATCACGCTGGTACCGGCCACCGGGGGCATGTAAAGGGTCTATGAACCCATGAAGATCACCCTATTTCATATCCTGCTGATCTACGGTCTAACCGCAACGGTGTTCTTTATAATCGACCTGGTCTGGCTGGGTGTGGCCGCCAAAGAATTCTACGCGAAGCATATAGGAGCATTGTTACGGGATCAGGTCAATTGGATTGCCGCTATCTTCTTTTATGCCATTTACATCGGTGGTATCCAGCTGTTTGTCCTCTTCCCGGCGCTGCAGGACGATTGGGGGATTTTCAGGACAGCCCTGATGGGAGGACTGCTCGGTTTTTTCGCTTACAGTACGTTCGACCTGACCTCTTTGGCCCTCATCCGCGGCTGGTCTGCCACGGTGGTCGTGGTAGACTTGGTCTGGGGAACCTTTCTGACCGGAACAACAGCCGCTGTGGTTGTGTGGCTGGTTAGAACATTCTTAAAGTTTGGATGAATCCATAGGAGTCATGACATGAATAAACAGCTGAAACATATCATAAATCGTATCGGAGATGATTACAAAGATAAAATTCAACCGGGAGTTCGCCATTATCTCGAGGTGAGTATCGGACAACAGGCTGAAAAATTGGGCTTTTTGGATCTCAAAGAAGAGTACAAAAACACCTATGCTGTTGTGCCGTTGAAATCTCCCCAAAAAAGGAATGAAAGTGCGAATCGATGGAAGAACCTTTGTTAATTACGCGGAATACCCTTCCGGAATTGCGGTGCCCGGCTACCTCGCCAGGGAGGCTGGAAATTCCGTCAAGACGTTTATTCCCAATGACAGCATGATTTGTAATTTCACCTAACCGGGCGTGGACCGTTTGGTACCATCGGATAGGGGCTTGGGTTTTTCCAATGCGAACAAAAATAACCACACCATGGCTTACTGCAATTATTGCAGTGGGATTATCCATGGGCGGGATGAATGCCATGGCCATCGAAGAGGCGCCCTATTCTGTTCTGGAAAAAGCAGAGGATTTCGAATTGCGCCAATACGCGTCCACCATCGTCGCGGAGACATATGTGGACGGTGATTTCGAGGGGGTCGGCAATGAGGGGTTTCGACGGCTGGCCGCCTATATCGGCGGAAAGAACCGAAAACATATGTCCATTGCCATGACCGCCCCGGTCAACCAGGAAGTCGAGTCGGAAAAAATTGCCATGACGGCGCCGGTCAGCCAGGAACAAACCGGAAAACAGTGGCGCATAACGTTTATAATGCCCGCCAAATACACGCTGGAAATGCTACCCCGCCCGGAAGATGAGCGCATCACGCTCCGGGCGGAAGCACCACGGGTCGTAGCGGTCATCCGGTATTCAGGAACCTGGAGCAAAAAACCGATATGACGCTCATGAACAAAAACTGTTCGCCTGGATCGATGAAATGGGCTGGAAGCGCCTCGGCACGCCAGTCTGGGCCCGGTACAATCCACCGTTCATGCCCTGGTTCATGAGACGGAATGAAATCCTGATCCCGGTCCAGGTCAATTAGTTGCCCATTAATAGCCGCCCGCGCTCCCGCCGATGAGGTGCCTCTCGAGAAACGCCGACATTTTTTTGCCTCCGCGACGTGGGGAGGCAATAGAGCGCTCGCTTCGCGAACCTCCCTACACTTTCCTCCGTTCAATTAGAATGTACTTGGGAGTACTCGGGACCTTCGACAAACTGGAACTAAACGCGTAGTGGATTGATGGGTTTTAGAATTGGTTTCAAACGCTTCAATCGTGTTAGAGATCGCGGCGGGCAGAAGGGATCAACCGGAGGAATATATGAAATATTTCGAGGATTGAGCCCTTCTGTCCAACAAAGAGATCGAACATGAGGGGAGGTTTTGAAACCAATTCCGATCAGCCGCCAAAGTCGTCGAATGCAATCATCTCAGGCTCCACCCCCAAATCATCCAGCGTCCGCTTGACGGCTTCCATCATCATGGGCGGGCCGCAAAGGTAGTAATCAATTTCCGTGGGATCCGGATGGTCTTTCAAGTATTCATCCAATGCGACCTGGTGGATGAAACCAACAGACCCCTTCCAGTTGTCTTCGAACTGCGGATCGGACATGGCCACGTGAAACTCGAAATTGTCGAAAGACCGTTCCAGTTCCTCGAACTCGTCATCGTAAAAAAGCTCCACCAGGGAGCGGGCCCCATACCAGAATGTGATCTTCCGTCGGGTGCCGACGGTCAGCAGTTGGTGGAAGATATGGGCACGAAGGGGGGCCATCCCGGCGCCGCCGCCGATGAAACACATTTCCCTGCCCGTGTCTTTAACGAAAAAATCTCCATAGGGGCCGGCGAGACTCACCCGCTCACCGGGTTTGAGGGTGAAGAGATAGGACGATGCTACCCCGGGCGGAATTTCGGTCTCTCCGGGGGGCGGGGTGGCGATCCGGATGGTGAATCGAAGCTGGTCCTCTGCCGGATAATTGGCCATGGAATAGGCTCGGTACACCGGGATGTCCGTTCTGGCCTTGAGCCCCCAGAAATCGAACCGGTCCCAAACCTTCTTGTAGGTCTCCCCCACATGGATCTCCCGGTAGGATCGCTCGTACTCGGGGATATCGATCTGGACGTAGGACCCGGTTTCAAAATCCATATGCTGCCCTTCGTCCAGCTTCAATCGGAGTTCTTTTATAAAGGATGCCACGCTCTCATTGGACACCACCGTGGCATCGTATTTCTTGATGTTGAATATTTCATCCGGTATCCGGATGCTAATGTCTTCCTTGACTTTGAGCTGGCAGGTCAGACGAATCTGGCCCAATCGCTCATTGCGACTCAGATGGGCCAGTTCGGTCGGCAGAATATCCCGCCCCCCTTCCTCGACTTTGCATTTGCAGAGTCCGCAGCTTCCCTTACCACCGCAGGCCGAGGGCAGCAGAATGTCATTTTGGGTGAGTGCCGACAGTAGTGTGGAGCCGGTGGGCGAATGGATACTCTTTTCAACGTCATCGTTGATGACGATGGTGCGTTCCCCTTTGATCACCACTTTGGCTTCCACAAGAAGCAACGCAGCCACCAGGATCATAACGACCCCGAGAAACACGACAAGACTGGCCAAGTAGATCTCAATCACAGCGAAATCCCTGCAAACAGCATAAACCCGATGGCCATCAGACCCGTGGTAATCATGTTGATGGCAAACCCCTGAAGCCCCTCGGGAACATCCGCGTACCGCAGCTTGATCTGAATGGCCGCCATGGAAATGATGGCAAGGGCCCATCCCACACCGGAGCCGATGCCGTAGACCACCGATTCCGTGAATGTATAATTGCGTTCCACCATGAATAAGGAGGCTCCAAGAATGGCACAGTTGACCGTAATCAACGGCAGAAACACCCCCAGTGCCGCATATAGGGCCGGTGAATACCGGTCGATAATCATCTCCACCACCTGGACCAGAGCGGCAATGGTCGCAATAAACAGGACTAATTTTAGAAAACTGAGATTCAGGTTCGGCAGACCGACCCATGCCAGTGCCCCCGGCGCCAACAGAAAGTGATACACCGCCCAGTTCACCGGCGTCGTCAGGGTCAAAACGAAAATGACCGCCACCCCCAGTCCGAAGGCGGTGGTCATATTCTTGGAAATGGCCAGAAACGAACACATCCCCAAGAAGTAGGCCAGCAGAATATTGCCGACAAAGACCGAATTTACGGCCAGGCTAATCAGGTTTTCCATATCGGTCCCATTTAGTTCATGAACTCTCTTAGTTACTTCTCTTTAAGGATCGCATGTTCCAGCCATACGAACAGGCCGATGACGATAAACGCCCCCGGTGCCAGAAGCATCAGTCCCATATCCTCGTACCCTGCTGCATAAATAAAATCCGGCACCACCTGGTAGCCAAAGATTTTGCCGGCCCCGAGCAACTCCCGGATAAAGGCGACCCCGATCAACACCGAGCTGTATCCGATCCCGTTGGCGATGCCGTCCATGAACGAGCGGAACGGCGGATTGGACAGGGCGTAGCATTCGGCACGGCCGAGAACGATGCAGTTGGTGATGATCAGGCCGACAAATACGGAAAGCTGTTTGCTGACATCGTACATGAAGGCTTTGAGGGTTTCGTCGGCGATAATCACGAGGGTGGCGATAATGGCCACTTCCGCGATAATTCGGATGTTTCTCGGGATAACCGTCCGGATGGCGGATATGATCATGCTGGAGAATGCCACCACAAACGTTAGCGCAATGCTCATCACGAGGGCGTTTTTGAGCTGGACGGTAACGGCTAAGGCCGAGCATATGCCTAAAATTTGTTTCGAGATCGGATTGGACAGCCAGAGCGCCTTTACGATTTCTCTGTAGGACTTGCTTTTTCGAATCGCCGCCAATGGGCTCGCGCTGGTTCCGTTCATTGAAGTATCCTATTGTAAAGAAAGTCCTTGAGGCCCTGTGGATCCCTTGACGCGTTTTTTCCGAAATTTGATGGACACCGGCTCATAATCTTCCAGAATTTCCTTGATGCCGTCCGTCAGATACATGCCGGTCAGTGTGGCACCGCTGATCCCATCCACGTAATGGTCGCGCTTGTCTTGAGGGACGGCATCTTCCACCCTTCCTTTGGCGATGCCCACCGAGACCAGATCGCCCCCC
>Ga0056119_1000020_pt1 | contig 45140 bp, 49 predicted proteins | sample WorMettaBAHAMAS1_FD_80076 | JGI IMG/M metagenome (GOLD analysis project Ga0056119, IMG submission 80076) | Marine gutless worms symbiont microbial communities from Max Planck institute for Marine Microbiology, Germany - Olavius tantulus BAHAMAS.1 ...
AAGTATGGCGACACGATGCCGCTTGATTTTCCTAGCGATCTTAAAAGTTAGTGGTATGGTTTTAAAATAATTATTGTTTTTTTGTCTACCTTAAACTGGGACTTTCCGTAATTTTTTATCAATCGACGAATATCTTATTCATGCTGTTGGTGGACTTCGTGAAGCTGGCCTCTTGGTGTACCTGTCAAAACGACAAGGAAGGTTTGCGATTAAAGGAGGATGGTTTTTTCTCACTTGGAGTCGCATTCTAAAGGATACACTCCTCACTCAAAGAATTGCGAGACCGATCCTTCGAAAGCTGAAAAATCTTGGCGCAATTGAAACATGTAAGAAGCCGATACCGGGGTTGGGAATGACCATCCTACATTTTAAGGTCAACATAAATCGAGTCGACGAGCTTATTAAAAACTCTGCTGACAAGATGAAGGGCGGACAAAATGTTATTCCAAGCTCAACAAATTGTCTATCAAGGAATGACACCAAGTTTCTCAATGATGAACAATTTGTCAGAGAAAATAAGAATGAGGAAAAAGACAAAACAAAGACTCATAAACAAGAATCTTCGTTACTTTGTTCCTCCTCTGTACTTCGTACAGAGTCGTTCCAAAGTAACGGAGCGCAAGCGCTCCATTCTCAAATACTAAATCCTGACTCTGGCGCCATCGCCAGTGACGATGATTATCTATGCAAGCTACTCAGTGAGCTTGAGGAGGCCAGCGTCTCCTTAAACAATCATAATGAGAAAATTGACCTAAGACAGGGAGAAACAGACGGGCACACAGAGATATGCTTGCCAACACAGGAATGTAACGAGGAGCTTGAGGCTAAATATGAGAGGGATCAAGAAAAAGAGCGAAAGAGGGCCAGTATAGACAATATGTTTGCTGTGGCGGGTATTGAGTTCGAATAATCTTTCTCCTCGCCAGAGGTGGAGGGTTGAAAGTGGTAAACGGTGCCATCGTGTCCAAAGATTGGCATTGAGCAATCATCCAATAACGAAAGGAGGACTAAATGAGAACCCCGAAAGTGAAAATCGATGCTGAATTTAAATCCAAAATTCCACCACTGAGCGACTACGAGTTCAAACAACTCGAAAAGAACATCGTCGCAGAGGGTTGCCGGGAGCCATTAATCGTGTGGAAGTCGGGCCAGAGTGATATCCTCCTGGACGGCCACAACAGGATGGAGATCTGTGACCGCAACGACATCCCATTCGAGGTCAGCTATAAGAGCTTTAGTGACCGTTTCGAAGCAATGAACTGGATGATCGACAACCAGCTGGGGCGCCGAAACCTCAATCCTAAGCAGATGTCGTTTTTAAGGGGCCAGCGCTATGACTCTGAGAAAAAAAAAGGTGGGCGCTCCTTTAGGTAATGATAATAACAAAGGGAAAAGTCAATGTGGACAAAATGTCCAGATTGACTCGCATGGCGCCAAGGGGAAAAAACAGCAATCCAAGAACACTACAGCAAAAAGGATTGCCGAAAAATGTGGAGTCAGTGAACGAACCATTAGGCGTGATGCAGAGTTTGCAAGGGATGTGGAAAGAGTGGTTAATGCTATCAGCCCGGAGGATGATGCGGCGATTGAGGCAGCAATACGTCGACAGATTCTTGCCAATTGTAATGGCGGCAAGCCCACCATTAGCAAAAAGGACGTCGCCGAGATCGCAGAAATGGCCGACAAAGACCCCAATGCAGCCACCGAAGCCTTTGACAAAGTGGTATCCGGCGAGGCCAAGAACGTCACCGAAGCCACTGCGCCAGCGGATCAGTCCACCGAGGAGAAGATGGATATCATCACCAATGCCTTTACCAAGGCGCTCGGTGTTATGATGGATGCGCTGGGCAAGGCCGAGGCGCTCAAGTGGGAAGGCTTTAACAAGGTCGCTGCCACCAAGGAACTGAACCTGCTGGTCGTGCGGATCAACAAGGAGTAGCCAATGATCGTAGATCAGGGTTGTTAGGATAAGCCAACTCTATAAATCAGAGTTTGACGTCATACATTGAAGGGGGTCTTAGCTATGACCGATAACAAACTAAAATTAAAAGAAATTCTAAATGACGCTCTTTTCTGTGACCTGACTTTCGTCCCGATTTCGCTTCATAGAAACGACAAAGGAGCAGAGTGGAAGCTTTTACACTCTGCTCCTTCATACTCAGAAATGCCCCATTAGCTTTTACTATATACCACCGCCTATCAAGCTTATGCCCTTCCAAACAACGACAGTTCATAGAATTACCACAACTCTAACCTACTAATTATATTATATATTGACTCATCCCGCCGGCATGTTAAACAATTAGTATGTGGCTCAGGGGTGTAAAAAAGAATGGCGTAAAAACCTGGTATTATGACTTTACACTGAAACGGAAACGTTATCGGGGATGGTTGGGGCCTGTCTCAACTATGACCAAACGGCAAGCCAAGAAGGCTGTCGAAAAGATTAAGGCCGATCTCATCCTAAATGGACCAAAGCAAAAGAAACCCAAGGGTAGCAAGCTTCACAAACAAGTTTTCGAAAATTACCGCACCTACATTGAAATCCACCGACCAAAAACTTACGCCTCGGTCAAATACCTATTCAAGCGCTTTAGCTTCTTTCATAAGGACGAAATACGCCAATCGGATATCGTTTCTTACCAGAAAAAAAGAATTCAACAGGGAGTCTCTGGGGCTACAATTAATCGGGAGTTGCATTAATGCCGGGCTGCTTTTAATCGTGCCATTAAGGGGAAGCTAATCCAATCTAATCCTTTTGATGGGTTTGATAAATTCGAGGAGCACCCAAGAACACGCTACCTGACACCTGATGAACTTTCCTGCCTCATTGCATGCTGCACACCATCAACCAATGAGCATCTCCATGACATTGTGTTAACTGCCGTAATGACTGGAATGCGCCAGGGAGAAATCCTAAAACTGCACCATCGGGAAATTGATTTTGAGAACCAAATAATCACAAAGCAAGCTCGTGACATGAAGGGCAAGCGCATTGTCACAATACCTTTCCCAAGCGAACTGACACCCATTTTTCAGCGTCTTCTTGGAAAAAGCGTATCAGGGTATGTGTTTGAAAATCCCGCTACGCATCAGCCTTTGATGAGGCTTAAAAGATCATTTTGTACTGCTCGTGATAAAGCTGGCCTCAAGGACTTTCGGTTCCATGATCTGCGTCATACCTTTGCCACCTATGCACTTCAGGCCACACAGGATCTAAGAGGTCTGCAGGAGGTACTGGGACACGCCAGGGTCTCCACCACTGAGAAATATGCCCATGTTCTAACCCGACAAAAAGCGGAGCTCATCAACAAAACCTCAGCCTTCATTTTAGATAAAATCGACAAAAATCCCGACACTAATTTGTGAGAATTTGATTGGATCGTTGCTGGCCGTAGGACAAACTGGCAATAGGCTTGCGTATGGGGTTCAAGGGGTCGGAGCCCGCCAAAGGCGGGTAAAGCTCGCCTCAAGGAGGCTTGTGCGCCTCCGGCGCATTCAAATCCCCCGCCACACAGATGGCGGGTAAATCTCGCCCCGACCAAAAATTCAAAAAAATTACAGCGGATTAGGAAATATCCTGATCCGCTGTTTGTTTTGAAAATATGCGAATTGAAGCGGCTGAGACCTATTTCGAAGCCGCTGGATATGGTTTTGAGTTCTTCGGGAAATGGGAAAGTACGCCCACAGTGTGATTCCCCATAGGTCTACCATGGTGATGTCTGGAGTACCTCCTGTTCCGTAACCGGGTGATTGCCAATGGCATGGTCAATCTTTCCCAGAAAAAGCTCTCGTGATGCCGGCAGTCTGCCCCTTGAAGATACGATATTTTTGCCATGATCCCCCCAGTAGATGGTGTCAAAATCTGCCAGGTGTTCCAGGAGGTATTTTTCCTCCTCTAAGATCTGCAATGGGGTAGCCTGTATAAATTCTCCCGCTTCTACCTGTCTCTCCAGTTCGGTGCCCGGCTGGATCGCCAGGGCCATGGGAGCAATTTGCTCAGGCTCCATGATGTTTTGCAGCTTTGTTGTTTCAACACTATGTTTTCTAGAACGTTCTTTGCCGCCGATCCCAAAGATGATGGAAATCAGTACATCGATCCCTGCGGCTTTGGCCTTTGCCATTCCCGCTTCGGCCTGCTCCGGCGTCAGGCCTTTTTTTATCCGCTTAAGGGTCACCCGGTCGCAGGACTCCAAACCGGTATACGCCAAAGTTAATCCTGCCTGTTTCAGCTCCGTGAGTTCTTCGACAGACTTGCGGCGAAGATCATTCAACCCGGCGTAGAGGGCGATTTTTGAGCATTCCGGAAAGGTTGAGGTGATTTTTCCAAGAATTTCTAAAAGAAACTGGGTTTTCAGGGCCAGTACGTTCCCATCGATGATGAAGATTGATCCGACATGAGGATAGATTTGCCTTGCTTCATCGATATCCTTATAAATCTCCTCGATCTTCCGGATGCGAAATCTCTTTTCCCTGAACATGTCGCAGAATGTGCATTTATTATGGGTGCAGCCCAGGGTTGTCTGAATCAGTAAACTGTTGGCCTCCGGCCAGGGACGGTATATTCTTCCTTCGTAATACATATCTTTCTCCGAGATTTGTTAGCGTGATACGTCTGCCAAAAGCGCCTCGATACCGAGCACAATCGCTTCGGATTCTTGTGGGCTCAGTGCATCGGGATGAGGCGAGGCAAACTGACCCAACTCGTTATCACTTGGCTTTTTTCCAAGGGGCGGGAACTGGCGTCCCATTGACACGGACTTCACCGATCTCGTTGTCGAGAACGACAGGATTGTCAAATATGGTCAAAATCGGCGAACGCTAAAGCGACCTTCCATCCAATCTTCCCATTCGTCGTTGAACCAAGCTTCAGCATCCGCTCGGCTGGCGAACTCGTAAATACCGCCACCGCCATCATCACTGTTGAGATAATATTTGCGGCGTAGCCCTTTGACATTGTGGAATATCTTCGTCGACTCAAGAGACTGCGCGATCACAGCTTCACTCGGCCGCTTCGGTCCATCGAGTGGAATCTGAACGAGAGCGATTATCATTTCTTTGGCTCCTATTGAGTTATCTCAGACAAAACAGTTTCGATAACACGAACAATATCTTCACCTTTTCGTGGATCCAACGCATCGGGATGGGGCGAGGCAAACCGGCCTGAGTCGTTGTCAAAATACTGGCCGGAAGCCGCAGCAAATTCATCTGCCAGTGCGGCACGGCAGAGAATTTCCGCGCCGATGCGGATATCGCCGCCAGCCGCACCAAAAGCCTCTTTCACCATCTTGGTGCCGAGCATCGATCCGGGGTTCACTGCGATGATCGTGGGGCCGTCATCCTTGAGCGAAAGTGCCATAGTGCGGGACCATATCGTCAGCGCCAGCTTGCTTTGGGAATACGCGTTCATGTCGGACATCTGGACCTGCCCGGTCAGCGCTTCCGGATCGACCGGCGACTGGGCCGCGGAAGACAGGTTGATTACCCGCCCCGACCCTCCAAGCAGTGGCAAGAGACGTTGCGTCAGCAGGTAGGGGGCAATCGTATTGACCGCGAAACGGACATCAAGCCCGTCCGGTGTCATGGGATCGGCAACCCGGAAGATCCCGGCATTGTTGATCAGCACATCCAGATGGGAGTTTCGCTCAGCAACTGCGCCGGCGAGTGCCTCGACATCGGCCATTCGTGATAGATCCGATACGTAGATTTCCACATTCCCGCCATCCGGAAGCGCTGAGAGCGTTCTTTCCACTTCCTCCAGTTTCGCCGGGTTGCGTCCGTGCAGCAGGATATGGTGGCCTTGCGAAACCAGCATCCTGGCTGTTTCCAGCCCGATGCCGTCGGTCGACCCCGTAACGAGAATTGTTTTTTTCATGAGAGTGTCTCCTCAAATCTGAGAATTCCGGAATCTTCTATAGAACGAGAACCTGCTTACCCATCATGGTGCCGCTCTCTTGTTTGATGTGCATTGCCTGGATGTTCTCAGTTGTCAGGCCATTCAAGGTCTTCCGCCGTGTGGTGACAAGCGTACCTTCATCTAATAGGCCCGCTACCGTCGAAAGCAATTTCCCCTGCTCGGATATATCATCTGTTTGAAACATGGATCTGGTGTACATGAATTCCCAGGAAATGGTGACGCTTTTAAATTTAAACACCGTGATGTCCAGTAAATCGACAGGGTCATCGATAAGCACGATGCGGCCTTGAGGACGGATGCATTCAGACATCACCTTCCAATGCCGTTCCATTTGAGTCGTACAAAAGATGGCATCGACCGATTCGGTTCCGGCGGCCTTTAGCTCTTCATAGAGATTATTTCTATGGTTCAGGATCGTGTGGGCACCTAAGTTCTTGCACCAATCAACGGTTTCTGGCCTCGATGCAGTAGCAAATACGGTCAATCCAGCCCAACGGGCCAGTTGTATGGCTATGGAACCAACGCCTCCCGCGCCCCCGATGATCAGAATGCTTTTTCCGGAATTCCAATTTGCTTCCGGAACAAAACCCAAGCGTTCAAACAAACCCTCCCAAGCCGTGATTGATGTCAACGGCATTGCCGCGGCATCTTCAGGTGTGAGTTTTTTCGGAGCCAACGCAGCTATCCGCTGATCTACCACGTGAAATTCGCTGTTGCACCCCGGCCGGGTGATATCGCCCGCATAAAAGACCTTGTCCCCCGCCTCAAACCCGGTCACGCCGTCGCCGGCTTTTTCGACAACCCCATAGGCATCCCAGCCGAGCACGCCATCTTTCTCTGACCGTTGGCGAACCTTTGTATCGACAGGATTCATCCCGATGGCAATGACGCGAACCAGCAGATCCTGTGTCCCCGGCTCCGGTATCGGCTGCTCCTCCAAAATAAAGGCTCCCGTGTCTTGTGCTTCGCTACCACTTTTTGCGACGATTGCTTTCATGTGTCTCTCCATTGTGATTTTTGTGTTGCACTCATCATTCCGCGTTGCCGGACTTATTTCCAGCTCGGTTGTATTGTAGGACAGATTGACGATAACGCAAATTAATAGTTGTCATGCCATGCATGACTGATTATCATAATTGCCATGATACCCATTGATCTCGACATAGACATGCTGCGTTGCTTTATGGAAGTTGCTCAAACCGGAAGCTTCACGAAAGCCGGAAATAATATTGGCTTAACCCAGTCCGGTGTCAGCGTAAAAATCAGTCGGCTCGAAGAACGATTGAGCTCTCAGATTTTTAACAGAACGGGCAAAAGCCTTTCACTCACGCTTGAGGGTGAAATTTTATTGGACTATGCCGGACGCATATTGTCGGTCCATAACGAAGCGGTCAGCCGGTTAACAAAACCCAAAGCGTCAGGAAAATTGCGCGCAGGACTAATCGATTATTTTTTACCGGAACTGCTTCCCAACCTCCTGAGTAAATTCAGAAAGCAGTATCCCAATATCCATCTCGAAGTTCGGACAGATGTTGGCATAAACCTCATCCCATTGTTTGAAAAAGGAGAGTTGGATTTGGTTGTAACTGGAAAAGACGCGTATCAGGGAAGCTGCCGCGTCCTTATTCAAGAGCCTTTAATTTGGGTGATCGGCAAGGATACGGAAGTGTCTCTTCAGGATGTGCTACATCTTGTTTTATTACCGTCTCCGTGTGTTTTCAGAAAAATTGCCACTGACGGTCTTGAAAAAGCGAATCGAAAATGGGAGGTGCTGTACACGGGATCTTCCATCGCAAACATTCAAGCCGCTGTTCAAGCAGGAATGGGACTATCTATTCTGCCAATGGGAGCATTAAAGGAAGGATTACGAAAAGCGCCTTCCCACATGGAATTACCGGAATTACCCATGTACTCAATCGTGCTTATCACGGATGAGCAGAAGGCAAACGACGCCAGAGACGTGTTTATTCACTATTTGGAAGCCGAACTCAACAATCTAAAGTAAAGATTCTCTTTTGGGAAAGGTACTTGCTTGGCAGGTGCCTTCTTTGTTTTTACGAGCGGCGTTGATCCGGATAAGGGCCCCATGGGCCATCCCATTGGTATTGCGTGTTGCAATGGGCAGAGGATATGGGGGAAAGTAACAACATATTCCTTCTTGGATCATGGTCGAAAACGCACAAAGATAAATATCCCATAAACCGAAACGCTGAGTAGATTGTTCTGGAGGGCCCCATGCTCCGCGAAATGCTGGAACGGCATGTATATGAATTGTCCCATACAATTGGGATTCGCAGTATTTTTTACCCCGATAATTACAGGCGCGCCGAAGATTATATCGTCGGTATTTTTGATAAGTATGGATTTGGTGTCGAACTTCAAGAATATGAACTTGTTGGACTCAAAGAATCATGTCTTTTCAATCTGGCGTGTGTGCGAAACAGTTTTCGGATGCGATGTTGTTATCCGAAAGTGGTGGGCAAAGAAAAGCTCCGCTTCAAAGGGACTAAGAGCCGCAATATCATTGTTACCCAAAGAGGAAAGCGACGGCCCGATGAGGTACTCGTGGTGGGAGGTCATTATGATTCCTACTTTAATCCGGGGGCGGATGACAATGCCAGTGCCGTTGCCGGAATTCTGGAGATGGCTCGCATGCTGAAGGAGACGGAGACGGGCTGTACCGTCAAATTCATCGCCTTTGCCAATGAGGAACCCCCTTTTTTCAAGCGAGGAACATGGGCTCCTGGCACTACGTAAAAGATGCTCTAAAACGAAATGAAAGGATCCGGGGATGCGTGAATCTGGAAATGATCGGTCATTTTCATAAGGAAAAGGGGACGCAGAAATTTCCTCCAATCCTTGACTGTTTCTTTCCCAAAACAGGGAATTTCATTGCGGTGGTGGGAAATGTCAATTCCCGGAAACTGGTTCGGAACATCAGCAAACGGTTTAAACAACATTCTGCCTTCCCCATCGAAAGCATGGTCATACCCGGCTTTGTGATTGGCATCGATTATTCCGATCAGTGGGCTTTCTGGAAGCATGGATTGCCGGCTGTCATGGTTACCGACACTTCGTTTTTCAGAAATTTCCATTACCACAAAAAAACAGAGACATATGAAAAGCTCAACTATCGGAGCATGGCCAAGGTCGTTGAGGGATTGGTTCCGGTTATCGTGGATTTGGCAAAGTAAAAAAATAACCCCACACAGGGGTCGAGGCGCTATCGAAGTCCTGTTGCATCCAAAAGATCATTCAATGAAACAACGATATGGGTAAGATACGCTCCTCTTGGTTTGCCAATGCGCCTGAGATTCAACTCCCTGCAACACAGATGGCGGATAAATCCTCCAGAGGCGGATAAATCCTCCTCCGGCCAAAAGAAACTAAAAAGGCACTCGCAATGCAGGTGCCTTTCTTAGGTTGGAGCTGCAAACAGCCCCTGGGGTTCCCGATTTAAAACGCGTTCAACGCGATGAGCTTCTTCCGTTCTTCTTCCGAGCTTCCTTCCGGCGGGAACGCCTGGATGCGAAACGCCACCAGTTTCATGATCGATGACCAGTCGACTTTGTTGACCTTACCCATCAGGCTGTCGAAATTGGCCATCTCCCAGGACATAAAGGGTTGAGGGTCCAATCGGCCGCAGATGTACTGAACCTCATAGTGAAGATGCGGCCCATTGCTCAAACCGCTGTTCCCGGATCTGGCCACCTGCTGGCCTTTGCGAACCACCTGCCCGGGACGGACGAGAATGTTTTTCAGATGGCCGTATACGCTGCTGAACCCATACTGATGGCGGACGACCAGAAGAATACCAAGGCCGCTTTTCTTATGTTCGCCGGCATATTCGACCACACCGTCAGCAGTTATCAACACGGGCGTGCCCATCCTGGCCCTGAGATCGATACCGCCGTGTTTTTCCACCGATCCGGTGATCGGATGCATTCGGCGACCAAATCCGCTGGTGACCCCTTTAAACGGAACCGGATAGCCGTTGGGGATACCTGTCAGAAGTTGATGTTTGATCGCTGCGTTCTCGGCCGCCGCCGCCAGTTTCTGATGCAGGCTGAGATCTTCGCCGGATTTGGTTTTGAGGACGGCTTCGACCCGGTCAATGCGATCGCGGAGGGTGAGAAACTCCCGTTCCCGCATCTCGAGATAAGCGGACGCCTTGAGCAGACGCCCGGACGCACTGGCCTCGTGCGGACCGTTGTCGTTGGTAACCCGCTCCATATCGTCCAGGGCCTCACGGATCCGGCTCAACTCTTCCTGGTAGCTCCGGGATAAGGCCATGTGCCTATCCATCTCTTCTCCCTGGGCCGCCATGGCCTTTCCCATCAGACTGCGACTATACTGGAGATACCCCACACCGACTCCGAGTAGAGGTAAAGTCACCAATGTTCCGATGAGCAGCAGCAGACCGACATGAAAGGCGGTCCGATGGAGATCAAAATGCCGACTTCCGGAAATCCTCGTAATGGACACGATAATCCGCGTTTTCATACTCTCCATTCCATTTAGGGCATGTGGATCCTTCCCCTGGCCACAAGCACAAACCACGCCTTGTTCCGGCTAAAGGTACAACCTTTGGTAACCGCCTGTTCCACATACCGAATGTTTCAATTCCAGTCCTCCCTTGATGTCATGGGACACCTGTCTTCCGAAGCTTTTGTCTCCGTGGAGGAAAATATGTCATCGGTATATGAAGAGGGGGTCAGACCTACACATTGACAAAAATTGTCAATGTGTAGGTCTGACCCCCTTTGTGGTTCTACAAAATGGCAGGCCAGGAGGGACTCGAACCCCCAACACCCGGATTTGGAGTCCGGTGCTCTACCACTAGAGCTACTGGCCTGCACAAGCGGTCAGCCTTGTTAAGGCAGGTGGTATTGATACACCCTTATCTAGAGGATTTCAACGAAAACCTGCCGCCGCCTCCCACGGGCCGGATTGAGTCGTCAGGTGCATCCGTGTACTTCCGTGGCCGGTGGAAACATACGGTTACATCCGCGTTTATTCCTCAATGACAATGGCATCGGCACCGCATTCCTCCGCGGCTCGACGAACGATGTCGTGATACTGCTCTGGAATTTCGTCAAACTTGACCGAAGAACGGAGGGTCTCTTCGTCGAATTCGAAGACCTCAGGACAAAGATCATTGCAGTTGCGATCGCCCATGCAGTTTTCGGTGATGGTCACTTTCATAGAATCCTCCTTTTACATAAAATGGTGCAACCGTTTTGGGAGATACGACGAGGAAGGGGTCAGACCTACACATTGACAAAAATTGTCAATGTGTAGGTCTGACCCCCAATGGGCTGCGTTTATCAGAACCATCCCATAGGTGATTTTGCCAAAGGAATCAATAGCCCTCTCATCCCACCTTGACCTGGCATCATGATCCAAACGTAACCCCTTTGATCTGAGCATTCCGTGCGATTTTAAAGGTAGACGAAAATTCGATCACCTGCCGCTCCCGATCATCGAAAAGCGTGGCTCGACCGAGGCATGGGCAGTGATGATTCCGTGCTTCACGGGGCGAAGAAACCGCGTCTCAAGAGAGATGGTGGCAAAGTGGGTTTCCGGCGGAATAAGGCTTTTAATCGCCATTACTACTGCCGTATCGGCCAGACTGACCAGGGCGCCACCATGCATTAATCCGGCGCCCTGGGCATATTGCATCAAGAATGGCATCGACAAAACAGCGCGCCCTTCGGCTGCCTCCCGAATTTCCATGTTCAGAAGGCGCTCGAAGGGCGCACACGAGATCCACTCCGGCATGCTAAAATTGTGCGGACCTGTCGAAACCGGTATCTCGGTCATGAACTCCTCCTCTCTAAGCGCTGGGAAAGGGGTCAGACCTACACCTTGAAAAGGTTTGTCAAGGTGTAGGCTGACCCCCAATCTACTCCGGTAAACTGCACAGTTCTTTGTGCAGCCGCTGCCCAACCCGATGTGCAACCGACAAGGCAAACCCATATGGCGTCGCATAGGGTTGGGTGTCAGCGGATTTCGGCTCCACCGTATGGGAGTTTCGAGCTGGGCCGCCTTCGGGCATTTAGACATGATTTCAATTGGTTAAAAATTAAGCCGCATTAACCGGGCCCCCACCGGAAGTTCGCTTCCAGATCTCGGAACAGGTTTTGCAATCCATAAAAATGGCTGCATCGCCTGGAAGCCTATTCCGGACGCAGCTCCCTCCCATCGATTCGCTCACCGCCCCCCATTCAAACCCTTAACGTTCCATACGGAGGCCGTCATGAAATGGAATTCATATGGGCTGACAAAGATCGAGCTCCTGGTCTGCCTGGGGATCGCGGGCGTGCTGGCCGCGAGCGGCGCCACGGGCTGGCGCCATTTCCTTCCCAGGTACCGACTCGACACCTGCATCCTCGGGTTATGCACGGTCATGCATGCGGCGCGTATCTGCGCAATCCGGGACCAAACAGTGGTGACGGTCAAATTGGATGCCCAGGCGCGCCGGTATGAGGCCTTTGTCGACTACGGTTCGGGAGTCGGTGCCACCGCCAAAAACGGTATCCGTGAATCCACCGAACGACTGATTATCAGCCGTGCCATGCCTGCCGGCATCGAGGTCCACCGAATCACCTTTCCGGCAAAACGGCTGCGATTCAATTCCCGGGGGATCCCCCAGGAAGGAGGCTCCTTTTACTTGAAAAACACACGTGAGCAGTACAAGGGGATTTCGGTCGGGTTCAGCGGCTCCATTAGAATTAAAACCAGCAAGAACGGGGGGCGGACCTGGAAGAGAATCTGACCAGAACCCCCCATGGATTTCTTAAGCCATTGGCGAGACAGGAACCAGCGTTTTGATAGGATGATGTTCGATGTTTCTTCGAACTCCGAATCCCAGTCGCGACGTCGGAGCCGGATTACTCCGATAGCCAGGCGTAGGCCTCCTACAAAGAGCGAAACACGCTGGTTCGAAAGGGCGGGTTTTGAGCCTCTTTTAACATCTCATACACCCGTGACAGTCCAAACGTCAGATCTTCGGTGGCAACCACCGCGGTTTTCCCCCCCGCCCGGGTTTCACCATGGGCCACCGAGAGATGCACGACCTTCTCGATATCGCTCCCCTCGATGCGGCTCACGTCGGCGCCGGTGATGTCCCACAACACGTTCAACGTCACCGCATCCCGATAAAATGTCTCAACAGCCCGCTCCACATCCTCCGCTCTAATCACTCCCTCTGCGGTAAAGACCGTCAAATCTCGCTCTCCATCTTGGTCTACTTTAATACTTCCCACTATGTTCTCCGAAGTAAAATCATAAAGCCATGTTAAGCCGCGCCGGGGGCGCTTCCAAAGTAAGCGTGTCACCCGCCGTGAGTGCAGCGTCCCGGCGATGCAAAGAGGTCAGTACTGCCCAGGAGGATTTCCTCCCGAAGTGGGCAGATCCACTTGGCTCCTGCCATCTGCAGGGTATCCCATCTGTTTACTTCAGCGCACTAAAATCGATCCCCCGCACTTTGCCCCGGGCTTCCATCCAATCGCCCTGGGTCACCGGTGGAGCCTCCAGTTCTTCCGCAGGCTTCTGCACCAGCCGGATGACCTCCTCCGGGCAAGTGGACACGCACAGGCCGCAACCGATACACCGGTGCTGCAGCACCCGAAACGACTCTTCATCGGCTTCGATGGCGTCTACCTGACATCGTTCGTCCGCGCAGACGCCACATCCGGAGCAGACGTCCGCATCGATTTCAGCATAGAAGCTGGCGTTCACATGTTCTGCTGTACCCAGCCCCTTCAGGGTATCGAGAACCGGGCAGCAACACCCGCAACAGTTGCAGATAAACATATGGTCGGTTTGCACGTTGGAAGTCAGATGCACCAGACCATGTTCTTCGGCCAATCGCAGTGTCTCGTAGGCTTCATTTCGGGTAATCGGTCGCCCCCATGGGTGTTTTTTAAAGACTCCAGGCACCTTGCTCAGTGCCATGCAGATCTCTTTCGGTTTGTCGCACCCCTCGCCCAACAGTTTTTTACCTTTGGTGCAGATGCATTCGTTGATGGCAAAGGACTTTGCCGAGTCAATAATCGCCGACACCTGCTGAAAAGAGAGGGCCTGCTGCCGGGTGTCAATATGTTTTTCAACCGGCACCACCTGCATCAGCTTCGGTTTGTGAGATATCAATTGCGTTTTAAAATAGGCTTCGTACTCCTCACACATGGCGGCGAATTCACGGTCCATGCGCCCCACCTGGAATTCGTATATGCCGACGATCCAGGGAATCATCTTGTACACCCGGATCCCCATGACTTCAGCCCCGAGAATTTCGCCCCGATGCCACATTGAGGTGAGCAACGGCTTGAGCTCTGCCTTCGGTCTTCCGGTGCGTTTGGCGATCTGGCCGGCGGTTTCAAAATGCAGTTTCAAATCGCAGAACAGGTCTGCTTCCTCCGGCGTAAATATTTTTTTGAGTATCTTGATTTCGATCCCGCTATCGGTGGCCGGAAATCCGTTGGGCAGCGTGTCCAGTACGTTCTGGAGTCTTCGGTAAACGTCTTCGGTCATCATTATTTCTTTCCCGTCCCATGTTTGAGCAGAGTCGAGCCCGGCACCCGAACCTCTGTTCAGCAACGTTCCGATTAGGTCTCTTCCATGACCTCCCTAACCTTCTCCGACAGGGAAGCCAGATTGAACGGTTTTTGAAGGAATCCGCGGCAACCGATATTCATGATCTCATTGACCTGCTCGTTCATGCTGTACCCGCTGGAGAGAAGGACACGGATCTCCGGGTTTTCCGCTTTCATCGCGGCACACACTTCTTTACCGGATAACCCGGGCATAATCATGTCCAGAATCACCAGGTCAATACGGTTTTTTTCAGACGCATACAATTCAATGGCTTCCGACCCGTCAGAGGCGACGATGACCGAATATCCGAGTCTCTCGAGCATTTTTCGACCGACCTCCAGGACCATCTGCTCATCATCGACCAAAAGCACGGTTCCGGCGCCCCTGACCGGCGTTTCAAGGCGCTCTTTCGGAAGGGGCAATTGTCTCCGGGAAGAGGGTAAGAGAATGCTGAACGAGCTGCCGCGCCCGACTTCACTGTCGACAGTGATGAAACCGCCGTGGTTTCGAATAATACCGTAAGCCGATGCCAGACCCAGCCCGGTGCCCCGACCCATTTCGCAGGTGGTGAAAAAGGGCTCGAATATCCGTTGCCGTATAGCTTCGTCCATCCCGATGCCGCTGTCGGTGATGGTAATCCTCACATGGGGACCCGGCTTCACGTCAATGGGATTCACCATTTCATGCTCCAGGTGGACGTTTTCCGTTTCCACGAAGATATCCCCCCCGCCCGGCATGGCATGCCAGGCATTGATGAAAATATTCAGCAGAGCTTGCCGTATCTGGCCCTGGTCCCCATCGACAGCCCCGGTATCGGGAGCATATTTTTCATGGATGGCGATTTCCTTCCGGGTGCGTTTGAACATTTCAACCTGATTATGCACCAGGTTTTTGATGTCCAGTGTCTGGACCTGATATTTACCGCCCCGGGCGAAACCAAGAAGCTGCTGGGTTAAATCGACCGCATTTTTGATGTGGGTTTCAATCCCCCTTAGATGTTCACCGTAGGGATGACCCTCCTCGGTCTCGGTCATCATCAGCGATGTCCGTCCTTGAATACCCATGAGAAGATTATTGAAGTCATGGGCGATTCCTCCGGCCAGCGTTCCGATGGCTTCCATTTTCTGGGCCTGAAAGAGCTGATCCTCAAGCTTCCGGATGGGAGTGATGTCCCGGCCGCTGACAACCACGCCGGATACCGAGCTGTCTTTTTCAAACGATGGGTAGTAGGCCACATCCAAAAAACGTCGGCCTAATGAAGGCAAGTCATACCAGCCTTTGAATTTGACTTCTTCACCCTCGAGGCACTTATCGATTCTGGGTCGAATCGTGTTGTCGAATAGTTCTTCACCGAAAACGGTAGCTGCATGTTGACCGATGATCGCCTCGTGGGGAATTGAGAACACCTTCAGATATGCGTTGTTGGCCGCTTGATAACAATAGTCCCGATCGATGAGAGCGATGAAATCCTGAGATGACACCACCATCTGCTCGTATAGCCGGAGGCGATCTTCCGCCGCTTTCCGCTGGGTAATATCTTCAGCGATACCGGTGATAAAGCGGATATTGCCATTGTCATCACGAACCGTATACCCCCGGTCGGAGATCCAGCGATTCCCCGTCGGGTCTCTGAATACGGTACTCCCTGGGCGTCCCCCCGCCTTTGGTGAGGATGGATTCAAAAGATCCCCTGGCAAAATCAAGATCGGCCGGATGAATGCTCTCTGCCCATTCATCATAGTTGGCGTAAAGCGCTGATATGGAACGTCCCCAGACTTTCTCATAGGCCGGGCTCACATAAATCACCCGCTGCTCGAGCCAGTCAAAGAGCCAGAACACCTCGTTGATGTTTTCCGCCATGGCCCGAAAGCGTTCTTCGCTCTCTCTGAGCGCCTTCTCGGCCCTCATTCGATCGGTGATATCCTGTGCGAATTCGATCAAGCCCGTGTCTTCTTCATCCTCGTTGAACACGGGGTAGCCACGGAGCAGCCAATCCCTCCCGTCCGGAGACTGGATGGTGGCCTCCTGGGGCGATCGGGTGTCCCTGGCTTTCAGAAGCGGGCAATTCTGACACGGGCTATCATCATTATGCCAGATTTCATAGCAGTACCGGCCGATCAAGCTTTCCTTGGTAACGCCGAAGGTGTCTGCCGCGGCCTTGTTGAGCCATTTCACCCGCAGGTCCGGATCCGAATATACCAACAGCTCGAAAGTGGCATCGAGAATGAAGGATTTATCATGTTCGGCGCTCCGGGCCTCCTCCTGGGAACGGACGGTCTGGCTGACATCGGTCAAAAATACAGCGATCAGCCCGGATGAAAGCCGGTGGACCGTGGACTCGAACCATCCGATAATATCACCGGAGCTGTGGTAGGAGGGTAAAATCGTTTCGGGCATGCCGGACCGCTGGACCCGTTGGAACACATCGAAAATACGCACCGAAGAGAGCCCCGGCAGGGCATGACGGAGGCCCAGGCCGACCACGGCGCCGTCTTCAGACCGCGCAATCTGTTGACCGATCGTATTGGCCGCCTGGATGACGAAATCTTTTTTTCTGGGCACCGGATCGCAGACCAGGATACCCACGTTCATCATCTCGAAAAGCTCCCGATAGAAATCGGCTTTTTGAGCAGCGTCTTCGGCCGCATCCTGGCTATCGGCGAGCTTTCGCTCCAATTGCCTGAGTTGACGCGTCAGATGATCGGTTTCCTTTTTTTCGGACATCCCTCGTCCCCAACAAATAAGGCACGACCTTGTACGGCGGGCATGCCTTGGTACGCCGGTGGAACATTTCAAATGCCATCAACTCGCAATGGAATGACACACCGTGGGAATCTTCGGATCGACTTAAAGGAGCTTGAAACGATATCGCAGCGTCACCTGTCGATACTGAAGCTACCTTACGCAGGAAACCATGCCGAGTCAATAACCTCCCCGATCCGGATATCGGCTCTAATCCGCTTCTAACCGATCAAATAGGTAGAGGGGTCAGACCTACACATTGACAATTTTTGTCAATGTGTAGGTCTGACCCCCTTTGTGCTATAAGCGATTGCCCATGGGACTCTGGAATCCACCCGCCGAGAATGCCCCTTCCAATAGGTCGTCCGCTCCGTTTCTGCTTATGATCGGTGCCTCCATGATCAGTTTGTCAGGGGTCTACGTCAAGTTGGCCCATGTCAGCCCAATCGTTGCCGGGGTCTATCGGACATTCTTTGTCGGCCTCCTGCTTCTGGCGATAGCCGTATGGCAGCGCCAACGCTTATGGAAGTCCACCCGATATTTTTTGCTTCAATCGGCATGCGGACTGATCTTTGCCCTGGACCTGATCTTCTGGCATCGGAGCATCCATTATGTGGGGCCGGGATTGGCAACCCTATTGGCCAACTTTCAGGTCTTCTTTCTGGCTTTTTTCGGAACATGGGCCCTGGGAGAGCGGGCCGAAATTCGGCTGGTTGTTGCCATTTTTCTCGCCATGGCCGGACTCACCCTCATAGTGGGAATCCAATGGGATCAGCTTCCGAAGCTTTACCGTTTAGGTGTTATATATGGGATGGGGGCGGCCCTGTGCTATGCCGGCTATATTCTGACGCTGAGAACGCTCGGATCCCTTGATCGCCCTTTGTCCCCGGTGGCAAATCTGACGGTCATCTCAATCATATCCACCGCATTCCTGGCCTCCGAGGCAGGTCGTCTGGGCCAATCGTTTGAGATACCGGATCTGCAAAGTGGCGTCGCCCTGCTAGGCTATGCCATTTTCAGTCAAGTTCTCGGTTGGATTCTGATTACAAAAGCCGTTCCGGTCATTCGGGTGTCCCTGGCCGGTCTGTTGCTGCTGCTTCAGCCGTCTTTGGCGTTTGTCTGGGATGTCCTTTTTTTCGATCTGAAGGTCACCGGATCCAATATCGCCTGCGCCGCACTCGCCCTGATGGCGATTTATCTGGGTTCAACCCGCCGCTCCGGACCTGAGAAATAACCGATCCATGGGATTCGTTCCGGAACGGCCCGTCCCTTCCCCGTTGCCCCCCTCCGGCAATCATCTAAACAAAAATTTAACGATTTTTACATACCGAACTCATTGAAACTGTGATATATAGCCTCTTCACCGAAGGGGAGGGGGGGATTGCAAATCCCAAAACCTGGAGGTTTAAATGAACGTGATATTTAAATGTAACAATTCGGCCTGCGACGGGACATCGTCCCAGCCATTCGCACTAAGGATCAAAAGCGAAGCCTGGATGGACGCCCAGAATATCGCGACTGTTTTTTGCCCCAATTGCAAGTCCACGCTGAGTCCTCAGACGGAAGACACAGACGAACCTGGCCGACCCGAAGCGGCCTAATCCGATTGCCTGCCTTCGGCCGCCGGGTGCTGATGACGCCCGGCGGCCATGACCAACCCACACGGACGTCGCCTGAGAAGCCCTTATTTACATCATTATAAAATCGTGTAACGATTTTATCATGAGTGGAATGCACCAACGGCTTACAAAATATCTGAATCGTTCCATTCAGATCGGGAACCGGAGCATCGACAAACGGCTCATCATGGCGCCGATGACCTTTCTCGGGCATGTGGCCCTAAGACAGCTGATCAGCGAATTCGGCGGATTCGGGCTTCTATGGACCGAAATGTGTAATGCCAAGCGGGTCCCCACTGAAAATCGATCGGTGTCCCCCTATTTCTGCTGGCGGGATAACGAGCTGCCTTACCTGGTCTGCCAGATATTCGGTGCAGATCCGGACCAAATGGCCGCCGCCGCTCAACGGATTGAGGCAGAAGGCTTTTTTGGAGTGGACGTCAACTTCGGATGCTCCGTCAAAACCATCTGCAACCAAAACTGCGGCGCCGCTTTGCTCAAGAATCCCTCACTGGCTGAAGGCATCGTGGCCGCCATCCGAAACGCGGTGTCAATCCCTTTATGGGTCAAATTCAGAACCGGATGGCGGGACGATCCCACTGTTGCCATCGAACTGGCCCGTCGGTTTGAAGCAGCCGGCGCTGACGCACTCATATTTCATCCCCGGGTCTCTCCCGACCGCCGTTCACGGCCACCCAAATGGGCCTATATCGGCATGGTAAAGGATTCGGTATCGATTCCCGTCTTTGGAAACGGGAATGTCTTCGACGAAGGTGATTGCTTACATATGTTGGAAAGCACCGGCTGCGATGGAGTTGCGCTGGGGCGGCTCGCCGTGGCCCAGCCATGGGTGTTTGCCGCGTGGACCCGGAAGTTGTCAGTGACCCCGGATGTGTACCTGACCAGCATCCAACGTGTCGCCGCGTATCTCACCACCCATTTTGGAGAGGAACGGGCGCTGCGCCGGTTCCGAAGGTTCGGCTTCTATTTTTCAGCGAATTTCCGGTATGGCCACACACTCTACTCATCCCTCATGGGGGCCAAAACCATGGCGGCGGCCGATGATGCGATTCACCGGTTTTTCGAATCACCACCCGAGTTGAACCTGCGACCTAACATGAATTTCTTCAACTGATACTAAACTCGGTGAAACACCGAGGTCAGTTTTGGTCATGTTACTGGATGCCGGATCAGGTCCGGCATGCCGAAAGAAACACCTCGCTCCTTTAAACAAACTGAAATAAAATGGAATGAGTATTAAAATTGGCTACAAGCCAATGTTAATACTGGGGGATGCGACGGACCACCTTCCCCGCCGAAGGATGGGAGAATACCAGTTCCCGGGGGCTGGTATACGCATCAAACGAGATACGGCCTTCCACCTGGCCCCCGGCAATGAGATCGGTTCTCATATCCAGACAGCGGAAGCAATCGAAGGATCGTCCTGCTTCATCCAGTAGTACAAACTGGTCCGGACGGATCTGGATGGGATCCTTCCCGGTATTTTTCAGCCAGACGTAAAACTTACCGCCGCCGAGAATTTTCATGGCCATCAGGATATGTTCGTTGCCCTGGAATGCTTTGAGGTCTCGGTTCTGGAGTTTACGGATTTCTTCCCGATACAGGCGCAGCGCCTCCCGCTTTCCCTTTTCTTTTTCAAACTTTTCTCCGTACAGGGCAACTTTCTGCTGGTATTTGGAATTATCCGGATCCAACTTGAGCAGATATTTGTAGACACGCAGGTTGTCGAGGGTGTTTTCCGCCGGTATTTGCCGGACAAAGCGGTCCAGCCGGGTGATCTCCGCTTGGATGTGTTTGTCCACCGGGGGGTTCACTGGTTTCGGTGCTGGTGCCTCAGCCGGCGCCGGTTTCGGAGACGGCGGACGCGGTTTCGTTGTTCGGGATTTCTTCGGCGCAGCCTGGACCGCTATTCGGCCCACGCCGACCACGCGCCCCTGATCAAAGACGACCGGTGTACAGCTTTCCCGGTCCTTAGCGCAGTTCGATGATTGGGACGTGGGATAGTAGTAGATGAGCTTTCCGGCGCCATGGGGGGCAATCAAGCCCGGTTTACCGACCAGTTCGATGACCTCCTTTTCCGAAAGACCGACCTTGATCTTCTTCCAATTGTCGGCCTTGGTCCTTGATAAGCCGGCGATGCATCCGAAGTGGGTCGCGGCAAAAACAATCAGCACCCCCCAAATCAGGAGTGCCGACGGTCGGGACTTCGAGAGACCCAAAGGAACCGAGATGAATAATCCTCTGATCATGTGGTTCAATGTTCCAAATGTCTTTTACCGGTTTGGTCGGCTATCCATGCGCCAATAGCGGCAGATATCGTTCATACCGGACAGGCATCGCGGGGTTTGTATTAAACCCCGCCCCCCTGCCAACCGCTCGTGTGCGCGGATCACCTCTTGCAAAAAACAGGAAATGGGATAAGCTGATGGCCTGCCTGTTCAAGCCGATTACCCCAGGTCATGCCGCCCCATATTCCCGGCCGGCGGATCACCTCCACCTATATAGTTATCGGAGCAACGCATATGCCGACGCCTGTGTCCGATGCCGTTATATTAGCACAAAATCTGTCTCGAATATATACCATGGGAGAAACCCGGGTCATCGGAATCACCGGAATCGATCTGGAAATAACGGCCGGGGAACTGATTGTCCTGAAGGGAAACTCCGGTTCCGGGAAGAGCACCCTGTTATCCTTGATGGCCGGCCTGGACCGCGCCACTACGGGCACATTTACGGTGTCCGGCGTCGATCTGGGCAACGCCGACAGAACCGCACTGACCCGGTTTCGAAGGGAGGTGGTCGGTATGGTGTTTCAGGCCTTCAATCTGCTTCCCACCCTGTCGGTGGTGGAAAATATCTGCCTGCCCGCGCTCCTGGCCGGTGGCGAGCGACGGAATATCCATCAAAGAGCCGTAGAATTACTGGACTGGCTAGACCTGAAGCGACGGCTTCGCCATTTCCCCGCCCAACTATCCGGAGGTGAAATGCAGCGCACGGCCATAGCCCGGGCACTGATCAACAATCCTTCGGTCATCCTGGCAGATGAGCAGACGGGAAATCTGGACAGCCGGAACGGACAGATCGTCATGGAACTGCTCGCCGAGTTAAACCGCCGTTGGAACCGCACCGTGATCATTGCGACCCACAGCATACTCGCGGACCCCTTTGCCACCCGAACAATCTGTCTAAAAGACGGCAACATAAACGACCGACGATGAGACGTTTATTTTTCTTCCTGGGTCTATTTTTCCGCTTTAGTTTCCGTTTTGCCGCCAGACATCCGGGGCGGACTCTAATTGTGGTGCTCGGGATTGCTCTGGGTGCCGCCGTCTTTACCAGCGTCCGCTTGTCGATTCACGCCTCCATGGATGCGTTTTCGCGCAGTATGGATCTGATCGCCGGGAACGCCGACCGATCCTTGATCAAACCGGGCGGCCGTGTTCCGGAAACGCTGATCGAGAAGCTGATTCGGAACCCGGGGGTCGCCGGGCTGTCTCCGGTGATGATGTCCTACGTCCACCTGGGGAAACCCGCAAAGGCCCCCTTCCTGCTCATCGGATTCGATCCGTTGCTGGATCGTCCGTTTCGAAACTGGAGGCCGGTCCCGGAATCAGAGCATGGCGGCAATATGTGGGCCGATCTTATCGGCGTCCCGTATACCCTGGTCATGGGGGCCCGTTTGGCCGAACAGCACCATGTCGCCCCGGGCGATAGGGTGATTGTGGCCCATTCGCGGCAAATGGTGCCCTTTCGCTGTGTCGGTATTCTCGATGCGGAGGGGATCGGAATGGTCGACGGGGGTCGGGTAGCCTTGACCGACATTTCCAGCTTTCAGGAGTTGACCGGACTCTTCGGGCACGTCGATCGAATCGATCTCCGGTTGTATTCCGGTTCGGGGGATGGCATCGATGGTGCCCTTGAAGCGGACCTCCCGAAAGGCGTGGTACTGGTCCGACCTGAGGCAGAGCGGGAAAGCGGGAAACAGCTGATCCGGGCATATCAGCTCAACCTGTCTATTTTAAGTTTCGTGTCACTGTTTGTCGGGATGTTTCTCGTTTACAGCCTGATCGCCTTAAACGCGGCGAATCGACGCCGCGAACTGGCGATCCTTCAGGCCAATGGGGCATCTTCCCGCCAGCTTTTCCTCTTGTTTCTCCTGGAAGGCGCCCTGCTGGGGCTGGCGGGGTGGCTGGTATCCATTCCCATCGGATCGGCCATGGTGCGATACATGCTGGAGGGGGTCAGTGAGACCATCTCCACTTTGTTTGTAAGGGTTCATGTCGATCGGCTGATATTGAGCGGCTCGGAGATCGCCATTTCTTTTACCGTAACCCTGATCATATCTCTGGTGGCAGCCGCCCATCCCGCTCGGAGTGCCATGAACATATCACCAAAGGAAGTCATGGCGGAAAATCCGGAAACTGAAAGGAGCGGGGGCACGGCCGGCCGGCTCGGTGCTCTGGGACTCCTTTCCGTGGCGCTGGTGTTGCCGCTGGCCACGCTACCCGGGCCACCCGGTCTGCCTCTGCCCGGATACCTGGCCACGTTTCTGCTGTTCACGGGATTTGCTTTGCTGTCGCCGTGGTGCCTCAAAACCATCGGTCATCATCTGGCCCATCCCCTCCGACGGATCGGGGGAATCCCGGCATTTTTAGCCGGACGGTACCTCGGTATCAGCGGCATGCGAGCGGCGATTTCCGTAGGTGCCTTAATCACCGCCAGCGCCCTGTTCTGCGCTCTGGTCATCATGATCCATAGTTTCCGGCATACGGTGGAACTGTGGGTTCATCAGACGATCAGCGGGGATGTGTTTGTGCGACCGAAAATGGCGTCCATCAACCGGTATCGGGACCCGATCCCCATCGAGTTGATGAGAGCGATTCAGCAGCTGGATGCGCCGGTGGAATTGCTGCCCTACCATCGGATTTTTCTGCATCAAGGAGACGCCGCCTTCCAGTTTGAGACCGTCGATTTAGACTCATTCCGCAACCATGGCGGATTCATATGGGTTGAGGGGGAGCCGGAATCCGCCTCACCTCTCTTTATGCAGGGTGAAGGCGTTCTGGTCAGCGAAGTATTTGCCAGTGTGACGGGTCAGGGGGTTGGTAAAACGTTTCGAACCCGGATCGGCGAACATGAACTAAATCTGCCGATATTGGGTATCGTAAGGGACTACCGTACCCAGGGCGGTGTTGTCTTTTATGCCATGAAATCGTTTAATCAAAAATTCGATACTCCCAATTGGGGCGGCGTCCGTCTTTATCTGGACCCGTCGGTGAGCGATTCCGATCCGGCCTTGGCATCCCTTGTAACGGATCTGGTGGCGTTGTCCGAAGGACGACTGGAAGTTACCAGTGGAAAAAATTTACGCCGCGCCATCCTTCGGATATTCGATGAAACATTTGCGGTCACTTCTGTCTTGCTGCTCATTGCACTGGCGGTGGCGGCATTGGGGATCGCATCCACTCTGTCCGTGCTGGTTCTCGAGCGCAGCAGGGAGTTTAACACCATGATTGCGGTCGGGGCCAGCAACCGTCAGATCCAGGGACTGATCTTTTGGGAGGCCATGCTGATGGTGATCGCCGGGGAGGTAGCCGGCGTGTTGTGTGGATTCGTGTTATCGTTTCTGTTGATTTTTATCATCAACGCCCAGTCTTTCGGGTGGACCTTCCTGTAACGGGTCGACTGGGGCGCCGTGGGGCTTTCCATACCCCTCATCATCGGTGCGGCCCTTTGTGCCGCCCTTCCCGCCGCCCGGATGATGCTTCGCCACCCGCCGGCAGTGTTGCTCAGGGAACGATAGCCCGATCATCGCACTGCAGGCCCAACAGAGACTTCCATGGTCCCGCCTGGCGGCGGGATTTTGCGACCCGCGTTACCAGGCTTCGCCAAAGGCTACGACCCGGCCATGTGATGCTGAATGGGTTTCGGTTGCGCTTTGAAAAGGCATTTCAGAGGCGCGGCATAGCTTGAAGAGCAACTACGGGTTCGAGATTCGCGGTCGGTGGACTAGAGCGTTGCCTCGTAGTAAGCAACGCATCGCAAAGCGGGGCGTCTTGGCGTCGTTAAAACGCCAAGGGGCACGTCAGTGCCTGTGTCACCCCGTCAGGAACTGCCTTGACCATGACACCCTCCGCCGGGTGTTAAGACCAGGCGGGCCTGATCATGGAACGCATTGAAAATAGAATGAACCGTCGAACAAAAATAGGGCTGTGGGTCCGGATCGTTTGCATCGCTTATGCGCTGGTGTTGGGGACAGGGGGATCTTCCTCGATTGCCGATGATTATGCCAGAGTTACCGGACCTTGCCGGCTGCTGTTTCCCAGGGACCATGGGGACCATCCCCGGCACCGCACCGAATGGTGGTATTATACCGGAAACGTGGCAGGCCCCTATGGACGACGTTTCGGCTACCAGTTCACCATTTTTCGAGTTCGGTTGAGGCCGCCCGAAGAGGAAGCGCTCTTGCCGGATCCGTCTTCGAAGTGGCGAACGGCCCAGCTCTTTATCGGCCATGGTGCGGTTTCGGATATGACCCGAAAACATCACTTCCAGGCGGAGATCATGTCACGGGGGGCGCTGGATCTCGCCGGTGTGACGCGAGTCGATAACGGTGTGACGGTATTTCTGAAACAATGGCAGGTGACCATAGGTGCTCACCGACATCATATTCGAGCCGATACCGGCCATTTTTCACTGGCCTTGAACCTTGAGCCGCAAAAAGCGCCGGTGCTTCACGGAGACCACGGGTACAGCCGCAAAGGCTCGACTCCCGAACGTGCGAGCTGTTACTATTCGCTGACACGCCTTGCCACAGAGGGCGTCATCACCGTAAACGGGACACCCTGTCCGGTAAAAGGTCTCAGCTGGATGGACCATGAATACAGCACCGCACCCCTTGAGCCCGGACTCAGCGGATGGGACTGGTTCAGTCTGCAGCTTTCCGACAATACGGAATTGATGTTTTTCGTGTTGCGTCGGAAACAGGGTGGTGCCCACCCGGCTTCCAGCGGAACCTTCGTTGATGCCGAAGGAAGGGCTCATCATCTTGCATCCACGGCGTTGTCTATACATGCAATGTACACTTGGCAAAGCCCGACCACCCAGGCCACATATCCCGTAACGTGGGTCCTTGAGATCCCTTCGCGACAATTGCAGCTGAAGGTTACCGCCAATCTGGAAGATCAGGAGATGACAACGTCCCGGAGCAGCGGTGTCGATTATTGGAAAGGGAGTGTGTCGGTGATGGGTACAGTCGGTGGTCGGCCGGTGAGTGGTGTGGGGTATGTTGAACTGACCGGTTACGGAAAGGCCTTCGACGCGCCCATGTAATCCGACGCCAATGTTAGTTCGAACTCCGGTGGTGGCGCCGACTCGGCGAAGAGAGGTCTATGGGCACCCTTTGCGAATGGCTTCTTTGATCCTATGGCGTGCTTCTTCCGACAATCCTTCGGTATCCATTCCGGCCGGATTGCCGTTGTCCGAACAGCCGGCCGCCCGTAATAGCTCCATTTGCTGTCGGAAGTTCGAACAATGTCCACACATGACCAGGTGCATCCAGATCCATAGCCGTCGATAGAGCGGGGGCGGATTGTCCATCGCTTCGGAAACGATTTCCGTAATCCGTTGACAGTTCGTCATCCAGTTAAACATCGACTTACTCCGAAACCCCTTCATGGACCCAGTTGATCTCCAGGCACTTCCGCAGCGCCATGCGAGCCCTGTAGAGTATCACCCAACTGTTTGTCGCCGTGATATTGAGAACCTTACAGATTTCCTTGGTGTCCAACCCGTCGATCTCCCGAAGGATGAAGGCATTGCTTAAGCGCTCGGGAAGTTTCGCCAAGCACTTGTAGAAAATATCCATAAATTCCTTTTGTTCGTAGAGTTTGGTGGGATTTACTTCCCATTTGTTGGGTGCCATTTTCCAGGCACCGTTCTCCTCGAAAAGACGGTCAATATTTTCCCGCTGAAGGATCGCATCATCGGTCGGTTGTTCCCGCTTTGATTTTCGGAAGTGATCTACGATCTTGTGCTTCAATATCCCGGCCAGCCAGCTTTTGGGAGTAGATCTTCCCTTGAAGGACGCACGGGCCTGGAGCGCGGCCAGAAGTGTCTCCTGAACCAGATCCTCCGCGACGCTGGGATCTTTCGTCCGGGAAAGGGCAAAACGATAAAGGTAGTCCCCATAGCGGTCGACCCAAACTTCGGGATCTTCCAATGTCGGTCTTGGATCATCCGTCATACCATCACCTGTCTCATTGATTCGGTTCCGGTTATATCAGATTGCTTCCCGATTAGGAATTCGAAAAAACGGGCTGACGATCCACTCGGGTATCGAACCACGTGCTGCAAGGGGACTTCATTCAGGAGACGGATCCAGCAACGGCTTCAGATCAGCCAGCATCTGCTCATCCACCACGGACAGCTTCAGGGCGGCTTTCGGCGAAAGTAGGGCGAAAACCCCTTCGGCCCGGGCACACAGCAAGTCGCCCTCTGTTCGATACAGCCGGCCTTCCATGACAGCTTCCCGTGGGCTGCCGGTCTCGTAAACACGCCCTTCTGCTCTCAGCTCCGTGCCGATGGAGACTGGTTTTCTGAATTCGATGGACATCGAACGGGTCAAGATGACCCGCTGCATCAGGTAAATGGCCGCCCAACTCATGACTTCGTCGAGGATGGCGGCGATAATCCCACCATGGGCCAAATGCCGCCACCCGCACATGTGCTCTGGTACGGTCACCCATGACACGAGCCGGTCCGAGTCTGTGTGGAAGCGCATTTGAAGACCGCTGGAATTAATCGGACTGCAGGCAAAGCATTTCTGATTTTCCAATGCGGGTAGTTCTCGAAACCCGTGGGTAATGGGTGGATGCATGGTATGGTGGCTCCATGGGTTTAGCCCGAACATTGCAATGTACGGGTTATAGTGGCTGTCATAAATTCATTCCGTTTGCAGAAATACGGAAAAGCTAACCGCCGAGTCGCAGAGGGCGCAAAGGAGCTGTATTTTTCCCAGAATCCCTGAGAGGGGGATTCTGGGAAAGAACTCCTCATAACCATATCGATTTCTTAAACATTTTGACAAGCGATCGTTTTGCATTTCGCCCTCTCAGCGAAATGCAAAATCCAAATCTACTCTGCGGCCTCAGCGTCTTTGCGGTAATACCTTGAACGTATGATGAATCGGAACACAGTTATGGCTATCGCTGTAAGATGTGAAGGGGTGGCCCGCCGCGACCCCTGGATCGCCCAAACCGGTCCCGTGACGGTCCATGACCCCGATCCCGGAAACACGCGGCTGTTTCAGTAGTTCAAGCGGCAGAAACAGCACGGCCGGGCCGCCGTGGAATGGCCTCGGCGCTCAGAGCCGAACGGGAAAGGCAATGAAAACGGAACTCGTCCGGAATGGGTTCCGCTGATCAGGACTCCTGGGGCCAGGTTATCGTATCAGACGCTTGACCTGGTCTAAATTCAGGCTGGAGCTATCTACCCGCCAGGCCCCGGAGCTTGTCTGGCTGCCATTTAAAATACCTTTTCGAAGCCATTCTTTGACACCAAACGGAGTCAGAAAAGTCATGTCGCTGAACTCTTCGACGGAGTAGCTGGATTCGGCAGCCGATGCCGGCGGCGCGGTGGATGCCGGGGCAGGCTTCGGTTTGGACGGAGTTTTCGGAGCAGACTTCTTTGGGGCAGACTTTTTCGACGCAGCTTTCTGAGGAGCCGATGTCTTCGGCGCTGATTTTTTCGGGGCGGACGCACCGGCAGGGATCATCCACTTTCCCCCTGTTTTACCCCTTTTATTTTTCCGCTTCTAAGTTGTTTGGTCACCGTGGAAACGGTCATACCCATTTTGTCGGCGTATTCCTTAGTGCTTAAGTATTCACCCTTTTTAGCCATCTGCTAATTTCCTTTCGTTTCGGTTACGTTGGCCGATTGGTTAGCAATAGTTTAGAATAAATACTTCGTGATGTCAAAAACCAACGCCCGAGAATCGTCGCTGTAGATTAAAATTTTTCATTTTCAAATATTATCTCATGATGTCCATGTACTTCTCCAAAACAGACCGGTCGATCAACCCGGTGCGGATGCGGATGCCAATGAATCCGCCGTTCAAATATATCCGAATCGGGGCGCCATCTCGAATGACCACCAGTTCTACTGGTTCCTGGGCACCGCGCGCCTGTGACAGCTGAACCAGATCCGCCGGTTGCGTCACACGCTGACCGTCGTAATATAGAATCAGGTCCCCCTCTTGAAGATTGGCAAGATCCGCCTGGGAACCTTCGATCACATCGATGATCCGCAGACCATCGGCAAAGGGTTTCTCGGGGGACTCCGGGGTGGAGGTTGGGATGTCGGGCCGGTCGGCGTCGGGTATCGCCGATACGGGAAGGATCGTGACCTGAATTAACAAATCGTCTCGATATTCCAGAGCATAACTATTGACGCCCAGAACCTGAAGGAAGTTTTGGAGGACATCCTGCCGGTTCCCGCTCTGGGAAACAGACACCGGGTGGTCCACTTCAATGGGGATGCCCGCGAAATCTATTCCGCATTCTTTTTGAATTTCATAAAGAATGGTGGCCACCGCTGCTCCGCCCGTATTGAGGTGCATGGACTCGCCGTCACAACGGACAATGGAAGACGTCGACGCCGAAGGAGCAGGCGCCGGGATGACGCCGGCAAAGCCGACGATGGCCATCAGCACAGGGATGGTTATAAGAGGTTTCACTGCAATGCATCCATACCGAATGTAGTGGATCCGCCCCTGGCGCCCCGGCGAGACGCCTATTTCTCAGTGCCCCCCGGAACGGATGCGATGTCGGGTGCGGGTCAACCGGGATATGGCACGGCCCTGGTCAGGGCTTACCCACATTGGGCACAACCCCTTTGGGTAATGGATCGGGTATCCGTTTTTCCGTGGGGAGCCCGGAGGTTTCCCACACCGCCCATCCGCCACTCAGAACGAAAATGTTCTCAAACCCGGCGGCAGTCAATGTATCGGCGGCCCTGAGGCTGTCGCTTTCCTCCGGACTGGAACAATACAGGATCATCTCGGTCGCCTTCGGGTAGTTCACAGCCCAAGATGCTATATCTGTGGGGCTCTGCCGCCGTGCCCGGCGGATTTTCAGGGTACTTCCCGCCCAGTTGGATCTCAGATCGATGATGACGATTTGGGCGTCGTCCAGTCGGGATGACAGTTCTTCTTTGGTGATTCTACGGAACGTCATGGAGACCTCCGACCTTGTCGGTATTGGGTATTGGGGAATCGGTATTCGGGTGCCCGTGTGCCCGTTAGCCCGTTTGCCAGTAGGCCCGTCTGCCGGTTTGCCCGCTTGTCCTGCCTGTCCTGAGCGCAGCCGATGGGAGCAAGCGAAGCGCGTCGAAGGGTTTGCAGGTTCGCCCGACGTATAAAGGAGTACTGGAGTATAGGAGTGTTGGAATTCCAACTGTCCTTGGGGCGTATCGCTCGACCATTCCATTACTCCAACGCTCCGCGATTCGGCATCCAGCGTCCCCGCCATTTAACCTTTCAGCTTTCAGCCCGCCAAGGGCGGGCGAGCTTTAAACTTGCAGCTGGTCTACCTTTCAGCTTAGCATCCCGACACCTGACACCTGCTTGTGGGGTCGTAGCTCGAAGAGCGAAGCCCCAAACTTTCAACTGCTTTACCTTTCAACTTTCAGCTTTCAGCTTTCAGCTTCGAGCTCATTCAATCTTTCAGCTTATTTATCCTTCGACGCCCTCTTTTGCTTCTTCGCGAATTTGGCCGCCGCCAGGCCAGCGACACACCCTTCTCCGACAGCCTTGGCCATTTGCCACGGAGGCCCGCATATATCGCCGGCCGCATAAACTCCGGGCACATTCGTTTCCTGGGTTTTGTTGGTAACGACATACTTGAACTGTTCCGGGTCCAGGGCGACTCCAAGAAATCCGGCCAGTTCGACAGCCCCCTTGGCACCGGTTTCGATGAACACACCGCTCACCTTTAGTTCTTCGCCATTGTCCAGTTCAAGGCCCTCAACCATATCGTTTCCAATGATGCGCTTCACCGATTGTCCGATATGCAGGTTGACATCCGACTCCTGCACTTGGAACGCCAAACGGTCCGAGACATCTAGTTTTTTGGCGACCAGATGCACCTCCTTCGCGTAAAATAGCAGCGTCAGGGCCCCGGCGATGGCCGCAGATTCGTTGCCTACCACGGCTACGGGTTCCCCACGGTAAAAGTTGCCGTCACAGTCAACGCAATAACTGACACCTTTTCCGAGAAATTCTTTCTCACCCGGAACACCGATCCGATTTCGAGATACACCCATGGCCAGTATCAGGGTGTACGTAAGAATACGTCGTTCACCTTCCGTAACGACGAGAAAACCCTGATCCGACGGAGTGATCTCCACAACATCCTCATGGAGAAATTCAGCCCCGGCATCTTTGGCCTGCTGAACACCGTCCTGGAGCAACTGCTCACCGGAGATTTTTCCAAGGCAACAGTAGTTTTCAACATGAGCCCGATACAGGCTCGACTTTGTTTCCCGGCCCATGACCACAACCGATACTTTCGCCCTGGCAGCATGGATGGCCGCCTGAAGTCCGGCCGGCCCGGTTCCGAGTATCACCACGTCTGCAGATACATCGGTCATTGGATACCTCCTCCAATAGATGGTTGGCCTGACCGGCACCTTGGGGAAACCGGGCTGCCGATCAGCAAACGAAATGCTCGATCAAATTAAGATAGGACCGTGTCAGTCGTTGTCCATTTCGGATGGTTCATCCTCCTGATCATTGGTTTCTCGGAAGGCCAAGACCATCTGCCATCCCAGCTCGATGACTATGGCGGCACTGATCAAGATGATCAAATTGGATGAAAAGAAGGTAAGAATGAAATAAAACGGATCGTTTAAGTGGTACGCAGAAACGAGTAGTTGAATGCCAAAAAGAAGGAAACCGATTCCAGCCAGAAACAGGACAATGGTGCGTATCCACCATATATTTTCCGGCCTGAAAACGGATTTCACATCAACTGCCGTTAACCTTTTCTCTGAGTTTCCCGGAGCACTTGAACGTGACCACTTTGCGTGGATTGAGCATCAGATCCTCACCGGTGGCAGGATTACGCCCACGTCGCTCTTTTTTGTTTTTCACACAGAATTTCCCAAATCCGCTGATCAAGACGTAGTCGCCGTTCTCCAGAGTCCGTTTGATAATTTCAAGAATCGTCTCGATGATTTCGGCCGAGCGGCTCTTTGAGAAATGTAGTTCCTCCTGAACACTGGCTACGATCTGCGCTTTCGTCAGTGCCATCTTCAAACACCCCTCTCCTGGTTACTGATGTTCAATCGTTATTTATGTTTTTTTCTCATTAAATCATCTATTTGTCAAGAAATAGGTGAAGTTACAAGAGAAAATCATCAATTACTCATCGACCGATACATACCAAGTCCCGATTCGATGGTAAACAGAACGGTTTGAAGGTGATGGGTCACACCCCGGATACCCCGGTACAACGTGTCTGGCATCAAACCGCCGAGTGTCTCGCCTGAAAACGGCAGGCGCCCGATGACGGTGAGCCAGCCGGTATAGGTCCATGCGGATAAGAGGGTCGTCGCTGAAACGGCGGTAACAGTAAGATCCGCATCTCCATTTTGACAATTGACTCACCGACAGATATGCTTAAGATTAATAAAGCAATTGTTTAGATAGCCACATCAGCCGGGCGGCGACACCATAGCCGGTTTTCAGCGACAATGAAAGATGGTCTTCTAAAACATTTATGGAAGCTCACGTACAGATCAAATTATTTGCCAGCCTGAAGAAATATTTGCCGGAATCGGCGGACCAATACCCCATAGAGCCGGGTATTTCGATTCAGGATCTTCTGATCGGCTTGCAGGTCCCCCTGAAAGAGGCGAAGCTCATTTTTGTCAATGGGGTCAAATCCGATGCTGACGCCCTGTTAAGAGGCGGTGAACGGGTCGGCGTGTTTCCACCCGTCGGCGGCGGCTAGAATGGTCTATTAGATATTAGGTATGGGTTACTGGGTTCTGGCAACGATCTTCTCAACCCGTGGGCCATACAGTCATCCAGGAGCACACACTGCCACTCCGAAATCGACTCCGGCTTAGCAGCGAGTACCTGATACCCAATAACTGGTCCCGTGAATCGCGCCATCCTAACATCACAAGACATCGGTTCAGCCCAAATGACGCCGCCATCTCATCTTATCGGGGAAATTGACAAACGGGCCGTGGATCGGCAGCTGCCGGACGGCTCTCCCTATCGGAGCCTTTCCCTGGCGGATGTCCTGCACCTGTCAAAGCAATTTATCGTTTCGGGACGGGAAGTCGAACTCGGGGCGCTGGAGAACGGAGTCGTTCCTGAACGATACGCCCGGAATTTAAACGCTCTGTCTCTTGATGACCAAATGCGGCTGTTGCAGTCCCGTGTCAGTGTCATTGGTCTGGGCGGTCTGGGAGGAGCGGTTACCGAGATTTTGGCGCGAATCGGTATTGGTCGGCTTTCCCTTTTCGACGCAGATCTCTTTGAGGATAGCAACCTCAACCGCCAATTTCTCAGTAATCTAGATGACTTGGGCAGCCCCAAGGCAGAAGCAGCCGCAACACGACTCGGTCGCATCAATCCCTCCGTGGAAGTTCACACGGCCAAGATACGTGTGGACAAAGAGAATTCGGAGGCATTATTAGAAGGCAGCGATGCGATCGTGGATTGCCTAGACAACATTCAAACCCGATTTATCATTGAAGATACCGCCCGTACGATCGGTTGCCCTCTGGTCTCCGCGGCGGTGGCCGGTGCCTCCGGATACCTTACAACCGTGTTTCCATCAGACCCTGGGCTGATATCCGTGTTTGGACCCCGGGAAGCGGCAGCAGAAAAAGGATCTGAAGCCTCATTGGGATGTCTACCCCAGGCAGTCACATTCCTGGCGACTCTGGAATGCTCTGAAATCATAAAAATTATCCTCAGGCGCGGTTCCCTGCTCCGTGGTAAGCTCCTTACCGCGGACATGATGGACAACACCTTCGAAATTCTCGACCTTCATTGAAATTCGATTGATTTCACACCCTTTTTCAGATACTTGACAGGTAACCTGCCCCGGCTTTAGGCCGAACATGTCGTGTCCGGGTGAGACGAGTAACGATCGGTTTTTTAAGGGAGTCTGATGGATTCAGGGGGCGGATTGACGCTGGTCATCGCATCGACAGCAGCAGTCGGTATTCTGCTGCTTGTTTTCTTGATGCAATGGTATATACGCCGTGGGTCGCCATACGCGGCTGTTCTATCGAGCCTCCTCTTCGGAGCGGCGCTTCTGGGAGTGGCCGGGGTTACCCTTGTTCAGTACGACCGGCTTCGATTGGACTTGTGGCGAGAGCTTATCTTCGAATCTTACGGTATGCTCCTCGACCTGCTGGTCGTTGGTGTTTTGATGGTGGCGTTGTTTGAATGGCGGATGGGACGCCGGGACATTCAGCGCTATCGAGATGAGATAGATGATCTCCGGGGATGGCGCTCCCCTCTGGCCTCCCATCGTATCCGGGGCAGTATATTACGCCTCAATCGCTGTCGGATCAGCCAAATCGATTTAACCCGTTGTTACCTGCGAAATATGAACCTGAGTTCTGCAGATCTATCAGTGGCCAAAATTGTCGGGACCGACTTGCAGAACGCCCATCTGTCTCGGACCCGGTTCCAGGAGTCGGATCTTCAGGGTGCCAATCTTCGTCACGCATTCATGTGGCGGGCTGATTTTCGCAAAGCGACACCGTGGTCGGCAAACATGCAAGATGAGACGATTGAAGGGGCGGACCTGTCCCGTGCGCTGTTGACAAGCGCCGACCTCACCGGTGCAAACCTGAAAGATGCTGATTTGACAAACACACGCGGGCTGACCCTGGGTCAATTATCTAAGGTCCGGACGCTCCATGGTGCAAAGCTGGATTCGGCTTTAGGGGCCACCGTGGCCAAACATCATCCCAAACTTTTTGATGTGCCGAAGGGATCGTGAATCTGCCCGGATTCCCTGGAGGCGCATTCGCTTCCGGTGGATCGAGGCGTCGGACAGTTTACTTTCTAATGACATAGAATATGTTTTTTAAAAAAGAAAAGACAACGGAACCACTGCCCAACCGACGCCTGGAGGACCATCTCTCTTCCCAGGAGACCTTTGTTTCAAAAGACACGCGCATCACCGGAAGTATCCAGGGAGAGGCGGGTATTATCATTTCCGGACATGTCGAGGGCGATGTTTCGGCAAAGGGAATCCTTCTTCTCGAAGCGGAAAGCAGAATTGATGGACATGCGGTTGCCGGCGGAGTGATCGTGGCCGGCGAGGTGAACGGTAACATCGCATCGGGCGGTCGTGTGGAAGTCCGTGCATCCGGCCGGGTCACCGGTGATATCGAATGCCTGCGGATCGCCATCGAGGAAGGGGGCACCGTAAAAGGAAAAATCCGGATGCCCCGATCCAGCGGCAAACCGGTCTTGTTCAAAGAAAAGAGAGGGCAACGAGAAGATCCCTGAATAACATCGTTCCACGATGTTATGAAATACGACGATGTCGCCCTTGGAATGTAGATGACGGATTCAGGTCAAGCCGGACAGGTCACCCATCGAAAAAAATTCATGGCCTATTCAGGTTAGATTCTGTCCAGTAACACGTTCAGCCGCTGCGCCTCCTTTGGATTGAATGCACTTTTTACATCCACTACGATGGCCTGCTCGCCGGCGCACAGCGTCGCAATCCCTTCCAAGCCCAAATCCCGGTAATATCCATGCATGACGGCGGCAATCACCACATCCACCTCCGAGAGCGCATGAAACTCCACAAGCTCAACATCATAATACTCCCGGGCTTCGCGAGGGTCCGCAAAGGGATCGTGCACCCGTACATCCAGTCCGTATTCTTCCAGTTCCCTTATGATATCAATGACTTTCGTATTTCTCAGGTCCGGAACGTTCTCTTTGAATGTGACACCGAGCACCGCAACTCGGGCCGCTTGGACCTGTTTTCCCGCCTTAATCAGCAACTTGATGGCCCGCTCGGCAATATATTTTCCCATCCCGTCATTGATCCTTCGACCGGCGAGGATCATTTCCGGATGATACCCGAGAGACTCCGCCTTGAAGGTTAGATAATAGGGGTCCACACCGATACAGTGACCGCCCACCAGCCCCGGGCGGAACGGGAGAAAGTTCCACTTGGTCTCGGCGGCTTCCAGTACTTCCTGGGTGTCGATGTCCAGTTTATCAAAAATCATCGCAAGTTCGTTCATCAACGCGATATTCAAGTCCCGCTGGGTGTTTTCAATAACTTTGGCCGCCTCGGCGACCTTAATGGAAGAAACCGGAAAGATACCCGCCGTCACAACGTCACCGTAAACATTTGTCAACAGCTCGGTCGTCCGATCATCGGACCCCGACACGACCTTTACGATCTTATCCAGCGTATGCTCGGTGTCTCCGGGGTTGATCCGCTCAGGAGAATACCCTACGGTGAAGTCCCTCCCCAACTTTAATCCGGACATTTCTTCGAGGATGGGAACACATACGTCTTCGGTTACCCCCGGATACACAGTGGATTCATAAACGACGCAAGCCCCTTTCTGCAGGCGTTTTCCGGCAGCTTCCGATGCGCTGCGTACCGGTCGTAGATCAGGAATCCGGTAGCCGTCGATTGGCGTGGGAACTGCGACAATAATCAGTTTACACTGTGAGAGAACATCCGGCTCGCTGGAGTAGGTAATTTTTGCTGCGGCCAGATCCTCGGCGGAGACCTCCAATGTCCGGTCTTTCCCGGATTTCAGTTCACTCACCCGTTCCGGGCTTCGGTCATATCCAATGACAGAAAAAAAGCGAGACAAATGAACCGCCAGGGGAAGACCGACATAGCCAAGTCCAATAACGGCTATCTTCTCTTTTCCCGATCGAAGTGATTCATAGGTTAGCATGTGTTCTTCTCCTCATGTGGTTCCGACAAAGACCGGTCGATAGGCCGATTCATCTCGGGTGAACGCCCTGGATAGGCTCGGTCACAGACCCTATTTGGCTTTCAGGAGGCGTCCCTCCGGATCGAGATAATGGGTATAATGGTCACAGGCGCAATTGGCAAACGGATTATGGTTTGGTAAATTCTCTCGAGGCAGACCACCTCGTCATGTGGATGCGGGTAGGAATTCACCGCGTTGGTTGCACCCGAGAATCCCATAAAATCTTGGGTTTAGAAATAGAATTGTTACCATAAAACCTGAGAATAATAAAATAGATAGCTTCTCCCATGAGGATGGAGAAGCAGGGGTCAAGGGGTCAAGTGGCTCGGAATGACAAGTGAGAGAAGAGACCAAACGACCCAAATCTATCCCGTCGAAACACCGGATGCGTCCTCCGGGAATGGAACTGCGCCGACGACGTGTTAGGTGTACAGATTTTGACTCATCTATTTGTAATTGAATATGTTACCACGTGGCCCTTGCTTGCGGGGTCGACGTGTAGGGTCGAAGCCTTTAGGCGAAGCCCTATAAGTCCCAAATCCTGAAACCCTTTTCCCAGCGCATATGGAACTGCGCTATAATTTATCAGTGACTATTGACATGTGGACACAGACCAACTGTTACGCTATCACCGGTGCGCCTTGCTCCGGGAAGACCTCGGTCATCCTTGAGTTGGAACGGCGCGGTTTTCGCGTTGTTCATGAAGCCGCCCGCGCCTATATCGATGAACAGATGGCACTTGGACTTAGCCTAAATGAGATAAAGTCGGATATCTCATCGTTTGAGCAGCAGATTCTGTTCCGCAAAGTGGATACGGAACTCCGTTTGTCTCCAGGCGATACGGTGTTTCTCGACCGCGGCATACCGGACAGCATGGCTTATTTTAACATAGAGGGATTGGACGATAGCCTTCCGGTCAGGGAAAGTCGACTGTATCGTTACCGGGCGGTGTTCTTTTTTGAGAGACTCACATTTGAAAGGGATGGGGCACGCAGCGAAGATGATTACAAAGCCGCCCGTTTGGAGGGCCTTATCAAAAAGGGATACGGATCTTTAGGTTATACACTGATCCTAATTCCGGTAGTTCCGATAAAACAACGCGTCGATCTGGTACTCTCTTATCTGAAAAAAGCTGAAAGTTGAAAGTTAAAAGCTGAAAGAAATGTCATTCGCCGACGTTCGTCAGCGTCATTTGATCGCTTCGCGATCGCCATTTGGTTGTTTGAAAACCGGCAAACGGACAAGCGGGCTACAGGCCGGCTGACTTAAGCAGTGCCGTTATCTCTTTCCGGGTTAGAAACCGCCATTGCCCCTCACCGAGTCTTCCCAACCGGATACTGCCCACTCGAAGACGTCTGAGCTGAAGTACTTGATTTCCCACGGCTCGAACCATTCGGCGTATCTGACGGTTTCGTCCTTCTTTTAAGATCATTCGAAACCGTCGAGGGGTGATACGATGAAGTTTGGCGTGCCGGGTTTTGCGCCCCTTCAGCTCGATCCCTCCGGCCAGTCGCATCAAGGTATTGTCCGAGATCGGTTTTGCGACGACAACGTCATACTACTTTTCATGATCAAAGGATGGATGGGAAAGGCGGTGATGAAGCCGGCCGTCATTTGTTAAAAGTAGGAGTCCGGTAGAATTTTTGTCCAGTCGACCCACAGGGTACAGGCGCTCTGGAATATCCACAAGATCCAGCACAATTTGATCCCCGGGTTGCCGGCAACTGGTAACGTACCCGGTTGGCTTGTTCAGAATTACATAGCGCAGTTCCTCATCAGCACGCACTAGGTTGCCATCGACCATGACCTCGTCGACTTCCGGATCTATCTTGGTGCCCAGAACTTTAACCACCTTACCGTTGACGCGTACCCTGCCCTCTTGAATCAGTGCTTCCCCCTTCCTCCGGGAACAAACGCCTGCGGAGGAAAGAAATTTTTGCAGGCGGACACTGTCTGGTTTTTTGTGTTTCGTGTTTGGTGTTTTAGCTGTCGGGGTCACGGATTTCCGTCTGCCCGCTTGTCCTGCATGTCCTGAGCTTGGCCGAAGGGAGCTTGCCGAAGGGTTGGCCCGTCTGACCGGCTACCTGTCTGCCCGTTACAGAGTCAACCGGTTTGATCGGCGGATCAAGTCATTTGCCGCATGAAGGCGGCGTCAGTGAGTCATTTGTTCCGTTTTGCGGAACGTCATTCGTTGTTGGTATCTTGATCGAGCTTTCAACTTTCAGCTTTGAACTTTCAGCTTTTTAACCTTTCCGTGTTGAGCCCTGACACCTGACACCCGAAACCTGATTACCAGCATCCAGTATCAAAAATCCAGTATCCAGCTAAGTCCTGTAATCCGCATTAATCTTAACATACTCCACGGATAAATCACTGGTGATCACAGAGGCGGTAGCGCCTCCCTGATTCAAGTTGATGGTCACCTTAAATTCTGATTGTCGAAGTACTTCTGTGGCAGCTTTCTCGACATCCTTCCCGCATCCAACTCCGTCTTTCACCATCTGGACATCATCGAAATAGACATTGAGCCGGTCAGGATCAACAGGGACCCCGGCACGGCCGACGGCGCCCAATATACGCCCCCAGTTTGCGTCCTCGCCGAAGAATGCGGTTTTCACCAGAGAAGAATGCGCCACGGTATCGGCCACGGCACGGGCCGCCGCCGTGGAGCCGGCACCTTCGACCACGACCTCCACCACTTTAGTGACCCCTTCGCCGTCTTTGACAACCTCCCGGGCAAGCTCGATCATCATCTCCGTCAGAACCTGCTGGAATTGTTCGGCGTGTCCGTCAGAATCTACAGAAACACCGGAAAAACCGTTTGCCATAAGCAGCATCGTGTCGTTGGTGCTGGTGTCCCCATCGATGGTGACCCGGTTAAAGGACTGTTCAGTCGCTGAAGACAGCATTTCCTGCAATTGACTCGCCGAAGCCTGAATGTCGCTGCAGATAAAGCAAAGCATGGTGGCCATGTCCGGCCGAATCATACCGGCCCCTTTGACAATACCGATCAAGTGGACCGGCCGGCCACCGATAACCACCTCCCTGGACATCGCCTTAGGGATCGTATCCGTGGTCATAATCGCCTGGGCAAATGCCTCTGCATGGGCTGGGTCCAGTGCCTCCACCAGGCCGGGGATAGCCGATGTGATCGTCTCCATCGGCATCGGTTCGCCGATCACACCGGTGGACGCAACCAGGGTCATGGCTTCGGGAACACTCAGAGCGTCGGCCGCTTGTCTCGCCATGGATTCCGCATCCGCCATACCTTGCGTTCCAGTACAGCAATTGGCGTTTCCACTATTGGCGATTACCGCCCGGCACAGGCCGGCGCGAACACGGGTTTGGTCCAGCAAAACCGGTGCTGCTTTTACCCGGTTCCGGGTAAAGACAGCCGCCACAGAGGCCGGTGTTTCCGATACAATCAGTCCGAGATCTTCTTTACCGGTCTTTTTAATCCCCGCGGCAATACCCGCAAAGCGGAATCCCGGGCATCCCATATCCTTCATCAGCATCATCCTTTTTGTATCATCCATTGATGGCGAAAAAAAATTACTAACGACTCAGGTTTTCGTTCAGGTTTTCCGGAGGCAACCGTTCTTGGTTTACCTGGCACTATAGAGGATTCAAACGTTTAAAAACGAGATTATAAACCGCTCTTTTACCATTTCACTCGACCCCTTGAATCCCCGAATCCTTGGCCCCTCGTACGGGCAGCAGGCAGATCAGATATCGGTTTATCTCTGGAGAGCAACAACGAACCGAGGGATTATCTGGAAGTTATAGTAGCCATGTTCATCAAATTACGCAACGGCAATAGCCCGGACGTTGCACCAAAAGAAGAGATTCACCGGCACGGCATTTCCTGACGGTGTTTCAAAGCCACTCGCTGAAAAGAGTTCATACAACGTTCGGGTTAGGCCATGGCGCTGCTAAATCTGTTGACGGAAGATGATGGGCACTGATACACAGCCTGAACTGCATGTGCGCTTACGAGAGGTTGACAAACACCGATGATATTTGATGATTCTTGGTTTTTGTAGGATAGGCGTTTAATTTCGGTGCAAGAAAGGCAAACCGGTCAGTCCATCAGAAGCGGACAAATTTATTCTGTGTGAGCGACATTGTTTCGTTTCATAAGATCATCACACGATGTTATTATGGATATTCTCAGTTATCACATCGCATCTCATCCGATTCCGTGCCCTGAGTGCCAAGACCCCATGGCTCTCAGACGAACCTGACGGCGGGTATTCCTTCACTGCAGGTCCTGCAGCGTCGATTACCCCCTGGAACAGTTTGCCCAGGCCATCGATGATGGAATAGAAGAAACCCTGTCCAACATTCCTTGTAACCGTTTGTGATGATACTTGAAGGCCTTTTCCCCGTCTTTGCGCTGCTCCTCCTCGGCCATTTGCTGAAACGATTCGGGCTGACCAACGACAGTTTTCTGAAAACGTCCGATCGACTGGTTTATTTTATATTCTTTCCGGCCCTTCTCTTCTGGAAAATCGGAGGCGCCAGCCCTCCTACGACCGAAACATGGAACCTCTGCGGTGCCGCATTTATCGCCGTGTTCGTTATCTACGGGGCCAGCACTCTCTTTATTGTACTGTTTAGGGTGCCCCGATTCAAGGCCGGCTCCTTTTCCCAAAGCTGTTACCGATTCAATACCTATATCGGTATGGCGGTTATCGTCACGGCCGTCGGCGAAGCGGGCATCAAGCATTTCGGCATCCTCATCGGGCTGATCATTCCGTTGGTCAATGTACTGGCGGTGTCGACGCTCATCTGGTTCTCCGATCATAGCTACTCGATGATTCGCCGCATGAAGGTCACCACCATCGCGGTGATTTCCAATCCGCTTATCATCGCCTGCGTTGCGGGGATGTTGTATTCCCAGTTTGCCTCGGGGTTTCCCGGATTTATCGATAATACCCTCGGGCTCTTTTCCTATGTCACCCTCCCTCTTGCACTGCTGTCCATTGGAGGGGAGCTGACGTTTAAAAGCCTCAGGGGTAATTTTAATCTTTCCCTGGCTGCATCCGTGTTCAAGCTCTTGATCTATCCGGCATTGGGCTACTTTTTTCTCTCCTGGTTTCACGTGACCGGAGTCCCATTTAAGACGGGAATGATTTTCTTCGCCCTTCCGACCTCTCCCGCCATCTACGTCCTGTCTTCCCAATTGTCGAGCGACACGGCGTTGGCATCCGCCGCCATTGTCCTTTCCACCATACTGTCGTTTGTCTCCCTTTCGATTGTGCTGACGATATAAGTGCGATAAGTTGAAAGGTAAAAGCTGAAAGCTCGAAGCTGAAAGTTTGGGGCTTCGCTCTTCGAGCTACGACCCCACAAGCAGGTGTCAGGTGTCAAGTGATCAGTTGAAAGCTGAAAGCTCAAAGTTGAAAGTTGGAAGATTAAAGATGTTGGATGAGACAATTTTGGATTTTGGATTGCGGATTTTGGAAAATGGGATGGAGACGAACGGATAGAGCGAAGCGATACCACCAATCTAAAATCTAAAATCAAGACGCGAGCTAACAGGCCCACCCTTCGACGCGCTTCGCTTGCTCCCATCGGCTGCGCTCAGGACAGGCAGGACAAGCGGACAAACCGGCGAACCGGCAGACGGACTAACGGGCTAAGGAATTCCCCGTGAACCGCACACACAAAACACCAAACACATAACACCAAACACCATCCGTTTAATTATGAACAAGACCTTCAAGCTGACCATGGAATACGACGGGACGGATTTCTGTGGGTGGCAGCGGCAGAAAGAAGACCGAACCGTTCAGGAAACCATCGAAACGGCCGTCGAGGCCATGGTGGGCGATCCGGTATCCGTCGCCGGCAGCGGGCGCACCGATTCGGGCGTCCATGCCCTGAGGCAGACCGCCAGTTTCTCCTGTGATACCCGACTCGATGCGGAAACCCTGCAACGGGGACTGAACAGCCTCTCGCCCGACGATGTCGTGATCATCGGGTGCCGGGAAATGGACGCCGAATTCCACGCCCGCTACAGCGCCCGGAGCAAAATGTACCGGTACCGGATTCTCAATCGCCGGATTCCCGAGGCTCTCGGGCGACGATATGCATGGCATATCAAACGCCCCCTTTCCGTGGACCGGATGTCGGCGGCCGCATCCCTTCTCCAGGGGACCCAAGACTTCAAGGCGTTTGAGGGGGCCGGCAGTCCACGGTCGCACACCGTTCGAACTGTTTCCCGGGCGAACTGGCGACAGGCATCAAACGGCTACCTCGTTTTTGAAATCGAAGCGGACGGGTTTCTTCGTTTCATGGTGCGAAACATCGTGGGAACACTCGTAGAGGTGGGATCGGGAAAACGGGCTCCGGAAGATATAACGACCATTCTTCTTTCCCGGGACAGGTCCCAGGGGGGCCCAACGGCTCCTGCCCACGGTTTGTTTCTGGTTGAGGTCCGTTATGAGTGACCCTGATTGAGGCGCGCCTGATACCACGTATTCGGTGCTGCTGGAAGGGATAATGCTGTGAACGATCTGATGTGCTTTTGCTTCGGATATTCGGAAGAAGCGATTCGCCAGGACTACCTGGAAAATGGCAAATCCACTATTATGGAAAGAATCCGGATGGAGAAGAAATTCGGAAATTGCCAGTGCGCGGAGAAACATCCAAAAGGCGCATGATGCCTGGGCGATGTCCGCCGGGTGGTGGACGCAGTCTGAACAACGCCTTCCAAATAATCCGTTCTCTCTCCCGTCATTAAACGGATTAGGACCTCAAAAAAAAGATAGTGGATGTGTTATGTGCGGATTCATGCAGGTTGCTTTTTGAGGTATCGATTCAAGCATTCTTCCAAACAATCCGGGCAATTTGCCTCGGCGATTTTGTTCTGGGTGAAAAACGTGTTGAAGTTGTCGATCCAGTCCTCCCCGGTGCGCGGACACTGATGAACATAATCGATGAACTGGACCAGTCGGTTGATGGCGATGTTGTCCATGGCGTGTTCCATACGGCAGGCATTCTCCTCGGCCTTGCCCTCCTCCAACAACAGGACGCATTGCAGAAAATCTTTGATGATCTTATGCCGTCGCAAAATCTCTGTTGCGATTTTCTCACCCTTGGGGGTCAGGGTGATGAAACTGTAGGGTTTGTAGTTGATGAGCCCTTTGTCAGTTAGATTTCGCAAGGCAGAGGTAACGGTGCCGCTGACCACCCCTATTTTCCCGGCGATATCCTTTACCCGGGCGACGGTATTCTCCCGCTGAAGTTCCAATATTGTTTCCAGATAATCCTCTAAGTTTTCCGACAGCCCTTCCATGTCTCCTCACAGATTCCATTAGCATCTATCCATCCATGGCATGAATTTAAATGCATGTCAAAAAAATTTGGAAATCGTAAAAAATGTCGTTGACATGACATAATGTTTTGTATACCTAACTTTCTCAAAGCGGCCAACACCAGCAAGTAGGAAACTAACCCATCAGAATCATTAATTAAAAGTCAAGGAGTGGTCAATTCAATGAAACTTTTTTACAGAGCAGCTACTGCATTATCGTTCCTTCTTATCATCGCTTCAACCGCCACCGCGTTCAGCGAAGACCTCGTCGTATATTCGGCACGTAAACAACATCTTATCAAACCGGTGTTTGACCTCTACACGCGGGAAACCGGCGTGAAAATCAAGTTCATTACAGACAAAGCCCCTGTGTTGCTGCATCGCCTCAAGGCGGAGGGTAAAAATACGCCGGCCGATCTGTTGATCACGGTGGATGCAGGAAATTTGTGGCATGCCGCAAATGAGGGCATATTGGCGCCGGTTCGGTCCACTGTCCTGTCCAATAACATCCCGAATCACTTGCGAGATCCTGAGAACATGTGGTTCGGACTGTCAGTTCGGGCGCGGACCATCGTGTACAGCACAGCACGTGTCAAATCCGGCGAGCTGTCTACCTATGAGGATCTGGCGGACCCGAAATGGAAAGGACGACTCGTCTTAAGAACCTCCAAAAAAGTCTATAATCAGTCGCTGGTGGCCATGCTGATCAAAGAACATGGCAAGGCAAGGACCACCGAGATTATCGATGGCTGGGTTAGGAACCTGGCGGCAGCACCCTTTTCAAATGACACGAAGGTGATGGAAGCCATCATCGCAGGGCAGGGTGACGTTGGCATCGTAAACACTTATTATTTCGGCCGGTTAGCCAAGAAAGACCCGACCATACCCATTGCCCTGTTTTGGCCGAACC